>Ga0315283_10002507_pt1 | contig 15353 bp, 10 predicted proteins | sample YL17G09_0_MG_FD_204541 | JGI IMG/M metagenome (GOLD analysis project Ga0315283, IMG submission 204541) | Sediment microbial communities from Yellowstone Lake, YNP, Wyoming, USA - YL17G09_0 | ecosystem: Environmental > Aquatic > Freshwater > Lake > Sediment | place: USA: Wyoming | collected... | reverse complement strand
CGAGGAGCTGAGCGCGAAGCACATCCGCTCTGTCTTCGACATCGCCGCCGAGTCCAAGCTCAAGACCGTCAAGAACTGGCAGGAGCTGCCGAGCCTGGAAGTGCGCCCGCCGGATATCTTCCGCTACTTCGTCCGGGTCAAGCCGGATGCGCTCGACGCGTTCATCAACGAGAACAAGCTGCAGGCGATGGACCGCGAGAAGGCCGAGGACGAGTTCGTCTACCAGAACTCGCTGAAGCTCAACGGCGAGTACTACGCCTCGCTCGGCGAGAAGAAGGCCTTCGTCGTCTCGCAGGGGCGCAACATGCTGGTGCTCAAGATCGTCGGCTACGCCGAGGACGTCGTGCGCTACTACTGCATGGACGACTTCAAGGCGCACGTCTGGATCGCGCACCAGAGATTCCCGACCAAGGGGCGCGTCTGGCACCCGGGCGGCGCGCACCCGTTCGCGGGGCTCGACGACGCGCTGGTGCACAACGGCGACTTCGCCAACTACCAGTCGATGGTCGACTACCTCAAGCAGCGCGGCCTGCGCACGATGTTCCTGACCGACACCGAGGTCGCGATCCTCGTCTTCGACTACCTCAGCCGCGTGCACAACTACCCGCTCGAGTACATCATCGAGGCGCTGGCGCCGACGACCGAGATGGACTTCGACCTGCTCCCGAAGGCGAAGCAGGAGATCTACCGCAAGATCCAGATCGCGCACATGCACGGCTCCCCGGACGGGCCGTGGTTCTTCATCATCGCGCGCAACAAGAAATACGACCGCGAATACCAGCTGCTCGGGATCACCGACACCGCGATGCTGCGGCCGCAGGTCTTCGCGGTGCAGAACGGCGAGGTCCAGATCGGCCTGGTCTGCTCGGAGAAGCAGGCGATCGACGCGACGCTCAAGTCCCTGGCGGCCGAGGACCCGCGCTTTTGCACCGTGGCCGACAAGTACTGGAACGCGCGCGGCGGCAGCAGCAGCAACGGCGGCTCGTTCATCTTCAGGATCAAGGACGACGCGAACAGCCCGACCGGCAAGACGCTGACCTGCGAGGACAAGTTCGGCAACCCGGTCACGACCCCCGAGGGGCAGACCCACTGCGATATTTCAATCCCCATTGCACCCTCACCCCAACCCTCTCCCGGCGGGAGAGGGCAGGGAGAGGGCAGATCTGCTACAGGCACGCAGGCCGTCGCGAAGCTCCCCAAGGGCGACATCCCCGCCGCCGACATCGCCAAGCACCTGCAAGCCGGCGCCGGCGTCAAGCTGGCCGCGGCTGCACTGAAGAAGCTCAAGGACTGGGACTACGACGCGCTACGCCGCTTCTGCGCCGATCTTGTTGCACAAGCGAATGCCAAGGACGCGCTGCGCGAGCCGGCGATCGCGACGCTGACGGCGCTGATCGACACCCCGAGCCACACCGGGGCGAAGAAGCGCTCCTCCGTGCTGCAGATCCTGCACATCGCGCTCCACGAGATCTTCGCGGCGATCCCGCCGGTAGAGTCCACCGTCAAGAGCACGTACAAGCGCATCGCGTGGAAGAACCGCAAGAAGCTGCGCAAGCCGGCCAAGGGTGAAACAACGCTCGTCATCGACGCCGACGGCTTCGAGCCGGAGCTCGAGGACCGCGATTCCAAGCTGATGGTCGACGGTTTTCGCCTCGGTTGGAAGAACTTCATCGCCTACAACCTGGTCGGGCAGCGCTTCCACGGCGTCGGCCTCGGCCCTGACTCCACCGGGGTAAGGATCGACCTCTACGACAGCTCCGGCGACTACGAGGCCTCCGGCATCGACGGGTTGGAGATGCAGATCCACGGCAACGCCCAGGACCAGCTCGGTCAGATCATGAAGGCCGGCAAGCTGGTCGTGCACGGGGACGTCGGCCAGACCTTCATGTACGGCGCCAAGGGTGGCGAGGTCTACATCCGGGGCAACGCCGCCGGCCGGCCGCTGATCAACGCGGTGGGCAAGCCGCGCGTCGTGATCAACGGCACCTGCCTCGACTATTTGGCTGAGTCCTTCATGGCCGGCAACCCGCTCGAGGGGGGCGGCTTCGTGATCCTGAACGGCCTGCAGTTCGACGACTTCGGCGGCTACAGCCCGCGCAAGCGGCCTTTCCCGGGGAGCAATCTCTTCTCGCTGGCGTCAGGGGGCGCGATCTACATCCGCGACCCCGAGCACAGGACCGTCGGCGAGCAGCTCAACGGCGGCCACTTCCACCCGCTGGCCGACGCCGACTGGGCACTGATCAAGCCGTACCTGGTCGAGAACGAGAAGCTCTTCGGCATCAAGCTCGACGACCTGCTGACGCACAACGGCAAGAAGCTCGACCCGAAAGCGGTCTTCCGCAAGGTCGGCGCGATGAAGCCGGCCGAGGCGGCCAAGGTCATCGCCGACGACGACGTGAACCTCGGGATGATCACGAGCGTCGGCGGGAAGAAGCGCAAGAAGGGCGCCGCGTAGCGCCCCCTCTCACAACGCGAACGGCAAGGGGGCAGATTCCAAATCTGTTCCTGACAAAGCGACACGCCCCGGCGGCAACCCCGCCGGGGCTTTTTCGTGGGCCAAGGATTATTCTTGGGAGACTCGATCAAATATTTCCCCGATGATCCTCGCAGCTACTTCTTAGCGACCATTGCCGCGTAGGTGATCGCCCAGGGTCTCGAGGAAGATCCTCGTCCGTGCAGGCAGAAGCTTCGACGGCGTGAGTGCAAACACCGGCACGGACGGCATACTCCATTCCGGCAAGACACGAACGAGGCTTCCGGTGACCACGGCGGGACGAGCTATGGCCTCGTCGATCGCCGCAATCCCGAGTCCCATGGCGGCGAGCTGGCGCAGAAAGCGCATGCTGTTTGCGACGAATCTGCCCTTGATGGCAACTTTTTCGACACGGTCTCCCCGCACGAGGGTCCAACGAGACTTGCCGTCGATCGGTCCCTGCATGCGCAGGCACTCGAGCCGCGCAAGATCAGCGGGTGCTTTCACCGCGTTGATGAGATTCAGGTAGACGGGTGCAGCATAGAGGCCGTGTTGAAGACTCGTGAGCTTTCGGGCAATGAGCTGGGAGTCAGGGAGCTCACCTATCCCAATGGCCACATCGAAACCTTCGGCTATCGTCTGGACGATGCGGGGCCTCAGTTCGAGCTCGAGGGTGATCTCCGGATAGCGTGAAGCGAGGTCGGCAAAGACGGGGGTGAGGTAGGTCAACGCGAAGTCCTGCGCCACCGACACGCGAAGCTGTCCCCGAGGACTCTCTCTCTGGCCGCGCAACTCGGCCTGTGCGGTTTCTGCGGCGTCGACGATGAGCTGACAGCGCTCGAAGTACCCTGCGCCGATCTCAGTGAGCTTGACCAGGCGGGTCGAGCGCAGAAAGAGCTGAATCCCGAGTTTGGCCTCGAAGTCCGCAATCCTTCGTGACAGCGTGGAAACCGGCATCTGGAGTTCTCGTGCCGCGCGCGAGAAGCCCTTCGCACGCGCGACAGCCACGAAGAGTACGACATCCGGCAAAAGCTCGAACAAGTCGGGCTTCACAGGGCAACTCTATCAAGAAATGCGGCACGCTTCAAACAATCCCCTCCCTAGGTGGAAAAGACTTTCTCAAGTTAGGCCCCTACCGGGCCTGATCTCAACTTATTACCTTCTCATTGCTGGCTACGAGGACCAGCGTCAATAACCACGAAGAGGAGGTGGACGTGCAGCCACTGTCAAGACGATCGTTTCTAGCAGCTTCCGCGGCCGGTGCCTTGGCGGCGATGGGTGGTTCCTCCCTCGCAGCGCCAGGGGCCGACAAGGCAGATTCAACCTCCCAACGCAAATCCAAAAAGGAGAGCAACATGACCGCGAATAAGGGCCACCTTGCCCTGAAGACGGACAACACCGCCCTCGTGCTCGTCGATCACCAGGTGGGCACCATCGGCTGGGCGGGCGAGCTGATGTCGGAGGAGCGCGAACAACTGAAGATGTGGGCCCGAGTGATCGCGCGTTTTGCCAAGAGCGCCGGGATGCCCATCGTCCTGACGAGCAGTCTGGAAACGGAAGCCCAAGGGCCACTTCTGCCTGAATTCAAGACGATCCTGCCCGAGGAGTACGAGAAGCGGATCAAGCGCGTTGGGGTGATCAATGCCTGGGATGACCCTGCGTTCGCTGGCGCAGTCCGGGCCACCGGCAAGAAAAACCTGCTCATGGGCGGGCTGACGACCGACGTGTGTCTCGTGCCGCCGGCGCTGTCGGCACAAGCCGAGGGGTTCAACGTCGTGGCGTTGCTCGACATTTCTGCCGCCTGCACGAAGATTGCGGCTCAGAACAGCCGGGACATCCTGCAGCGCGCGGGCATCGAGATCATGACCGTGACTCCCATGATCACGAGCATGCTCGGCAACTACAAGAACCCAGCTTCGGGTGGTTTTTTCCAGGCCTTCGAAAACGAGGGCGTCTACGCCGCCTTCGCCAAGGGCAACCTGCGCTGATGCGAGGCCTCAGCATCGAAGGACTGGGGATGCACATCCCCTGACGAAGCAACCAAGCCCCGGCGGCCACCCCGCCGGGGTTTTTCTATCGCCCCGGACGACGGATTCGGATTTTGTGTTCGGTCACCACCACGAAGCAGCCAGCCCAATTCTCGATTTGCTCCTGGTCGAAGAGCGATCGAACACGAAGGTAGAGCGCCTCTCTGCCCGGGTCTCGCAACCTCACCAGCAGTACCCCATAGTGACTCCCCGGTGCAAACCGGCGCAGGTCTGAGAAATCCAGATCCTGCGTGATGAAAAAGCGTTCTTCCTGCTGCGCCGCGCCCCAGACACGGGTGTCATCGGCACCTGTTAAACCCTCGTCGGGAACCGTGTCCGTGTCATGGCCAAGGCGTTTCAAGTATCCGGAGAGGCGCGCCGGCAGATTCTCGTCGAGCTTGATCCTCACGGAAGGCTCGGGACTGCCGAAACCGGCAGATCTTCCTCCGCGGAAACCGCAGCGAAAGCGATCACACCTCGGATCGCCTCCTCACTCAACGTGGGGAAATCGGCGAGTATCTCCTCCGGGCGTGCACCCTCAGCTAGGCTGGCGAGTACCGTGCGCACCGTGACTCGAGTCCCCCTGATGATCAGCTCGCCACCGCAGATATGTTGGTCACGGACGATGTGCTTTTGGAAATCGATCATAACTGACGATCCCTCCTCGCCCCGTGGCACCGCCTTGCCGTTTCCACATATACGTTCTCCCCAGCAAGAATACCATGTATTACCAGCGCTTTCACTTGCTCTTGCGCCCTTTTCCACTCGAACAGCCCGGATGAACAGGAAAAGGAACTCAATCGAGTGGATAACATGGTCGAGGCAATCTGCCTCAGCGCTGACGGCTTCGAGCCGGAGCTGGAGGACCGCGACTCCAAGCTGATGGTCGACGGCTTCCGGCTCGGCTGGAAGAGCTTCATCGCCTACAACCTGGTCGGGCAGCGCTTCCACGGCGTCGGCCTCGGGCCGGACTCCACCGGTGTCAGGATCGACCTCTACGACAGCTCCGGCGACTACGAGGCCTCCGGCATCGACGGGCTGGAGATGCACATCCACGGCAACGCGCAGGACCAGCTCGGCCAGATCATGAAGGCCGGCAAACTCGTGGTCTACGGCGACGTCGGCCAGACCTTCATGTACGGCGCCAAGGGGGGCGAGGTCTACATCCGGGGCAACGCCGCCGGCCGCCCGCTGATCAACGCGGTCGGCAAGCCGCGCGTCGTGATCAACGGCACCTGCCTCGACTACCTCGCCGAATCCTTCATGGCCGGCAACCCGCTCGAGGGGGGCGGCTTCGTGATCCTGAACGGCCTGCAGTTCGACGACTTCGGCGGCTACAGCCCGCGCAAGCGGCCTTTCCCGGGGAGCAACCTTTTCTCGCTGGCGTCAGGGGGCGCGATCTACATCCGCGACCCCGAGCACAAGACCGTCGGCGAGCAGCTCAACGGCGGCCACTTCCACCCGCTGGCCGACGCCGACTGGGCGCTGATCAAGCCGTACCTGATCGAGAACGAGAAGCTCTTCGGCATCAAGCTCGACGACCTGCTGACGCACAACGGCAAGAAGCTCGACCCGAAAGCGGTCTTCCGCAAGGTCGGCGCGATGAAGCCGGCCGAGGCGGTCAAGGTCATCGCCGACGACGACGTGAACCTCGGGATGATCGACAGCGTCGGCGGAAAGAAGCGCAAGAAGGGGGCGGCGTAGAACCACCGGAAAACAGGACTTCGCCCCGGCGCTAACCCCGCCGGGGCTTTTCTTCACCACGCACTGTTTCTTCAGCAGATTCGGCTAGTCCCCCTGAAGTTGGAACCGTCTCGACCACGTAGCCCATCGCCTCGTACTGCTTTTGCCGCTTGCGATACATCTTGAGCATCACCGACGAGGAGGCGTCGAGGTAGTCGTGAATCCGGACATCGGTTTTACCTGCCGATTCGCGGTGGAGGCGACCGGCATACTGAACAACGCGGCCTTTGAATGAAATCGGGCTGGCAAGCACGAGGGTGTCGAGAACCGGCAGATCGAAACCTTCGCCGATCAGTGAACCCGTAGCAAAAATGCAGACCCCCTGTGCGCTCTGGCAGGCCTCAGCGATTGCAGCATGAGTTGCGCGGCGGGCCTTGACCCCCGTCTGGCTGTCGATTCTGAACAACTGGGTCGGATTTCCCAAGTGCTCCAGCGCCTCCGCTACGCGTCGCTGCAAATCCGCGACCTGATCCGTGCGGTCGGCCAGAACAAGGATACGGCGATCCGCCATTGCCGCCGTGACGATGTCGGCCGCAATGGCGCTGTTTCGCACCTCATCATGGGCAATCAGTTCGGCCAAGATGTGGTAGGCCGGCCGCTCACCGTGCTCCGGTGGAATTCCGAAATGGGTCTCGCGCACGAATACCGTCTTGCCGAACGAGGTCCCGGCCACATTCGAGGTGTACCGAACCGGTCCGCACTGGTGCAGGAGAATTCGCTCCATGCCATCCTTGCGGTACGGTGTTGCCGTGAGGCCAAGAACATAGCGTGCCTTGAACGTCTTGATCACACCCTCGAACGACACGGCCGGAATGCGATGGCACTCGTCCACGATGACGTGGGAGTAGCGAGCCGCGAGAGACGGCAGATCGGGGTTCTTGACCAGCGACTGGATCATCGCAATGTCGATCTTCCCGCCGGGATTCTGTTTGGCGCCGGTGATAACGCCGATCTTGATGTCGCCGTGCGCGAGGAACTGTTGCAGCCGCGCTTTCCATTGGTCCAGGAGCGGCTGACGGTGAACGAGGATCAGCGTTGCCGCCTTGCGCTCGACGATCATGGCGCACCCGAGCACGGTCTTCCCGGAGCCTGGCGGCATGACCACTATGCCGATGTCGTGCGGCTTCATCCTGGCCAGACCGGCGGCCTGTTCCGCCGTCAGCGTGCCGCTGAAGTTAACCTTGAGTCCCTTCCGCGCCGTGCGACGCTCCTCGATGATAACGGCTGCTCCAGCTTTTTTGAGAAGCGCTGTCGCCTTGTCCATGAGGCCCCGCGGCAAGACAAGCCATCTGTCGCGAAGCTCCCCGGAGAAGATGAATCTCTCTTCGGGATACGTGGGCATGCGCATCCGTTGACGTTCGTAGAACTTGGGGTTGGGAAACGTTGCAAGACGCTTCAACCGCGAAACAAGTCCCGCAGGAAGGCCGGACAAAGGTATTTGAATCTGTTCGTCACGGATCAGGGTGAGTTCCATGGGAACAGATAGTTTGACGATCCGATCTTCCTTGTCGATCAGGGCACGATCCGTCTCAAAAGACACATCAGCTTCGTTGTCACCAACCTTTGGAGCCACCACCGCGCCGCGCACAAGAGAGTGCAGTTCCTGCAGGGACAAACATCGGACGCCCGCCAGGAAAGCCCACTGATCCGCCAGAACGTTCATCTGTGCATCCAGAAAGACGGAGTTTTTGTTGTCCCGCGGGAGCTTCTGGAGCGGCAGTGCGATGAGGTTGCCAAAGCCGTGCCGCTTGGTGGGCAGATAGTCCTGGCTCGGAAAGAACCGATCGAAGGATCGCACGCCGAGTGCTTGCCGTTGCTCGGTTGTCCTGGAGAGGAGGAGAGTTCCCAGCACCCGGGCTAGCCGGGCCGACACGGCTTCGGCGAAGAAGATCCAGGCATGCGCACCGTTGCCCGAACGCGAGCGTTCGATCGCCACATCAATGCCCAGTTCCATTCCGGCCATACGGTAGGATTGAACGTCATCCGACCAGTCCTTCTCATCGAAATCACACGCCAGGAACGCGCACGTATCGTCCTCTCTGATGGCGTAGGTGCCGATGGTGGTCTTGCCGAGGAGATGGTCTTTGACAGCCAGTTCATCCAGGGGGAGAAACACTTGGTTGCGACATTCCGAGCATTTCACGCGCGGTTTACTGCAAACGCCATGTTGCCATTCGTTGCGGCACGCGGGAGCGTATCCGCTGGCGTTCTTCGTCGCGTTCTCCCATCGTTTCGGATAGACCGACGTACGGCACCGAAAGAGCTTCAGAAAAAGTTCTATCCGCTGGTCAGATGCGGCTTGGATTGATGAGCACGTTGGTTTCCCCAACGGTGTTCCGACGATTGGCGGAGCATCGAGGAAAGCCTGCCGTTCGTGGGCGTCGAGTTGCCGGAGAAGGTCGGTCCGTTCCCTCTCCAGAACCAGCAGTCGTTCCCGCACCTGCTGAATGCTACTGTGAATGTCTTCAGGCATGCGCTAACGCGTACCACACCGCCGTCAGCTGAGAGACACCGGGTTTCATCTGTCACCGCCCTTTGAAGCTGCGATCTTCCGCATCCTCTCTTTCAAGACGGCGATCCTCTGCTGGCTCGCCTGATCGAGGAGAAGATGCCCTGGCAAAGCGTCGAGAAAGCGATTGTCGCTGAGGAACTTCTCGAACGTTTCGGAGAGAAAATGGCGAACTTCTGCATCGGCAAGCGGGACCTCTTCGATGATTTCCTGCCTGCCATCGAGCAGGGCGATGATGTCTTCCAGGTCATGACTCGCCATGAAGTCACCTTTGCCGCGGCTCCAGAAAGCATCAAGCTTCGTCGCGATGAAATAGGGCGCCGTAACGACCCGGATCGTCAGTGAATCGTCAATCCTCATCGCGGTCGCGGTTTGCATCGCCCGGGAGTACCACCGGTTGCTGAAGCCGAGGATCTCCGCGCAGGTCGGCATGACATCCACGGTAACCCCCTCTATCCGCCATCGGCACACAGGAGCATCTTCGCCCAGGTGCTCGGTGAACCCATGGGAACGTAGCGCTTCGGCAAAGCGGTAATAGTCTCCTCGTGAAGCCATTTCGACGATCAGATCCACGTCGATCGTTGCGCGGACATCGGGGACGGCACTGTCTGTGATGAGCAGCGCCGTAGCGGCGCCGCCGAGGAACACAACCTGGTCGCGCAGATCGCCAAGGCGCTCGGCCACACGCCGGACCATCGCGAGATTAGTGGCCAGGGAGCGTGTCATGTGCCGACGAGTTGCCTCGAGAGTTCCTTCACGGCCAACTCTCGCTCCCGCGCCCTTCCGTCACGAACGGCATCCACCAGTGCGAGAAGCTCGTACAGCCGGGGATCGCGTCCTGCCGCCTTGGGTACCGAGCGGTAGAGGGGGGAAAGTGCGTAACCACGAACCTTGCCTTCCGGGTCGGGCCAGACCGGCGGCGGTTCATCCGGCTGGTTGATCAGGCTCTTCAGCGGCGCCGCCGCGTAGCCGGTGGGGATGCCGCGGGTCAGCGGGCCCCTCTCAGGCGGGTAGGCATACTTTACGCCGTGCACCAGGAATTCGAGCAAGGACTGCAATAACGGGACCTTGCGTTCACAATCGAACAGCCTCGCGGCTCCTGCCCGCTTGATCCCGCTATGGATCTCGGAAGGGCTCATGGCCAGTTCGTTGGCAAGGGAACTGTACGACCACGCCCGCTCGCCGATGGTGACGAGCTTCAGGAGGATCACAATGTCCTGCGGCTTGAGTATCATGACGCATATTCTATTCGCGAATCGCGAATATGCAAGGGATTTTCCCAGGCAGCGCTTCCACGGGGTCGGCCTCGGGCCGGACTCCACCGGCGTGCGCATCGATCTCTACGACAGCTCTGGCGACTACGAGGCCTCGGGCATCGACGGGCTGGAGATGCACATCCACGGCAACGCGCAGGACCAGCTCGGCCAGATCATGAAGGCCGGCAAGCTCGTCGTCTATGGGGACGTCGGCCAGACCTTCATGTACGGCGCCAAGAGGGGCGAGGTCTACATCCGCGGCAACGCCGCCGGCCGCCCGCTGATCAACGGCACCTGCCTCGATTACCTCGCCGAGTCCTTCATGGCCGGCAACCCGCTCCAGGGGGGCGGCTTCGTGATCCTCAACGGCCTGCAGTTCGACGACTTCGGCGGCTACAGCCCGCGCAAGCGCCCCTTCCCGGGGAGCAACCTCTTCTCGCTGGCGTCAGGCGGCGCGATCTACATCCGCGACCCCGAGCACAAGACCGTCGGCGAGCAGCTCAACGGCGGGCACTTCCACCCCCTGGCCGACGCCGACTGGGCGCTGATCAAGCCGTACCTCATCGAGAACGAGAAGCTCTTCGGCATCAAGGTCGACGACCTGCTGACGCACAACGGCAAGAAGCTGCCGCCGGCGCAGGTTTTCCGCAAAGTCGGCGCGATGAAGCCGGCCGAAGCGGTCAAGATCATCACCGACGACGACGTGAACCTCGGGATGATCGACAGCGTCGGCAAGAAGAGGCGCAAGAAGGGCGCCGCGTAGCCGTTCAGCGTCTCGTCGCTCGCGGCGAAGGTCCGCGAGGTCCTGGACCGGTGAGCGTGAGCCGGGCGGCCGGCGGCTGCGGCGCCGCACCCCGGCCCAACCGTCAGAACGACAGCGACAGGTACCCGTACCAGGTGCGAGGGATTTCCTTGCCGTTCACGGTCTCGACGTGGGCCGGGTCGAGCAGGTTCTGGCCGACGACGCCGGTTTCGAGGTCGGCCCCCGCCAGGCGGAACGTCTTTGCCAGCCGGACGTCGAGGCGCCAGTACGCGTCTATATCGCCGAAGGAAGCCGTGTACCGCACCGACGTGTCCGCGGCGACGCCGCCAGGGAGCCGGGTGCCGACCGTGAGCGCGCCGAAGTCGCTCGGCTGGCTGTCCTCGGTGTACTGCTCGGCCGCGAGCGGTCCGTCAACCGAGATGTCCACGTGGCCGTACACGACCGAGATCGCGAGCCAGTCGGCCGGGCGGGCCTGCAGGCCGACTTCAAACGTTCTGGCCGTGGCGTCCCCCCCGCCGTCGTTCACATAGCGGTACAGCTCTCCAGCGCCTGACGCCGTCTCCTCTAGGGCAATGAGCCCCTGATAGCGCTTCAGCGCATAGGAGATGTCGAGGTACACGTTCTTCAGGAGTTCCCCGCGATACCCCGCCTCGTAGACCAGGGTCTTCTCCGATTCCAGGACGGTGTTCCCGAGCAGCTGCACCGCACCGCCGGCGATGACGGTGTACTGGTACTCCTCCAGGAGCGTGGGTGAACGATAGGCCGTGGAAGCGCCCAGCCGGAGAGAGTTCCGGGGCGTGGGCAGCCACATGACGGCGAGCCGCCAGGGGTATGTGGGGTCGGCGATGGAACTGGACTCCCACTTCACGCCGCCGCTGACCAGCCACGCCTCGGCGAGGCGCCACTCGTCGAGGGCGAAGATGTTCGACACGGTGAAATCCTGCTTCCCGTCCTCGAGGACATCGTGCGCGACATCGACGTTGCGGTAGCCGCCGCCGATCAGGAACTTGTGCTCGCCGCCAGCCCGGGCGCGCAACTGGTGCTGGAACTCGACGTCGATTGTTTCGCTCAGCTCGTGCTGTTCCCACTGACCGTCAACCTCCTCGTCGATGCGGTTCTGCACGCCGGCCAGCTGAAGGTAGGTGTCGCCGCCGGGCGCGGAGCGATCGGCGCGCAACCGGACGATCCCCACCTCCGGGGACCGGTGCTTCTTCGCGATGATCGCCCCAGCTGGCAAGTAGTAATCGCCGCCGCGGATGCGCCCGTCTATGCTGAAGCTCAGGCCGCCCCCGGTGCGGATCGATGTCCGGACCGCGCCGGTCGAAAGGCGCTGGGAGTCGGAGACCTCGTCGCCTCCGTCGAGGCCAAGGCCGTTGTCCTCGTCGAAGCCGCCGGAGACGCGGGCGCGGAATCCTCCTTCGGCGCTGGCGCCCTCCCCGCCCGCCTCGAAGGTGCGGACGCCCTGCCCGCCGCCCTCGAGCCGCACATACCCCCCCGAGACGGGGCCGGGGTCCTTCGTGAAAACGCTGATCACGCCGTTGACCGCGTTCGCGCCGTACTGCACGCCGGCCGCGCCCCGGATGACCTCGATCCGATCGACCTCGGCGAGGGTGACCGGGAGCAGGTCCCACTCGACGTTCCCGAAGAGCGTCGAGTAGACCGTGACGTTGTCCACGAGAACGAGGAGTTTGTTGGAGAACGACCCGAGCGAGAAGCCGCCGATCGTGACGGTCCAGGTGTTGCCGTCGCGCTGAGCGACGTACACCCCCGGGGCGAGCGCGAGCGCCTCGGGGATCGAGCGGACGCCGGCGCGCCGGATGTCCTCGGAGCTGACGACCCAGACCGCGTTGTGCGACTCCAGCAGCGGCTGGTGGAAACGCGACGGGGACGTCACTTCCATTTTCAGGAGGTCCTCGAGGGGCACCCCGAATACGTCGGCCGTCGACTCGGGCGCAGGCGCGGCCCCGGCGGCGTGGCCTGCGGCGCCGCTGGTCAAGGTCAGAAGGAGCGCTAAGGTCGCGGCACGGCAAGCCCGCACGCGGCGCGTGCCGGGTCGCGCCAGGCGGAACAGTTGACGATGGCGCATGGCGTCCTGTCCTCCCTACGGCGAAAATCTCACCCGGGAACCGGGTCCGGCTTCTTTGACATATACGAATCTGGAAATTGGGTCAAGCCTCCTGTGCAGGGCAAGAGCACGACTGGCACCGGAAGGCCGCGTTTCCTTGACAGATTACCGGAAAATTCACGAGAATGCCCACGATGCCATCTTCAGGTTCTGTGCGGTTCTTTCTCTGCGCATCGAGCTTCACCCGCGCCGCCGGCTGGGCTCTCCTGCTCGTCGCTGCGCTCATAGCGCTCACGGGGCGCGGCGCGCGGGCGCAGGAATTCACCGAGGCCCAGCTCAAGGCCGGCTACCTCTACAACTTTCTGCTGCTCGCCGAATGGCCGGAGGCCCGGGCCGCCGCGGGCGCGTCACGCGGCTACGTCATCTGCGTGGTCGGAGGCGATTCCGTCGCGGCGGCCTTCGCGCCGGTGTTGAACCGCCCGGTGGAGGGGTACCCGCTGCGCGTCGAGCGCTACCCGGCGCAGACTCCCCCCGAGGCGCTGCGCGGTTGCCACATCGTCGACCTCGACCCGGGTCTCGGGGACGCAGCCGGGGCGATCGTCGCGGGCCTGCGCGGCAGCCCGGTCCTGACGGTCGGCGAGACCCCGGGCTTCATCGACGCGGGCGGGATGGTCGGCTTCGTGGCACGCGGCGCAAAGCTGCGCTTCGAGATCAACACCGCAGCCGCGGCCGCCGGGGGCATCCGCTTCCGCGCGAAGATCCTGCGGCTCGCCGAACGCGTCGTGGAGCGTTGAGCGTGCGTGTGTTCCCGTGGTTCGGCCGTCGCTCGCTGCGGGTCAAGATGGCTCTGGTGTCGGTGGCCGTCTCGCTCGCCGCGATGACGCTGCTCTCGATCGCCATCGTCGTCGCGATGCGCTACACGTTCCGGCAACACCTCGCTGCTGAGGTCGCGACCACCGCGCAGTTGATCGCCGGCAACGCGGGAGCGGCGGTGCTCTTCAACGACGCCAAGGACGCCGGCGCGCTGCTGGACGCGCTGCGCGCCAACAAATCCGTCCTCTCCAGCGGGCTCTACGGGCGGGACGGACGGCCGCTTGCGAGCTTTCACCGGGACCACCGGGTGGCACGGGTTCCCGGGCAGGCGCCCCTCGCAGCGTTCCTGCGGATATCGTGGGACGAGATCGAGACTGCCGCGGAGGTCCTCGTCGAGGGGGCGAGCGTCGGGCGCGTCTATCTTCGGGCCGACCTCGGGGAGATGCACCGGTTCACGACGAAGATCGCCGGTTACCTCGCGGCGGCGCTCCTCGCGGCCGGCGCCCTCGCGTGGGTCCTCTCTTCCCGGCTGCAGGGGGTCATCGCGCGCCCCGTCGGCGACCTCGCGCGCACGGCCGAGGAGGTCTCGTCCAGCAAGAACTACGCGTTGCGCGCCAGGAAATACGGGGAGGACGAACTCAGCGCGCTGACCGACTCCTTCAACGAGATGCTCGAGACCATCCAGAACCGCGACGGTGCGCTGCGCGAGAGCGAGGTCAAGTATCGGGCCTTGATCGAACATGCCGGCGACGCAATCCTGGTCGCACAGGACGGTGTCATCCGGTTTGCAAATCCCCGGGCGGTCAGCCTCACCGGCTACAGCGACCAGGAGTTGCTGAAAATCCCGTGGGTCGATCTTGTCCACCCTGACGACAGGGCATTGCTCCTGGAGCGACACCGGGCGCGCATTGCCGGGGAACCGCTCACGGAGGTGGCTTCCTTCCGTCTGCTGCGCCACGGGGGCGAGGAGCGGTGGGTGCAGATGAACTCAGTGAGCCTCGCCTGGGAAGGCCGTCCCGCCACGCTCAACTTCGCTCGCGACGTGACCTGGCAGATGAAGACGGAGGAGCACCTCCGCCATAACCAGAAGATGGAAGCCATCGGGACGCTCGCCGGCGGCATCGCGCACGACTTCAACAACATCCTGGGCGTCATGATGGGGTTCGTGGAGATCGCCCTGCTCAAGATCCCGAAGCAGAGCCCGGCCGTCGAGAACCTGGAGCAGGTCCTCGCGGCCGCGGGGCGCGCCGCCAAACTCGTGGCGCAGATCCTCACCTTCAGCCGCCAGGCGGAATCGGCGCCGGTGCCCTGCGAGCTCACGCCGATCGTGAAGGAGGCCGTCAAGTTCATGCGCGCGTCGCTCCCCGCGAACATCGAGATCCGCGAGCGCTTCGAGCCGGTCGGTTTGGTCGTCGCGGACCCCACGCAGATCCACCAGGTCATCATGAACCTCTGCACGAACGCCGCGCATGCCATGGAATCCCGTGACGGGGTGCTCGAGATCCTGCTCTCCGAGGTCGACGTCAACGAGGCTGGGACGCAGGTGCAGGACCTAGCGCCGGGGCGGTACGTCATTCTGACGGTGAGCGACACCGGCACGGGGATGCCGCCGGAGGTCCGGGACCGGATCTTCGAGCCGTACTTCACGACGAAGCCGACGGGCAAGGGGACCGGGCTCGGGCTCGCGGTCGTCCACGGGATCGT
>Ga0315283_10002506_pt1 | contig 15361 bp, 12 predicted proteins | sample YL17G09_0_MG_FD_204541 | JGI IMG/M metagenome (GOLD analysis project Ga0315283, IMG submission 204541) | Sediment microbial communities from Yellowstone Lake, YNP, Wyoming, USA - YL17G09_0 | ecosystem: Environmental > Aquatic > Freshwater > Lake > Sediment | place: USA: Wyoming | collected... | reverse complement strand
GGACCTTTATTCCTTTGATATGTTAAAATTCTAACTTGCCAATGGAAAAGGTCAACAATAAGCAATTTTATTTTCAAATGCTCAAACCCTGGGAATTGCTTCTGAACGCCATTCTATATTTCATGGGGGCCGGCTTGTCGATATATTTCGGGAATTTGATTGATTGGGGGGTGATTTTTAAAGGGTTGGGTCTGGTTTGTGTAATTCAAATTGCCGGTTTTTCATTGAGTACCCTTTACGACCTGATGTCAGCCGGTTTTTCCTTCAAAAAGGAGCCATGGAACGTCGAATCGGATAATCCGCGGAACCAAGGCCGGATCCGGATGCTCAACACCCTTCTTGTAATGATCACATCATTTTCTATTGCCGCTTTTATCCTGATAGATTTTATACTTAGGGATGAAATAGATATGATCGCAATATTGATTATAGTCATTTCGATCATGCTTTTCATAATTTATTCGATTCCACCCTTTAGAGCGAGCAAAAGAGGGTATGGTGAGGTGATTTTGGGAGTCGAGGGTGCTTATTTGATCCCCGCAGTTGGGTATTTATTGCAATCAGGTGAAAATCATAGAATTTTAGTTTTTATTGCCATTCCTATGACCCTATTATATTTGGCCATGGAAATGATCCGGTCCCTTCAGGGATATTCAATGGAGAGGCTTAATACGAAAAACGGGCGAATGGTTTCCCTTCTGGGACCTCAAAAAGGGCTTATAGTGATCAATATATTCATTATCACAGCTTACTTATTGGTGGTGATTATGAGCGTGATCGGTTTATCTTGGTCCATTGTTTGGCGATTTCTGTTGACATTGCCGGTAGGTTTATTCCTGATCTGGCAGATAATAAAAATTCGAGATGGTGGGAAACCAAACTGGCAACTGCTGGACATGACAGCAATAAGCATGGTGGGACTGACAGCGTATTTTGTTGCCATGGGATTATGGTTGGGATGAAATCATGCCTGAATTTCTAGTTTTACAAAGGCCATTGGAAGCGCTGGATGAGTTGCTCCGAAATATTCCACCGGTGATGCTTAAAAAGATAACCGTCCCTACCGGGGATTCACTTGGAAGAATTTCAGCGGAAATAGTTTTTTCCCCGGAACAATCCCCGGCATTTCGGCGCAGTACCGTTGATGGTTATGCTTTAATCGCCAGGGATTCTTTCGGTTCGAGCGAAAGTCTACCCGCTTTCTTCAAGGTGATTGGAGAAATTCGAATGGGGAAAAAAGATGAATATATACTAAATAAGGGTGAGACTGTGATGATTCATACTGGAGGTATGCTTCCGGAAAAATGCGATGCAGTGGTAATGATGGAAAATACCCAGATCAGCCGGAGCAATGAGATTGAAGTTTTCAAAGCAGTAAGTTCGGGAGAGAATATCCTGGAAATGGGTGAAGACTTGAACAACGGTGAAGAGATCATCTCCTCCGGTAAAATTATTCGAACCGCTGATATTGGTGGTTTGCTGGCTGTAGGGATTACTGAAGTGACTGTATATGAAAAACCGAGAATCGGTATCCTTTCCAGCGGTGACGAATTGGTCAATCCTTCGAAAAAACCAGAAGCAGGGCAGGTGCGGGATATCAACAGCTCCATGCTCGCGGCTCTTATCGAAAAACATGGTGGAATTCCTGTGATGTACCCAATTATGCCGGATGACAGCGATAAGATGAAAGAGGTTATTTCCGGGGCATTTAAGGTATGCGATTCATTGATCATTACAGCGGGTTCTTCAGCCAGCACGCGAGATTTTACAGCGCAGATCGTACGTCAACTTGGCAAACCGGGGATCCTATCGCACGGAGTTAATATCAAACCCGGAAAACCCACGATCCTGGCAGTTTGTGGTGGAAAACCGGTAATCGGTTTGCCGGGTAATCCGGTTAGCGCACTGGTTATTGCCATTCTTTTTGTAATCCCGATGGTAAAGAAACTTTCCGGAATTACCCGGCAATTCCCATTGATCAGGGGAAAAGCGAAAATATCCGTAAATCTGGCTTCGGTATCCGGTAGGGAAGATTACTGGCCGGTGAAATTTATTGAAAGCGACAGTGAAATAATTGCAGAACCGATTTTTTATAAAAGCAACCTAATCTTCACACTTGTGAAAGCGGATGGGCTTGTCATTGTGCCTGCGGATGCGAATGGAATCGCAGCGGGCGAATTGATCGAATTTATTCAGGTGGAGTAAAACGTCCATGTCTGTTTACCTTCACGATATCCCGTTTGATCGGGCTGTGCAGATTTTTCAAGACCGCATTCAGGAATCTGGCTGGGGAGATTCCAAGAATGCGGAATCTATCGCTGTTGATGAGAAAGCGATCGGGAGGACTCTTTCAGAGGCTGCCTGGGCTAAGATATCCTCGCCTCATTACCATGCTTCAGCAATGGACGGATTTGCCGTAAAGTCCGAACTAACAAAATCTGCCATTCCTTCAATCCCAATCTATCTTTCCTGTCCGAATCAGGCGGATTATGTCGATACAGGTGATCCAATCCCTGAGTGGTCAAACGCAGTCATTCCCATTGAAGACGTTGAATCGTTGGATAAAGATGGTGAGATATCAATTAATGGCCGAAAGCCTGATCGAATCCGAATCCGCGCGTCTGTCACTCCGTGGACGCATATTCGGCCGATGGGGGAGGATATGGTTGCCACCCAGCTGGTGCTGCCGGAGGGGCATATCCTGAAACCATACGACTTGGGTGCTCTTGCAGCGAGTGGCAATAACACGATCATTGTTTGCCCGAAACCCCGCGTGGGGATCATCCCCACAGGCTCAGAATTGATTGAAGTCGGTAAAAAGGCCGGGCACGGCGAGATCATAGAATTCAATTCATTAGTCCTTGCTGCCCAAATCAACCAGTGGGGTGGAGAAGCTAAACGGTACCCGATAACAGCGGATGATAAAAATAAGATTCAGGAAATGGTGCAATTAGCTGCCAACGAAAATGATCTTGTCCTTCTTAATGCCGGGTCATCTGCCGGTTCAGAGGATTTCTCCTCCGAAGTGATCGAGGAATTGGGCGAGGTACTCGTACATGGGATTGCCATCCGTCCAGGTCATCCTGTAATTTTGGGGATGATCAGGAAAAATAAAAATCATGAAACAGGCAAATCTAATGAAGTTCCGATCATTGGAGTTCCAGGGTACCCGGTTTCGGCTGCTTTAACCGGTGAATTGATCGTTGAACCGATTATTGCGAAGTGGCTGGGTCGCAATCCGATTGAAACCGAAAAAATCGAAGCCTTTTTGACGAAAAAAATCACATCACCGGCGGGAGATGATGATTATGTACGCGTTGTTGCGGGTAAGGTAGGAGAAAGAATGCTCGCTGCACCGCTTCCCCGCGGAGCTGGGGTGATCTCTTCGCTATCAAGAGCTGATGGACTGCTAAAAGTCCCAGGTGGGGTCCAGGGTATCGAAGCAGGGGAAAAGGTAATCATTCGGTTGTATAAACAGAAAAGTGATCTGGAAAAGACAATCTTTGTGATCGGTTCGCACGATATGACACTCGATCTATTAGCCCAGGCGCTCAACCGGTATGACCGCAGGCTGGTATCAGCAAATGTTGGCAGTCAGGGTGGTTTGATTGCCTTGCGGCGGGGAGAAGCCCATTTTGCAGGATCCCACCTGCTGGACCCGGATACCGGGGATTTTAATATTCGTTATATCAGGGAATACCTGCCTGATATGAGAGCGCGGGTGGTCACATGGGCAGGTCGTTCGCAAGGTCTCCTCGTAAAAATGGGAAATCCGAAAGGAATTCATTCTCTTGATGATCTTAACCGCAAAGAGGTGGTTTTTATAAACAGGCAGAGAGGATCAGGTACCCGTGTCTTACTGGATTATCATCTTGCGCAACTTGGGATAATCTTTGGATCAATACAGGGGTATGAAGAAGAGGAATTCACTCACCTGGGAGTTGCGGTTGCGGTCCTTTCCGGACGAGCGGACTGCGGGTTGGGGGTGGCGGCTGCTGCAACAGCCCTAAACCTGGATTTCATTCCCCTCTTTGATGAAAGATATGATCTCGTAATCCCGCTTCATCATGCAAATTCCGAACTTTTGAAACCGATATTCGAGATTATACAAGATCCAAAATTCAAAGCTTCTGTTGGTAAGATTAAAGGCTATGATGTTACAAACATGGGGCAAATCGTCGGTGAGTATTGATTTTCATGAGGAGGTAACTTGAAATGGTAAATAACGAAAAAAGTATGGCTCCCGATTTTGAGCTACAAAATGAGGAAGGTGTGGAAATCAGACTTTCTGATTATCGGGGAAAACCCGTTGTTCTTTATTTCTACCCGAAGGATGATACCCCCGGGTGCACAACCGAAGCTTGCGGTTTTCGCGATGATTATAGTGCTTTCACAAAAAAGGGTATCATCATTCTGGGGGTAAGTCCGGACACATCAAAATCTCATAAAAAATTCAAAGATAAATTTAATTTACCGTTCCCGCTACTTGCGGACATAGACCACAAGGTTTGTGAACTTTACGGAGTTTGGGGACGCAAACAAATGATGGGCAAGGAATACGACGGTGTTTTCCGAACGACGTTTGTCATCGATCGCGAAGGAAAGATAGTGAAGGTATTTGAAAAGGTCAAACCTTCAGAGCACGCCAAAGAAGTACTTGAAGCCGTTTTATCCCCATAAAACTAATCGGGAATTAATTCAGTTAGGTGTTGATAAGACCAGGGTACAAACCCTGGTCTTTTTAACTGATTTTGCAATTCACGACTCAGCTTATTTGAGTTTTAGAACAACCTTTGCGTTACTCCAAAGCTGTTCCAATTGATAATAATCCCTTTGATCGGGAGAAAAAAGATGTACGATCACATCCCCAAGATCAACAAGCATCCATCCGTCGCCTGGATGACCTTCCACCCTACCGATCAAAGAAAATTCTTTCTTTGACTTTTCCAGAACAGACTCTGCCAGGCTGTTCAGCATCCGGTCGCTGGTCCCGTTACATAGCACAAAAAAATCTGAAAATGAGGAAACCTGACTGATATCCAGGATTGTGATTTCTACCCCCAATTTTTCTTCCAAAGCTGAAGCCAAACCATTCGCAATTTGCAGATTGTTCAGAATTCACCTCTTCTTTATTATTGGACTAATTCTATCATATTCAAATATTATTAATGATTGAAACGGCAGTTGAGCAGGCTGACATATTCAGCTCCTCCAGGTTTGAGAATGGACTGGAAAAGGGTTATGGAGTTGATTTGAATCGGATTAAATTTCGGCAGAGAAGTGGAGCGAATTACCCCGGCGAGTTGATCCTGCTGAACCCTGGTTATCCCTGGACGAACTCTGCCCATCGTGAGATGAGGTGTAAAAGGCCGTCCTTCAGAATCGAAACCTAGGTTACGGGCGCTATCTTCAATAGTTCTAGCAAGATGAGATAATGTCTGTGGTGCTTCGAGCACGATCCAGATGATTCGCGGATTATTGGGGGTAGGAAAAACCCCAAGTTTGGTTATGACCGCAGTAAATGATTGAGATTGATTGGCAACATTCCGGACCATTTGATTGATCGAAGTCAACTCCCAGGTTTCCACTTCCCCAAGGAACTTCAAAGTAAGGTGGATGTTCTGACTTGGAGTCCACTTCACCGACCCAATGGAGGTTTTGTTCATTTGATTGATCAGTTTCCCAAGGGAATTTTGAGTCTCCGGATCGATTTCAATAGCAATAAATGCCCGGATCGAATCAGTCATGACGACCAGTATAATGAACGGAAATTATGATGTCAAGCAATCCTGAAAAAACTAACAATCCGATGTTGAATTTATATGATCAGAGGATCAGTATCTATATCCATTTTCCTTTTTGCCAGAAAAGGTGTGCCTATTGTGATTTCGTCACTTATGCTGGCAAGAACCACCTAATTTCCAGATATATCAAAGCAATAATGGATGAAATAACCGAGGTGGCCAAGGGAATTGCCCCGGGAACCCAAGTTCATACGATCTACTTCGGCGGCGGGACGCCTTCACTTCTGCCGGAAGATTCGATTAAAAAGTTACTGGGATTAATATTTTCCAAATTCCCGATTACGCCGGATGTTGAAATAACCATGGAAATTAATCCTGGAACTGTGATACCGGGTTATATGGAAAATCTTCTTAAAAATCGGATAAACCGACTCAGCATAGGGATGCAATCGGCAAATGACTCTGAAATAAAGGAACTTGGCAGAATTCATAATTTCGCTCAATTCTCAGAAACGATTGAGGATATTAAGGATGCCGGGTTTAGAAATTTCAGTTTCGACCTGATCTATGGAATACCGGAACAATCCATGGAAAACTGGAGGCAATCTCTGGAAAAAGCGATTGCGCTAAATCCGCCTCATTTGTCAATTTACAGTCTGACGATTGAAGAGAATACCCCATTCTGGAAACTCCTTGAAGAAGGCAAGATTTCATCGCCAGACGATGACCAGATGGCGGATATGTACGAGCTGGCATCGGAATTTTTACTTAACCACGGTTATCACCAATATGAGATTTCAAACTGGGCGCGTGAGAAAGCCGACGGAAACCTGTATTCCTCAATCCATAACCTGCAATACTGGCGAAACCTGCCCTATTTTGGGTTTGGTCCCGGAGCACACGGCAACGTTGCGGGGGTTCGGTTAGAAAACACAAGTAGTATTGAGGATTACATTCGACGTTCTAAAATATATGATGATCATAATTTCCCGTTGAGTTTTGCTACTGAAACATGGAAAAGTATTTCGAAAAAAGAGCAAATGGAAGAAACCATGATGGTAGGTCTGAGACTCACCGGGGAAGGGGTAAGTGAAGTTGAATTCCAGCAACGGTTTGGGGTGACTCCGACCGAGGTATTCGGACAGCAAATCGAGCAACTGGTTTCCCAGGGATTGCTGGAAAGAATTTCGGATGATCGAAAAACAATTAGGATCTCCAGCAAGGGGAGACTGCTTGGTAATCTGGTATTTATGGAGTTTGTGGGGGGGTAAAACGGTCAGATCACGGTAACGTGAGTACCATTTCCTGTCTGTTCGATCTTATCACCGATCGCGCGCGGCATTGTCCAGCGGAATATCCAGTTTGCTTCCTCCGGTTTCATGTTGATACACCCGTGACTCATCGGAACACCGTAGTTATCATGCCAGTATGTTCCATGAAAAGCGATCCCGTTAGGAGCAAAGAAAGTCGACCAAGGGACACCTGGTAGTTCGTAGGCGTCAAGGTCAGAGGTAAGTTTTCCATCACCCATATGTTTGGATGGCATTTTTGAATAAACTTTAAAATCGCCAGGAGGTGTATTTGTTGAAATGACGCCTGGGGAGGAGGAATAATCCGGAAGTCCGGAAGATATTTTTGTTTGTAGGGCGATCTCATTCCCGCGGTAAGCGGTAAGCGTCTGTGTGGCCAGCACAACTTCGATACGCTTGTTGCCATCCGGAAAATCTGCGTCAATCGGGGAAAATAACTGCAGGGGGACCTGCCGGAGGTGCTCGGCGCGGACAAAATAGCGGATATTATCCAGTAATTCATCATGGATCCTATACCAAATCTCGCCATCCGGTCCTTCTTGCTTTCCATCCACCCAATGTAGTGATTTGTAATATAGCCGGTAAAGAGGTTCCCAGTATTTTTTACCCTTTAACCACATCACCTGGGTAAAAGGGACCGACACCTCAGATAAAACCCCGGTTTCAGGGATATTATCCATGACCGGGTTCAGGATCGTAGCTACTTTTTGAAGATGGGCGGAATGCATATAACCACCCCAAACCCTGTACCAATGGGGGTTATAATCCGGACCATGTGGGGAGTTGACCTCGTAATAAAAATTTACCAAGTCATCACGGTAATGCTGATACTGTATGCGGCTTTCATCGCTGGGTTCACTATAAACACTGATAGAAGGTATGGCAACACGGATCATCTGATCGGATGCTGGTTGATTGCGGGTGCGTGAAAACGGCACAGCCCCTATCCCTGCGGCACAGGTGGCTGAAAACTTGAGGAAATCCCGCCTGTTTATGGCTCCGTTCACGGATAAAATTATAACAACAAATCCGACAAAAACAGTAATAATTGCATTAAGAATTAGAATTTGTGTACTATTGGAGAGAGCTTCTTTACTTCGAGAATGCTTTAACCTATAATTCAATTATTCGGCAATAGGGAGATGGATAATGGATAATCCAATGGTGCTTGGGATTGATGTCAGCAGGTGGCAGCAAAAAGTTGATTGGGCTTTGCTGAAATCCAAAGGTGTGGAATATGCCTTCATCAAGGCAACCCAGGGGGATTACCTTGCCGATCCCATGCTAAAAACCCATTTTAAAGCCGCAAAAGAAACGGGTATGCTGGTTGGCGCGTATCATTGGTGCGATCCGATGTCTCCGGATGACAACCAATCGAAATTTTTTCTGAAATCGATCAAAGACCTGGATGTAAATTTCGTTGTCGCGGATGTGGAACAACACTGGACAGACTGGAACGAATGGCGTAATAAGAGGATCACGAAGATCATTCCCCCTCAAAGGGTAAGTGATAATGGCAAACGGGTCGTAGAATACTGGAAAGACAAGGTGAAAGTCCCGATCATCGTTTACACTCGCGCTACCTTCATTGATTATTACGCTGCGCCTGCGTCAGCCTGGTTGTCAAAATACCATCTCTGGCTTGCGCATTACACGCATACAGTGAAGAGAGAAGCATCCAAGGCTGCATACACCTGGGAGAAGTTTCAACTTGAGGTTCCGATCACCGGAGCACCAAAAATGCCTAGAAATTGCAATAAGTGGCTGTTCTGGCAATTCACAGGCGGTAGGTATATCCTTCCCGGGGTGGATTCCTCAATCGATCTCAATCTTTTCAATGGCAGTGTGGATGAATTGTACAAATTTGCCGGTGTAAAAAGACCTCATGACGAAAATGAAAACACCGATGTCCCTGCAGAACCCGTGACCCTGACATTGGAGCAAAGAATAGAACGCCTGGAAAAAGCAGTAAAAGCACAGGGATGGAAACTGGATTGACCGGGTAGATCAACGTATTTGATGGGTTATCTGTTTTGAGATAATTCTCTGAAGAAAAAAATTCAAGTCTGCATTGCGGAAATATTGACGGAAAGCAGTTGTTTCCTGAAAAGATTGTTTTAATGCTTCTGTTACAAGCGGGAGTCGATTTGAATCGAGTTCACCCGGGGCGGAAATCTTTATAGTAACCTCATCAATACTTTTGGTTGATATATCTCCCCTGCATGAGAGCCAATCAAGACTTAACCCTATTACACTGATGGATTGATTGCAGAGAATAGCAATATCTAGCAGGTTAATTCTTCCTTCCCGGTTTGAGATTGCAAATTGGCTTAAACCACTAATATGATGAAGAAAACTTTTAAGGGTCTCCTCACCGGAGGGATAATCATAAAATGTGACCTTTTGCGGGTTTGCTTTGTCGAGGATCTCCGAAAGAATTTCCCAATCGGATGGAACCGTAGCAAGAATCAAATTACCGGTTTGATGTATGGTCGTCCGGTTGACTGCATTGGGGATTTGTAGGTAAAGGGGACCTTCACAAAAAACGATATTGCCTTCTTGATTTGCCAATTCTAGAATTTCCGAAATATCAGGAATTAATCTGCGGTGATCCAGGATATTAATTTTCGAAGGGATTAAGAGATCTAGATTTACAGGTAATGCAGTTCTAAAGCCAACCCATTCAAGGGATAATTGCTGCTCCCCTTTAAAACTTCCTGTTTTGAGCGTAAACGCCAGTTCAAATTTGCCATCCGGGTAATTTTCCCCGGATGACTGCCAGTGGATTACTTCACGGACCACCCCGGATCCGTCTTGAACTGTCAATTTTGTGTGTTCACGGTTTCTGCCAATAGATTTCATACCGATAATATTTACGTCGCGAACCGCGAGAACAATTGCCGGGTTGGATGGACCAAAAGGGGAAAGTTTATCAATCTGTTCGGTTAGATTTGAATCAACCTCAGAGAGGGTTTTATAATCGTCGATCTCGAGAGTTTCCTCAGGTGGCTCGGGAGGAAAAATGGAAGCAACAGCTTCTGCAAGCATTCTATTAAATTTTGTCAAATTTCCTGTTTGGAGAGAAAGCCCGGCAGCCATTGGATGACCTCCAAAGGTATCAAGAACTTCAGAACACTTGGATATGGCTTGAATGATATTAATACCTTGCATTGAACGAGCCGATCCTTTTGCAGAACCTCCTTCAATAGTGTTCAAAACAACCACGGGTTTATGATAAATTTGAACCAGCCGGCTTGCAACCAACCCTAATACTCCACCGGGCCAACCAGAGTGAGAAACGATAAGGACTGGTAATTCAAGCAAGGAAGGTTCCCGCTCCAGCTGGTTTTTAGCAGCAGAGAATACTTCCTCTGTAAGAATTCTACGCTGGCCGTTCAGTCCCTCGATCATCAGTGCAACTGTATTTACAAATTGAGAATTGGAAGTCGTCAGGAATTCCACCATCGGGTTGGCATCTCCGAGTCTTCCAACCGAGTTCATACGGGGAGCGAGTAAAAAGTTGATATGGTCGTCACTGAGAAAAGGTTGGGGTATATTTGCGTTTTCTATAAGGATGCGTATAGCCAGTCGTTGGCTATTTCTTAGTTGAATTAACCCCATCCTGGTTAACAAGCGGTTTTCGCCGCTCAGATCGGCGACATCTGCAAGGGTTCCTAATGCGACAAGATCAAGCAGGTTTTCAATGGGGTAAGAGGGCATTATTTCACGCGCGAAGGATTTTGCCAGTTGAAAAGCGGTCCCAACCCCAGCCAATGAATAAAATGGATGGTCCTCGGACAGGAAACGGGGATTTATCAAGGAAAGCGCACGCGGCAATTGTTGGGGCAGGGAGTGGTGATCTGTAATGATCAGGTCAACCCCCTGATCTGCGCAATATTGCCCGGCATCGATCTCAGATATCCCGGTATCACAGGTGACTAAAACCCGGATCCCGGAAGAAAGAAAGGTTTTCAGAACGGAAAGATTTATACCGTGACTCTCCGGACCGCGCACCGGGATATGGTAGAAAACATCCGTGTTTAAAGTTCGAAGAACTTCCACCAGTATTGAGGTTGAAGTCTGGCCATCAACATCAAAATCACCCCAAATGCCAATTTTTTCACCGGATCGGATCGCACAGCAAATACGGTCAACAGCTAAGTGCATATCAGGGAAATCGTACGGATCAGAAGAATCTTCCATGCGAGGGTCAAGAAATGCGCGGGCTGCTTGTGAAGTTGATATCCCGCGTTTCATGAGGGCTTTACAAATTAGAGAATTTCCATAAACAGCATTCAATAAATCAACGGGTAAATCCTTGCGAAGTGGCTCGATCCAACGTACTGGAGGTTGGATCAAAAGGGAATCTCCTCAACATCTGCGAATGAAAAATCAGAAAGGTCATCAGTTTCATCCAAAAACCCTTCCGATTCTTCAATATTACCAGCCCGTTCCCCCCGCTCGCAAAGGGAGCGGTAAATGCAAAAACTGCAAACCCGGATGTTATCGGTTTTTCTGAATTCACTCGAACCATTGGATATAATCTCAGATGTCAACGATTCCAGGTATGATCGGTCATTCTGGAACGCCATTTCATCGTATTTGAATGTAACTGACTGCTCAGGAAAATCGGTGAACCAATAGGACATACTGAGATGTTCCGACGAGACTCTGAAATCATGAATTAGAGCTGACCCTGAAAAAGCAAGAAGGAACGAATATAACCTGGTCTGCACCCGTTTTTCCAGCCATGGCCGGCGGGGAATCTTTCGGCTGGTTTTCCAATCCAGGATCATCGCTCCCAGATCCGGATCAATTGCGATTAGATCGTATTTTGCAAGAAGGCGATATCCGTTGAACGGAGCAGCTAAAGTATATTCAGGGAATCGTATAACGGGAATTGAGATACTTTTTTGAGAAAGGAAATTATTAAACCAAATTCTTAATTCCATCTCGCTGCAGTGCTCAATCAAGATTGAAGGATCCACACCAGAAAAATATTGGTGAATTAGATTATGGAATCGTGACCCCAATTTGAGTTGTTCTTCCACCTCGAGAACAGGTTCGCTTTCCAAAGCCGGCCAGGCCGACTTTTCGATATATTTCAGTTGAAATCTACGGGGGCAATCGACATAATCCTGTAGATTATTCTGTGTGAAATGAAAATCAGCTGGCAGATTCATCATGAATCTCCCACGCAGATCTGATAGCCTCGAAGGGAATCGATGGTTTTGCATCTCCTCTTCTTCCGGTGTTCCAGGTTATTGATAAATCCTTTCGAGCGCGGGTTATACCCACGTAAAAGAGACGGATCCTTTCAGAAGAATAATCGATCCTGGCTTTTTCTGTCGCAATTCCTTCTGGTTTGAAATAATCAGAAAGTTGGCCTTGAATCACCGCTGTCAATTTCGAGATAGTCTCTGCTTCCAGGTTGAGCTGGTCACGGATGAACCATTTTTCACTGATGTAACTGTCATACTGCTGAGCAAACGGAAAATCATAGTTATTTGCCGAGAGGAAATAAACACGGTCCCATTCCAATCCTTTGGCTTTATGGACTGTCGCGATTAAAACCTTCCCTTTATGTCTTTCAGGATCAAAACCGGTATCTTCCTCATCAAACCCTAGAAATTTCCTTTCATTGGACGCAATTTTCGCCAATTCTACGGAAAACTCAGGTAGATGCCAATTCCTTTCGTGGGCTGCAGATCTTTCAAGAAAGAGTGCCAGCTTATGTACGAGTGCAAGGTCGTTAACCAATGTAAATAGGTCTTGACCAATGATCAATAAAAGCTGGTCAATAGGTAAAAGTGTGGCTAACTGCCAGCGTTTTATTTTTTCACGAAAAGTATTCAATTCATCCTTCTGATTTTCCAGATCAATTACATCTGATTGCGAGTTCAGCCATTCTTTTCCGGGGAGGGGAGAAAGGAAATCCTCCAAGGTCCCTGATTTTTTTATCAAATTGGACAGCTGTTTATTATTTGATTCTTCTCCTTCGTTTTCTTCCTGTAACCCATGAATTTTCTCAAAGGCTTCGGAAAGTCGGATCGGGTTATTTGGATCAGCCAGACAATTTAGGATTGAGGATAGGACAATAGCGACTCTGCGGGTGGAAGAACTGCTTTTCAGCATCTCAATAAATGGGATCTTCTCGGTCTTTAATTTCTCAGCCAGCTCGGATCCCCTATCATTGCGAGGCACAAGAACTGCACAAGTATCTTCAGGATGAGCTGGTAACCAATTCTTCAGCGAGCGAACCACATAATTCAATTCTTCGTCAGGTGTGAATCCATTTTTTCGCAAATTAATCCCCGCTGGATTATCCTTTGGATTTGGCTGCGGATCTCGTTCCGGGACCGGAAATATAAATGGGACACTCAACGATCGCCGCAGGGTATCGTGAGATAAATCGGTAGTCCAGCGAATCAATTCATTTGCAAGCCAGATCACACTTGTTGTAGACCTGCCAGAATGGCTGAGATCGAATCGAGTAACATCAGGAGAAATCAAAAACCTACGAAGGTACTCAGGGCTGGCGGTTGTAAATGTCTCAAAAATTGCCTGGTTCGGATCACCGACTCGAACCCAATTACCCTTATCACCGCACAAGGTTTGCAAGATATTTTCCTGCAGCTGGCTGCTATCCTGGGCTTCATCCTCCAGAATAAAAGGCCAACGCCATTGGAGACGAGTAAGAAAATCTTTATCAAGAGTCAGAGCTTTCAAAGCCAGGGAGATTAAATCATCGAAATCAACAGAAGATCGAAAAGAAAGCGCTCTTTGATAATCAGAATAAACATCGCAAACCATGTTTAATAGCGGTTCAGAGATTTGATGTTTCGAAAGTTGTTCTCTTAGTGTTAGGGGATGGGTTCGGAGATCTTTTGCCACTCGGATTGCATTTGCGCAGATTTGTTCCACAGCATCCGGCCATCTCTTGCGAACATCATGATTATCGGGTTCAACTCCGGATTTCAGGTAATTCACGAGTATTTCGGGGTGGGAAGGCAGCGAGTTGTTCACGATCGAGTGAATTATCGAGGTAGATTCACGTTCTTCAATGATCGAGAATTGATCAGATAAACCAACCAGATCCGGTCGTTCCCGAACGATATCATGGGCAAGACCATGCAGGGTTCTAACCCGATAACCGATATTGGGCAGTAACCCTATTTCTTTTATGAAACCCGATACCCGCGTGGAAAAATTCTGGACAGCGGAATTAACCAGGGTCACAATAAGGACTTCCTGCCCTTCCTCAAGCTTTGCATCCGACACAAGACGAGCTGCAAGGCAGGATAGGGTATGGGTTTTTCCACTACCGGGTACAGCGGAAATCCCCATCTTACCACCCTGATATGTTAATACTTCAGTTTGGCCAGGGCGAGGTTTAAACATGATCCCTTTTACTGGCAAGAATGCGTTTATTCAATGTCTGAAGAGATTGCAGCAACGGTCCGCGTTCCTCAATTCCATTTTCGTTCAAACCGACATTCGCAAAATAGATTTTCCTGCGACAACGGTGGAAAAGACCGGATACAAGCCTGGCCATGGATTTTTGATTGGCGTTATATTCGTCCGCGTCCGTCCATTTTTCACCCTGGAACCATCCACGGTTGAGAATATACGGTTGTGTGAGGGGTTGATACAAACGTTGCCACCAGCTCAAGCTGCCGGTACCAAGCCAAAATTGGTATTGCACCGACCGGTTTGACATTAAAAAGGTGTAAGCAGGAGCCAGTAAAACCGCATTTTCGCTAATGTTTTCGGAACCCGCATAGAATTGAGCTGCAAGGACTCCCGATTCAATCATTTGAACATATTCTTTCCCAAACGATCCATCGCCCCAAGCAATGCAATCCTGAACCAACCTTCTGAATTTCTGGATGGAAACGATCAATTGGGAACAAAGACGGGCAGCTTCAAAGTCATCGTGGAAGCCAAACCCCTTCTGGGAGAGAACCTCTCCAAACAACCGACTAAGAAAGATATCCAGATCCACGGGATCAGCGGATATATAGCTTTGTAGCCATTCCCGGAGAAATTCGAACCGGTTGCCGATAACAAATGTAATGCGAGCCTGCATATCAGGGTTGATGGCCTTAAAGCTCCCCATCGAACAAGGTTTTTTTCGCGAAGGCGCAACAATCCGGGCGAGCAGGTCGGAACGGTTAAGGTCATTTTGTGCAATTGTTTGCAGGAATGCTGAGCGAAGGTCAAAAATGGAAGGAACCATTTCCCATTGGGGGTGAGCGATTTTTGCAAGCGTCAACAGGCATTGTGTTGTTGGTTCACTTCCAAGGC
>Ga0315283_10002505_pt1 | contig 15362 bp, 14 predicted proteins | sample YL17G09_0_MG_FD_204541 | JGI IMG/M metagenome (GOLD analysis project Ga0315283, IMG submission 204541) | Sediment microbial communities from Yellowstone Lake, YNP, Wyoming, USA - YL17G09_0 | ecosystem: Environmental > Aquatic > Freshwater > Lake > Sediment | place: USA: Wyoming | collected... | reverse complement strand
GGCTACGGACTGGCCAGGCACAAGGGCTACGGCACGCCGCAGCACCTCGACGCGCTGCGTCGCTTGGGACCTTCCCCGGTGCACCGGCGCAGCTTCGCGCCGGTACAATCCAGCATCCCCCGCTGAGTCCTGGAAGCCAGCCGCCGATGGCAGCCCGGTTCGTCCATCTCCACGTTCACACCGAGTACTCGCTCGTCGACGGCGTCGTCCGTATCGAGAGCGAGAAAAAGGACGATGGCAGACTGTTGCGCGAAGGCCTCATCGACGCGACGGCGCGCTTCGGCATGCCCGCCGTTGCGCTCACCGACCAGGCCAACCTGTTCGCGCTGGTCAAGTTCTACAAGACCGCGCAGTCGAAAGGCATCAAGCCGCTGATCGGCGTCGACGCGCTCGTTCGCGACGAGACGGAGCGGGGCGAACCATCCCGCCTGGTGCTGCTGTGCCAGGACAACCGCGGTTACCTCAACCTCACGCGCCTGGTCACGCGCAGCTATCTCGAAGGGCAGGGCAAGCACGGTCCGACGCTGCAGCGCGCCTGGCTGGACCGCGCCACCACGCAGGGCTTGATCGCGCTCTCCGGCGCCCGCGAGGGCGACGTCGGCCGCGCGCTGGTCGCGAACCGCGAAGCCGACGCCCGCAGCGCGCTGCACGCGTGGCTCGAGCTGTTCGACGACCGCTATTACCTCGAGCTGCAGCGCACCGGTCGTCCAGGCGAGGAGGACTGCATCGCGGGGTCCCTGCGGCTCGCGGTGGATCTCGGCGTTCCGGTGGTCGCGACCAACGACGTCCGCTTCCTGCGACCCGAGGACTTCGAATCGCACGAAGCGCGCGTCTGTATCCACGAAGGCACGTTGATCGCCGACGCCGCGCGGCCGCGACGCTACAGCGAGGAGCAGTACCTGCGTTCGCCCGACGAGATGGCGAATCTCTTCGCGGACGTGCCGGAAGCGCTGGAAAACTCGGTCGAGATCGCGCGCCGGCTCAACCTCGAGATCAAGCTCGGCAAGCCGTCGCTGCCAGCCTACCCGGTGCCGGCGGGGCAGACCACGGAGGAGCACCTGCGCGAGGAATCGCGCGCAGGGCTCGAGCAGCGCTGGCCGGTCATCGCGGCGGCGCCCAGTGCGCCGATTGCGCGCGAGGAGTATGACGGCCGTCTCGCGCGCGAACTCGACGTCATCTGCCAGATGGGATTCGCGGGCTACTTCCTGATCGTGGCGGACTTCATCCGCTGGGCACGCGGCAACGGCGTGCCGGTGGGCCCGGGCCGTGGTTCAGGCGCGGGCTCGCTCGTCGCCTACGCGCTCGGCATCACCGACCTCGACCCGCTGCGCTACGACCTGCTGTTCGAGCGCTTCCTGAATCCGGAACGCGTGTCGATGCCGGACTTCGACGTGGACTTCTGCATGGAAGGCCGCGACCGCGTCATCGACTACGTTGCACAGCGGTATGGGCGCGAGCGCGTCTCGCAGATCATCACCTACGGGACGATGGCAGCGAAGGCCGTGGTGCGCGACGTGGCGCGAGTGCAGGGCCTGAGTTACGGCTTCGCCGACAGCATCGCCAAGCTGATCCCGTTTGAACTCGGCATCACCCTCGACGACGCTCTCGAGAAGGAGGACGAGCTCCGCAAGCGCTACAAGAACGAAGATGACGTGCGTCAGCTGATCGACCTGGCGCGTTCGCTGGAAGGCCTCGTGCGCAACGCGGGCACGCACGCAGGCGGCGTGGTCATTGCGCCCTCGGTGCTGACGGATTTCGCGCCGCTGTACTGCGAAGCCGGCGGTACCAGCGTCGTCACGCAGTTCGACAAGGACGACGTCGAGGCCGCGGGCCTGGTCAAGTTCGACTTCCTCGGGCTGCGCACGCTCACGATCATCGACTGGGCCGTGCGCACGATCAACGCCGCACGCGCCGCGGCGGGCGAAGCGCCGCTTGACCTGTCCACCATGCCGATGGACGACAAGGCCACCTACGCGCTGCTGAAGCGCTGCGAGACGACGGCCGTGTTCCAGCTCGAATCGCGCGGCATGAAGGACCTCATCAAGCGCCTGCAGCCGGACACGTTCGAGGACATCGTCGCGCTGGTCGCGCTGTTCCGTCCGGGCCCGCTGCAGTCGGGCATGGTCGACGACTTCATCGACCGCAAGCATGGCCGCATCGGCGGCGGCATCGATTACCTGCACCCGGACCTCAAGCAGGTCCTGTTCCCGACCTACGGCGTGATCCTGTACCAGGAGCAGGTCATGCAGATTGCGCAGGTGCTCGCCGGCTACACGCTCGGCGGGGCCGACCTCCTGCGCCGCGCGATGGGCAAGAAGAAGGCCGAGGAGATGGCGCAGCAGCGGTCCATCTTCGTCGAAGGAGCTGTCGCGCGTGGCGTCGCGGAACGCACGGCGGCGCACATCTTCGACCTCATGGAAAAGTTCGCAGGCTACGGCTTCAACAAGTCGCATTCCGCGGCCTATGCCGTGCTGTCGTACCAGACGGCGTGGCTCAAGACGCACCACCCGGCGGAATTCATGGCCGCGGTCCTGTCGTCCGACATGGACAAGACCGACAAGGTCGTCACGCTGATCGACGAATGCAACCGCATGGGGCTCGTGGTCGAGCCGCCGGATGTCAATCACTCGCAGTACATGTTCACGGTGTCGGGGCCGCAGTCGATTCGCTACGGTCTCGGCGCGATCAAGGGCGTGGGGCAGGCGGCGGTCGAGAACATGCTGCACGAGCGCGATGCCCGGGGCCGTTTCCGCGACCTGCGCGATCTCTGTCGCCGGCTCGACCTCAACAAGGTCAACCGTCGCGTGCTCGAGGCGCTGATCCGGTCCGGCGCGATGGACTCGATGGGCGGCATGCAGCACCGCTCGACGCTGATGCACCAGCTGCCTGCAGCGATGCAGGCTGCGGACCAGTCGACGCGCGCCAGGGAAGCCGGGCAGACGGACCTTTTCGGCCTGGCCGAACCCGCGCCGGCTGTCGATGCTGCTGCGCTGGCTGGCGAGGCCGAACTGGTCCTGCACGAGACGTTGCCGGAGTGGGGCGAGGCCGTCCGTCTGGCGGGCGAGCGCGAAACGCTCGGCCTGTACCTCACGGGCCATCCGATCAAAGAGTACGAGCGTGAACTGCGGCCCGTCACCAGCGGCCGGATCGCGGACATCGGCGGTGCGAAACCCGTCGGCGCCGGCAGCGAAGACAAGGGCAACACCTGGCGCGGGCCTGGGCGCAGCGTGACGGTCGCGGGCCTCGTGCTCGAGATACGCAAGCGCGGCGGCCGCACCAGCTTCATCCTGGACGACCGCAGCGGCCGGCTCGAAGTCACGATGTTCGAGGACGTGTACCAGCAGTACCGGGCGCTGGTCTCGAAAGACGCGATCCTCGTCGTCGAGGGCGGGTTGCGCTGGGACGACTTCATCGACGACTGGCGCCTCAGCGCGAAGAAGATCATGGACGTAGACCAGGCGCGCGAGCAGTACGCGCGCAACCTCGTGCTGCGCTGGCCGGCCGCCAGGGCCGGGAACGGCGACGCGGGCAAACTGCTGGCTGCGCTGGAGCAGGCGCTCAGCACGAGCCGGGGCGGGCGTTGCGCAGTGGCTATCCGCTACGCGACCGGGGATGCGGCGGCGATCCTGCAGTTCGGCGAGCAGTGGAAGGTACGGCCGTCGCGCGAACTCATCGAGCGCCTGGGTACCCTGGTCGGGCGCGAGGGCGTCGAGCTGTATTACGCGCCGCGGGATACCTGATTTCTGCCGTGGCCCGCGTGCCGGGCGCGAGGCGCCGCAAGGTCCGCGCTTTCTCGCCGCGCATGCTGCAGCGTTAGAAATGACTGAGCCCGATTTGCGCAGGGGCCGGTGCTGGGGCATCCTTCGCGCCTATGCCATTGAGTTTCCTCGACTTCGAGCAGCCCATCGCCGAGCTTGAAGCCAAGATCGACGAACTGCGCTACGTGTCCTCCGATGCCGAGGTCAACATCGGCGAGGAGATCGCGCGGCTGCGCGCCAAGAGCCGCGCGCTGACCACCAGCATTTTTTCGAACCTGACGCCGTGGCAGGTTGCACAGCTCGCGCGCCACCCGCAGCGGCCCTACACGCTCGACTACGCGGTTTCGATCTTCGATGAGTTCCAGGAACTGCACGGCGACCGCATGTACGCGGACGACCTGGCCATCGTCGGCGGCTTCGCGCGGCTGGCCGGCCGGCCGGTCATGCTGATCGGTCAACAGAAGGGACGCGATACCAAGGAACGCGTGCGCCGCAACTACGGCATGCCGAAGCCCGAAGGCTACCGCAAGGCGCTGCGCCTCATGAAACTCGCGGAGCGTTTTCGCGTGCCGCTGATCACGCTGATCGATACGCCGGGAGCCTATCCGGGCGTCGGATCCGAAGAGCGCAACCAGAGCGAGGCGATCGCCCGCAACCTGTTCGAGATGTCGTCGCTGCGCGTGCCGGTGATCACGGCAGTCATCGGCGAAGGCGGGTCGGGCGGAGCGCTCGCGATCGGCGTGTGCGACCGCCTGCTCATGCTGCAGTTCGCGGTCTACTCGGTGATCTCCCCTGAAGGCTGCGCGTCGATCCTGTGGAAGAGCGCGGACAAGAAGGAACTCGCCGCCGACGCCATGGGCATCACGGCGGAACGCCTCGACAAGCTCGGCCTCGTCGACGAGGTGTTGCAGGAGCCGCTCGGCGGGGCGCACCGCGATCCCCTGGCCATGGCGGACTCGCTCAAGGAGGCGCTGGTGCGTCACCTCGATGACGTCGCGCAGCTGCCCGAGGATGTGCTGCTGGCCAGGCGCTACGAGCGCCTGCGCGGCCAGGGCGTCTATCGCGCAGTCAACTGAGACGAGCCTGGCCTGCCCGGGCACGCAGGTGTTCACGCTCACCCGACTGGCCGCCAGCCTCGACGCACTGCTGGCGGCGCTGCCGGAAAGACCTGCGGCGACTCCCGCCGCGCTCTGCGTTGCCCTGAGCGGCGGCCTCGATTCGACGCTGCTGCTCGTGGCGCTGTCCCGTCTCAACGGCGAGCAGAAGCTGGCGGCGCGGCTTCGAGCCATCCACATCGACCACGGCCTGCATCCTGATTCGGCGCGTTGGGCCGACGCATGCCGGGTGCTGGCGACGGCATGCGCCGTGCCTTGCGACGACGTGCGGGTGGTCGTGACGGCCGGGCAGGGCGAAAGTCCGGAAGCTGCGGCCCGCGCGGCGCGCTATGCGGCGCTTGCTGCCCGGCTGCAGCCGGGTGAGGTGCTGCTTACCGCGCACCACGCCGACGACCAGCTGGAGACCGTCCTGCTGCAATGGCTGCGCGGGGGCGGTCTCCGTGCGATCGCCGGCATGGCGCCGCTCAGCCGTTTTGGCGCGGACGCCTGGCACGCGCGGCCGCTGCTCGAGTTCACGCGTGTCGAACTGGCCGAGTGGGCCGCCGCGCAGGGTTTGCGCTGGCAGGAGGACCCTTCGAACCAGGACCGGCGGTTCGATCGCAACTATCTCCGGCTCGAAGTGTTGCCGGCGCTGCGGCGCCGCTGGCCAGCGGTGGCGACGACGGCAGGGCGCGTTGCCGGATACGCCCGCGACGCACTCGAGGCCGAAGCCGCTTGCGTCGCCGAGGACCTGCCGCAGGTCCTGGCGGGCACCACTATCGAATTGGCCCCGTTGCAGAAGTTGTCGGAGCCGCGACAGCGCGCCGTGCTGCGGGCATGGCTCGCGGGGCTGGAGTTGCCGCCCCCGTCCGCGCGGACGCTGGCGGCGTTGCGTCATGACATGCTGGTCGCGGCGCCCGATCGCATCCCGACGGTGTGCTGGCCGGGCGCGGTCGTGCGACGGTACCGGGGGCGCCTGCACGCTGCGGCGACCCTTGAGCCGGACCCGCGCGAGGGTGTCTGGTCGCCGCTCGCCGGCGCAATGTATGCCTGGTCCGGACGGTCCACGCTCGAATTGGTGCCGGACGTCGGCATCGGCTTGAGTCGCGAGCGAGTGCCCGCGCGGATCGACGTCCGTCAGCGCTCGGGCGGTGAAACGTTCCAGCCGGCGGGTGGCGCACATCACCGGCCGTTGCGCAAGTGGCTGCAGGAGCACGACGTGCTGCCCTGGCGCCGCGAGAACCTGCCGCTGCTGTACGCGGAAAACCGTCTCATTGCGGTGGCGGACCTGGGGGTTGCGGCCGATTTCGCCGCGCGTGCCGGCGAGCCGTCGTGGCGCATCGCCTGGAATCGCCGCGGCCCGGTCACCGAGGCCGACGTGCTCGCTTCGCAGTGGCCAGCCAGCCCTCCGATCGGCTAGACTGCTCTCCCGTCGCGTTCCATGCGACGGGGACTCCAATGACCAAATTCATCTGTGTGACCGGCGGTGTCGTTTCGTCGCTGGGCAAGGGCATTGCAGCCGCCTCGCTTGGCGCGATCCTCGAGGCCCGCGGCCTCCGGGTCGCCATGGTCAAGCTCGACCCGTACATCAACGTCGATCCGGGCACGATGAGCCCGTTCCAGCACGGCGAAGTCTTCGTCACCGACGATGGCACCGAGACCGACCTGGACCTCGGCCACTACGAGCGCTTCGTCCGCACGACCACCGGGCGCAACAGCAACTTCACCACGGGCCGCATCTACGAGCGCGTGATCGCCAAGGAACGCCGCGGCGACTACCTCGGCGCGACGGTGCAGGTCATCCCGCACATCACCGACGAGATCAAGCACTGCATCCGCATGGGCGCAGGCGATGCCGACATCTGCATGGTCGAGATCGGCGGCACCGTCGGCGACATCGAGTCGCTGCCATTCCTCGAAGCGATCCGCCAGCTCGGCGTCGAACTGGGGCACAACAACGTGCTCTACATGCACCTGACGCTGATCCCCTACATCGCGACGTCGGGCGAGATCAAGACCAAGCCCACCCAGCATTCCGTGAAGGAACTGCGCTCGATTGGCATTCAGCCCGACCTGCTGCTCTGCCGCTGCCAGGACCCGCTGCCGCCGGAGCAGCGGCGCAAGATCGCGCTGTTCACCAACGTCGAGGAGCGCGCGGTGTTCTCGGCGGTCGATGCCGACGATATCTACAAGATCCCGTCGCTGCTGCACGCCCAGCAGCTCGACGAGATCGTCTGCGAGAAGCTGGGGCTGCACAGCCTGCCGCCGGCCGACCTCAAGGAATGGACCCAGGTCGTGGCGGCCAAGGCGGCGCCGGACCTCACGATCAACCTCGCCATGGTCGGCAAGTACGTCAACCTCAAGGACGCGTACATCTCGCTCAACGAAGCGCTGATCCACGCGGGCTTGCGCACGCGCACCCGCGTCAACATCGAGTTCATCGAAGCCACCGACGTCGAGAAGCACGGCGCGCAGGCCCTCGCCGGCATGGACGCGATCCTGGTGCCCGGCGGCTTCGGCGAGCGCGGCATCGAAGGCAAGATCGAGGCCGTGCGCTATGCGCGAGAGAAGAAGATTCCTTACCTGGGCATCTGCCTCGGCATGCAGCTGGCGATCATCGAGTACGCGCGCAACGTCGCGGGGCTCGCCGGCGCGCACAGCACCGAGTTCAATCGCGCGTCGCCGCATCCGGTCATCGCGCTGATCACCGAGTGGCAGGACCAGAAGGGCACGGTCGAGGCGCGCGATGAACAGTCGAACCTCGGCGGCACGATGCGGCTGGGCGCGCAGGACATCCGCGTCTCCCACGGCTCGCTCGCGCATGCCGTGTATGGCGCCGACGTGATCCGCGAGCGCCATCGGCACCGTTTCGAGTTCAACAATACCTACCTGCAGCGGATGATGAACGCGGGCCTGCGGTTCTCGGGCTTCTCTCGCGACGGCCTGGTCGAGATCATCGAGCTGCCGCAGCATCCGTTCTTCGTCGCCAGCCAGTACCACCCGGAGTTCCGTTCGACGCCGCGCGACGGGCATCCGCTGTTCACGGGCTTCATCCGTGCCGCGCGCGAACACCGCCTGGGCCAGATGCCGGCGGCGGCAGGCGCATGAAGCTCTGCGGCTTCGACGTCGGGCCCGACCGGCCTTTTTTCCTGATCGCGGGCCCCTGCGTGGTCGAGGGCGAAGGCCTGGTGCTCGACATTGCGGGACGCATGCAGGAAATCACGGGCGCCCTCGGCATCCCTTACATTTTCAAGGCCAGCTACGACAAGGCTAACCGCTCGTCCAAGGCGAGCTTCCGCGGCCCGGGCATCGAAGAAGGCCTGCGCATCCTGTCGGAAGTGAAGCGCCAGCTCGGCCTGCCGGTGCTCACGGACGTGCATGAGGACACGCCGATGGCCGAGGTAGCCGCGGTCGTGGACGTGCTGCAGACCCCGGCGTTTCTCTGCCGGCAGACCAATTTCATCCTGAGCGCGTCGAGCCAGGGCAGGCCGGTCAACATCAAGAAGGGCCAGTTCCTGTCGCCGTGGGAGATGAAGAACGTCATCGACAAGGCGCGCTCCACCGGCAACCAGCAGGTGATGGCCTGCGAGCGCGGCTTCTCGTTCGGCTACAACAACCTCGTCTCCGACATGCGCGCGCTGGCCGTGATGCGCGAGTACGCGCCGGTCGTGTTCGATGCGACGCACTCCGTGCAGCTGCCCGGCGGCCAGGGCAACGCGTCGGGCGGGCAGCGCGAGTTCGTGCCGGTGCTGGCGCGCGCGGCCATCGCGGCCGGCGTCTCCGGCGTGTTCATGGAAACTCACCCCGATCCGGCGCAGGCGCTTTCGGACGGGCCGAACGCGTGGCCGCTCGGCCACATGCGCTCGCTGCTCGAGGTCCTGCAGGCAATTGACGTGGCCGTGAAGCGACGGCCGTACGAGGAATCGAACCTATGACGAACAGGATCATCGACATCAAGGCCCGCGAGATCATGGACTCGCGCGGCAATCCCACGGTTGAGGCGGACGTCTTCGTCGCCGGCGGCGTCATGGGCCGGGCGGCTGTGCCGTCCGGTGCGTCCACGGGCTCGCGCGAGGCAGTAGAGCTGCGTGACGGCGACAAGAAGCGATACTTCGGCAAGGGCGTCCTTAAGGCCGTGGCCAATGCGAACGGTGAACTGCGTACTGCACTGCTCGGCCACGACGTCATGGACCAGCGCGGCATCGACGCGAAAATGATCGCGCTCGACGCCACCGAGACGAAGTCCCGCCTCGGCGCCAACGCACTGCTCGCGGTTTCGCTGGCCGCGGCACACGCGGCAGCGCGGGTGTCGAAGCAGAGCCTGTTCCGCTACCTGGGCGGCGCCGGCCCCAAGGTGATGCCGGTGCCGATGATGAACATCATCAACGGCGGCGCCCACGCCGACAACAGCGTCGACATCCAGGAGTTCATGGTGCTGCCGGTCGGCGCCCCGAACTTCAGTGAAGCCCTGCGCTACGGCGCCGAGATTTTCCATACGCTGAAGAAGGTGTTGCACGAGCGCAAGCTCGCGACCGCCGTCGGCGATGAAGGTGGTTTCGCGCCGAACCTGCCGTCGAACGAGGCGGCGCTCGAGACGATCCTGCAGGCGGTCGAGCGCGCGGGCTTCAAGCCCGGCAAGGACGTGTACCTGGGCCTCGACGTTGCCAGCTCCGAGTTCTTCAAGGACGGCGTGTACCACCTGGAGTCCGAGGGCCGTCAGTTCACGCCGTCGCAGTTCGTCGATTACCTCGAGGGCCTGGTGAACCGCTTCCCGATCATCACCGTCGAGGACGGCATGGCGGAAGGCGACTGGGACGGCTGGTCGCTGCTCACGCAACGGCTGGGGCGCCGCATCCAGCTCGTCGGCGACGATCTGTTCGTCACCAACACCAGGATCCTGCGTGAGGGCATCGCCAAGGGCGTCGCCAACTCGATCCTGATCAAGCCCAACCAGATCGGGACGCTGACGGAGACCCTTGCCGCGATCGACATGGCGACCGAGGCCGGCTATTCCTCGGTGATCTCGCACCGCTCGGGCGAAACCGAGGACAGCACCATCGCCGACATCGCCGTGGCGACCCGCGCCACGCAGATCAAGACCGGGTCGCTCTGCCGCTCGGATCGCATTGCAAAGTACAACCAGCTGCTGCGCATCGAGGCCGAACTCGGCGCCGACGCGTCCTATGCCGGACGCGAAGCGTTCCCGGTCCAGGCAGCAGTCAGTTGCGCCTGATGCGGCCGGTTTCTGCTAGTCTTCCACGCCCATGACGATCCGGATCATGGCTGGGCTGCTTGGGGCAGTGCTGTTGCTGCTGCAATACCGTATCTGGGCATCGCCCGACGGCATGCGTGAAGTCTGGCGCCTCGAGCAGGCTATCGAGGTGCAGAGCGACGAAAACACCCGGCTCGGGACGCGCAATCGCACGCTTGCTGCCGAAGTTCGCGACCTGAAGGAAGGCCGCAAGGCCATCGAGGAGCGTGCGCGCACCGACCTCGGCATGGTCAAGTCAAACGAGACGTTCTTCCAGGTCGTACCGCCCGCGCAGGCCGGCTCGTCGACCCTCCCGGTTTCCGCTGCGCCAGCGACCGGGCCAAGGACCGCCCAGGCCGCGGTGCCGTGACCGCGGTCCGGCGCTGGGCGATCGTGCCCGCGGCCGGGCAGGGATCCCGTTTCGGCGCAGCACTTCCCAAGCAGTACGTGCCCCTGCTCGGGCGCCCATTGCTGTCCTGGACCCTGGCGGCGTTGCTCGACGAGACTCGCATCGACGGCATCGTGGTCGCGCTCGCGGACGGCGATTCCAGCTGGGGCCGTCTGCCCGAGGCAGCGAACCCGCGCATCCGCCGCTGCCCCGGAGGAGAGCGCCGGGAGCACTCGGTGGCCAGCGGCCTCGACGCGCTGGCGGGCGAGGCGAGCGAAACCGATTGGGTACTCGTGCACGATGCGGCGCGTCCGTGCCTGCGCCGGCAGGACCTGGATCTGCTTTTCGACCGCCTGGCATCCGATCCGGTGGGCGGGCTGCTGGCGGTTCCGGTCAGCGATACCCTGAAGCGCGCCGATGACGGCCAGCGCGCACTCGAAACCGTACCCCGCAACGGGCTCTGGCGCGCGCTGACGCCGCAGATGTTCCGCTTCGGCCTGCTGCGCCGGGCGCTGCGCCTGTGCCTCGAGCGTGACCGCGTGGTCACCGACGAGGCCTCCGCGATCGAGAGCCTGGGGCTGCGGCCACAACTCGTGCGCGGCCGGGCCGACAACATCAAGGTGACGAACCCGGAGGACGCCGCGCTGGCCGAGGCCATCCTGCGGCAAGCTGCGGCATGAGAGCCGGCAACCGTAGAGCACAGGAATGAGGGGCCGTCGATGAGGGTGGGAATCGGTTACGACATGCACGCGTTCGGCGAGGGGGAGTTCGTGACGCTCGGCGGAGTTCGCATCCCGCACGAGCGCGGCGTGCTCGCGCATTCTGACGGCGACGTAGCGCTGCACGCGCTGTGCGACGCGTTGCTGGGCGCGATGGCGCTCGGCGACATCGGCGAGCATTTTCCCGACACGGATCCGCGCTGGAAGGGAGCCGACAGCCGGCGCTTCCTGCGCCACTGCGGGCTGCTCGTGCGCGAGCACGGCTGGCGTTTCGTGAACGCAGACCTGACGATCCTCGCGCAGGTGCCGCGCATCGGTCCCTATCGCGTGCCGATGCGGCAGAACATTGCGGACGACCTCGGGACGCGGATCGACCGCATCAACGTCAAGGCGACGACCACCGAGGGACTCGGCGCGCTCGGCCGGTGCGAGGGCATCGCCTGCCAGGCCGTCGTGCTGCTGGCCCACGGTGACAGTCCCCATTCGAACGGGCACAACGGCCATTGAACGACCACCTGCCGGTCTCGAACAGGCCGCTGCCGCGCGCATTCGGCCAGCCGCCTGCGACCGGCGTGATCCGCAGCGAGCCGGAGGATTTCATCGTCGACGAGGTCCTCGGCTTCGCGGCCGATGGCGCTGGTGGCCACGCCCTGCTGGTCGTCGAAAAGCGGGGCGCCAACACTGGCTGGGTCGCCGCGCAACTCGCGCGGCACGCCGGTGTCGCCGTGCGGGACGTAGGCTTCAGCGGTCACAAGGATCGCCATGCGTTGACGCGCCAGTCGTTCACGTTGCCCCTGCCGGCGCAGCTGGAGGTCGCGCAGTGCCTGGCCTGGCAAGGCGAGGGCTACTCGGTGCGCGAGGCGCAGCGGCACGGCCGCAAGCTGCGCCCGGGATCGCACCGGGCCAACCGCTTCGCGTTACGCGTGCGCAACCTGCGGGGCGAGCGCAGCGCGATTGAGTCCTGCCTGCAGGCGATTCGCGGGCACGGCGTGCCGAACTACTTCGGGCCGCAGCGTTTCGGCCGCGAGGGCAGCAACCTGCGGCGCGCGTTGGACTGGGCCCGCGGCGCGGGCGGGCCACGCGATCGCGCGCAGCGCGGATTCCTGCTGTCCGCGGCCCGCAGTCACGTCTTCAACGAGGTGCTCGCCGCCCGCGTGGCGGATGGCAGCTGGAATCGACTGCTGGCGGGCGAGGCCGTGATGCTCGATGGCCGGCGCAGCTTTTTCCCCGCTGCCGTGATCGACGAGGCGCTCGAGGCACGCTGTCACGAGATGGACCTGCATCCGAGTGGCCCGCTGCCCGGGCGTGGCGAGACGCCCGCGACCGGTCCTGCGCGCGCGGTCGAGGAAGTTGCGCAGTCCGTGCATGCGGAACTGGTCGCGTTGCTGGTGAACGAGCGGATTGATCACGAGCGCCGCAGCCTGCGGTTGCCGGTCCGCGAGTTCGAATGGACGTTCGACGGCGATTCGATCCTGGAACTGCGCTTCGTGCTGCCGCGCGGCACGTTCGCGACGGCCGTGCTGCACGAGCTGCTGCAGGACGCCTGGGATGCGGGCGAGGGCGGCGAGGATTGACTCCAGCAGCAGGCAGGCGCTGCCTATTTCCGGGCGGCGAGCAGCACGTAGACCGCCCCGGTGCCGCCGTCCACCGGCCGCGCGCTGGCGAATGCCGCGACGTTGTCGACCTTGCGCAACCAGTGATTGACCACGTGCTTCAGCACCGGACCGCCGGGGCCGGATCGCAGCCCCTTGCCGTGGATGACGCGAACGCAGCGCAGGCCGTGCAGGACGGACGCGTTGAGGAACTGCCGCAATGCATCGTGCGCGGCGTGCCGGCCGAGACCGTGCAGGTCGATCTCGGCTTCGACCGCGAACTGGCCTCGCTGCAGCTTGCGCAGGACGTCCGCGCGCACCTGCGCGCGGCGAAAGGCCATTGCATCGCCGGTCTCGAGTGCAGCGGTATCCGTCGGATCGACTTTGCTCTCGCGCAGCACTTCGTCGCGCCCAGCGCGCGAGAACCTCGCCACTGGACGCGGCCGGGGCCCCGCGGGCAGGTCCTGTCGCTCAGGCAACGGCCGCACGTCCGCCATGGCGCGGCGGAACGCGTGGCCGTCGTCGTCACATGGCGGTGGCTTGCGGATCGTCATGCCGGGGAGTTCGCTTTCGAGGCGCCTGGGGATTCCAGTATAGTTGCGCGGCGTTCGTGGCCAACCCCGCCACTGCTGGGGCCCAGATAACGATACGGTCCCACGCCATGAGAATCCTGGTCAGCAACGATGATGGCTACCGCGCCGAGGGCTTGCAGCGCCTCGTGGACGCGCTGCTGCCGCTCGCCCAGGTGACGGTCGTCGCCCCGGAGCGCAATCGCAGCGGGGCGAGCAATTCGCTGACGCTCGACGTCCCCCTGCGCGTGGCGGAGTACGGCCCCCGGCGCTACTTCGTGAACGGGACGCCCACCGACTGTGTGCACCTGGCGATCTCGGGCCTGTTCGAAGGCGAACTCGACCACGACATGGTGGTTTCAGGCATCAACGACGGCGCCAACCTCGGCGACGACGTGTTGTATTCCGGCACCGTGGCGGCGGCGGTCGAAGGCCGGTTCCTGGGCCTGCCGACGATCGCGATCTCGCTGGTCGCGCGCGATGGGCGGCATTTCGGCACGGCCGCGCGGGTGGCGGGCGAACTGCTCATGCGCCTGCAGCGGTCGCCGCTGCATTCGTCGATGATCCTCAACGTGAACGTGCCGGACCTGCCGTACGAGCAGCTGGGTGGCTTCAGGTCCACCCGGCTCGGTCACCGGCATCGGTCCGCGCCCGTCGTGCGCGCATCCGATCCCCGCGGCAGGCCTGTGTACTGGGTTGGCCCGGCCGGCGAGGGAGCGGATGCCGGCGAAGGCACGGATTTTCACGCGGTCGCCAACGGGTTCGTGTCCGTCACGCCATTACAGGTGGACCTCACGCGCCACACCTCGCTTGCCGAGATCGCCGAATGGCTCGGTGGGCGCACCGAATGACCTGCGGGTGACCTGCAAGTGAGCGGCCAGAACCGGGCGGGGATCGGCATGACGTCCGCACGCACGCGCGAGCGGCTGGTGACGCGCCTGCGCGAGCAGGGCATCACCGACATGGAGGTACTCGAGCGCATCCGCAGCGTGCCGCGGCACCTGTTCGTCGATGAGGCACTCGCGAGCCGCGCGTACGAAGACACGGCGCTGCCGATCGGCCATGGCCAGACGATTTCGCAGCCGTACATCGTGGCGCGCATGACCCAGTCGCTGCTCGAAGCCGGCAAACCGCGCAAGGTGCTGGAAGTGGGCACGGGGTGCGGCTACCAGTCGGCGGTGCTCGCGCCGCTCGTCGTGACGCTCTACAGCGTGGAGCGCATCGCTGCGCTGCAGCTGAAGGCCCGGCAGGTCCTGCGCGAGCTGCGCATCACCAACGTGTACATGAAGCACGGCGACGGCTTCGAGGGCTGGGCCGCGTACGCGCCGTTCGACGGCATCATCGTGGCCGCAGCCTCGTATGCGGTGCCGCCCGCGCTGCTCGAGCAACTTGCCGACGGCGGCCGCCTGGTGATTCCGGTGGGCAACGACCGCGAGCAGCAGCTACTGCGTATCACGCGGCGCGGCGACCGCTACGAGCGTGAGGTGCTCGGGCCGGTGACCTTCGTGCCGCTGCTGCAGGGGCTCGCCTGAGGCTGCGCGACACCTCCGGTCAGACGATCAGCGCGGCCGCGACGCTGCGGCCCTCGGTGACCAGCACGTTGTACGTGCGACAGGCGGCTGAGGTGTCCATGACCTCCACGCCGATCCGCTGTTCGTACAGGATGCGCAACACCTGCGGGTCTGGAAACTGCTGCCGCGTTCCGGTGCCAAGCAGGACCACTTCGGGCGCCAGCCCGAGCAGCGGTTCGAGATCGGCGGCCCCCAGGTCCTGGGCCGTCGTGGGACGCCAGGGCGCGATCAGCGCGGTGGCCGTGACGATCACGCTCGTGGCGTGCGTGCGTTCGCCGATGCGCAGCTGGCCCAGCCCATAGCTGCGGATGAGGTTCGTGCCCGCGGGACTGTCGAGTTGGAGCTTCATGTCCTTACCATACTGCATGCGTCGCGCGAGTTCACGACCGGGTCCTGTGTCTGCGGGTGGAGCAGCCTGAT
>Ga0315283_10002503_pt1 | contig 15363 bp, 22 predicted proteins | sample YL17G09_0_MG_FD_204541 | JGI IMG/M metagenome (GOLD analysis project Ga0315283, IMG submission 204541) | Sediment microbial communities from Yellowstone Lake, YNP, Wyoming, USA - YL17G09_0 | ecosystem: Environmental > Aquatic > Freshwater > Lake > Sediment | place: USA: Wyoming | collected... | reverse complement strand
GTCATCAATGAAAACATTCACCCATTTCTCACTAGCACCGTGGATTACAACACCATCCCAGTTGGCTCGCTTGAGCGCAATGGTGAACCAGGAACCCGAAAGGCTGTCGCCGATCATCCCCGTTTGGGGAGATTTGGAAGCCAGCCCATACTTGCCGCCGACTGGCACTGGGGTGCCGGCAAAAATGCCATTGGCAAAACAAATCGGATTGTCCGGGGAATAGGCATCGCAGCCGGGTTTGATGTTCTCCCAGCACAAACGGGTGGCCATGGAAACACCCCCGATCCAGATCTTGTACCAATCCTCGGGTTTCTCTTCAACCCAGGTTTTGCGTTCAGTCAGGTCAATATGCAGGATCTTACCGCTGTAACCGAACATTGTTTTCTCTCCTTAAAGAAAGATTAAGATAACGAATCGGCTTTAACCGCCGGATAATAAAGATAGCAGGATCAGTTTGTCACCATCATCAGGCTGGAATGCTGTTTCAGATTCATGGATGATCTTTTGCCCATTAACGCTGAACACATTGGTCGGGATGAGCGCTTTGCCATCCTTTTCAATGATCTGCCCGAGCAGCTGCGGGAATTTCTTCCCAAGCGCCGAAACCAAATCCGCGATGCTGGCGCCTTTTTTCAGGTTAAGTGGAAATTCGGACTGCCCGGTCAAAACCCGGGAAATTGCAGAGAACTCGACAAAAACCTGAATGGTATCCATCTGATAATTTTAGTAAAAGAAAATGCCTTTGCTAAGTGACTAACCGCGCAATTCGCGCATAACAATACCCATGAAATTATAATCTAGGAAGTTCACGCAGCAAAAGTAATTCAGTTCTACGCCTCAGTCATTTATTAATCTCATAATTCAGACATATTTTATCATATTTCAAGCCCGCGGGCCAAAGAGCAAAGTGCCGATCCGCACCATGGTCGCTCCCTCCTCGATTGCCGCCTTATAACTGCCGCTCATGCCCATTGAAAGCACCCGCATTTCGCAGTTTGGCAACTTAATCAATTTTATTTGCTCAAAGAGCTCGCGTGTTTGCCTGAAGTATGGCCGCGCCAGTTCTGCCTCCCCGCTTAACGGCCCCATGGTCATCAATCCCGCAAGACGCAGGTGCTGCAATCTGCTTACTGCTTCTGCCAAAGCGACCACATCCTTCGGAAGCACGCCGGTTTTATCCTCTTCCGCGCCGCTGTTAACCTCGATTAACACCTCAATGGTCTTGTCCTGTTCAGCGCAGTGCTTTTCCAGTTCATTGGCCAGCCGGATGGAATCCAGCGATTCGATCATATCGAACAGTTCCACCGCGCCGCCCACTTTGTTGCGCTGCAAATGCCCGATCATGTGCCACTCTGTTTTGAAATCAACTGCTGTGATCATGGTCTGCGCTTCCTGCACGTAATTGTGCCCGAAAAACCGGATGCCGGCATCGAAAGCCGCCTGAACTTCTTCAACCGTGCGTGTTTTGGCTGCGGCTAATAATGTTATATGTGGTGGAAGCGTTTTAAGCAGTTCTTCCGCGTTTCTTTTAATTTGATCAGCTGAACCCATTAACCTTCATTTTAACCCACGCTTTATTAATGGTTTGTTATTTCGCCCGCGGAGATTATTTATTTCAAATTATTTATTATTCCATCAAGATTATGCGATCCATAAAAAATAAAAGCCAACCAAAATAATGATCACGCCGCTTGCCTTTTCGAGTTTATCGGACCATTTACCCAAGTAACGAACGCTTTTTAATACTCCGGCAAAAGTCCCTGCCAACACTATCGGCACCCCTCTGCCAAGGGCATAAATTAATAATAAAACCGCCCCATAGATCGTGCTTTCTTTCTGTGCCATCACATAAGTTAAGATGGCCGCCAAAACCGGCGTAGCGCATTGGGATGCAACCAAGCCGGAGACTAAGCCTAATAATAAAGCTCCTAATAGACCTTTGGATTTAATTTTTTCACGCAGCCCCCCAAACCAGGAAGGAGTATTGATATAAAACACCCCTAACATTTGCAAGCCGATAATAAAGCAAACTAAAGCCACCAGGTAGTACCAAATGCGTGTGCTTCCCCCCAATAAGCCGCCAAGCAGGGATGCGATAATTCCCAAAATCATAAAAGTAATCGCCAACCCGATTGCGAAAACCAGCGATATTTGAAATGCCTTGCGGCGAGGCAAATTAGCCGTTCCCCCAACATACCCAATAATGAGTGGAACCATGGCTGCATTGCAAGGACCGATGCTTGTTATCACGCCGCCAAAAAAAACAAGAATATATCCGAGTAAGGATGATGAGGTCAGAATAGAGGGGTCCAGATTCATTTTTCTTTTTCCGCTGCTTTATCTAATGCTTCACGAAGCTGACCGGCAGTCATCAGTCCAATAGTCTGCGAGATTTCTCCGGAATCATTTATAAAAATCTGTGTGGGAATTGAATGAATATTTGCCCATATCAATAAGTTTTTGTTTAAGTCATCATAAACATTGATATCAACCAGTGAAATCTTATCCTCGTATTCCGGGTAAACTTCTTTAACTATTTCGATCATTTGAAGGCAAAGCTGACAATTGTTCGAATGATAAAAGGCAAAAACGGGTTCCTTGGCAAGAGTCAAACGGTTAAATCTTTTCTCTAGCGATTCCTCAACAACCGTTTCTTCATTGACCTGGACTGGTGCAAGGGTCGGTGCTCCAGCTTTTATTGCATTTACATTTTCAGTAGGACGATTAGAGATATTTTTGAAAACAAATAAAAGGGCTGAAACTAGAATGATTGCCCCGATCCACAACAATTTTCTATCCTTTGGTTTCTGTTGACTTCTTTTACGATTCCGGGTCATCATAATCCTTCAATCGAAATATTATTTGTTAAATTAAAAATTACAAATCAATTTAAAGCAATTAAATTATCTAATTCCCCGCATTTTTTAAATTATCTCAATTTTCGGTTCGATAATTATTTCAGATTTTACCGAGTTGGCAACCAAGCTATACTTTTGTGCTGATTGCAGTGCCCGAAGTGTACGGTTGTGAACATCTTCTGGCAATTCATCCCCGGCGCTAATTCTTATGATTGGCCAAAACCTCAGATGAGTAAAAATCTCAGTTCGGTCAAGTTCAATTAGCTTTGTACCTTCAGCTTTACAATCATAAGATATCAATTTGAGTTTGAATCTCTCAGTTGCCCAAATAAACATCATCATGATGCAGGTGTTGGCAGCTGCCACAAAGGCATCTTCAGGGGTCAGAACACCAGGGTGGCCTTGGGCTTCTGGCGGTGCGGAAAAGTCCATTTCGGGTCCATTTCCTAAAACAATATGGCCCCAATGTTCACCTTTCCAATTGACTGTTGTGTTATAGGTATAAGTTTTACTCATTTTCCATTCTTCCGAAAATATTCTTCATATTCTTTTTGAATACCTGGCCGAACATCTGGCTCATCAATCGGTTCAATGCGGTTATATATTTTCACCATCTCCATAATCTCGTCCAACGTTTTATCTGAGGGTTCTTTTTTCTGTTCTTGAAAAGTTGCAAATATCAAGGGTAGTCCAATAAAAGTAATTTCCTGTCCCTTAATGACAACCTTCTGAATTGGGATTCCAGACCCGCATGAACAAGTAATAGCGGTTGCTTCTTCGACTTGGTCATTATCATTGGATTGATCAAGTTGACCCTTGCTGCGATTCCAGGATTTCCCCAAGAGAGAATCTACTTGAGCCGCCATTTCATTAGCAGCTATTTCAACCACTTGTCTACCAGATTCATTCAACTTCCGTAGCCCTTCCGGTTTCGCTAACCCATGTTTTTTTACAAGATCGGTGATAATCAGGCTGGCAGCCGGTTCATTGGAATGTTTGGCTGTCCCATAATAGGCACAGCGTTTTTCGCAGCCATCAATGGCAATCGTTGGATAGAATTTAGCAAATGCGCGGTCGCCTTCTCCGCCGGCCAAAAAGAGGGGCAGGCAAATAGTTACGGTTTCCTTTGGTCGCAACTGCTCCAGAACGCGTAAGGCAGCCAGACGTGTGACCGTGCCCTCAGGAAGTTCTTCCCCCGAGCATGTGACAATACCCACTTTTTTGGGAGGTAATTCAGGCATTTTTACTTCCTCCGTTTTTTCCTAAGGATTGGTCAATGATCGAGTCAACTTTGTCAGCAAGTGCGCGTGCCAGTTTCTCGCCAGCTTCATTTAATTCAGCAACCCCCGACGGTTTCATATCAGGGTGTTCTCGGTAGACATCCAGCACAACCAGGTCCTTGGCGATATGCCCACCGCATTCGCCGATCATTTTTCTCGCACATTGCAGTTTGCATCCGTCTATAGTGATAGAGGGGTTTGCTAAGACCGTCTCGTTTGTGTCCTTATCTCCCAAAACAAGTAATGCAAGGGGCACAAGCTTAGAATCACTTGGATGATCATCTTCGGTAATATAATAGGCAGCCAGGCGGCTGACGGATCCGAAAGCTTTGCCAATTCCACTGCAAGGTACAATATTTATTTTTTCAGCCTTACTCATTCTTTTTCACTTCTTCTTCAGCTTCTTTTTTCATGATAACGAAATATTGTTGAGGTGAGAGCAATTTTTTGCTTTCTTCTGGCCAATTATCAGCGGAAAGTTGACACAACCAGCCTTCGCCATAAGGGTCTTGATTGACAATTTCAGGTTTAGCTTCGGCATTTTTATTGATCTTGATGATTTTTCCAGCCAGTGGGCTTACCAATGACAGGTTAACTTTTATTGTTTCTACCGAAGCAAGCTCATCATCGAACTTTAATACCGTATCAATTGGTTGGAGGTTGACAAAAGCAATATCTCCATTGCGCTGCTGAAAGAAATCGGTAACTCCAATACGCACCAGCGAATCCTCATTCAAAACCCAAAGACCTTCAGGCGTGTAAAAACGGTCTTTAGCTACTTTAAAAATGAATTTATCAACCGTGGTTTCAAGGTATTCAATCATAATTATCCTAATTTTTCCAACTCTGTTGTTAACCAGACAGTGATTTCATCAGCATTTGGAATGCGGCCAGCACTCACAACTTTCTCATTAATCACAAGGCCAGGCGTGGATAGGATATTCCATTTCATAATTTCTGGATATGCTGTGACTTTTTCAATATCTGCTTGAATGCCCAGATTTTCCAGTGCGGCGCGTGTATTGGCTTCCACCATTTTACAATTATTGCAGCCTGGTCCAAGAACTTTTATCGATAACATTTCGAATCTCCTTTATAAATATTTGACTTCTCTTATTTAACGCCTTCAATGCACATGTAATATATTCAAATAAGAGAATATATTATACTACAAATAATCAAAAAATATAATCGACTGAAAAGGCAATATATTGAAAATATTTAACTTGACAATTTTAATTATTAGGGTATTATATTCATATAAATGAATATTAAAGAGTTTCAAAACATCAAGCTTATCAGTAATATTCTGAGCGAAATTAGCGCCCCATCCCGGCTAAGAATTTTATTAGCCATAGGAAATGAAGAGGTCTGCGTTTGTCATTTGATCGCCACCCTTGAGATGAGGCAGCCTTATCTTTCACAACATCTCATGGCATTACGAAAGGCAGGCGTACTAATAACAAATCGTGATGGACGTTTTATTAATTACCGCTTAGCTGATCCCAAGATATTAGATCTAATTTACCAGGCAGCAGATATATTGAATATGCCCAGCAAGGACAAACTATCAAAAGAATCAAGTAAACGCCAATGCAGTTGCCCAAGGTGCAGGCTAATTCATGGGGTAACAATATACTAGTTTTTTTAATTTAATTATATTCAATAATACGAATGTAAATACCTAAAAGGAGAAAATATGGATGTTGCAGAAAATTTAAAAGATTACCTTGGAATCCCCCGTAGGGAAATACCGTGGTACCCAACTATCGACCAGGAGCTTTGCACAAGTTGTGGTTTGTGTGTCAATGCCTGCAAACATGGCACTTATGAGTTTAGCGATGACAATAAGGTAATCGTTGCAAACCCCTATCACTGCGAAGTTTTTTGTGAAAGCTGTAAATTCCAATGTCCGGTAGAAGCGATTTCTTTCCCGAACAGAGGCGAATTTAAATTAATCATTAAAGATCTTCGTGTTAATTACCCACCCAAAGATTAATAATTTTTAAACAAGGAGATAAAAATGTCTGAAAAAAAGAACCCAGTATTTGTGCAATGCATGTGCCGCGGCGATTGCCCGGGGTTTAACCAACTAAATGTTTGGAATCTAGTCAATTATGTACGAAATGAATTGGATGTTGAATACACTATTGTTCATCCTCAATTGTGTGTTGATGATGGTGATCGGTTTTGGAAAGATTTTGCCAAAGCGGATACAACATATATAGTAGGCGGTTGCGATCCCAAGATGCAGCGGAAAATGTATAAGGATGCCATGGCGGAAGTCGGGTCTGATTTTGATAAGCAGGTTATTCCTTTGGATCTGCGCAATATGCCCACCGAAGAAGCAATGAAAAAAGTTGCAGAAGCATTGGAAAACAACAAAAAGACGAAAGCTTAGGATTAGCAAAAGTTGGCTTTAATAGGAGGGATTTCGACTTAATAAAATTACCTGTCGGATAAGGAACTAAAGTCTATGGGCAGATATAAGGTAATTACTGCCCATAATAATTTAAAGAATTACATGGATAAAAATGTTTTGGTTTATTAAATGAATAAAATAATTTCAAATCGCTTAAATAAATTAGATTGGCTCACTTATGGCTTATTGGGTTTTATTTTGATCCTTTGGCTGATTCTGTACAATCTTACCCAGCCGTTTGCGGATTGGCTGACTTACTATGTAATGCAATTAAAGCAAGGATCACATTTGGGTGAATCATTGGCTTTCTTCTTTTATGATGTTCCCAAGATATTACTTCTTCTTTCCGGAATGATCTTTCTTATCTCGGTTGTACGCACTTTTTTCAGTGCGGAGCGAACACGGTCTTTGCTGGGAGGCAAGCGTCAGGGGATCGGGAATGTGCTGGCTGCCATGTTAGGTATTGTGACACCGTTCTGTTCCTGTTCAGCAGTGCCTCTTTTTATCGGTTTTGTGGAAAGTGGCATTCCCTTGGGAGTTACTTTTTCATTTCTCATCGCTGCCCCTACAATTAACGAGGTAGCCATTGTGATGCTCCTGGGTTTATTTGGATGGAAAGTAGCCGGACTTTATATTGCTTCTGGTCTGATCATTTCGATCATTGCTGGCATGATTATTAGCCGCCTGCATCTTGAGCGCTATGTTGAAGATTTTGTTTGGCAGCTTCAAGCTAATGAGGTGGGCTTTCAGGAGAACTTGACCTGGACAATGCTAATTAATAGAGCTGTTGATTCAGTTAAGGATATTGTAGGTAAAGTGTGGTTATATGTGGTGATTGGCATTGCGGTCGGGGCAGGAATCCATGGGTTTGTGCCTGAAAGTGCTCTGGTTGGCATCATGGGTAAACAAGCTTGGTGGTCAGTGCCGGCAGCCGTACTAATTGGCATTCCGCTGTATTCAAATGCTGCCGGTGTCATTCCCATTATTAGTGCGCTTTTAGAGAAAGGCGCATCCCTGGGCACAGTACTGGCATTCATGATGTCGGTTGTCGGTTTGAGCCTGCCGGAAACTATCATTTTGCGCCGTGTGATTAAACCTCAGCTGATTGCAGTGTTTATCGGTACTGTGGCTATAGCCATCATCATCACGGGTTATTTATTTAATTTAGTTATATAAATTTCAATTTGTTAAACATTTGCTTTAAAAAAAAGGAAAAAAACAATGAAAATCGCATGTATTACAGATGATGGAATCACCATCAGCCAGCATTTTGGGCGAGCGCCCTTTTATCTGGTTTTAACGATCGAAGATGGCAAAATCACTAACCGCGAAAAGCGCGCCAAAATGGGGCACAACCAGTTTCAGTCAAAGCCTCATGAGGAAGCGCCTCATGCAGAAGGCCACGGAATGGATTCGGCCTCCCACGATAGACATGCCAGTATGGCAGATGTAATAGCTGATTGCCAAGTTCTGCTCTGTGGCGGCATGGGAACGGGTGCCTATGAGAGCATGCGCCGTTTAAACATCCAACCTGTCGTCACTGATGCGCATGATATTGAAGCAGCAGTCCAGTCTTATATCAATGGTTCATTGGTAGACCATACAGAATTGCTGCACTAACTTGAAGTTTTGGTGCCATTGAATACGAAAATGAAGGATTTTAATAATAGGAATAACGATGACTGATATTCACCCGGAAAATAATGAAAAGAAAATATTTTTTTCAATGGCGCTCACTGCAATTATTTTCGTAGCAGAGTTTGGGGGTGGGTTGTGGACCGGCAGCCTTGCGCTGCTCTCCGATTCTGCTCACGTGTTTATGGATATTTTCGCTTTGGGTTTGAGCTTCCTGGCAATTCGCGTCGCCAGACTCCCCGCCAATGACCGGCATACCTATGGTTTCCATCGCATGCAAGTCTTGGCTGCATTTGTAAATGGCGCCACTCTCTTGTTCATTTCATTTGAGATTTTACGCGAAGCCATTATCCGCCTCCAAAACCCTGAAACAGTTTTGGCTGGACCTATGCTGATAATTGCTATCATTGGCCTGGCGGTGAATGTCGTGGTCGCTTTGGTGCTGAAGGAACATGATCACGGTGATATTAATACACGCTCTGCTTTTTTGCATGTGCTTGGGGATACATTGGCATCTGTAGGGGTTATTGGTGCAGGAATCGCGATTTTCTATACCGGTCAGCAATGGATTGACCCGATGGTGAGTATTTTAATCAGTTTGCTAATTCTATACAGCTCTGGGAACTTACTCAAAGAAACAATTCATATTCTGGCCGAAGGAATGCCTGAAGGAATGACAGCATCGGCTGTGGCTGATGCCATGAAAGCAGTATCGGGGGTTGCCGAGATTCATAATTTACATATCTGGACTGTCAGCCCTGGTTTTATTTCTTTAAGCGCACATGTGATTTTAAATGACCAGACCCTTAGTCAATCTGAAAAGATTATGGCAGATTTGAAAAGCATTCTTTCTTCCCGGTTTGAGATTGATCACACGACCATTCAATTTGAATGCGCAAAATGTGATCAAGAATAGATAATAAATACGTTTTCAAAAAAAAGAGAAAAGAGAAAAAAATGACGACAAATTATATAGAGCTTCATGACCACCTGGAAAAGCAAATTACCAACCTTGGCAATGAATTGCCCGGTCCAATGTCGGGGTTTGCACGGTTACATAGAAAGGCAGTGGAAGAAGGGGTACTGACTGGAAAAACCAAGGAATTAATTGCGTTAGCCATCAGCATTGCCATCCGCTGTGAAGGTTGCATTGCTTACCATAGCCATGATGCTATTAAAGCCGGTGCCACACGTGCGGAAATTATCGAAGCAATCGGAGTGGCGATCCTGATGGGTGGAGCACCCGCATCGGTATACGCAACCTATGCCATGGACGCTTTTGAGCAATTCTCTGAAGCACCAAATATCAAAGAATAAATTACTTAAATATCTGGGTTGAGTCTAAAAGGTATTTTTGCTTAAAAATTATCAAAAGGAGTAAAAAGATGAATACAAATGATAGTTGGCATGGAATCCCCCGTAAAGACATTCCCTGGTTCCCTACAGTAGATGCCGATGCATGCATTGGGTGTACTTTGTGTTTTCTCACTTGTGGCCGCGCTGTATATGAAATGCAAGATAATAAATCGGTTGCAGTTAATCCTTTTAATTGCATGGTCGGCTGTTCAACATGCGGCATGGTATGCCCGACCCAGGCCATCTCCTTTCCTGAGCGAGATTTGATCCGGAAATTGGAGCGGGAACATAAAATTTTCGGCGTTGTTCGCAAGGAGTTCGCTGAAAAGAAAGCCAAGTTGGATGCCGCCAAGGCACACGAAGAGGCACAAGATGAGGTTGCAAAATATATCACAAGTACACGCTTTGAAGTAACGGGAGAATTTGGTGAAAAACGCTTTCTGGTTCAAATGGAAGATTTGGCCAAAGACCGCCCTTATGATTTTGTCAATGTAAGCCTTACTGTGCCGACTGTAAAAGGCGCCATGGAAAAAACCCCATCCTTCATGAGCTTTGAGGTTACATCTACCGAGCAGACCGATATCCAGGAATTTTTACCCGAAGTTCGCGACCTGATTCGCCGCAATGGATTAGTACTCACAAGCGAAAACAAATTATGAAGTCTTGAAAATTTTATTTTGCGGCAATTTTCAATTTTAACAATTGATAAAGCAATAAATATATTTTCGCATTGAAATAAATAATATTTAATAAAAGGAAAAATAATGGATAACAATATTCTCCTTCTGGCAATTTGTACTTATGCGGTTATTATCGTATTTGGCACTCTGATCAATAAATCTCTGCGCATGCCCTGGATGTTTACTGTGGTTATGTTTGGAATTTTCTTGGCGGCTTTTGGGTTTTTTAAGGAAACCTTTCAAAGCTCAAATTTCTTATTTCTTTCCAAAATAGGTATGCTGTTTTTTCTATTCACAATCGGTGTTGATCTGGAACTGGCAAAAATCCGCCAAATGGGCAGATACATCGTCCTTGGGGATATTTTATTAACTCTGACTGAAGGGTTAATTCTTGGTTTATTGTTCTTCTTTGCCTTTCCTGAATTTGTGAATCATTCCTTTCTTGTTGCCGTAATCGCAGGTGTGGCTTTCGGGACAGTTGGCGAGGTCATCCTGCTGGCGATCCTTAAGGAATTTGGTCTCGAACATACAAAGTTTGGCCAGCTCGCTTTAGGAATCGGCGTGTTTGATGATATTTTTGAAATCGGCGCCTTGGCTTTAATTATTGCTCTTCCATCATTTATGAAAAACGGCCCTACAGCTGATTCATGGGCTTCATCAATTAAGTTGCTGGTAACTCTTGTTTGCATTATGCTGGTAACCTTTTTATTTTCTAAAGCAGGCAGGCTGGTAAAAAAATACCTGGAGAAGATTGACAGTAATTCATTTGTCATCCCCTTTCTTATTTTTTTTATGATTTTTTCCTTCTTTTATTTCAGTTCGACGCAATTTGAGAATTTAAGTGTAATTGCCGCGATCTTCAGCGGCCTCGCTGTGCAGCAATTCCTCCCCGAAAATTTTGTTTCTCAGTATAAAAAACCGATTTATTTTATTGGAAATATGTTCCTGGGACCTTTTTTCTTTCTGAGCCTGGGGAGCAAAATCTCATTTGATTCACTTCTTAGTTTCCCAATACTGATAATTTCTATAATTGCCATTTCTTTGATTGTGCGTGTATCACTATCTTATTTATTATTTCAGAAAATTCTGGGAAAGAAACAATCAGCCGTTCTGGGCGTGGGATTATGCGCAAAATTCAGCACGAGTGTAGTTAGTGAGAATTTGTTATTTACATCAGGGCTGATCGCAGCACCTTTATATTCAGCGATAATGGCAGCATTTATTCTGATGAAGCCCATAATAATTGGGGTCTTTTCAAGAAGCGTGGCTTCCATCAAGGATCAAGTTGAATAATCTCAATTTAATTATTTAATGAACCACTATTTAAAGCCTTTCTTTTTCCATTATTTGTAGAAAATGGATAAAACAAAGTGCACATAATATATTTAAAAAAAAGGAAAAAATGAATATAAAGGTAATTGAAACTCAACAATTGAACACTACCTCACCGACCGGTGTACTTTCTACACTTCTTTTGGAGGCTGATAAAGCCCGGGCATTGTTCTTAAACCTCGCCGGTGGACAAAAGGTACCGCCATGCCAGATGACTGCGGCTGTACTGTACTTCGTTGTTGAAGGGCAGGGAATTATGAATGTGGAAGGCGAGCAAGCTGAACTGCAGACCGGATCTTTGGTCGTTGTTCCACCCGACACCACACGCAGCATCTCGGCTGCTACGCAAATGCGTGTTCTGGCTGTACAGCTCTTGTAAAAATCTACGGCAATGAACGATCGACGGGCTGTCCTCCTGGCTGTGTTTGCTCACCCTGATGATGAGTCGTTTCGCTGTGGTGGGACTTTGGCTTTGCTGGCACAAGGCGGTATTCAAGTTCATCTACTCACTGCTACCCGTGGAGAAGCTGGCTCGTGTGGTGAGCCGCCGCTTTGCCGAGCAGAGGAATTGGGGGGTATACGAGAGCAAGAGTTGCGATGCGCGTGCGCTGCGCTCGGTATAGAGCAGCCAGACATTCTCGACTATCCCGATGGAAAGTTGGCAGAAGCAAATGAGAAAAAAGCTGTGGATCAGATTATTAAAGAAATACAGAAATTGCGACCCCAGGTACTCCTTACCTGGCCACCCGATGGCCTCTCCGGTCATTCTGACCACATAGCTGTGAGCCATTGGACTAAGTTAGCTTTTGAATGTATGGAAGAGGATCTGTATTCCCCCGCATCCATCTATCATTTGGCTATTCCAACCTCTGTGGCAAATAATTTGGACCTGCCTGATCTGTTTTCAATACCAGACGAGGAGGTTTCACTGACAATTGATGTTTCGAAGGTTTGGGAGCAGAAATTGGCTGCCATCTATTGTCATCGGACGCAGGCCAGTAATTCGCCAATTCTGGCCGCAAATGAGAAAAAGCAGCGCCTCTTTTTTGGAAAAGAATATTTTTCGCGCGCATTAGCAAGAAAAGATCGTGATTTTCTGCTAGATTATTTTGAGGAATAAGCGGAATTCAGAACATTCTTTTCACCCCAAATCCATCGAACAATTCTTTAATGAAAATGAAATATATAACTTTTTCTAATCTTCACTTGACAAAAGAGTATTGCCGCAATATACTTCAATAATCTTTGATGTATATTGATTAATTCCATAATAATTGTTGCATAGAAGAAGGTTTTTGAACAAAGGCGTTGAAAAACCCAGGAATATTTATTCATATGGAGGATGCCATGGAAAAGAAATACAAGAAAATCATCTGCTATAAATGCAAACAGGACACCGGCTACACGGAAGAAATCATTGTGAAAGGGAATATAAAAGAAGATATAAAGTGCCCGCATTGCGGGGCAGTGATTGCAACAGCTCAGGTTGATTATTGTTGAAAACCCTCGAACCAACAATCCTTTGGAGCAAAGATAGATATATTTCATTAGGATAATTTCCAGAAAATTTCTTGTTTCCGAAATTCGCAGTTAAATCTAATAAAGAATTAATCCATTTCACCCTTGACAATTAACCAAACCAGAATATACTTCAACGGTCGTTGAATTATTATTAGAGGACTGAATACTTATGGAATCAGAAAGAATCGCTCTTTGTCTAAAAGCGCTGGGTGACCCAAAGCGGTTACAGCTGTTGACCTTGATCCAAAGTGGGACGCAATGCAATTGTGAGTTTTCTGCTTCTTTGGATTTGCAGCCCAATTTAATATCGCATCATTTGCGGATCTTAAAAGAAGCGGGCCTGGTCACTATTGAACGCGATCCATTGGACTCTCGATGGATTTACTACACCATCAACCAGGCTGTCTATGCAGAATTGCAGGATTTCCTGCATGGTTTTCTTGATCCATCCCACATCCAACCCCGCCAGCCAACCTGCGGCCCGATTAATGACATGATGGTCTTTTCTGAAAAGGTCTTCTCAAAAGCAAAATAGCAAAAGAAAAGGAATTCACAATGGTACAACCTTCAATTACGCAGCAGCAAACAGAATTTGACAATGAAAAAGTTCTTGAGATTTTTGACCCGCCGATGTGCTGCCCTACCGGGCTGTGCGGGCCGGTATTGGATCAAACTTTATTGGATGTAAGTGAGATGATTTTTGCCCTTCAATCGAAAGGGTTTGCCGTCAAACGCTATCAGATGGCCAGCGACCCCAATTCGTTTTTGAATAACGAGGCTGTGATGCGCCTGGTCCGTGAGCACCAAATGAGCGCGCTGCCGGTCATTGTCATCAATGGAAAGGTGATTAAATTCGGAAGTTACCCAACCATGGCTGAAGTAGAAATCGCTTTAAGCGAAGGGGCATCATGAGCACTAAGTATATGTTTTATTCAGGTAAAGGCGGCGTAGGAAAAACCAGCATGGCTTGCGTGACTGCCGTGCGGTTGGCAGATGAGGGTAAGCGAACTCTGATTGTAACTACAGACCCTGCTTCAAACCTGGCAGATGTTTTTGAGCAGAAGATCGGGCATGAGGTCACGTCCATCGCAGGTGTGAAAAATCTTTGGGCAATGGAAATTGACCCGGATATCGCCACAACTGAATACATAGACAAAGCCATGGCACCCATCCGTGCTGCCTTCCCACCCCAGATCGTTCAGGTGATGGAAGAGCAGATGAGTGGCCCCTGCACAGCTGAAGTAGCCGCCTTTGACCGCTTTACAGATTTTCTTGAAACAGAAAAATCAGGTGAAAAAGAATTTGATGTGGTGATATTTGATACCGCACCCACCGGGCACACCATCCGCCTTTTGGAGCTTCCTGCAGAGTGGAGCCAGTCCATTGATACTGCCAGCGAGGGCAGCGGCCAGACCTGCATAGGTCCCGCGGCCGCCATTCAGGACGCAAAGCACAAATATGAGCGCGCTCTGTCGATGATGCGGGATAAGAGCCGCACTGTATTCAACTTTGTTTTGCAGCCAGAAGCGATCGCGATCAAAGAGACCAAACGCGCTATTGGCGAATTGGAAAAACTGGATATTCACTCGTTTCAATTAATTGTCAACGGTGTTATCCCCGCCGAGGCGCAATCCAATCCATTGTTTTCAGCCCGCGCAATAATGCAGGCAGGTTACCTAGATCAAATCAATCGTGATTTTACTTATGCTAAGAAGCAGATGAGATTGCTCAGCGGAGAAATCAGCGGGGTTGACCGCTTGCGCGAAGTCAGCCGCATCTATTTTGACGGAGAAATGGAAAAGGAAGCAAAAATTGTCCAATTTGAAGAAAAAACTGCTCAAAAAACTGAGCCAGCAAATCTTCCCTTTATTCACGAATTATCAAAAAACGGTCACCGCCATACGGTTTTCTTTGCCGGCAAAGGTGGAGTGGGTAAAACCGTCTCATCCTGCATTTCCGCGGTCTGGCTTGCCCGCAGTGGATACAAGACTTTGCTGGTAACCACAGACCCGGCCGCGCACTTGGGAGATGTTCTGGGAGTCACAATTGGCGACCATCCTGCCCCAATTCCCGGCATGCCCAATTTATGGGCAGCTAAAATTGACCCGAAAGCCGCCGCTGAAGAATACAAGAAACGTATTTTAGATGACGCCAAAAAACGCGGCCGCCCTGCAGAGGCTATTAAAACCATGGAAGAGGAACTGGATTCCCCCTGCACTGAAGAAATGGCTGCCTTTGACCAGTTCATTGATTTGGCCTCACAAAGTGAGTGGAGAGCA
>Ga0315283_10002500_pt1 | contig 15377 bp, 15 predicted proteins | sample YL17G09_0_MG_FD_204541 | JGI IMG/M metagenome (GOLD analysis project Ga0315283, IMG submission 204541) | Sediment microbial communities from Yellowstone Lake, YNP, Wyoming, USA - YL17G09_0 | ecosystem: Environmental > Aquatic > Freshwater > Lake > Sediment | place: USA: Wyoming | collected... | reverse complement strand
CTGCTGGCCGGCCTCGCCGCCGTCAGGGCCCCAACGTCTCGCTGATCACGTCGGGGACGTCGGTGATGATGCCGTCGACACCGCGGTCCACCAGATCGGTGGCGACGGCCGGGTCGTCGATGGTCCAGGCCCACACGGTGACGCCGGCCTCGGTGAAGGTGGCGACCGAGGCGGCGGTGACGGCGTCGTCGCCGACGGCCAAGCCGTCGTGGCCCGCCGTGGCCAGGGACCGGGCGAGGGGCCCGGCGTCGCTGAGGCCGGAGGTGATGAGCGCCGTGTCGTAGGTGTCGCCGGCCAGCTCCCGGACGCGGTCGATGGCCGCGGTGTTGAACGACGACAGGACCACAGGCCCGGCCGGCACCTGCTCCTCCAAGACGGTGACCGTGGCGTCGACCAGCCCGAGGCGGGCGTCGTAGCCGTCCTCCCACGGCAGGGCCTTGATCTCGACGTCCACCCCGAGTGCGTGCTCCTCGATGACGTCGAGGGCCTCGGCGAAGGTGGGCAGTCCCTCGGCGGCGAGGTCGGCGGCGGGGGTCTCGGCCACCACCGACCCGGCGGCGGTCTCGGGGTCGTGGCTCAACACGACCTCGCCGTCGGCCGAGAGTCGGACGTCGAGCTCGACCCAGGTGGCGCCGAGGTCCCGGGCCGCGGCGAAGCCCTCCAGGGAGTTGTCGGGGTGGTAGCCCGCGGCGCCCCGGTGGCCGATGACGACCGGCTCCGGGTCCTCGCCGAGGGCCGGCGGGGCGAGGAGCGGGGCGGCCGTGTTCGTCGGTGCTGTGGCCGGCGTCGCCGAGCCCTGCCCGTCGTCGCCACCGCACCCGACCGCGACCAGGGCCGCCACCCCGACCGCGACGAGCGTTCGTTCCCGGCGACCCCACCGTCGTAGCGGACGCGGTCCTCGGTCGTGGGGAACCTCGGGCCGCGCCCAGAACGGGCCGAGGGGCAGGTCGACGGTCGGAATGGCGCGAGCGTAGGGCGACCGGGTGCCCTGCCGTCGGGAACGGGGACAGGTAGCCTCCGGGGGGTGCTCGGCGGACGACGACCCCTCGCGGCCGCGTTGATGGTGTTGGCCCTCGGGCTGCCTTCCGGGGTGGCGGAGGCGCAGGGATCCGCCCCGGGCGAGGGCGTCTGCGTCGACCCGTGTCACCAGCCGGACGGCCGCATCCGTCGGCCCCGCGAGGCCGTGGCCGACGGCGACGGGATCCACAACCTGGACGGCGTGGGCCAGACCCGGACGGCGGTCATCGCCCGAGGGGCCACCGCCCGCTTCGTCATCCGTCTCGAGAACGACGGCACCCAGGTCGATGACCTGCTCGTGCAGGGCTCCCGTAACACCACGTACTTCGGCATCCGCTACTTCGTCGGTGCCCAGGAGGTCTCGGCCCGGGTTCGGGCGGGGAGCTACCGGTTCGCCGACGTTGGTCCCGGGGGCCATCGGGCCATGACGGTGGAGGTCCTGGCCCGGGACAACGCCCCGCTGCGCTCGAAGGTCATCGGCCGGCTGGCCGTGCGCTCCGGGGCCGAGCCGACGCTCCCGGACCGGGTCAAGTTCGTCGTCTACCGCAGCCGGGGGATCGAGACCCCGATCGTGGGCCGGGCCTACACCGGACAGGCCGCGGCCGAGCGCTGGGCCCGCAACGAGGACGCCAGCCTCCGCTTCCGGCAGAACGCCGCCCTCTACTGGGAGCTGGCCCCGCCGCGGGGCGTCCGGCCCGAGGTGGCCTACGCCCAGTCGGCCAACGAGACCGGCTACGGCCGGTTCGGCGGGGTCATCGACGCCGGCTTCCACAACCCCTGCGGGCTGAAGACCACGGTCGGTGGCGGCAACGACGACCCGAACGCCCACATGCGCTTCGTGAACTGGCGCCAGGGCGTCAGCGCCTGCATCGACCACCTCGCCCTCTACGCCGGCGCCCCCGGCTACCCCAGGGCCAGTACCCCCGACCCTCGCCACTTCGACTCGGTCTACGCCACCGCCCCCACCGTCGAGCGCCTCGGCGGCCACTGGGCCCCCGACCCCGACTACGGCCGCAGCATCGTCCGCGAGTACCTCAACCCCCTCCTGGGGTCCTAGGCCCCGATCCCTCGGCGCCAGTCACCGCAGAGGTCGAGTTCTGCCGAAGGTTGGCGGGGAGGCCCCGATCCCTCGGCGCCAGTCACCGCAGAGGTCGACTTCTGCCGAAGGGTTGGGGTGTTGTCACCTCGACCCGCGCCCCGACCGCCCTACGTGCGTCGGTCTCGGTGTCCCGAGCGCGGGGTGGTGCGCAGGGAGCGGACGCCCTCCGGGGTCTCGACGACCTCCACGCTGGTCCGGGCGCCGTCCCGGCTGTGGGTCACGGTGCCGGCCACGACGGCCACGTCATCGCCCGGGTCGTCGGTCTCCCGCCGAGGGGAGTCGGCGGCCTTGGCCTCGGCGGTCACGTCCTCGTGTCGCCAGCCATCGCGTCGGGCCGGGTCGGTCGACCACACCCCGGCCCCGAACTTGGTCAGGAAGCCGGAGACCGAGGTCACCAGGCCGATGGCCCCCGGGTCGTTGCGCAGGACTTCGGCCATGGCCGCCAGCGAGTGGAGGACATAGCTGTTCAGGGGTCCGCCGGCGAAGGTCATGCCGCCCGTGACGGTGAGCTTTCGGTCCAGCGGGATGCCGAGCTCGCCCGCCGTGATCTGCACCGCGGCGGGGAAGCACGAGTAGAGGTCGACGTGGTCGAGGTCGTGCGGCTGAACCTCGGCCAACGCCATGGCCCGTCGCCCGGCTGAGCGGGCCACGATCGAGCGCCCCAGGTCCACCCGCTGGACGACGGGCACGGCGTGGTTGCAGAAGGCGGTGCCGAGGGGGAAGAGCCATTGGTTCTCGGGGATCCGGGCCGCCCGGGCCCCGTCGACCGTGGTGAACAGCAGGGCGGCGGCCTGGTTGACCCGCAAGTTGGAGCAGCAGAGCTTCGTGTAGGGCTCGGCGATCATCCGGTTGTCGGGTGACGGCTCGAGAATCGCCTCGGCCGACGGCGCGTCCCGGCGCCAGGCGTAGGGGTTCCAGGCGGCGATCGAGGCGAAGGCGGCGGTCAGTTCGCCCAGGTGCCGGCGGTGCTCGGCTTCGTCCCAGCCCTGGGCCGAAGCGAAGGCGTTCTCGAGCACGGCGTAGACCGTCGGGGGGTCGACGAAGAGGTGGTTCACCTCCACGGCGCTGATGCCCAGGTCGTGGGAGGTCAGGTGCTCGTCGGGCTCGACCGTGGCCCGCCGGGCCTCGCCGACGGCGGCCGCGGCCCCGGCGGTGGAGCCGTGGTTGACTTCGGCCCCGACGACGAGGGCGACGCCGATCCCGTCGCGCACGGCGGCGAGGGCGACGTCGATGACCTCCTGTTGGGAGATGCCGACCTCGGCCAGGACGGTGTGGGCGTCGGGGGCACCCACCACCGTCGCCACCTCCCGGCCGGGATCGGGATGGGTCCACGCCCCTTTGGGGACACCGATCCAGGCGAGGTCGTCGAGGACTCCGGGCCCGGCGTCGCCGCCGGCCCGGAGGGCAGCCGTGGTCATCATCTCGACCAGGGTCGGAACCGGCCCGTCCTCGGGGCGGTGGACATGCTGGCCCACCCCCACCAGGACGGGCTCGTTCGGACGCATGGGGGCCATGGCCCGGACGGTAGTGGTGCCATGATCGGCCCATGACGGCCAAGGACGAGCGCTCGGTCAGCTGGTGGATGGAGACCTGCGGGGACGACCTGACGCCCCGCCCGCCGTTGGACGGCTCGACCGCCGCCGATGTGGCGATCCTCGGCGCGGGCTACACGGGGCTGTGGACCGCCCTCTACCTGCTGGAGCGGGACCCGAGCCTGAAGGTCGTGCTCGTCGAGCGGGAGGTCGCGGGTTGGGGGGCGTCGGGCCGCAACGGCGGCTGGCTGTCACCGGAGATCTCGGTGAGCCACACCGAGATGATCGCCCGTCACGGCAAGGAGGCGACCCGGGCCACCCACGACGCCCTGGTCCACACGATCGGCGAGGTCGAGGCCGCGGTCGAGCGCCACGGCATCGACGCCCACCTCGACCGCCACGGGATGCTCATGCTGGCCCGGGGCGGCCACCAGATGAAGACCCTCCGCCACATCCACGACGAGATGGCCGAGCTCGGGTACCCCGACTTCTACCAGTGGCTGGAGCCGGGCGAGGCCGCCGAACTGGTCAAGGTCGACAACACCTGGGCCGCCCTCTTCGCCGAGCCGTTCGCCGCCGTCCACCCCGGTCGTCTCGTGCGGGGCCTGGCCCGCGCCGTCGAGGCCCTCGGCGCAAGCATCTACGAGGCCACCGCGGTCATCGGCTACGACCTGACCGCGAAGCCGGTGCTGCACACCACCGGCGGTGACATCACCGCCGACGTGGTCGTGTTGGCCGGCGAGGCCTACCTGTCCGAGCTCCCGAAGCACGGCCGGGAGATCCTCCCCGTCTACTCCCAGATCATGCTCACCGCCCCCCTGACCGAGGCGCAGCGGGACGAGATCGGCTGGCGTCGCCGCTTCGTCATGCAGTCCAAGCGCCTGACCATCGACTACCTGCAGATCACGCGGGACAACCGCATCGCCTTCGGGGGCCGCGGCTCGCTCTACCACTGGGGCTCGGCCATCAAGTCGGAGTGGGACTGCGTGGAGGCCACGGCCCAGGCCCTGCGCCAGCAGTTCGACGAGTTCTTCCCGACGCTGGCCGACGTGGCCTTCGAGCGCTGCTGGGGCGGTGTCGTCGGCATCCACCGGGACTGGATGCCGTCGTTCAGCTACGACAAGGTGACGGGCCTGGCCAAGGCCGGGGGCTACGCGGGCGAGGGGGTGGCCGCCACCAACCTGGCCGGCCGGACCCTGGCCGACCTGATCACCGGTGGCGGCACCCCACTCTGCGAGCTGCCCATGGTCCAGCACACGCCCAAGCACTGGGAGCCCGAGCCCCTGCGCTACCTCGGCGTCCGCTACATCCAGAAGGCCGCGGCCCGCATGGAGGAGAAGGCCGTCCGCACCGGCAAGGCCCCCAGCGGCCGCTCCATCGCGGAGCGCTTGATGAGTCACTGACCCGTCGAGCCAAGGCGACCCCCCCGGACTCGTCAGGCGAGCTCGGCGTCCAGGGTCGCCGCCAGGATCTGGGCGCCTTCGGCGGCTTCGTCCGCGGTCAGGGACAGGGGTGGGGCGATGCGGAGGCAGTTGCCGTGGAGCCCGCCCTTGCCGATCAGCAGTCCGCGGGACCGGCAGCCCTCGTGCACCGCTGACGCCACCCGGGTGTCGGGGGTCAGGCCGTCGGGGCCCACGAACTCGAGGCCGATCATCAAGCCCTTGCCCCGGATCTCGCCGATGGCGGGGTGGCGGTCGGCCAGCGGGGCCAGCGCCACCATCAGCTCCTCGCCTCGGGCCTTGGTGTTGGCCTGGAGGTCGTGGTCCAGCAGGTAGTGCAGGTTGGCCAGGGCCCCGGCACACGACAGGGGGTTGCCGCCGAAGGTGGAGATGGAGTTGGCCGAGATCGAGTTCATGACCTCGGACCGCCCGACCACGCCCGCGATGGTCAACCCGTTGCCCAGGCCCTTGGCGAAGGTCATGAGGTCGGGGGTGATCCCGTGGGCCTGGTAACCCCAGAAGTGGTCACCGGTGCGGCCCCAGCCGGTCTGCACCTCGTCGGCGATGAAGAGCATGTCGTTCTCCCGGCACACCTTCTCGACCGGGCCGAAGAAGCCGTCAGGGGGGATGGCGAAGCCGCCGACCCCCTGGACGGGCTCGGCGATCAGCGCGGCGATGTCCCCCGACGTCTGGGTGGCGATGACGTCGCGCAGGTCCTCGGCGCAGGCGTCGGTGTAGGCGGCGTCGTCCAGGTGGCGGAAGGGGCTGCGAAAGCGGTAGCCGGACTGCATGTAGCTGACCTGGAACGGGGTCAGCGACGACGGTGACCAGCCCCGGTTGCCGGTGATGCCGATCGTGGCGAACGACCGCCCGTGGTAGCTGTTGCGCACGGCCACGATCTGGCTCGACCGGCGGAAGGAGGACGCCACCAGGAGGGCGGCCTCGTTGGCCTCGGTCCCCGACGTGGTGAAGAAGACCCGGGGGTCGGGGATGCCGGACAGGTCGGCGATCATCTCGGCCAGCTCCACCTGCTGGCGGATCAGGTAGAGCGTCGAGGTGTGGATCATCCGTCCGGCCTGCTCGCGTATCGCGGCGGTCACCTCGGGCACGTCGTAGCCCGTCATCGTGGTCAGGATCCCGCCGAAGAAGTCGAGGTAGCGGTTGCCCTCCCCGTCGATCACGTGGCGGCCCTGGCCCTCGGTCAGTTCGATGGGCTCGTCGTAGTAGAGGGCGAGCCACGAGGGCAGGACGGCCCGGTGCCGGCTGAGGAGTTCGTCGTGCGCCATGGCCGTCACGGTAAACCAGCTCGGCGGTCGCCGTTCCCGGGCGCGGGTATCGTCGGTTTCTGACGACCCGTCAGAAACGGGCCCGAGCAGGGGAGCCAGTGTGGCCGACATCCCGATGATCATCAGCGTCGACGACCACGTGGTCGAGCCCGCCCACCTCTGGCAGACCTGGCTGCCCGAGAAGCACCGGGCCGCCGCCCCCCACGTCGAGCGCCACGGTCTCGGCGGCCTCAAGTACCTGGGCGGCACCACCTACGACTACGAGCTGACCGACGACGGCCCGCCCTGCGACATCTGGTTCTACGAGGGGAAGATGTACCCGCACAAGCGCCACGTGGCCTCCGTCGGCTTCGACCGGGACGACATGACCCTGTCGCCTATCACCTACGACGAGATGCGGCCCGGCTGTCATGAGCCCAAGGCCCGGGTCGAGGACATGGTCCTCAACCACGTCGAGGCCTCGCTGTCCTTCCCCACGTTCCCCCGTTTCTGCGGCCAGACCTTCGCCGAGGCCGAGGACAAGGACCTCGCCATGGCCTGCGTGCAGTCCTACAACGACTGGATGGTCGAGGAGTGGTGCGGCGACAGCGACGGCGCCCTCATCCCCCTCTGCCTGATCCCCCTCTGGGACATCGAGGCGGCGGCGGCGGAGATCCACCGCAACGCCGCCCGGGGCGTGCGGGCCGTCTGCTTCAGCGAGATCCCACCCAAGCTCGGCCTGCCCAGCATCCACACCGGCGAGTGGGACCCTTTCTTCGCCGCCTGCCAAGACACCCGGACGGTGGTCTGCATGCACATCGGCTCGTCGTCGCAGATGCCCGCCACCTCACCCGATGCCCCGCCGGCCGTGGCCGCCACCCTCAGCTTCAACAACGCCATGGCGTCGCTGTCGGACTTCTTGTTCTCCGGCGTGCTGGTTCGCTACCCGACGCTGACCCTGGCCTACTCCGAGGGCCAGATCGGCTGGCTGCCCTACATGCTGGAGCGGGCCGACGACGTCTGGCGCGAGCACCGGGCCTGGGGCGGCGTGGCCGACCTGGTCCCCGAGCCACCGTCGACCTACTACTACCGCCAGGTCTACGGCTGCTTCTTCCGGGACCGCCACGGCCTCGACGCGCTGGACAAGGTCGGGGTGGACAACATCACCTTCGAGACCGACTACCCGCACACGGACTCGACGTGGCCGAACACGCTGGCCGTGGCCCAGGACCTGATGGGCCACCTTCCCCAGGACGCCGTCGACAAGATCTGTCGTGGCAACGCGCAGCGCATGCTCGGTTTGGTCTAGCGGGAGGAGCTCCCTGAGCGGGTCGCGCCGGGAGCCCCTCTCGGTGACTGCGCTTCCCTCCGGGGGCTTGCTTCCCTAGCCTGGATCCCGTGAAGGGTCGCCTGGTTCCCCTGGTCCTCGCGCTCGCCCTCGTGGCCTGCGGCGTGGCGATCGGTGTCGTGGCGCTCCGAGCCAAGGACAGCGGGGACGAACCGATGGGGGGTCCCGCCCTGGCCGCGGCAGCCACCGACATCGGGGCGACCAACCTCCCGCCGAAGGCCATCGGCCGGATCCGTGAGCCCGAGCCCGGCTACCTGGGGGCGCAGGCCGCCGTCGCCGAGGTCGACCTCTACCCCGAGGCCACCGCCACGGTGCCGATGTGGTCGCTGCCCAACCCGACCCACGAGGGCATGCCCCTGTCCTTCACCGTGCTCGACCGGCAAGGGGCCCGCCTCCACGTCCGCCTCCCCATCCGGCCCAACGGCAGCACGGCTTGGATCGACGCCAGCCAGGTCATCAGCTACGTCGTCCCCAATCACCTGATCGTCGACATCAGCGACCGGACGGTCACGGCCAAGCACGGCGACGAGACCCTGATGTCGGCCCCGGTCGCGGTCGGATCGCCCGCCACCCCCACTCCCGAGGGTGAGTTCTACGTCGACATCTCCGTGCCCGAACCCGGCGGCTCCTACGGGGCCTGGATGCTCAGCGTGGCCGGGTTCTCCAACGTCCTCAGCAGCTTCGGTGGGGGCATCGGCCAGATCGCCATCCACGGCTGGTCCGACGAGTCGGTCATCGGTCAGGCCGTCAGCAACGGCTGCATCCGCATGCCCAACGGCGTCATCGAACGTCTCGCCCCCCTCGCCCCCGTCGGCACCCCGGTCACCATCCGGGCGTAAGGCGCGTCGGTCCGCGTGCCGCGCTCGTCGACGGGGCGAGCACGTGTCCTCCTCGCCTCGGCCCCCGACGCCAGCCATCGACGAGCGGCGCCCGAACGGCCACCACCCTCGGGGTCAGCTCCGAACGAGTCGGGCGATGGCCTCGGCGGCCTCGTCGATCTTCTCCGCCCCGCTGGGACCACCGCCGGCGACGGCATCGGTGACGCAGTGGGCCAGGTGCTCGTGCACGAGGCCAATGGCGACCTGCTGGAGGGCTTTGGTCACCGCCGAGACCTGATCGAGCACCTCGATGCAGTAGCGATCCTCATCAACCATGCGGGCGATGCCCCGCACCTGCCCCTCGATACGGGCGAGTCGAGCACTGATCTGGTCCTTCTCCATCTCATAGCCGGCCACGATCATTCCCTTCCTTCATCGGTCGACGGTTCTGGCTCCCGGGACACCCTGAAGCGCCGCAGGCGGAGGCTGTTGGTCACCACGAACACGCTGGAGAACGCCATGGCGGCGCCGGCCAGCAGGGGGTTCAGGAGGCCGGCGGCGGCGAGCGGGAGGAAGGCCACGTTGTAGGCGAAGGCCCAGAAGAGGTTGCCCTTGATGGTCCGCAGCGTCCGCCGCGACAATCGCACGGCGTCGCCCGCCAGCCGGAGGTCGCCACTGACGAGGGTGAGATCACTGGCCTCGATGGCGACATCGGTCCCCGTGCCCATGGCCAGCCCGAGATCGGCCTGGGCCAGCGCCGCGGCGTCATTGACGCCGTCGCCGACCATCGCCACCACCCGCCCCTCGCCCTGCAGGCGGCGCACCGCGTCGACCTTGCCCTCCGGCAGGACATCGGCGATCACCTCGTCGATCCCGACGGCCCGGGCGATGGTGCGGGCGGCCCGGCCGTTGTCACCCGTGAGCAGGATCGGCTCGAGACCGAGCGAGCGGAGGTCGGCGATCGCTGCCGCCGACGATGGCTTGACGGTGTCGGCGATGACGAGAAGGGCCCGCATCGCGCCGTCCCAACCGACCAGCACCGCCGTGCGTCCGGCCTGCTCGGCCCGCTCGTGGGCCTCGGCCAGGTCCGGGGGCGGGGCGAGCGACCAATCGGCCAGGAAGCGCTCACGGCCCACGACGACGGCGTGACCCTCGACGGTGCCGCGGACGCCGAGACCTTGGGTGCTCGAGAACTCGTCGACCTGGGGAAGGGGTCCGGCCTCGGCGGTTGCCGCTGCCGCGATGGCCCGGGCAAGCGGGTGCTCGCTCGCCGACTCGAGCGCTCCGGCGAGGCGAAGCACCTCGGCCCGCGTGGCCGAGCCCGAAACGGTCACCTCCGTGAGGGCCATGTCACCCGAGGTCACGGTGCCGGTCTTGTCAAGGACGACGGTGTCGATCCGGCGAGTGGATTCGAGGACCTCCGGGCCTTTGATGAGGATGCCGAGCTGGGCCCCTCGACCGGTACCCACCATCAGCGCCGTCGGGGTCGCCAGTCCGAGCGCACAGGGGCAGGCGATGATCAACACGGCGACGGCCGCGGTGAACGCCGTCTCGGCGGTCTCACCCGCGCCGAGCCAGAACCCGAGGGTCCCGACGGCGAGGGCGATGACGATGGGCACGAACACGGCGGAGACGCGGTCGGCCAGGCGTTGGATGGGTGCCTTTCCCGCCTGGGCCTGAGTGACCAGGCGGGCGATCTGGGCCAGAGCCGTGTCGGCGCCCACTCGGGTCGCCTCCACGACGAGGCGGCCACCGGCGTTCACGGACCCCCCGACCACCTCGTCGCCCGGGCTGACCTCGACGGGAACGGACTCGCCGGTGAGCAGAGACAGGTCGATCGCCGACGTCCCCTCGTCGACCACCCCGTCGGTGGCCACCTTCTCTCCCGGCCGCACGACGAACAGGTCGCCCACCGCCAGGTCGTCGATGGCGATGCGCTCCTCGTGGCCGTCCCGAAGGGCGGCGACATCCTTGGCCCCGAGGTCCAGTAGGGCCCGCAATGCCGCGCCTGAGCTGCGCTTGGCCCTGGCCTCGAGGTAACGCCCGGCCAGGATGAACACGGTCACCCCGGCGGCGACCTCGAGGTAGATCTCGTCGCTACCGGCGCTGCGCTGCAGGGTGAGGTCGAAGGACATGCGCATGCCCGGGTCGCCGGCGTCGCCGAGGAAGAGGGCGTACAGCGACCACCCGAAGGCCGCAATCGTGCCGATCGAGATCAGCGTGTCCATGGTGGCGGCGCCATGGCGGAGGTTGACCCAGGCCGCCTTGTGGAACGGCAGGCCGCCCCAGACCACGACGGGAGCGGCCAAGGTCAGCGCCAGCCACTGCCAGTTGTCGAACTGCAGCGCCGGCACCATGGCCATGGCCACCACGGGAAGGGCCAGGGCCGCGGCGACGATCAGCCGCTGGCGCAGGGCCGCGAGGGGATCGTCGTCATGGTCCGGTTCGTCTCGCCCGGTCGTGGCGTCGACCACGTGGGCGCCGTAGCCGACGGCCTCGACCTCGGCGATGAGCGCGCCATCCTCGACGGCCGACGGCGCCGACACCGTTGCCACCTCGGTGGCGTAGTTGACCGTCGCCTCGACCCCCGTCAGCCCGTTGAGGCGACGCTCGATGCGGGCGGCGCACGAGGTGCAGGTCATGCCGTCGAGGGCGAGCTCGACCTGCCTCGGCCCAGAGGTCGTCGACGTTGTCACTGCGCTCACCCGTCCATGTCCATGTCGTCGTGAACCGGTCCGTCGTTGCCTCCACCCGTGCCGTCCAAGGGGCCGACGGCCGCGCCGAGGGCCGTTGCCATGGCGAACACCAGGACGAGGCCGGCGAGGTACAAGGCCAGCCGGCTGCGCACGCTCACGGCCCGACCTCGTAGCCGGCCCGCTCCACCGCGGCGCGGATCTCGACGTCCGAGGGCGGTTCCTCGGTCGAGACCGCCACCACGCCGGAGGCCAAGTCGACGGCGACGCCGCTCACGCCCTCGATGCGCTCGATCTCCTCGGTGACGGCGCCCACGCAGTGGGCACAGGTCATTCCCCGTACGGCGTAGGCCGTCTCCATGGCTCGGCTCCTCGCTAAATACCCTCAGGGGGTAGGGTATCACGACGGCCCGGTGTCCCCTCGGCGGCATCGGCCGTCGCGAGCGGGGTGCACCAGCCCCCACGCCCGATCCCGAGGAGATCCGGATCGGGGCCGGCGAGGACGTCTCGATCGTCCTGACGGCTGCGCTGACGCAGGACTCAGCCTGCTTCGGGCCGGCGGGGCTTGCGCAGGCCGATCAGGATGGTCGCCCCGACCGCCGTCATCGCCGCGGTGACGGCGATACCGCCCACGGCGGCCGGCGGCAGGCCCCCGTCGCTGTCGTCGACCGGCGGCAGGAGCCGGTTGCCGGCCCCGACCTGAGCGGCTTGGGCCACGGCCGTGGCGGCGTCGACGGTGCCCGCGCCGAGCGCCGGGTCGCCGTCGGGGTTCTGGGCCGTGCCCGCGAGCAGGTCGGCGATCTCGACGGGGGTGCGGCCTTCGGCCACCAGCAGGGCCGCAGCGCCGGCGACCAGGGCGGTGGAGGCGGCCACGCCGTCCTGGGACTCGTAGCCGTCGGTCCCGTCGGGGAACAGGGTGGTCGGGGCGACGGGGGTGGTCGAGAGGGCGTCGACGCCCGGGGCGGTGACGACCCGGGGATCGACGGTGTCCCCGGTGCCGTCGCCGACCTGAACCACGGCGAGATCGTCGGGCACGTGGGGCCCCTCGGCGGTGGTCCCGGCCACCACCACGCTTCCCGCGTCGGTGGCGGCCCGCACGGCCCGCTGCACGGTCTCGTCACCGAGGGCGTCGAGGAGGTCGGCGTCACCCCCCAGGGTCAGCGCGATGACGCCGGCCTGCTCCTCTGCAGCCCAGGCGATGCCCGACGCGACGGTCTCGGGGTCACCGGCGCCCTCGTCGTCGAGGACCCTTACGGGCAGCAGCATCGCGTCAGGGGCGGCGCCGGCGATGCCCTCGCCGTTGTCCGTCACGGCCGCGGCCAGGCCCGCGGCGTGGGTGCCTGAGCCGAAGCCGTCGGCGGGGCTGTCGTCGTCGTCGACGATGTCCCGGCCGGGGAGCAGGTGATCGGCGAGGTCCGGGTGATCGGCAGCGACCCCGGAGTCGAGCACGGCGATGGTCACGCCCTCAGCGGTGGAGGTGGACCAGGCCTCGGGGAGGGCCAGCGCGGGGATACCGGACTGCTGGTCGAGCAGCGGGTCGTCGGTGGCCGGGACCTGGGCCGCGACCGGGGCCGCGGCCAAGCCCAGGGCCGTCGTCGCCAGCAGGAGCGGACGGAGCAGGCTCAGGCGGCGGCGGCGGAGGCGGTGTCGTCGTCGTTGCGGAGGCCGGCGAGCACGCGCTCCCAGGCCAGTTCCCTGGCCAGCCAACGCAGGGCCTGTCGGGCGTCCGCCGTCTTCGTGATTTCGTTCACAAGGCCAGTATCGGCTGGTTCTTGCACGATCTGCACCTTTTTGCCCCGTGACGTGGGTCACAGGATCGATGGTCGCGATCAGCGTCGTCGCCGCCAGAGCACGATGGCCAGCACGGCCACCCCGGCGGCCAGGGCCAACACCTTGGGATCGGGGCCGGTGGCGGCGGGCGGGGCGACTCGAGGTGCGGCAACGGGGACCCGGGCGGGCGCGGCCGGGTCGACCGTCGGGAGCACGGGCTCGGCGGTGGGGCCGGCGGCCGCCTCCGGGGCCGGTTCGGGTGTCGTCACCTCCGGCGGAACGTGAGCGCCCAGCAGGTCGTCCACCGGCGCCGGCCCCTCGGCCGCGGCAGGGGAGTGGGCCCGCTTCGCCTTGGGGTCGTACCCGGCCATCAGGAGCCCCCCAGGGTCTGGTCGAGGACGGCGTCGAACTCGGCGCGGGCTTCGCTCGCCCCTGCTCTCGTGCCCAGCTGGGACAGGGGTAGCGACTGGGCGGCGGCCTCGGCCACCGCGGCCCGCAGGCGCACCGGCCCGGCGGCCAGGGGCCCGAACTGCTCCTCGAGCTGGCCCTGCCAGTAGGTGGCGTCCCGGGTCCGTCCGAGTCGGTTGATGACCACGGCGGCCACGGTGAGGTCGGGTCGGCGTAGCTCCCGGACCCGGTCGACGGTGCGCAGCATCTGCTCCACACCGTCCGACGCCCAGGCCGCGGGCTCGGTCACCACCAGGACCCGGTCGGCGGCCACCAGGCCGTTGACGGTGAGCAGGCCGAGGCTGGGCGGGCAGTCCACGAGGACCAGGTCGTAGCCGTGGGTCACGCCGTCCAGGGCATGGCGGAGTCGGTCCTGGGCCCCGACGGGATCGGTGGCCAACTGCGGCTCGCGGGCGGCGAGGGCCGGCGAGCTGGGAGCCACGGCGGGGGCCGGGCCGGCCCCGTTGGGCCAGCCCGAGGCGGTGACGACGTCGGCCATGGTTCCGGTGCGGTCGCCGGCCAGTGCGTCGTCCACGGTGCGGGCCGGATCGGCCACCCCCAACCCGCTGGTGGCGTTGGCCTGGGGGTCGATGTCGACCACGAGGACCCGGAGGCCCCGGCGCGCCGCGGCGTCGGCGATGCCCAGGGTCACGGTGGTCTTGCCCACCCCACCCTTCTGGTTCGCGACGGCGATGACGGCCATGAGGGGACGGTACACGGGCGATCCCGGCGGGACCGGCCGGCGACCCGGCCGCCGCCCGGGGAGATCTACGCTCCGCTCCGATGAGGGGGATCTTCGGGGGTCTGCTCGCCGTCGCCCTCGCGGCTTCGGCCTGCTCGGGCGACGATGGTGCCGGCCGCGGGCCCGCGGCCGGGCCCGACGCCCCGATCGACGCCTGCGACTGGCCGATGTGGGGCTACTCAGCGGCTCGGACCTTCGCCACGGACTGCGAGACCGCCCTGCGCCCCGACTCGGTCGGCGATCTCGAGCGGGTGTGGTTCCACGCCACCGACGACGTGGTCACGGCCACCCCGGCGGTGGTCGGCGACACGGTGTACGTCGGGGACTGGGCCGGGGTGGTCTACGCCCTCGACCGGGAGTCCGGCGAGGAGCGCTGGAGGTTCCAGACCGAGGAGCACCGCAACGTCTACGCCGGCCAGATCGTGTCCAGCCCGGCAGTGGCCGACGTGGGCGAGGACCGATTCGTCTTCCTCGGGGCGGGCAAGACGCTCTACGCCCTGAACGCCGTTGACGGGGCCGAGCGCTGGCGCCATGAGCTGGGGACGGCGGGCGACGTCGACGAGCCGACCGAGATCGAGTCCTCGCCCGTCGTCGTCGGTGACGTCGTCGTGGTGGGCTACGACGTGCACAACACCCCCGGGTACCGCGCGGGCCTGGCGGCCTTCGACGGGGCCACCGGCGCCCCGCTCTGGGCCTTCGACCCCGACCAGGCCGGGGGGCCCCCAGGCCAGGGGACGGGTTGTGTCGACGTCTGGTCCTCGCCCTCGGTCGACGAGGCCCGGGGACTCGTGTTCGCGGCCACCGGCAACTGCCCCTCGTCCCCGGGCGGGTGGGGCGACTACAGCGAGGCCATCTTCGCCGTCGACCTCGAGACCGGCGACCCCGTGTGGCGCTACCAACCGCACGAGCCCAACAACGACGACCTGGACTTCGCCGGCTCGCCCAACCTCTTCGGGATCGGGGACCGCGACGTCGTCGGCCTGGGCAACAAGGACGGGATCTACTACGTGGTCGACCGGGCGACGGGCGAGCCGGTCTGGCAGGCCGAGGCCACCCAGCCCGGGCTGGAGCAGCCCGGCGCCAACTTCTCCACGGGGGGCTTCATCGGGGCCACGGCGGTGAGCGACGGCGTGGTGACGGGGGGGACCGGGGTCGGGCCGTGCCCCTGCGCCCACGGCATCGACGCCGAGACGGGGGAGATCCTCTG
>Ga0315283_10002499_pt1 | contig 15379 bp, 6 predicted proteins | sample YL17G09_0_MG_FD_204541 | JGI IMG/M metagenome (GOLD analysis project Ga0315283, IMG submission 204541) | Sediment microbial communities from Yellowstone Lake, YNP, Wyoming, USA - YL17G09_0 | ecosystem: Environmental > Aquatic > Freshwater > Lake > Sediment | place: USA: Wyoming | collected... | reverse complement strand
GATACCGTTGATGAGGATCTGGAGATTTAAATTACTACTCAAAGCCGAAGACGGAGGATTTGTAGGCGCTCCCGTTAACCCGATGAGCCAAGTAACCCCAGCACCATTTAAAGGTGCTTGATTAATACTAATAGTCCCCTGAGATACCAAAGTGGGAACACTTAAAACAGGTACTAAATTCTGAGGAGAAGTAACTAACGCCCCCTCCGTACTGCAAATGACTTGATACGCTTTCTTGATCGGACCCACTGCGGAAGATAAATTTAGCGTATCGTTATTAAGCGCATCTAAACTTAAACCGCCAGTAATAATATACTCGGAACCTGAAATAGGATCTGTTACTTGGAAGTTTTGCACACCCTGCGTTAAAGACTCCGCAGGAGGCATCAAAGCACTCACCGAGAAATACTCCACCGTCAAACTACTGCCGTAATCCAAAGGCTGCTCTAAAGTACCAAGGATTAAATACCTCGTCCCTGGTTTCCAGTAGTACGGGATAGGCTTCCAAGGCGTTCCTTGAATATATAAAGAACCCATCCTTACCGGAACTTTAGTAAGTGTTACATAGTAACGACCCGTAAGTGGGTCAAGCTGCAAGGACGAATCCGCCGTTACTTGCCCGGTGGCGTCCATCTCATACCTATTCAGTGAGATGAGTTCGGTACAAAACGTCCCCGGATACCCATAATAAGTAGCGTCTTTAGCAAAAACCCCACCCCTAGGAACAAGCTGCTCGTAGAGCGTAAAACCAGAGCTAGATAAGTCTTGAATACTCGTTCCGTGTGGGTTAGTAGACGTAACCACTCCACTACCTACCTCTGAACGATGAAATATATCCACAGGTGAAAACCAAGGACGATTAAACGTATAGGTGGTTTGCGTAAGATCTACAGATAATGTCGGAGTGTTCTGCGTATTCACCTGGACAGTAACCACGGCAATAACGACTAATCCCTTTTTTCTATCTTGAGGGAAAATACTGACATTATTAAAATCAGTTAAGGTCGCTATCGTCACCGCCTGACTTAAAGTACTGTCTACACCCACCTGATCGCCGTAAGGCGTATTGCTAGGACGCTCATCACGTAACTCCGTGAGAATCCCGTAACGATTAACCTGCTGATCCACACTAGGGACTAATGTGTATTCCAAACATACAACATAAGCAGTTCCGTCAATCACAGAAGGGAGAGGTACCGCCGAAAGATTTGAATCAATAATGATAAGCTGGAAATTAGGAGTTATTGCATACCCCTTTGTGATGTCTAGCGCCTGCGGATTAGAAGCATTGGTAGATACATAAAGAGGACGCGCCGTCGAAAGTGGCGCAGAGGTAGGATTGACCGTATCTACAATGCCGTAGGTACTACCTATCTGTGTCCTTAAAAAGAATTCTTGACTATAAATTTGGTGCAAAAATTCCCAAGAATTATAACCAGGATTACTATTAAAATTTATCTGCGGTAAGTTTAAAACTGTCATTATGATTCCCTAATTATTTAGAGGTAATTAATCTCTTAAAAGTAAATATAACCAGAATCGTATCCAGAAATACCATCTGAGTAGTTTGCCTTTAAAACATTCAAATCATAAAATAAAGGCTTCAAACAAAAACCACCAGCAAGCCACCTGTCTAAACCAAAAGCTGCTCCCGTCCCGAGTATGTAATACGAGAGCGAATTTACAATTGGACCATCATAAGACCACTGACGCATCTGCACATAAGAATTAGGAGATCCCTTAATAGCAATAACAATTTTAGTAATCGGAGCCTTATTAGGATCCGCTACAATCTTTGGACGAATTAAAGTGAGTACACTATGAGGTATATCATACACCTGTAATGCTTGCGGCTCAAACTGGATTGTCATCCTAACATCCGCCTCAGCTAAAATAGGTACCACCCACCCATTTTGCGTAGCACTACTCCATGGCGGTACAAGCAAATCACTAGACATCACAAACTCACCATTACTATCTAGCTGAGCCTGGAATACCCCACCACCCGTCTTTAATAACTGGAAATGCCCCTGCACCCTCTGCCAAAGTAGAAAAGTTTCCGAGGTAATATTTCTTTGAATTATTAGCTGATTAGCTAGTATCTGCTGCCACTCTTGTTCGACATAGTTCAACTGATTGCCGAATATATCGTAAGTTTTAAGTCCTAATACGGTTGTGGTATCGTGCTCGTGAAGTAGACCTCCAGAAAAAACGTCTACTAAACAAGGTCCAATACTAGGATCTATCTTAATATCTCCGGTCGAGTACCCCGATCTTTGAAACATCGGCTGTGCTTTTAAAAAAAGCGGCATGCCAGTCTTAGGGACAAAAGAAAGCAGACCACTTCCACTTCCAACGACACACTCATACCTGTACACTGTAGGCGGTTCAAATCCCACTCCTGGGCGTGTTCCTACTAGTGTGGTGCGACTTAGGGCATACTCGGCTAAAGAGTACCGAGCGGTAGGATTATTTGACGCTAAAATAACGTCTCCTGGTACAAGTGGGTACCACGACTCTATGTAGAGGATCCTTCTCTGCAAAGACGCCGTAGCGGCTACTGCAAAGAAGTTAGCCGGAGTTCCAAGTAAGGTAACGTAGGGGATGTAGTCTATGGTCGAAGTAAATGTCCCGACAGGCGCATCTTCGACTTCGTAGCTATACGCTAAGGGATCTACCGTATCTAGGGAGGTAGGAGAGATCAAATCTTGAATAATATGAAGCTCACCAAAATTCTCTGTAACACCTACACGTATTAAACAGCCTATTTGGTACCAAGAAGGTCTAGAGGAAAGTTGTAGGGTATTCGTACCTGCGGGAGCGTTTGCGGTTAAAGGAAACTTATTCGCCGGTTGTAATGCAGAAAAATTAGAGCCCCGCACCTGAGCAAAACGCAGTGTACCCTTTATAAGCTGCGGATCTAAATATTGCCCCCTACCCCTCACAATCATTTTTATATTGGAATAAGTATTAGCAGTCCCCGCCGCAGCATTTTCTATGTTTCTTAGCCTGCCGATATGCCCCTCTTATGTTAAAATATTACCGCGCTCATCCATCACATATGCACCCGGAAGGACAAACTTCGCTACCAAAGGCTTTAAATCTTCGCCAAATAAAAAATAACAAAGCTTCTCACCCTCATTTGTAGCAGACTCATCTTTTAGCTTGATGAGCATCTCCACTTCACACGTCTCCGTATCGAAACCAAAAACATAAGGTACCTGCTGTCCAGCCGCATCAAACACACCGACCTTTACCGAAGGATCTAACACGCTACCATCTGAAAGTTTTATAGGTTCGTTTTTGTTTATTCTCATAAAAACCCTTATCAGTAGAACAAAACCCCGTCCTTCAGGACGGGGATACCTGTCAAACAAATTACTGGACTAACCTATTTTAATCCAGTAAAATCATGTGTATGGAAACCACTTTGACCTATCGATTTCGCATCAAAGATTGTCGAACAAGAGACATGCTACTTCAAATGAAGTATGAAGTTAATCTAGTTTGGAATTTTTGTAACGAAACCATGAGAAAAAGGTGGAAAGAATCTCGCCTGCCTACGGACATGAACCTGCTTCATGCTCTAACAAAAGGATCTTCTCAGGAGTTAAATCTTCATTCCCAGACGATCCAGGCGACCTATGAAGAACTTCTTAACAAGTCTAAGCAGTTTAAAAAATTCATCAGGTGGAGATCTTTGAAAAGGCATCTAGGATGGATACCCTTGAAAGCGTCAGCTATCAAGTTTAATGGTGATTACATCACCTACTCTAAAAACAAGTACCGCTTCTGGGATCATAGGAAGCTGCCTGAAGGATCTAAGATCCTTTGCGGATCCTTCTGCGAAGATACGCAAGGCAAATGGTATCTTAACCTTGTCGTCAAGTTCCCTGAGTACCTAGCTAAGGGTCTTAAAGAGGTTACAGCTATTGATCTGGGGCTAAAAACCGTAGCCGTCCTAGCGGACGGTACGGAGTACAAGAGGGATAATTTAACCAAAAAATACCAAGACAAACTTGCTGCCGCTCAGCGGCATAGAAAAAAGAGGCAAGTTAAAAAACTGCATGCAAAGATGAAAAATTCAAGAAGCGATTTCAATCATAAAGTGTCACATGATATAGCAAAAAACTATCAAACAGTTTTTTGCGGTGACGTATCTAGTTCAAAACTTTCGCAAACGAAGTTTGCGAAAAGTGTGTATGATGCGTCATGGTACCAGTTAAAAACACTCCTTAGCTACAAAGTCCTGAGACGGCAAGGGGTGTATCAAGAAATTAATGAAAAATTCTCCACGGTTCTTTGTTCAACATGCGGATCTAAATCAGGTCCGTCTGGAGTCAAGGAGCTTGGAGTAAGAGAATGGACATGTAGCGCATGCAAAGAGGTTCATAACCGCGATGTAAATGCTGCAAAAAATATTCTCCGTTTCGGGCATGAAACGCTAAGTGGAACCGTGAAAAACAGGCTCTACGAGGGAAGCCCCGCCCTTTAGGGCGGGGAGGATGTCACCCAAAATTAATGATAACTCTAAACGTTAAAAGAGTCCTGTCTGTTTTAGCTAAAATAGGAAAATGACCGTAAGCAAAAAGCACTTCCCTCCCTACCTCTAAAGGGTGCTCACTTGCTAAGACATTCACCCAAACACCGATCTCACCGTAAGCATTCAACCCCACCATCCCATCAGGGACCTGCATCACAAAAGATACAGAGGAGGGTGTAGGACTTTCTAGCGCACCATTTGGAAGTACAAAGGTACCTAGTGTCGGCGGTACCGGATACGCGGGGTACAGCAAACTCATCGAAGTAGCAAGCGACATGGGTGTCACTAAGAAATTGATAGTAGACCCCAAGCCCACAACTTCATTGTTATTTATAGGATATAAATTGCCATTAGGAATAATACTCAAAGTACCTGCACCAGTAGTTCCTAGCGCCACAACGGTTGGAGTATTGAGTGTGGAGGACACTTGAAAAGTGTCTGGTGTTAAATAGGATACATAGTAGTCAGTGGCGGGTAAAATCCCTGAAGGAAGGGATATTGTACTGCTCATTTGAAAGCGCATGAAGTTAGGAAACCCATGTGCCGGGATCGTAATGATATTTCCTAGGGTATCTACTGCTGCCGGTAAAAATGGAAAAGAAGACTTTCTTCCTAAGACATTGCCTGTCACTAGAGAGGTGAATTTTAAACGGTGGTTATTTAACGGATCTACCTGTGCTTGAATGAGGTTAAACACTCTAGGGTCAAAGGAGTCGTTGATAGCTGCTAGGATATTTAAAACGGTATTGGGGATTGTTGGTCCTGGATTCCATATGACGGTGTATTCAAAGTCTACACCGTTTAAAACAATTTTATCCCCAGCATCAAACGTATTATTTAGGACTTCTATATATCCCACCGAGGTGGTAGCGGTATCTACAATAGGCTCAATTTTAACGCAGTTTGGAACTTGGTACCCACCTTGACCGAGTTGCCAACCTACTTGTCTAAAAACCATATTGGTTGAACCAAATTTAATGCGAGCTAGAAGGTTTCTACCTTCCTCGGTTAGCTGACATTGAATGGTATCTGGAGCACTAAATAATGGCATACAATCTCTCTATCAAGATAAATGATTCTTACACAGACACTACCCAACCCCTAGCGGCGTTAAAATATACGAAGCGTCCCCAAGCATCAGAAGTGTTAAAAAGGAAAGGACTTGCCAACCCCGCAATATTCTCTGCACCGGCATTGACGGTGAGAGTGTTTGTACCCCAAGTACCCCCAGCATCCATCACTGATACCGACATCCCTGCTGTAGGGGCAACTGGCAAGGTGATGGTAAAAGCACCACTAGTAGTATCCGCTAAAATCTGATCGCCATCGCTTGCGGCGTAAGCCGCATTTTTCACAATCCATGTGGAAGCCCCCGGCAACGGTCCAACATTCATATTTAACAATATGACATTGGCATTTATCGGTGCGGTTGCGAGCCAATTACCGTAAGCATAAACTCCAGTGGCAGGTCCATATAAGGAATTACTTAAGTTAGAAAAATTAATTCCCGTTATAGTTTGATTCCCTGTCGTCAATGTAAATCCTGGGAAAGTACCTAAGGTACTTGTCACCGAGGTATCATAACCGGATCCAAATATCGTAATTCCAGGGGGGACAGTGACGGTAGCATTTAAAGTATAAACACCAGCACCTAAAAATACCCTCTTCACCTGAGGATCTACCGCCGCCGCATTAACCGCCGCTTGAATGGCTACCTCATTACTGCCTACAAAATCTCCCCTGCTAGGCAGCGGAGATACCGTATAAGCTACCCGCTCACTATTTTCAAAACTATCTTTTATACTATTACCAGTAGCTGAAGGATCAATCTGGTACCGAGATGCTAAAGTGTTCGCAAATCTATTTTTTTCAAAATAATTGTCTTGACCCGTCACCTCAATGGCAACACCCGCACCCTCAAATCTAAAACCTGAGATTCGGCACCTATTTCCTTGCACGGTAAGCAAGGGTGTTCCACCCGAAAGTATTACATCCGAGCCACTACCCCAAGCCTCTATGTCTACATCGTTATGGTTAGGACCTATGGTGAAAGGAGTATAGGTTCCAGGTAATACAATAAGCTTTGTACCTACAACGATAGACCACTGCACTCCCGCTTGTGCGGTAAAACTTACGCCATCATATCTTTCAAGCGTTAAAGAGGTGGCTCCTGTGACAGCTACTACTTTCCAATCACCTTGATTTGCCCCTGTCTGTATATTGATATAGCGGTATAAAACGTTTATATACAAAGGAGAAGAAGTGTTCAAAAATTCCACTACGGCAGGAGACGACACGTCTTGAAACGTTACTTGATTGCCTACAGGCACAATCAAATTTCCATTGGCACTTCCTGGTAATGCCGGTAAGAAATTCAAAGCGTTAGAGAAGGCAGTGGAAATCCCGACGAAATCACCAAAAGAGCGAATCCCGTCTCCAACCGTCCACGACACCACATCCGTAGCTGCGCCTTCGTGGGGGATATACCTGTTGTGAAACCCTGATTTCACTACAAATCGTATGTTGCGCGGAACAAAACTTGTTCCCGTTTCCGTGTGCGTGATTTTCTCTAAGACATTGTTGTCCCCACCTACAATAATACCCGCAATGGTAAATCCTGCCGTGAAGTTACCTACAGCATTTAAATGAAAACCACTAATTTTATTATTGCTGCCGTTGAGATAGATACACTGCAAGTCCACTAGTGAATGGTCAGCTTGTATAATACAATCAGAACCACTACCCTCTAGCGTCATATTATTAAAAGGATTGAGTGTAGCTAATGCCGCATACGTCCCCTTTCCTACACGGATCGTCGTACCACTCTGCTCAGCATTTAATGCCTGATTAATCGCATCCGCACCGACATAATCTCCCCAACTACTAATCCCGTCCCCTACCGTCACATAGCGGCTACTGTTTCCCGTAACCGTACCCAACTGTGGGTTATTTCCCGAAGCATACTGAGGATGGAAATTGAAATGCTTAGTACCCCCCGTTACCGGGTATTCAATATTAGTAAATACCGAACTAGTAAAAGATACATTGAACACATTAGACGTAGCACCCGCTAAACACTTAATACCTACTAAAGAATTAGTACAAATAATATTATCAAATACATTGTTTGCACCGGACAAAGTAATCGCCGTAGTCGTCTGCCCATCTATGAAAACACCTGTGGCAAACCCTTTAACGTGAATACCGCTGCCGGTCATCACTACGCCGCTATAAGTACCGGGGTAAAGAAGGATCGTATCTCCACTATTAGCCATGGCTAATGCATCTGCAAAAGCCGTTAACGAGTTGTAGTCTCCTACATACTCAATAGAAGATCCGTCCGTACAAGTATACGTCGCTACATTGGCTTTTTTAGAAAGTAAAGTGCTTGAAACACTAGAAGCACCCTGGAAGTTCTTAAATACTGTCAAAGGATCGAAATTAGAATTTACAATTTCAAACCCAGAAGCATTATTAGTTAAATGCACCCCTATATCGCAATACTCAAAAGAAGCATTGCTGATCTTCACATTAGGAGCATCTACAATGATGCCTGAATGCTCCGCCTCTACCGTATGAATACCTATACCAATACTCGAATAATGAACCGCTACCCCATTAGGAGTTAACGATAGTTGAAAGGATGTAGGCGTAGAATTTATAATGAAGTAAGTTTTGTTAATGAAAAGACCTAAAGGCAAACTGCCACTTGTCGCCAACTGCACCGCTAAATTGTCATAAAGACCGTGAGGTGTAAGTGTAGTCGTTACCCAAATTAAAGGATTCCAATCCGTATTAGGAGTATCTACATAATAACTTGCTATTTTAACACTTCCTACACCTGTAAGTGCAGTATACTGAACGGGAGACCCATTAACAGTTAAGGATAGTGTGTAAGTATTTACCCCACTAGTTTGTACATAATATGTAGTGTTCGTAGAAAGACCCGCAGGAAGTGCTCCAGGAGAAACTGGACTTAACTTAACTGCTTGATTATTTAAAAATCCATTTACGTTATCTGTAATCACCCAAGTCGTAAATGTGTTATCCCAATCTCCTAAAGTTAGAGTGCGCTCATTCGTTCTATATCTAAGCTCCGCTCCATCACAAAAATCTAACGTAACACCGGCTTCACTGATATACACCTGTCCTATATAGGTTCCAGGCAATACTCTGATTGTATCCCCTGCCTTAGCAATTTGTACTGCCCTAGTGATAGCATCAGGTCCCGAGAAACTTCCAAAAGAAGTGGTAGCATCTCCACAAGTAATAACCGCGCCAGCATCCCGAGCATTTGTACCTTGGTACGGATATATCTCAAGTGAAGACGCTACTAAGTTTTGTATCGTATTGGTCGAGGCACTCTTCACTCCTATAGAGGCAAAAACATACTCACCTTTTGTGAAAGCTAAGTTTGGTATAGCTACTTGCGAAAGGGAAGAGCCATAAGCTAAATCAGATGCATACTGTGCGTATCCACTTAAAGGGTAGACATTAACTTTACCCTCTTGTGTGATCGTTAACGTATATCTTGTCCATACGTTTGCACCTGAAAAAATTACCGGAACAAAACTGTTAACAATGCCCGCTGTGCCTGTACCTGCATTTAGATCAATGGAGAAACCTAAAGTCTCTCTTGCTAACGCCCCACCTATAGGTCTTCTTAGCGTGTACCCTTGAGCATTCAGCGAATTAAACAGATTAGCAGGGAAACTCACGGTTGTTCCACTTACACCAATGCCTGTATTAAAACGAAGCTCACTCACTTTATTTTGAATGTCTGCAATCTCGGCAGGAAGGATTCGCTGAGGACCTGCTAACATGTCTGACGTGGCTTGGCGCACTTTTTCTTGTGCCGCACGAGAATAGATAAGGGAGCAGTCGCCATTATTAGGCACCGCAGACAATTGAGCATACAAATTGATAGGAAGACTTAATGCCGCCGCAGAGGTTTGCGGATAGATCCCTAAAGAATCCGCACCTGTAAAAGGGTCTCCTGGATTAAGTAGATTACTACTTGAAAACGGTAATTTATTATAAAAAACTGTTGCCGTTAGCGGCGTAAAATCCTGCTGCGTATACTCAGTGGGTCCACCGGGATCCCTTAACGAATCCGTAAACACTACATTGAAAAATTGGGTAGCCGTACTTACCACACGAGTAATCGTATGAAAAGCTAATGCTGTTCCCGAATCGGTGAACACTACCGCCGTACCTTTAGGCGTCAACGATAGTTGAAACGAATTCGTCGTCGTATTGACAATGTAGTAGGTTACACCTGTGGATAATCCCGTAGGTAACGATCCCGTCGAACTCAGTGTGACAGCCGTTTCTAACGATGCTGCAAACGGTTGATTGGTGTAAGAGATCGTACTTGGAGGTGCCCACGAAGCAGCCGCCACAGGTAAAATATCTACACCATTTCCTACCACCCACCGCTCGTCTAACGGCGGAAGCTGTACCCAATTTTGACCTGTAGGTACCACCACGTCCTGACGCTGACCCCTATACCTAGCTTCCGTTAAAAACCGATTAGAAGCACTAGGAGCCACATTGTCAGCACCCTGCAAAGCTGCGCCTAAATCCGCCGATAAGACCGACGTATCTTGCTGCGTCACATAAAGGTTAGTGGGTCCAGGAGTCCCTACACTACCCTTTAAAGCCGCTTGCTGATTCTCCGTTAAATGCTTCTCATTGACGAAAAGATTGCGCCTGTGGAAATCAAGTAATGTCCCAAAGCTAGAAGATGTTAAATTCCTGAAAATAGTCCCATCAAAACCCCAAAGCTCTAATGTCCCACTAGAACCATAAAGTACAACGTATAAGTCACCCGACTGAAGATCAATCAAAGGAGTAAGCCCTGGAATAGGATCCGCTCCCCCACTAAAAGTGCTCCCACTTAAAACAATACTCTGATTTGCCGGAAGTACTCCGGGCTCTGCCTTTGCTAACGTGTAGGTATTGCCTACAGAGCCAGGAAGGATCGTCTGAAACATAACACTCGAACCTAACGCCGTCGCCTGAATCAGCGAAGCAAGCGTAGAGGCTTGAAATACATCAGCAAAACTTAAAGCCGTCTCGGTAGACGTAGTGCCGATTTGCACACCGTTGGTAGGAACAGAAATCCCGATCTCCACGACCTCGCCGCCACCACTTTGAGCCGTACCAAATCCAGACATAGTAAACGTAAACGTTTGCCCGTCTAAGACTGCCGAAACCGTAGAGGCAACATTAAAGGATGGATCGATCGCATTCTCAATCACAATAGGCTGCGAAGCGACTAAATTATGAATGACTCCAGGAGCCGTCCGCGCCGTAACCGTACAGATAGTCGCCGTATTTACCGAGATACCACTAGTACCAGTAGCAGGAGTCGCCGTACCCACCTTCGTAAACTTAAACTGCGTGGCAGACAAGATTGTAGAGATAGTCCATAAACCGTTTAGTGTAATCGCAGAACTGCCTGTTATGCGGATTTGATTCCCCATGGAATACCCATGAGCAGCAGCAGTTGTGACCGTTACAACACCAGTTAAAGGAGCCTCCACAGCCGAAACAATGGTCGCTTGGCTAGGATTCACCCTAGATAGACCCGTATTGTTAAGATCGTTTGAAGGACTAGCTAAAAGGAAAGACGTGGCTGGCACGATTGGGAATGTTGCACTTATAGCACCTGCACCTACCGTAACCGTTGTACCGTTAGCAAACGTATTAGCAATAAAATTGATTTCACCCGTAGCCGGAAAACCACTTACTGCGGGCAACTCTGCGACCGTTTGAACCACGCCCCTAATCGTATTGCGAGAAAGACCTTCTACAGAATCCCTAAAGGACATATCAATATCAGTAGGTAGTACTGCGGTGGAGCCTACTGCGGGAGTTACTCTAGCTAGCCTGATCAAGGAATTTGGATTTGGATCGCTGTTGTATGCTCCAAGCGTCATCACTTCCGCTTGACCCACAGCATTACCGGATTCAATATACTGTGCTCTCAGTACAATTACATTGTCTGTACCGGCTAACACCGGCAGTACAATCTCGTCTGCCGTATCGCGTAGAAGCATTCCGTCAGAGGAATAAGCTAAAAATACCCACGGCGTTACTCCGTCACCTACAATACGAACTTGTAAGGTGTTGGGTTCAGGAATGACGATAGCACCCTTTAATATCCCTTTTGGGATTAAACCCGCTAAACGAGCATTAATATCTGCGGTACTATCTAGAGATCTGAAATGTAAAATTGTATCAATGCCCACGTTTAAACCTTTTCAAGTTTGAAGAGTAATAGTAAAAGACGTAGAAACAGAGGATAACTTAACCATAAGAGGAAAATTAGCCTCAGCAAAAAGTACCTGACTCCCCACGACAGGCGCTCCCACAGGTACACTGTTAAGATCCGTTACCGTTAAAACACCCGTACCAGATGTCAAAATATCCACAGGAGCACCGCCTTGTGTCGCCGACAACTTAAACGTATTCGGCGTGGTACGAATAATATAATAAACTTGACCAGGAATTAAACCTCCAGGCAAAGTACCCGTCGTCACTAACGCAACAACATCCCCATTGGAAAATCCATGATTGATATACGTAAACGTATCATCTAACGCACTCCGCGCTTTCACACTCGCACCAGGAGAGGTTAAAATAATAGGAGGACCACTCAAGGTCTGCGATACCTGAAAAGAAGTAGCTAACTTGTTAACCACATAGTACTGCGTCACCCCATCAATATTGACAGGAGTCCCCGCAGGAAATGCCGTAGCAGAAAATACTACCTGATCCCCATCGTTAAACGAAGTAGAGGCATTAAATCCCACTAACGGCGTATTCACTACCACCGAAGTCGCTGCCGGTCCTGGAAAAATTGCCGAAGGATCTAGTAAAATAGATGCCTCAGGAATAAACACAACCGTAGCTATAAGACCTATATTAGATATGTTCCCTACAGCTTCCCCTACCCCCACCGTACACGTCCACTGCGGACACGTAGGACTTATAAGAGCCGAATTACTGATAGGAACAGGTCCGTAAAATTGTCCAGGTAACGTCTCCGCATCCAAATTGAGCGGCAAAGCTAACGTCGGATCACCTAAATCATGACCCCCAGAACCAATGACAAAATTATCTATCTTATACCCGTAACCATAAAGAAGAGCCTGAGCCTCCATCTGACGTGCTTTATTAGTCAAACTAACAACTATGTCGGACATATTCTCCTAATTCTAAAAATCCACTAAATTCAAATATTTACCCGCAATATGCTCCACCCTCGTTTGACCCTCACTAGCACTGCCATTTACATAATAATAGTATCCAGTATTATTAGGCGGAACACTAGCCACTAATAAATGAGACGGAGTAGCGAATTGCATCTGTTGAATTCCATCCAATGCTCCTACTCTTTTAATGGTTACTGAATCTATACCTACAGGCATAACGTCGTACTTAGTTATACAATACTCTGGTACTGGAGCACAATAAGATACTGATGCTAAATCCTCAGAAATATCTAAAATTTCTAATGTCCCATATGTCAGTTTAACAAAATTTCCCATCTTAGAAATCGGATAAAGAGTAAACGCCTTCTCCCTTACTTCACCTAAAACAATCGTAATCGATGTCTGTGGATAATTAAGATCCGTCCAGTAGCTAAGAGGGTTAGCCACCGTATCTAGATTGAGGCTGCTCGCCGTAGGAAACTGGAGTACAAGATGACTTCCTGTCGCGGACGTATCCAAATTAAAAACTAAAGGACCCGTTATCGTGTATGTTCTCGCATTATTGTTAGACGCCTTTAAAGCAAACGATCCATAAATCGTCAGTGAGTTTTGCGCGTTCAGCTTCAACACCCCTAGCGCCGGTAAATAAGCTGCGGACAAGGTAGCTCCACTGCCATTATACAAGACCGATGCTCCTGCCCCTCCCTGTATCCTTGTCCTACCTCCGATCGAAGGGAAAGGCATTGCAGGCACTCCAGGCAATGTCCCACTACTCAAGCTAGCGTCCGCCGTAAATCCCGAAGTAGGATTACCCGTAACAAAAAGAGCAGAAGCCCCAACATCCGCAGAATATGGATACCGCAGACACGTAAAATTACCTACATCCCTTTCTGCAATAGGTAAAGCATTCCAAGTGCGAACCACCTGATGATTTAAATCAAATTCGTAAAGAAGAGCCACATTAGGATCGTCCGCATACTCTTCCCTGTAGTTTCTATCTCCTATAGTATTTAAACGTCCTGAGCCTAAGCAAGAGTCACCTAAATTAAACCATTCGTTTAGACTCACCCTTACCGAGTAATGCGCCGCACTTCTGCCAGGACGTGTGGCTCCATAAATCAAAGAGCCATTATAACTCCATGAATGCTTCCCATAACTAGTCTCTTCTTCTCCTGAATGAGATTGCAATCTACCTTTTGCAGCAAAGAATTTAGCCGTTACAGCCCCCGTATTAGAGAAAGTAAATACTCCCATCTCCTGACTCGCAGGAATTGCTCCTAGAACGTCTAAAGGAGACGCTACAGCGACATGTTCATAATAGGCGTATACCTTTGCCTTGAGCACTCTGTTGTAGGCAGTCGCTAAAGGATTAGTAAAGATAGTGAATCCGGATGTATAAAAATTACTTTTCGCCACATTAGCTACCGAACCATTCGTACTTCCAAACACCCAATAAGTGAATCGCGCCTGCACAAGTTCAGGAGAAACAAAACCGCTAGAACCAAAAGGTCCACCACTAGTGCTCCAAGTGCTAGATGCGCGATTTCTATAAAAGACTAACAAATCACCTGTAGCAGTCACCTGACTTGCAACCACTACATCACCATTTAACTGTATCAGCGGTTTAGAAGGATTAAGTCCCGCATTAGCCACCATCGTAGCTAGTAGCTTAGTCGCACCAGGATCGGCAACAGGTCCTAGAAGTTCTAATTCCCATGTAGACGAGGTGGCGCTTCGGCGGTAATAGGCAACTTGCCCCCCTAACCTTGAGTCATCTTGCACCACAATATCGTAGCTATCTGTTGCGGCGTTATAAGAGATCTTTGGCGTACTAGTACACGCAGAAACCCCTAGGATATTTAAAGAGGCAAACCCTGCACGCTCATAAGTAACCGCTAAGGTAGTCAGGTCAATTAAAAGGAATCCTAACTGATTACTGTTGCCACCGTCAGCAAAAACTACCGCCATTTGTCCATGCGCAGTGTCCATAGTAAAAGCCGTCATGGTGCCTAAACTAGCTACCGTAATGTCCCCACGCACTGTCGCGGGATTAGGAGTGAGTTCCGTCTGCCTTGTGCGGATACTAGAGATGCCTACCCAAAAATATCCTCCGCGATTAATTCCAGCCCATACCCCGTCACTCAAATTCTGAACATCTGTTCCCGGCTCACTCCAGAAGAGTCCGCTACCAAGTCTAGGATCATTACCTAGACCTGCACCTAACACAGGATACTGTAGCTGCGAAGTATTATCCGGAAGCCAAGTGCCTATAGACACGCTAGGCTCCCCACCTCTAAAACTCCCCACCTGCGGCAAATAAACCGATCCCGTAGCAAATCCCGAAAGGGGACGAGGCGCGGTAGCCACCGACACACTCGTAAACCCGCCACCATTTCCCGAAATATTTAATCCGGAAAATCCGTCATTGCTAGATAGGTAAGCAACAATGGGCACACTACCTATAGGATCTAAATTATTTAGACCTAGATGGTTTGCGCTCGTTATCGTACTTGGAAGAGTAAGACCAGAAGTCGCTAGAGTAAGCTGCGACCAACTTGTTAATAGATTTGCTCCAATATGAGAAGCATAGAGGTGGGTATTGCTCCCGTTGTCC
>Ga0315283_10002498_pt1 | contig 15393 bp, 15 predicted proteins | sample YL17G09_0_MG_FD_204541 | JGI IMG/M metagenome (GOLD analysis project Ga0315283, IMG submission 204541) | Sediment microbial communities from Yellowstone Lake, YNP, Wyoming, USA - YL17G09_0 | ecosystem: Environmental > Aquatic > Freshwater > Lake > Sediment | place: USA: Wyoming | collected... | reverse complement strand
GGTAACCTTCTTGTGTCCTTTTTTCATACCCCTATTGAATCATGGTTCTTTAAAAAAGAAAAGGGCTATCCCTTACTTTTGGGACAGCCCCTTGTTTTTATCGAAACAAGAGTCTTCCACCTCTCGAAAATCATATTGACCACCAAACCTGCCCGCCAGAATGCCACCGCCGCCATCCCATGCGCCAATACGGCAAAGAAGGGTGGCGTCTGAAACGTGTAATACGTCCAGCACTGGCGTGTGGTACCCCACAATTCCAGAAAATAACCCAATCCGGTTCCAGCCAGGAAGGTTAATACTGCGTAACAGTGGTCGGTCGGTGTGAGGGTGAGCAGTGCAACCAGCAGCAGCGCCATGATGGTGTAGGACTTTCCAAATGTTGGAGCGACGAACCAGAGCATCAGCCCAAAGAAACCAATGAAGATGATCCAGTAAAGGGATTTATACATCAAGGTCTTAAAGATTATTCCTTTATTCTCCGCATGCTTCCGTTCTTTGGGAGATTTGACCTTTGTGGTTAAGAATCCCAACGTCCTCGTAATCCGGTCAATCGAAAGACTTGCAATCGGCCAGGCCGGGATGATCCATAAGGGTGGTCGCTCGGCGGTGAAATAATGCCACAGGTTGGTTTGCGTGCCCCACGATTCGATCACCAGCCCACCACACATGCCGACAAATACGATAAGTACATCCCGACCCAGGTCTGCGCATGCCATGACGGTCAGGCTCATGAAAGCAAAAATGCACAATAACAGCCAATCCATATAACGCCACCAGGGTCCACTCCAGTTGACGTAAACCAGCGCTTCCTGGGCCAGCGGCCACCAGATATAAACAATCAGCCCGCAGAGCAGGAAGAAGCCACCAAGCATGACGCTGCTGGAACGCGACCAGCCGAAGAGAGCCAGGAGACGGCTGAAAACCGAGCGGCTTCGGACAGAATCGGACATGGCCGCATTATACTTGACTCCCGGCATGGATTGTTCTACACTCGGTTCCTGCCTGTGTCCCATCCGGGAACCGGAACCACCCCGCTGGAACCGGGGCTACCATGAAAGGATAAAACCATGCCGAAACCGCCCCTACGCTGGGGACTGCTCAGTACTGCAAGCATCAACAAAGCCCTGCTTGATCCTCTCCGGAGCTCCAAACGGAACCGACTCCTGGCGGTTGCCAGCCGTTCACTAAACAAAGCCAGCGAATATGCACGCAAGAACAAGGTCGCCCGCGCTTACGGTTCGTATGTTGAGCTGTTGGCTGATCCCGATATAGACGTAATTTACAACCCTTTGCCGAACAATCTTCACGCCGAGTGGACGATAAAAGCTGTCCAGGCGGGTAAACACGTGCTGTGCGAAAAACCGCTGGCCTTGAGCCTGGCCGATGTGGACGCCATGACCGCTGCAGCAGAGAAATATGACAAAGTGATTGCCGAAGCTTTTATGTATCGCACCCATCCGCAGACTTTGAAAGCCCAGGAAATTGTCGCGAGCGGTAAACTGGGGAAAGTCAAATTGATACGTGGTTCCTATACCTACCTGGGGAATGACCCCGACAGTTACCGCTGGAGACCTGAGATGGGCGGTGGCGGCTTGTGGGATGTGGGCTGTTATCCGCTGAGCTACACCCGCGCCCTGCTCGGTGCGGAACCGCTGGAGGTGTTTGGCTGGCAGGTTACCGGCCCGACCGGGGTGGATGAGCTGTTCACCGCCCAACTCCATTTCCCGGAGGATGTATATGCCCATTTTGAGTGCAGTGTCAAAATCCCATATCACGTCTATATGGAAATCGTCGGTGATGAAGCCACGTTGATGATTCCCAATCCATTCAATCCTGGCGAGAAAGTTACGTTCTTTCTGACTAGATATGGAAAGGTCGAGATAATTGTGGTTAAGGGGGCTGGGTCATACAAGGGCGAAGTGGAAGACATGGCCGATGCGATCCTGCTTGGCAAGCCACCGCATGTCAGCCTGGCAGACAGTCGCGCCAACACCGCCGCCATCTTGGCGCTGTTCGAGTCGGCGAAGACGGGAAAGCCGGTCACACTCTAATTATTTATCACAACGGATACAAGATCTTACCCGCATTGTCAGGAACACGAAGGAAGACCTTAATGTGTCTGGGTGTTTGTTGTGTTCGTTTTTATGATGATCCAAACCAGTTGACAAAAGCTGCGGTAGCGACTTTAATGATTTCTTCGTTGCAGAAAGACATCTGAAGTCGTCACAACGGATTCCCGTGACTAATAAGACCAGTACCAATATTATTTCATGTTCTTCGGGTTTATTAGTGGAAGTACATACACTTCCGGGTTGACACAGTTTGGCAAGCGCTCCCCCTTCAACCCGGCGATGAGATTCTCGGCTGCCATCCGGGACATTTTCTGGCGCGTCTGCCAACTGGCGCTGGCAATATGTGGGACGATAATGCAATTTTCCAGCGTGAGCAGGGGGCTGTCTGTTGGGAGAGGTTCCGGGGTGGTCACATCCAGGGCGGCGGCGAAGATGCAGTGTGATTTCAGTGCCTCATACAACGCCGACTGATCCACCACCAGGCCACGCGAGGTATTGACCAGCACCGAGGTTGGTTTCATTTTTGCAAAGGCGGAGGCATTCATCAGGCCGCGCGTTTCATTGGTCAGCGGAGTGTGCAGGCTGACGAAATCCGATTCGCTCAGCAATGTATCGAATTCCACTTGAGCAGCTTCCAAACCTGGCTCCGGTGCGGCCGGGTTTGGATCATAATAAATGATTCGCATCCCGAAACCGGTTGCTCGCCGGGCCACAGCCCGCCCGATCCGCCCGAAGCCGACAAGACCCAGCGTGGCACCGGTGAAATCCGCGCCGAGCAGGGAATCCATACTCCAGGTTTTCCAGCTGCCGGAGCGGACATGGCGTTCGCCTTCCACCACTCGGCGGGCGGCAGCCAACAGAAGGGCGAATGTCATATCGGCGGTGGCGTCAGTCAGGACGCCGGGCGTGTTACCCACCGGGATACCGCGGGCTGTGGCAGCGGGCACATCCACATTATCCACGCCAACGGCGCAGTTGCTAATGACTTTTATTCCCGACCCGGCGGCTTCCATCACTTCAGCGTCAATCCGGTCGGTTAACAGACACAATAAGCCATCCATGCCGGTAATGCTCCGCAGGAGTTCATCGCGATTGGGCGGGAGTTCACCGGACCAGATCTCGGTCTCACAAAAATCCTGCACCAGTTGCAGGCCGCTATCCAGAATGAGTCGGGTGATAAAGACTCTGGGTTTGGACATACTTTAATGCTATCATACGACCATGCTTTCTGCCGAGTCTTTCTGGACCACCAGCCTGCGAGCCGCGCCGGAAGGTGAGCGTCTCACCCGGATTTTCGCCGCCGCAATAAATGCCGTTGAACCGGGCGCGGCGGTGCGACGATTTGTTCAGCGGGACGGGGATGTGCTTACCATCTCAGGCCGGGCTTACGACCTGCAATTATTTCACCGCGTGGTTCTGCTTGGGATAGGCAAAGCCTCGATCGGCATGGCCGACGCGCTGGCAGAGATTCTCGGTGACCGGCTTTCATCCGGGCTGGTGATCCCCAAGTATGCTCCTCCCGGTTCACATGTTCCATTAACCGTCCTAATCGGTGGTCATCCCGTCCCGGATGAGCGCAGCCTGGAAGCGGGGCGAAAAACGATTGACCTGGTCTCATCTCTCAAAACGGACGACCTGCTCATCTGCTTGCTTTCAGGCGGTGGCTCGGCACTGGTGACTGCACCGGTGGACAGCGTTTCCTTGGCAGATACCCAAGTACTCACATCCACACTGCTGGCCTGTGGAGCCCGCATAGACGAAATCAATACCCTGCGCCGCCGCCTGGACAAGATCAAGGGCGGGGGAATTGCAAGAATGGCCAATGAGACAACTATCGTCAGCCTGATCCTCTCAGACGTGGTCGGCAGTTCACTCGAAGCGATCGCCTCCGGTCCAACCGCCCCCGACCCGACATCGCGTGCAGACGCGCTGTCCATTCTAAAGAAATACAAGCTGGAAAACCGTGTTCCAACTTCCATCCTACATTCTCTCAGGACTACTCCCGAAACACCCAAACCGGGAGATTACATCTTTGAGAAAGTCCAAAATGTACTTGTAGGGAGCAGCCTTCTGGCAGCGCAAGCTGCACTAATGCAGGCTGAGGCGGAGGGATTCCATCCATATCTTCTGCGAACTGATTTGCAGGGCGAGGCCCGCGCCACCGCCTTTGAACTCGCCACATACCTGCGCCAGGCCAGGCTGACCGGCGACCCGATCCCGGGTCCGACATGTATCGTGGCGGGCGGCGAGACGACGGTCACGCTAAAAGGAAATGGCAAGGGCGGGCGGAACACTGAACTGGCTCTGGCAGCCGTCAATGAGCTGGCGGATTTCCCCGGAGTAATGCTGGCTACTCTGGCTACCGACGGCGAGGACGGACCCACCGATGCGGCTGGGGCAGTCGTCACCGGCGGGACCTTCCACCGCGCGGCCGGTTTGGGCTTGCATCCGGGTGATTTCCTCGAACGGAACGATTCTTATTCGTTTTTTGATGCGCTGGGGGATTTGTTTAAACCCGGTTCGACCGGTACAAATGTGAACGATCTGGTATTCTTGTTCATTTTTTGAAAACAAAACAGAGGCATGCCAAAACACGCCCCTGTGGTAGTCCAGGTTTCATCACGGTGTGGGCTGAATTTCCCGGGCAAAGTTGAACACCGATATGCTTAATCGTGCTTCTTGTGGCGGCGGCCCTTCAACTCATTCCGCAAAATCAAACTGAGTACCAGGCTGACGGCAGTGGTGACCAGCGAGCCAAAGAAAGCGCTCCAGAACCACGGAGCGGCCAACTCGAATCCAACACCAAATTGGGAACCAACCCAGCCAGTCAAAGCGAAGAGCAGGGTGTTGATGACCAAAGTGAACAGGCCCAGGGTCAGGACGATGAACAGGCAGGAAAGCGCCTTGAAAGGCGGACGCAGGATGGCATTGACCAGACCGAAGATCAGGGCCAGCCAAATAATGTCGAGCCAATTGCCTTGATAGAGAATGTATTTTGGCAATAAGACGATGGCAACGTATAACGCCACCATATTAATCGCCAGACGAAGGATAAATTTCATTTCGACCTCCTTTCGGGGTAGACCCGGTCCTAAGACGGGGTGGTTTCTATTCTTGATTCAGATAGACTTACGGTTTTCATCCGGCCAGGTTTCATTACATTTCATCCATAGCAGGGTGCGGTGTGAATGAAAGCCTGCCGCCTCGAGAGAGGCGTTGTATTGCCCGGCAGGAAAATCCAGATTGATCTTCTCCCGCCTGAATAATTCGTGACGGGCATGCAGGAGGAGCGCGGTCAAAACGCCCTCGTTTACGTCCTGCGGGACGGCGACCCAAAGCCGGTTGTTGCGCCCCGCCAGCGCTTGCCAACTCACTATCGCAGATGGTAGGGAGTCAGTGCGTGCCACCCAGTGGCGGACATCATAATCTGACATGAAACGGTATAACACCGCACCAAGCCCGGGGCGCAGGGAACTCCAGGGCATGGGCTGATACCAGGACAATAGATCCGGATAGAGGCGGCGCAGCCAGGTTTCCTGTGCGGGCCAGTCACTTGAGGTGCGTCTTGTAACTAAGGTGGCAAGGTCTCCGGCACCGGCGTTTCGGTCTGGTTGGGCTTGCCAAGTTGTCCGACGGGCGACATCGACAAATCCCAGGGAACGGTAGAGTCCAATTGCTCCGGGGTTGTCATCACGAACATGCAGCCAGGTCTCGTCAGCGCGGTGTTTTTTGGTATGCTGTATTGCGGCTTGAGTCAAAGCGCGCCCGATGCCCCGGTTCCGAAATTCCGTGCGGACGGCGACGTTGGCGATGAGATAATATTTTTTTCGGGCGTGGCGATAGGGGATCAAGCTGACATTGCCGATAAGTTCCCCGTTTTCTTCCCAGATGTAACCGGAAAGCGGCATGGAGGCTGTCTCAACAGCATTGCTCGCCCAGCGCAGGAAGACGTTATCCTTCCCGGCGTTGCGCATTTGCTGGAGGTAATTGCGGCCATCGGCGTCCATTGTATCTGCAAAACACTTTTCGACTAGGTCGGCAACACCTGGCATGTCGCGCACGATATTAAGCGGACGAAGTTGTGGAATTTGAGCAGTTATGGAGGCGGTTATGGCAACCATGTAGTTATTATACAACCTCCCAATACCATATCTAATATACAATAGAAAGAATTTAGAATTAACGCCAAGTTAAATGGAATACCAAGAAACTATGCAAGGTCACCAAACTTGCACCTGCTGCGAGTGCAGGTGTGAATAGACTTTGCGGAGCTGATCATTAACTTGGTGATATTGCGTCTTGAATGAATCATGTCTGATATTATTATGTATAGGCGTTACCGATGTCCACAGAATTGAAAAATACCTGTAAAACATAATAGATGATTTACGCAGATTCATATAGAATTCATATGACCTGTAGCTGATTCGCAGATTTCCTTTTGTTATAATCCTGTCATAATAAGTAGTGATTAATTAATGCGGCATAAAGATGTGAACCTAAATTGGTGTTTATCCTTGGAATTTTTCATCCATGGTTCACATATCCATGCAAAGAGCACTAAAAGGACAGAAACCTATGATGCGATTTGATCGATTTACCGAACGAGCACAGGAAGCAGCCCAACGCGCGGCTGAGATCATCCAGCGTTACGGTCACAACCAGATTGACACCGAGCACATCCTTCTGGCGCTCATTGAGCAACCTGGCGGGGTGATTCCACAGATTCTTGAAAAATTGAGTATCAATGCCCAGGCGCTAACCGAACGGCTTGACCAGACACTGCGTATGACCCCTAAAGCCAATATCTTTGGGGGTGGGGCAGGCCAGATTTTCATCACTCCGCGCGTCAAGCGAATTATTGACCTTGCGAACGAGGAAGCCAACCGCTTGAAGGATGAATATATATCAACTGAGCACATCTTCCTTGCCATCATGAGCGAGCGTAATACCTCTGCCGCCCGCATCCTCGAAAGTGCTGGTTTGACCCGTGAACGAGTGCAGGATTCAATTATGCAACTGCGCGGTGGGCAGCGCGTCACCGACCCACAGGCCGAAACGCGTTACCGAACGCTGGAAAAATATTCACGCGACCTGACCCAACTGGCGCGTGAAGGCAAGTTGGACCCGGTCATCGGGCGAGACAACGAGATCATGCGTGTCATCCAGATCCTTTCCCGCCGAACAAAAAACAACCCGGTTCTGATTGGTGAAGCAGGTGTTGGCAAAACCGCCATTGTCGAAGGGCTGGCGCAGAAAATTGCCACCAACGATGTACCCGAAATCCTCTCCGGTAAACGGGTGGTTTCGCTCGATTTGGGTGCTATGATCGCCGGTTCGCGCTTTCGGGGTGAATTCGAGGAACGCTTGAAATCGGCCATCGAAGAAGTCCAGCGCTCCTCCGGGGAAGTCATCCTCTTAATTGATGAGTTACATACCGTGGTCGGTGCGGGGGCAGCTCAAGGTGCGATGGATGCCTCCAATATGCTCAAGCCTGCACTGGCACGCGGCGAGTTGCAGTGCATCGGCGCCACCACGCTGGACGAATACCACAAGTACATCGAGAAAGATGCTGCCCTCGAGCGCCGTTTCGCCCCGGTTTATGTCGAAGAGCCGAGTGTGGACGATACCATAAAAATGCTGCATGGTCTGCGCGATCGTTACGAGGCGCATCACAAAGTGCGCTTTTCAGACGAGGCGCTGGTGGCTGCCGCGCGCCTGGCTGACCGCTACGTTACCGACCGCCATTTACCGGATAAGGCCATTGACCTGATGGACGAGTCAGCCGCTAAACTGCGCGTGGCGCTTTACTCCTTACCGGACGAATTGAAAGCCGCCAAGACCGAGATTGACCATTTACAGGCTGAAGAAGGCGCTGCCTCCAATGCCCGCGATTACCAGCGCGCCGCCGAAATCAAAGTGAACCGCTTGCGGCTGGAAGGTGAATTCAAAGAAAAGCGCGACAAATGGGAATCCGAACATCACCTCGATGAGGTAGTGGACGTGAACGACATTGCTGAAGTTGTCCATCAGTGGACCGGTATCCCGGTTAACCAGATGATGGAAACCGAGTCGGCAAAACTCCTGCAGATGGAAGAACGATTGCACGAGCGCATTATCGGCCAGGACGAGGCCATCCACGCCATTTCGGACGCCATCCGGCGGGCCCGGTCTGGCCTGAAAGATCCATCCCGGCCAATCGGCTCGTTTATTTTTATTGGCCCCTCAGGTGTGGGCAAGACCGAGTTGGCAAAAGCCCTGGCCTGGTTCATGTTCGACGACGAAGAGGCCCTGGTACGGATTGATATGTCCGAGTACCGCGAACAGCACACTGTATCCCGCCTTTTCGGGGCCCCGCCCGGATATGTTGGCTACGAGGAAGGTGGTCAATTGACCGAAGCCGTCCGCCGCCGACCGTACCGGGTTCTGTTGTTCGACGAAATCGAGAAGGCTCACCCCGAAGTCTGGAATGCGCTCCTGCAAATCCTGGACGACGGGCGCATGACCGACGGTCAAGGCAATGTGGTGGACTTCCGCAACACTGTGCTCATAATGACCTCGAACCTGGGGACAGAGTATGTGCGCAAGGGCGGCACCCTGGGCTTCCTCCAGCCGACCGTGACCGACGAAGACCGGGAGACTCACGACAAAATTGAGAAGGCGCTCAAGGGTACCTTTCGGCCAGAGTTCCTTAATCGTGTTGACGAGATCATCATGTTCTCGCCTTTGACGATCGAGCAGATGGAAAAGATCGTTTCCCTGCAAATGAAGGAAATTCAGGACCGCCTCAACGAGTTTGGTGTTAAAGTTGAACTGAGTGCTGCGGCCCGCAAATGGCTTGCCAAGACCGGTTATGACCCGGCTTTCGGCGCCCGTCCGTTGCAGCGCGCTTTGCAAAAATACGTTGAGAGTCCGCTTTCGGTGGAATTGCTGGGCGGGAAGATCCCCAGCGGCGTGTCCGTGACTGTGGATACCAGCGCTGACGATAGTGCTTTGGAGTTCAAGATTAAAGAGGGGAAGGCGAAGAAAGAAGAAGATAAGAGCAAGAAGTAAGAGTGGAAGAAAGTTGGGACGGCAGGCACACCCTGCCGTCCCTTCATATTTACCAGGGGATTAAAAAAAGGAATAAAATTACTTGACAATTTAGAACATGCGTGCTATTATTGATATAGAACAAAAGTTCTGATAAAAAAAAGACGCCTATTGGAGTTTGCAATGAATGTTGGAATGCTGTGGTTTGATAATGATCCCCGCACTGCGCTGACTGCGAAAGTCAACCGCGCCGGCGATTATTACCGGCAGAAATACGGTTTAATCCCAGACCTGTGCCTAGTCCACCCATCCATGCTGGTCGAGCGCCTCGACATGGTCGAAGAGTGTGAAGGGAAGGTAGTTGTCCGCCCAAACCGAACCATCCTGCCGGGTCACTTGTGGATTGGCACCGAAGACAAAACCTGAGCTTCCATTGATGTGTCTGGGGGAAACCTGCCTGAATCATAGAGACTTCACTCGGGGGCCTTTGAGACTATCGTATTAATCACCCGTTGCCACCACCACCGCGATGGCGTTATCCCGACTATGACTCAGGCTGACCGCCCAGGTGGTCAACCCCAAGGATTTTGCTACCTGGTCCGCACGCCCGTGTAGAACCAGGTATGGTTCCCCACTGCGCTTGTGCAATGTCTCGACCTCACGCCAACTGACCGGACCGATGCCTGTTCCGAGAGCCTTTACCGTTGCCTCCTTGGCCGCGAAGCGGACGGCCAGCGCATCGGCTCGTCCACGACAATCGGCAATCTCAGCCGGTGTGAAGACACGTTGTAAGAAGCGGTCACCATGATGGTCAAGCGCGGCCTGGATGCGGGGGATTTCGATAATATCAATTCCGGTTTTCAATAACATGATTATCGTAATTACGACTTGAGTTGTGACATACCTTCTTACGATCCTGCAATCGCTACCGCCAGTTTATCAGGATGCAGGAATTTACACGCCGTTGCCAGTATATCTTCAGGAGTGACAGCCCGCACCAGTCCCGGGTAACGACGATAATAGTCCAGGCCCAGGTCAAAGCGCTCGATATTCAGCAGAGCGTTGACAATCCCTGCGTTAGATTCCAGCGAAAGCGGCAGCCGACCGATGAAATTGGACTGGCTATCGGCCAGTTCCTCTGCGGTGACACCCTTTTCGACGAAGCGTACAATTTCCTTGCAAATCAGGTCGCGTGCCTTCTGGACATTGCCGGGATTGACTCCTGCGCTAACGTCCCACGCGCCAGGCCCAATCCCGGCACTCAGGGATGAAGATGCATAGTACGCCAGCCCGGATTTTTCGCGTACCACTTCGCCAATTCGCCCGGCCATGCCAAATTGACCTAGCACCGAGTTTCCCAGCGAAGCAGGCATAAAATCCGGGTCTTTACGGCGCGGGCCAGATGTCCCGATGACTAGGTCGGCTTGGGATTTACCGGGGATTTTTATCTTACGGGTAATCGTATTCTTCAGGGGTTTGAGCATAGGCAGGGCAGGTAAGTCCGGTTGCGACGGGTTGGTCCAATCGCCTAGAACCTTCGCGACCTTTCCGGCAATGTCTTTTGGCTCGACTGCACCGACGACGGCAAGCACCAAGCCCCGTGGTCCGTAATGGATACGGTGGAAGTCTGCCAGGTCGTTGCGAGTGATTGCCTGGATCGTCTCCGGCCAACCATCATCCGGACGAGCGTAAGGATGACCTTTGAACACAATTTGGTCAAAGGTCAAGGAGGCCATCTCAGCGGTATCCTGGGCGCGGATGGCCAATCCGGTCAGGAATTGGGCGCGCAGGCGTTCCACTTGCTCACTGGGAAAGACCGGGCAGCGTAACGCTTCGGCGAGTAGGTCGATCAGGAGCGGCAGATCCTCAGACAGGCAGCGGCCAGTAAACCCAGCGGTATGGCCTCCGGCGCTGAAGGACAGGTTGGCACCGGCTGATTCCAGATCATCGAAAATATTCTGGAAGTCGCGTTTCTCACTCCCGCGCAGCAGACCGCTGGCGGTGAAGTCGGCCAGGCCGAGTTTTTCGTCCAAGTCAAAAAGACTACCGCAAGGGAGATAGCCGCCGATGACCACAGACGGGCTGTTGAAGTTGGTACGTGCCAGGATCGTGAGGCCGTTGGGTAAAACAACCCTGGTAATATCATCCGGGCCGGGAAGCGAGTGCTGGTTGACCGATTTCATGCCTGCACCTCTGCCCCGGTAGGAATGTAAGTGCCCACGACCCGGTTTTGAGGACGCATGTATTTCCGGGCAGCTCTTTGCAAGTCAGCAGGGGTGACTTTCGCCAGTTTATCCAGGTAGGTCAGGAACCAGTCGTAATCGGCAAACATCTCGGCATGGCCCAGCCAGAAAGCCTGGTTGGTTATGTTCTCCGAGCCATATGCAAACAGGGCGCGTGCCTGTTTGATGGCGCGGGTGATCTCTGCAACCGGGGTGCGCTCGTTCTGGATGCGCTTGATTTCCTCGTCGAAGGCGGCCAGCACTTCCTCTGGTTTGCGTTTAGGGTGGACAGTAATAACAACGCTATAGAGGAATGGATCGGCAGTGGCACTCAGCCCGCCGCTTACGGACACAGCCAATTCTTTTTCGACCAGGGAGCGGTATAAGCGGGAGGTTTTATTGGAGATACCTCCGCCGCCGAACATATTGAGGCTGCTCGGACCCGCGAGCAGGCTGTCTAAAACTGTGACCGGAAAGAAATCCGAATCGTTAGCCGCTGGAGCATGGTAGGAAATATCCAGGTAGGTGGTCTTCCCTGGTCCTTCCACAGTCAGCCGGTGTTCGCCACAGGCTGCGGGTTCGGGACGGGCAAGACGCGGTGGGGTGGTACCGGCAGGAATCTTTTCGTAGAGTTCACGAATACGGGCCAGCATATCACTTGTTTTGAAGTCCCCGGCTAGGCTTATAACGGAGTTGTTAGGTACGTAGTAGCTGTGGTAATGACCGTAAAGGTCATCGCGGCTCATTGACTTCAAGTCTGCCAGATCGCCGATCACCTCGTGATGATACGGGTGGACTCGGAAGGCCGCGTTCTGGACGGCCTGGCTGAGCAGGAAGAACGGTTCGTTTTCGCTGCCTTCGCGTTCAGATATGATCACCGTTCGCTCGGAGATGACTTCTTTCTCATCGAACAAGCTGTTGACCATCCGGTCGGCTTCGATACGAAGTCCCAGGTCTATCTTCTCGGCGGGCATGGTCTCGAAATAAGTTGTCCAGTCCAAGTAGGTGAAGGCGTTCCACATGCCGCCATCCCGTGAGACAGCCCGGTCCAAAACACTGGACGGGAATTGAGGTGTCCCCTTGAACTGCATATGCTCGCACCAGTGTGAGAGGCCAGTGTGACCAGTGACCTCATCTCGCGAACCGACCCGGTACCAGACCCATGAACTGATCAGGGGGGCGGTATGGATTTCTTTCAGCAGAACCTTTAGTCCATTTGCAAGCAGATGTTCGCGATAGGGTTTGGTCATGGGACGCCGGGCGTGGAGCTGGGAACATCATGATCTTCACAGATGTAAATGCCTTTCGGGTACTCTGCATTCTTGTCTAATGTGCAGTAATACGAACGGATGGTATTCTGCAAGCTGGTGATTGGCTGGTGTAATTCGGTCTGTGCCAGAGGAATATTCACCGGTATCTGCAAGGTGACCGGGATGCTAATCTGGACGGGGACTGCCAGATTTAATGCAATTGGCAGGTTCGTTCCGGCTGGCAGGGTGACCCTGGCTGGAGCATTGATGTTGAAACCTCCGGAGTTTATGACAATATTTGCATTGGGAATGGTGACACTATCAATCAAAGTGACATCCGTGTTCTGCTGGATTGGCAGCGTGAAATTGAGTGGTATTTGCGTATCCAATGTGATTGTGGTTGTGATGCTGGCCTTGTCCATTTCGACGAAACTACCGTACAGTCCGCTGAGTAGACCGTTCAGCGTTGTTTTCAAATTATTAATTTGGACGCCCATAGTCAGCATTATCACCACCAGGATGACATTGATGATCAGGGAAGACCCGGCAACCACATACCAGAATGCAGGGTTAGACCGTTCGCCTCTGGTGAAGAGATGGGATTTTTTCTGCGGTTTGAGCGGAGGGTCATTCTTACCCGCAGTCACAAAGGCACGCAGGCGCAGGCCCGGGTTGATGCTTTTATCTGTGCGGGCAGGAACTGTTCGATCGCCTTGCTTAGGGAAACCTTCGGGTTTTACATCCCCGGGCTGGCTTGGGATTTCCGGGGGCAAGGTAGGTTTGCGACGGAAAATCGAAGGGAGCCGGCGGTTGCCTTCACCGGTAGGGGAGAGCGACTTCGCCGGGTGGATGACACGCTTCGGTACAAAGGACGGCTGCATGTTAGTATCCGGTTTCGACTCTTCCTTGTTATCTTCGGATGGTTTGTTTGAGTTGAACAATGGCATGGTTTTGCTCCTGAACTCCCTTAAATATAGCATAGAGTTGAAAAATGCGGGGGGTTATGAGTGGCACATTTGCTGTGCTACATTTATCCTTGCCCGCCGAATGACCAACGGCTATAATTCCTGCATTACCTAATCAGGAGATCCAGGATGGAAGAATCGAGATATATGGTGGCTGTGGTTGGAGCCGGACCCGCGGGCCTGTATGCGGCGCGAAAGTTGGCCCAAGGCGGTGCGCGGGTGGTGCTTTTTAACCGCGATATCAAACCCGGCGGCCTGGCCGAATATGGAATCTACTGGGATAAATTCAAGATGAGACAGGGTTTGCACACCCAGTTCAACCAAATCCTGGGATTGCCTCAGATTGACTATTTTGGTAATGTGACGGTCTGTTGTGGTGGAAACATCGTGCTTGAGGACCTGATTGAATCCGGTTTCCAGGCAGTACTGGTGACCACCGGCGCGCAAGGCACCAAGTGGCTGCGCCTACCGGGTGAAAATCTACCTGGCGTTTACCATGCAAAAAATATCGTTTTTCACTATAACCTGTTACCGCCCTTCGGCGGAAAGAAGTACTTGCTCGGCAAGCGGGTGGCAGTGGTGGGGGCGGGAAATGTGATGATGGATATTGCCCACTATCTCATCCGTGATTGCAAAGTGGATGAGGTGATCGCCGTTGTACGGCGTGGTCCTGCAGAAGTGAAATTTACCCGTAAAGAAATGGAGAGTGTGGCCGCCAACCTGGACCCAGCTGGGCTGGATGCGGAGTTCACCCGTGTTGCTCCCATCCTGCAGGCTGCCGGTCAGGACCCGCTTGCGGTCAAGGCTGCCTTTACCGACGCCCTGCCCAAGGCTCTTGAACCTGTCTCACAAACGCGCTTCCACTTCGAATTCCTGGCAACACCGGTCCGTATTATGGGAGATTGGATGAGCGGTGTAACCGGGCTGAAAGTGGAAGAAAATACGCTGGTGGCCAAAGATGGCAACGTCAAGGCACGCGGTACCGGTAATACCCACCAGGTGGATGCCGATACGGTCATTTTTGCCATTGGCGATACAGTGGACAGGGATTTCTGCGTGCCGATCTTCAACGACGCTTACATGACCGTCACTGAACCACGTTTCCCGGTGGATCACCTCTCCTATGAGGCCTTCAACCCGGATGATAACCAGCCGATAGAGCGCGTGTTCCTGGCAGGCTGGGCGCGGCAGGCGAGTACCGGCCTGGTAGGCTACGCCCGCCGGGACGGCGAGAACGCGGCCGAAGCCATCTTGGCCTATCTCCAGACCCAGCTGCCGATGCGTGACCTGGATAATGTGGTCGAGAAATTCGTACAACGTCTGGAGGAGACTCACCAGCGCATAGTGGATAAAACCCATCTGGCAAAACTGGAAGAAACCGAAAAGGCAGAAGCCCAAAAACGTGGCGTGGAGGAATTCAAATTCCCCACTAACGATGAGATGTTCACCGCGATGGGATTTTGAGATTGAATTCCTTCCAACTCGGTGAGCTGGAGCAAACCAACCAAGCGCGACTGGCTGCGGCAGTGCGCTTTTTTTGTATGGATTCTGTAAGCATCGATTCGATACTGTAGGGGTTATATATTATGTATAGGGAACTGATAATTCCCTGCCAATGTATATGCAATTAGATTTGAAAGCAAGGAGATGCCCATGTCGCCATTCACCATTGTCGTCGTGCTGTTCTTGACAGTGTTGTTTATCATTTTGAGTATCATCCCCCTCCTGCCTGGCCAATCCGACCTGGATTCTTCCCACACTTCTACGGGAGCGAAGAAGAAAGTCGCCCATTCCAGAGTGCTGCGCAAATACCCAAAATAAACTACATATTCCCCGAACTTTCCGATACAGA
>Ga0315283_10002497_pt1 | contig 15394 bp, 13 predicted proteins | sample YL17G09_0_MG_FD_204541 | JGI IMG/M metagenome (GOLD analysis project Ga0315283, IMG submission 204541) | Sediment microbial communities from Yellowstone Lake, YNP, Wyoming, USA - YL17G09_0 | ecosystem: Environmental > Aquatic > Freshwater > Lake > Sediment | place: USA: Wyoming | collected... | reverse complement strand
TAGTAGGTAACGCTCCAGCAGCTCTTGCCTGCGGAAGGATTGGCATAACCAATAAAGTAATCCCGGGCATAAGCTGCTTCCCAACTGATCACAAACTGGTTTATGCTTTGGGCACTTCCCAGGTCAACAATCCACCATTGAGGTCCAAGGGTTGGGCTCTGTTGGGACGACCAACGAGTGCCAGTGTTCCCATCATTGGCCTGGTAGGGTAGGTAACCGGAACTCTGTTGCGAAGTCGCCGAGGCAGGTTTATTTAAGGCAAGGTTGACCGGTGTGACTGGTACTGGGTTCTGGGTAATAGTATTTCCACGCCATGCATGAAGCGTCGTGGTAGCATAGAAGTTTGTCGCTCCATAGAATTGGAAATTAGCATTATCCCCAGCCCCATTATCCGCGAATGCAACCGGAGTAGTAAAAGTTGGGCAATTACTTGAGGACGCTGTAAGGTGAAGGTGGGCATAGTTGCCATTTAATGCAGTTGGACCGGAAAGGGTACCAATATTAACGCCTTGGTTATAGTGTCCATTACTTACTCTAGAACTGAAATGTCCAATTTGCATACAACCGCCTGTGTCTAATTGGAAATTTATTAGATCTGAACGTGTGCTTACCTGTGTAACTGTCCCAGCAGCTGGCGCAACAACCTGCCTTCCACTTGCGGATGTTGCGCCTGCAGCACTATAGCATCCAAATTTTCCAGTATTAGTACTATTCAGATCAGGTGATAAATCTATTGAATACTTCATATTGCCTGTATGAGTTAACTCAGAAGTATTATAACCCTGGCATATTTTCCATGTTCCTGAAACAGGAAACAACAATTTTCGTGTTTGTGCCGAGTACGCTATTTGTACATTGAAGAATAGTGCAAATATCGAAATTAGAATAATCAGCGAGCTTAATCTATTAGTGAAGTTTTTAGTGACCATAACAAATGATTGTTTCATTCCATATTCTCCTTGTTTGCATTACCGACTTACATCGGTTCCGAGTTCGTGGAACAATTCTTGAGAGGTGGATAACAAACCAATAAAAGAAAATTTGGCTTTCGTGTATCAAAGCCAAATAATCACATATATCTGTTTGTGATCTTCGGCAGCCTGGCAATCATTGTCTTTGGAAAGACTTTAGACCCATAGTTTTGCGTCGCCGGCTTTCGCCGGGTTTGCCTTTATCGGATGTTGGTAAATTGTTCAGTTGATTCAGTATATCTCATATCCTTCCAATTACAATTACAATATTGCAAACTATTGGTTCAGTTGTTTACCATAAAAAGGGGTCCAAAAAACGAAGGACAAAATTATCATAAAGACAAAAAAGGAAAGCTTTTCCTTCCTGAACCTTTTTGTATTAATTAATTTTATTATGCAGTAATAGGTAGCTGATAATTCCTAATTTGGATAATTATAAGCAACCAGATCTTTCACCAGCTTTTGCCTCATATCCACAAGCGGGGTGGCGCGCATGAAGACCGCGTGCTGATGAACAGGCGCTTCAGCAGACTTACAACGCCTACACCTATTCGTCCACACTGACTGGCATAACAGGATCATCCTTGTCTTTTCTTCAGCACGGAACGGATGTCGATCTGGGCTTATATACACCCGGATTCCACGTCGCCGGATCAGTCAAAGAAAGGCGTTTTTAAAAATGCCCCACTTTCGGTGTAAAAATAGGTTGTTTGAGCCAATATTTCATCAATTTCAAGCCGAAATAGCCACTTTTCACCCACTTATGATCAATTTCGGAATTTCTCGTCAGACTTATGATTTCACCCAATGGGTGCATCGGAAGACTTCTGATTGGGATACCATGTTAAAATTTTGAGGAAAAGAATGTACGTCCTCAGAACATTTGAGACAAAAACACGCATTTGCTAAGAGACACTTTCCCGATCCAAGGTTATTATACTTGCACTGCCTGCACCTGCAAATTATGCAGGCGTCTTGCTTGTAAAGTCCGTTTCTTGATCTCGGCTCTCTTTGCCAGAACCTCCTTTGCTCTGCCGGTATAAACATCCATCGGCGTGAGATTGTCCAGCGACTCGTGGTAGCGCCGGTTGTTGTAGTAGTCCACAAACTGGACGATTTCCTTTTCCAGTTCTTCGGTATTAAACCCCCCTGGATTGACACTCAATGCACCTGGCTCTTTGTGTATCGCTGTGGTGAAGGGGTGAAAAGGACGTATAATAAGGAACGTATGATGTGATATTCATCACGAGCCCGGTTTTCCAACCCATGAGGTTCAGGATGACCCAGAAAAAGAAACTTGTAATACCGCCAGAAATCCCAGAAGCCAAAAAGAAAGTGCGGGGTTCAGTGAACGAGGCTATGCGAAAACGTGGGGGGGGGGGTAAGATTTCAATGATAGGGGGGAAAGTCACTCTGACTATAACAAAATTTCCCAGTAATGAGATCGTCCTAAAAGTTCCATCAGACAACCCGGTTTTTCAGTACCTACCTCCGGGATATGATAACGCAGCAGGGAATCTTATCCTTCAGAAGGAAGGCTGGGTGTGTGCAGCCGGGCTGCATACTATTCCCCACCCCCCAGTATATTAATATGATCCTTTGCAGGGATTGAGGCAGCATGCTGAGATATATCGGCATCACTCCGAAACTCACATTGGTTTTCATCCTGTTTGCCGGGGCAGTCCTGGCCGGCTTTGGCATACCAGCCTACTACAGCGGCCGCTCTGCGTTGGAAGCCGCGGTCGTCTCCGAATTACTGACATCCGCCCTGGAAAAGCAGGCCGCGCTGGATAGCTGGGTGGAATTTCGGCAGCAAGGGATTGGCGAGGTTGCCAACCTGCCCGATTTGAGCAGAACTGCCACGGCATTCCTGGCTGCTTCTGCATACTCGCCGGAGGCTGCAAACGCCCATGCCGGCATGCTGGCAGACCTGGAAAACTGGGCCGGTGCGGGGCACCGGTTTCTTTCCCTGGAGGTGATCGAGGCAGCTTCCGGCCGTGTCATCGCCGCGACGGACCCTCTTGAAGAGGGGAAAATCAGAGCCGATCAGGCTTATTTCCTCAATGGGCTGAAGGCCGCGATTGTTCAGAATCCGAATTACGACCCCGCGCAGCAACGACCCATCATGATGGCCGCCGCCCCAATTCTCTCCCTGGATGGACCGGTGCTGGCGGTGCTGGCAGGTCAACTGAACATTGAAGATATGAATGCGATCATCCAGCGTCGCAGCAGCCTGCATCAGACGGATGACTCCTTCCTGGTCGACACTTCGAACGGGTTCGTGACCGCGCCGCGCCTCAATACGGATCCGGCGGTGCTGCAGGGGGGCATTCACACGGAGGCTGTCGCGCTTTGCCTGGCGCAGAACAGCGGTGTGCTTACCGCCCCGGATTATCGCGGGGTACCAGCCTTCATCATTTATCGCTGGCTGCCGGAGCGCCAGCTGTGCCTGATCGAAAAACTTGACCAGGCGGAAGCGTTCGCACCCACGCGCACACTGGCTTCCAGGATGGGGCTGACTGGAGTCTTGATCCTTCTGATCGGCACGGTCCTGGCCATCTGGGTGACACGCACAATCACCCGGCCGATCCAGCAGCTGGCAAAAGGCGCGGTGGAGATCGGCAGCGGCAATCTTGAATATCGCCTGGCCATGCCGGCAAAAGATGAGATCGGCATGTTGGCCGGGGAATTCAATCTCATGGCTGGCTCAATAATAAATATGCGCGCCCAAATACTCCAGCGCACCGCACAACTCGAATCCGCCAATAAGGAACTGGAAGCGTTCTCTTACTCCATCTCGCACGATCTGCGCGCCCCGCTGCGGGCCATGGACGGCTTTTCACGCATTTTACTCGAAGAGCATGCCTCACAACTCCCCACCGAAGCCCGGCGCTACCTGGGCCTGGTGCGCGACAACGCCCAACAGATGGGGCGCCTGTTGGAAGACCTGCTGGCGTTCTCGCGTTTGAGTCGCCTGCCGCTCAACAAGCAGACAGTCTCACCGGCCGGGATCGTGCAGAAGGTGCTGGCGGAATTGCGCCTGGGGCAGGAGCAGCGCAAGGTTGAAGTCACGCTCGGCGATCTGCCTGACTGCCAGGCCGACCCGGCGCTGCTCAAGCAGGTGTGGATCAACCTGCTCTCCAACGCCTTCAAATTCACCAGCAAGTGCGAGGCAGCCCGCATCGAGATCGGTGCGATTTCAGATTTCAAATCGCAGATATCGGATTCATCGCCTCATCCGTCTAAATCTGAAATCTTAAATCTGAAATCTGCAATCTATTATGTGCGCGATAATGGGGTGGGCTTTGACATGCAATACGCCGGTAAACTCTTTGGCGTCTTTCAGCGCCTGCATCGCGCGGTGGATTTCGAAGGCACCGGCGTGGGGCTGGCCATCGTCCAGCGGATCGTCAACCGCCACGGCGGGCGCATCTGGGCCGAGGCGGAAGTGGATAGAGGTGCGACGTTCTACTTTACAATATGAGATGTGGGATGTGAGATGTGGGATTTAAGATTTTAGATTTTAGATGTAAGCTGTAAGAGGAGCAGAAATGGATCAGGAAGAGATGAAGATGCGGACGAAGGAATTTGCAAAGCAGGTGATCAATCTTTGCAGACAACTGCCAGAGACTCGCGAGGGACTCCTGATCGGGGGCCAATTATTTCGTTCGGGCACATCGGTCGGCGCAAACTACCGCGCTGCCTGCCGCGGGCGATCGAAAGCAGATTTCATCTCGAAGGTCGGCATTGTTCTGGAAGAAGCGGATGAATCCTTGTATTGGCTGGAGATCCTGGCTGAAAGTGGCATCATAAAGGTTGAGTTTGTAACGCCCTTGATGGGAGAAGCCAACGAGTTAATCTCCATATTTGTCGTAACCCTCAAAACAGTAAAATCATAAATCTGCGATCTGCGATCTTAATTCTGACATCTTAAATCTGACATCTGCAATCTGAACCGGAGGTTCATAATGATCGAAAATTCCATCGAAATCCTGCTGGTCGAAGATAATCCCAACGATGAGGAACTGGCATTACACGCCTTGAAGAAGAACAACCTGGCCAATCCCATCAAGGTCGTGCGAGACGGAGCGGAGGCGCTTGAGTACATTTTCGGCACAGGGGCCTATGCAGGACGCGACCTCAACCCCGCGCCGAAGGTGATCCTGCTCGACCTGAAATTGCCCAAAGTGGACGGGCTGGAAGTGCTGAAACGCGTCAAATCCGATAAGCGCACCCGCTCTATCCCGGTGGTGATACTGACCTCGTCGCGCCAGGAGCGGGATATTGTTGAAAGTTACCGCCTGGGCGTCAATAGTTTCATCACCAAGCCGGTGGACTTCGAACAATTCACCAAGGCGGTGGGCCAGTTGGGCCTGTACTGGCTGCTGCTCAACCAGCCACCAACGGTGTGAGATGAGAGATTTAAGATTTATGATGTGAGATGTAAGATTTAGGTTTGCAATCTGAAATCTGCAATCTGAAATCTGAAATCCCCAATCTGCAATCCCTGGAGGTGCTTATGTCCAATCCAATCCGTGTTCTGATCGTTGAAGACAGGCCAGAGGATGCCGAGTTGATGCAGTACCAACTGCGCCAGACCGGGTTCGACCCGGACTGGACCCGCGTGGATAGGGAGACGGACTACCTGGCGGCGCTCGAAACAAACCCAGACCTGATCCTGGCGGATTGGAGTCTGCCGCATTTCAGCGGATTGCGCGCTCTGCAGTTGATGAAAGAACGCGGGCTGGATATCGCCTTCGTGATCGTCTCCGGCAGAATCGGAGAGCAGGCCGCCCTGGAGGCCATGCGCGAGGGGGCAGTTGACTACCTGATGAAGGACCGCCTGGCGCGCTTGGGGATGGCGGCGCGCAATGCACTGGAAATCAAACAACTGCGGGAGCTGGCCAAGCAGGAGAAAGCCAGGCTGACCACCAGCGAGGAACTGCACCGGACCATCCTTGAGACGGCCCTGGACGGTTTCTGGCTGTTGGACATGCAGGGACGCCTGCTGGAAGTCAATGCAGCCTATTGCCAGATGAGTGGTTACACCGCGCAGGAAGTGCTGCAAAGGCATGTTACCGATCTGGAATTTATTGAAACGAAAAGCGAGACAGCCGCCCACATCCAAAAGGTCCTGACGCAAGGCCAGGATCGTTTTGAGACCCGGCATCGCCGCAAGGATGGGAGCATTTTTGATGTCGAGATCAGCGTCCTGTACCGGCCTGACAAAGGCGGGCAGATGGTGGCTTTTCTGCGTGACATCACCGAACGCAAGCAGGCGGAGGAGGCACTGCGCGAGAGTGAGGAGAAACACCGGACGCTCATTGAGCAATCGCTTGATGGTATTGTGATTTCAGACGAGCATGGAAATATCGCTGTTTGGAATAAGAGTATGGAGTCTATCACCGGGATGCAACAGTGCGACACCATTGGCAGGCCTATTTTGGAAATCCAATTACGGTTGATTCCTGATGAACAAAAAATACCAGGATTATTGGAGCAACTCCAGAGTAGTCAAAAAAATATCCTTGAATCAAAAATGGACTGGCCGGGGGAATCGAGGGAACAGGAAATCATCCACGTCAACGGAACACACAAAGTAATACAAGACTCCTCTTTCATTATTAAGATCAATAATAATGTGAATTTTGGAACCATTATCCATGACATCACCAAGCGCAAGCGCGCGGAAGAGAAGTTGAAAGAATATTCCGAACACCTTGAAGAAATGGTAACTGACCGCACGCGCGAACTAAGTGAAGCCCAGGAGCAACTGGTACGCAAAGAAAAGCTGGCCACGCTGGGCCAACTGGCTGGCAGCGTGGGGCACGAACTACGCAACCCGCTGGGGGTGATCAACACATCCATATATTACCTAAAAATGGTACAGCCGGATGCGGGCGAGAAGATCAAGAGATACCATGCCATGATTGAGCAGGAGGTGCATAACGCCGATAAGATCATCAGCGACCTGCTGGACTTCGCCAGAGGAATCAATGCAGAACGGGAGCCTGCCTCCGTTCCTGAACTTGTACAACGCGTCCTGGAACGCTTCCCTGCGCCCCCGCCTGTGAAAGTGAGGCTTGAAATCCCTGCAGACCTGCCGATGGTATTCGCGGACCCTCGACAAGTGGAGCAGGTGCTGGACAACCTGGTGGTTAACGCCTATCAGGCGATGGCGTCGCAGAAAAGCTCCGCCACAGGTGTGACTTCCCCTGCGGGGACGATATCGACAAGCTCAACCAACGGCGGCAAACTGGTCATCAGCGCGAAACCGTCAACCGTCAACGGTCAATCGTCGGTTGCCATCGCGGTGAAGGATACTGGCACAGGTATCACCCCGGAAAACATGCAAAAACTCTTCGAGCCGCTCTTCACCACCAAGGCCAAGGGCATCGGGCTGGGACTTGCGGTGAGCAGGAAACTGGCCGAGGCCAACGGCGGGCGGATCGAGGTGCAGAGCGAGCTGGGGGTGGGCAGTACGTTCACTCTTGTTTTGCTGGTGTGGTCATGATTCTGTCTTTGCGAGGTGCCGGTGTTCTTCCGGCGGCGTGGCAATCCCCTTCCAGACCGCGGAGTGTCCCATTCAGTGACTTCTGAAGTCTGTGTCACAAAACGTTAGAGGAAAAGATGAGCGATAATCTATCCGTTCTGGTCGTTGATGATAATCTGTTCATGGCAGAAAGCCTGCGGGATGTGCTGGAACTGAAGGGTTTTATTGCCTATGGGGTTAATTCGGGTGCAGACGCGCTGGTGATCCTGGGCGAGCATGAGGTGGATATCCTGCTGACGGATGTGATCATGCCGGAAATGGATGGGGTGGCGCTCTATCGGGCGACGAAGGAGGCTTATCCAAAGGTGACAACATTCTTGATGACGGCTTATTCGGCGGATGATTTGATCCAGAAGGGGATGAAGGAAGGGATCAAAACAATATTCAACAAGCCGGTGGATATCGACCTGCTTTTCTCCATACTTTCGGCATATAAAAGGCTTATTTAGGAGGCGGCTGCCAGGCTACAGGTTCTGTGAAGATAGTAGTGGGGGGGGGCAAGGCTTGCTCCGCCACATACGGGTAGCAACAAATAACAATAGACACAGCGACACTTTCATCGAGAAGGTGTCGCTGTGTTGTTTAAATTGGGGCTAAAGTTGAGTTGACTGGTTTAATTTTTTGAGTTGAGTTTTGCAATCCAGACATATTGCACAATCCCCCTTAAATCATCGAAGGAGTCACGCAACCAAAATCTTTTACACCGCCCCTGAGGAGCAATTATTATCGGTCTTCAATTTACTCCTGTCCATCAACTCAAGATTAAGGACGCCGTGCGGAGTGTGCCATCCAGGGCCTAAGGGTCGCTTGCCATGGAACTGCTCGCTGCAGCCAGCCTGGTTCTGTGCTACTTCGTAGCAAACCCTTCACCAGGCCGCCTGCCCCCTTTGCCCTGGCGGACGTCTTTGGTTGAGGTGGCCTCCAGCCGCCATCAACCATTTCAGCGCCATTAGGCGCTGAAGACGCCTCACACACCGCATAACCGGCATAAACGGCGTCATGGGCTGTCCGTTTCCTTTGCGCGCATGCGGCTTCCAGCCGCACTGCGCCATGCCGCTGACATGAGTCAGCGGTACCGTCTCTTCTCTTCGTTCCCGTGGCTACCTCGCCGCTTCGTTACGGCCGGCTGGGTCGCTTGCCCGAAGTGCATCGGGCAGACAGTTGCGGTCAGTGCACCGCAACTGACACTCTCCCCATCCTAGCCTCCACTCCGCTCAGTAAGGCTCGCCCGCTACTCCCACTACGTTCCGTTCCTCCCTCCCGGCCACCGGACAGAACCCTGCCCATCACGCCAAGATCAAGAACATTCGTACCCGATCATTCTCCATTGCTTCGAAGTACATCTCAATAGTAAGCCCCGTTGGGGGCGCGCAGGCGTGGACTTCCGATATTAGGCTCTTCTGGCGCTTCCCAATTTGACCTGTAACTGTCGAACAGGATTACTTACGACGTATCCGACTTCCTCGACAACCGTACCATCTTCGAATGTGTGCAACCCGTCACAGCGGCGAACCTTAATATTGGGTTGACCTACCGTCAAATCTCCGACCAAGTCAATCGCACGCCGGACCTGCCGGCCGCGTGCAGCCAGCCTCACAACCCCCTTTTCAGACAACTCGCCGAAAACTTCCTTACATAAGGTCGCCTCGTCCATCGTTGCTTTCAGCCCGATGATTCGAGCGCCTCTCTTTTGCTCATCAGGCACAAGAATGGCCGCCTGAGCTAGATTCACAGAACGCGTATAAAGTGGGTGAATCAGGGGGCGCAGTCGATCAAAAGCATTGGGGGGCCTGTCCTTGCTTTGATCCAGAAATTCAATCATCTGCTCCGTGGTCAGTGGAGTATAGCGATAATACAATTTTCCTTTGTACTCCAAGATATCACCATCACCGAGAAGTTCCGCCTGCCGTTGTTCCAGGACATCTTTCCCCCATTTTGCCTCAAAATATTGAAGTAGAACTTGGCATACAGTCATCCGCTTTAAGGATTGCCATAAACCTTGTCTAATAACTTCTCATAGTCTTCGATGTTCGGTTTGAAATTCTGAATTGACTTATTATCAAACAGTCCAAGATGCCTGCTGAGAAATTCGAGGGCTCTCTGCGCGTCAAGGAGTTCAACTTCAACAATCTCATATTCCCATACCTCGACTTTATCACCTCTACCTTCGACCCTCCTGGAGCGCTTACTTTTTATCTTCTTGATCAGGTGCATGTTTTCGAGCGCTCCTGGCTGGGAGAAATCGAAGGATATAAAGCCATCATCTGTGATTTTGACAAATGGCTCAATGCTTGCGAGGGCCTGATCAGAGAGAAGTAACAAGACCTTGTTAGCCGAGATCGTCATTTCGTTCAGGCGATCCTGAATAAGCGCTTGAATGTCAGGTTTTGTTAGGTTCTCGCTACCAATCGAACGAGCAGTTCTTGGAGAATAGCCAGCCATCTTCGCGGCCTCTGTTGCGTTCCAACAGCAAAGGTACTTTTCCACAAAAATCTTTTGCTTATTATTCAATGCCATTCTCAGATCCTTATTGAACGCCTTTATTTTGAGAGGTGGCCCCGGTTTGGTCTAAAATTGCCTTTATTGCCAAGCGGAACACCCTGGAACAGCCACTTTACCAACTTTATAAATCTATATATTTTCGAAATGTTGTATAACAGGTGTTCCAGGGTGTTCCACGACCCTTTTTTACACCCTCAGCCACACGCCGCGCCATCCCCGCGTCCGCTGCCCGTTCACATGAATGTTATCTCTCTCGCATCCAAGTCGGCCAAGGACGTTGGCAATTCTTTGGGAAACCTGCTGGTCGTTTCCTCCGACTACTTTGCCATCTTGTCGGAGCCGATGGATAATTTGAGCCGTCGCAGTGAACTTGTCATGCTGTGCCGGTTCTACATTGAATGTATCGAATAGGTCAAACGCTATGGGGTCGTCCACTTCGTAACGGCTATTTATCTCAACCATTTTTGCTTGGGTGTCTGGGTCCAGTTCCCATGTCTCGCCGCCCTTGAATAATGACACTGCTTGCGCCCATACTCGATTGACGTCGATGTTCTTGTCATAATCCCAATCGATCGATGTCAAGGTACACACGCGGAAGCGGCGGTTACCGGTCGGGTCTGCCAAGAAGCCGCCGCTGTTGTTGAGGGTTCCGATGAAACTGGCCGTGGCTGGTTTGGTGATCTCGGTGTGCCCGTATGGTACGCGAACATTCACAATTTCTTTTGAGATAAAGGCCTTCAAACTTTCCAGGTCGGACTTGCGAAAGGTTGCCCCAAGTTCTTCAACTTCCCACACAAACTTACTGCAAAGGAGAATATAGAAATCCTTATCGTTGGTATTTATCGCACTCTGTATATAGAATTGCGTCAACGGGCTGCCCAACCAACTGGTGAAGCGTGACTTTCCCAAACCCTGAACGCCATCGAATACGAGCATTGGGTGCTGCTGCCCCGGTCTTGGTCCTAAAATTCTCTGTACAGCCCCCACCAGCCACTTGCGGAGGATGTTGGGGAATACACCGTCCTTATCCTGAAAGTACTCACATAGATTCTTGATATGGTCGACTCCGTGCCAACCGTCCGAGTCCGTATAACCTTCCCAAGGCAGGCTGTTCAAGTAGTCTTTTACCGGGTGGAAGATATGTTCGTGTGCAGAATTGAGAATCGCCACCTTGGTATCTTTTTCACACCTGTACCCATAATTCCGCAGGCCGTATTCGATGACACCCATACGGATATCAGATAGTAAAGCACCACCTGTATAAATTCGGTCGTTCATATCGTTGAGCGCAAAACTCCATTTGAACGCTGCCAGTGCATTGGCATAATCATTGGGACCTGCCCCTTTCTTCGCGCGCCGGAGGAATGGCTGGCATTTGTCTTCTTCCGCCCACGCCACCAAACTGGCGAATGTGATTTTGTTGGCATCGGTAAGAGCCGGGGTAAACGTGGTCCACTTCTGTGCACAATTGCCTCGTTCATACTTTTCCGACTTCTGGCTCCAATTGTCCCAGGCTGCTAATCCATCCGAGCCCAGGGAGTAGAGAGACATACCAACAGCCAGCCATTGGCTGTAATCGTTTACCCGTTCTTCCCTCAACGCATTTAGCATGCTGATGGCGCTGCCAAGATCGGACGGGATAAGTTCCCAGCCATCCAAACTGATGGGTGCTTCTTTGACCTCCGCCTGTTTTGTGCGGCCGTCAAGAATGTCTAGCATCCAAAATGGGAGATCTGCGATTGATGTATTCTCGGGTGCAAGTTCGAAAATGTAGGATTGTTTGGTCTTGCTGGGGGGCAGGACAACGTACCCGCCATTAGCACGCACATCAATACCAGGTCCAAGAACATCGGTTCCTGACTTGATCATATGGCCGGCAGGATATCTGAAATACAGATGGCTTCCGCCGTTTCCTGTTCGAACCGTGACAGTCTCGAGTGGCTCGCTGTGTTCTTCGCGCAATTGTTCCCAAGTTGCAGGGCCGCCAGATTTTAGATCAATGTCCACCACAACGAGGCCGGCACCTCCCTGGGCTGCATCGCCACAACGAACGCCCCAGTTTGCTTGCGGGAATTGCTCCCGCCAGCCTTTGACCTTGTTATAATCCGTCGACGCGTCTTTGAAGCCATGAGCCGTCAGCGGCTTCTTACCACCAACCTCACAAGGGAAGATCGGCCAACCACATTGAAGATAATAAGCCAACCTATCAGGTGCTTCAACTTCGCCCAATTTCAACGCCTCTGCGACCACTGGACCAATGGTTATTAGGTTAGTTTCTATCATGGCTTTCACCCTTTGCTTCCTTTCCACCCAGAAGCAGCGCCATTTCAAGCGGGGTCCTCGGCGGGTTTTCTCGGAGCCGCTGGTCCAAGTTACGCACGGCGTATCGAACGGCAAGCGCACGAGAAGGCAGGTCCATGGCGGCGCAAATCCGATCCAAGCAGGCACGGTCGAAGTCCCCAAGAAAAACGCAACTTCTTTTCAGGCCGCCGGCATTTTGAGTTTTGTCAGGTAAAATGGGTATGGTAGATGTTCCTACCTGGGGCATTTGCTGTACGGGCCGGGAGGGTGCGCTAACACTCTCTCGGCCACTTTGATTATTCATGCTTGACATAGGCCACCTCTGGTACTGGCAAAGAGTGGAGGTACCACGAGCCCGGCGGTACGCCTCGGCGGTCGGCTTCCTGGTGGAGCAACAAACAAATGGTCTCGCCTTGTCCCAGGCCTTCGAGCGATGAAATCATTTCGAGGATTTTGTATTCCGCTCCTTTCAACCGAACAGTTACAAATGTCAACGCTTCAGCATGGGGGTCATGTTCGGTTGGTTGTTCCTGGGGAAGCAATCCACGCTGCGCCAATTCTTGTCGGACAAGAATTGCGGCCTGTCCCCTCGTGTCCCGCCTTTCATGGTGCGCAAGTTCAAAAAGGGCATCTCGCTCTGCCTTGAAAAGGGGTATGGTAATTCGACATTCCTGCACGTTTCACCTCCAAAAATAAAAGGGTTACTATGTCACCATAGTAACCCGGAGAGCATGAGACCGCCATGAGGGTTCACATGCAGACTAATATGCAGACTTATATGAAGTCTTTTCCGGGAAATTCTTTTTCCTTCATATCATGAAAGTCTTGTGCTATCGTTCGCACGGCCATATCTGTTTTTTCGGCAATTTCCTCGTTAGTCATGTCAAGATCCTTTTTGTATTTGCTTATCCTATACCACCTCTTCAACCTCTCCACCCTTATGCGAAATTTCTTTGCTGTTTTCCTAAACTTCAAAGCGTCTTTTTCTTCTTCGGAGGGTTGTGTTCTTGAAGGGTCATTATTCAAACGCTCCCTCTCTTCTAACATCAGCCGTATATATATAAAATGGCAAATATTATGTTTCGCTTTGTCAATCGGGTCGTTATAAACTAGTGGTTTTACCCTGGATAATACCTCTATTGTTGAACCACCAAATGCAGATGAATGAGCGACATGTGAACGCTGAACACGCACAGGGAAGGTAATCTCTGTGCCGGCTCCCATTGGGTGAATATGAATTACCCAGGGCGGGGTATCCAGGTTCGTAAACCATATGGTATAGGTAATTTTGGGAGGATTATCAATAGCATCTCTCTGATGAGATATGTTAGTGCGCTTACCCAAGACTATGTCTACAAGACTATCTACACTTTCAATTGGTAATTTGATGTTCATATTCTGCCTCTTTCAACAAAAGCCGCTCGCTTGGATGCGGACGGCTTTTGTACTGTGCTACAATATCTTCACCAGCCGTCTGCGTCGGTTTGGTCGATGCCCTGGGTGTTCCTGCACCGCAGGGCTTCGCTTTTATATCACCACCTACCTTTGATCATGGCAAAGTCGTTATTCAATGCACTGGCCCTGGTGCTGGGGGTGGTGATTTGATGGTATTACCTCGATGGTGGAGCATCGGAGCCCCATGCCATATCACAGTACCGCACAACCAGCAGCGAAACACCGGCTCCTCGTTCCCGTCGACGCCCCAAAAATCGAACGTCAACATACCTTTGCAGGTTGGGCACCACGTTCTGAATTTTAGTTGATCACCGATGACATGCATCCTGTAACTCCGGGGGTGTGCTAATCCGGGTAGCCATAAAAGTGATCGACCTGCATATTCAGTAAAACTTCCAGAGTTCCAGACTGCCGTTGATAAAGCGGCAAGTTAGGCGTCAAATTCAGCAGAGCAAGGTTTTCGTTCAGTTTTTCTAGGAATTGCTCGGGGCTGCCCTTCCACCAGTTTGGCACCAGTACCGGCATGTGTTGGCGGTACTGATGTTCCAGGTCCTCCAACATTTGCCTGTGATCCGACTCCGGCACATCCGGCATATTGAGGTTGCAGAAGTCCAGCATTTCCTCCGGGCTCATTGGTCCCGTAACTAATAGGCGTAACGGGTTGGCTGATAGTGGGAATGGATGGCTCGGGGATGCCGGCTCTTGCGTAGGAGTCACGATCTTCTGGATTGCCATATCTTTGAGCGGTTGTTCATGGGCGGGATTACTCTCCTGACTATTTGCTTGCACAAGTGCAAAGGCATTTGCAATTGTATCGAGCGTATTTCTCACCACTTTATCCTCGATCTCACGGTCTTTATCGGAGATACTCTGAATACAACGTTCAATTGCACACAGTCGTTTTTCAAATTCTACTGCTTCTGCCCGAGTTAGATACTCGCTTTGCACTTCTTGTTGACCAGTGCCATCTGTTCCTACTGCTGTAGCAGAGGTGGGAGTTGTGCCTGGGGCTGTCGGGTTCATAATGCCTCTGTCTTTCGGTCGCTGCTGCTGAAAGGAAGGTGCAATTTACCCAGGGCTTCGATCATGCGCTCCTCGCCACGCTTATCGTATTTCTGTGTCGTTGCGGTGGAAGAATGACCGGCCATCTTGGCGACGGTCACAGCGTCTGTTATATCCAGAAGGTTCGAGATCGCCGTCCTGCGTAGATCGTGCGGGGTGGCGTGCTTGATCCCCGCCTTTGCCATCCTGCGTAGAATGGTTTGATATATGGTGATCGGAGCCAGTGGCCGCCTGACAATTTCATCTGACTTTAGTACAACATAGAAAAGCGGCCCTGGCTCGTCCCCTCTCAATTTCAGCCAGTCGTTCAGGATTTCCCGCTCCCCGTTCTGCAGGAATGAAACACGATCCTTGCGCCCCTTGCCATGCAGGACGATACGGTCAATGCCCGGCTTATGTTCCTTGGTATAGTCCGAATATTGAATTGTGGTGACTTCGGCACGGCGTGCAGTGTAGAGTACCATGATCATCAGGATCGCTGCGTCCCTGGTCCCTATGGTGGGACCACCTCGGGCGCACGTCGCCAGCAGGGCGGCGATTTCCTCCGGGG
>Ga0315283_10002496_pt1 | contig 15398 bp, 15 predicted proteins | sample YL17G09_0_MG_FD_204541 | JGI IMG/M metagenome (GOLD analysis project Ga0315283, IMG submission 204541) | Sediment microbial communities from Yellowstone Lake, YNP, Wyoming, USA - YL17G09_0 | ecosystem: Environmental > Aquatic > Freshwater > Lake > Sediment | place: USA: Wyoming | collected... | reverse complement strand
CGTGACACCTTTGCGCCTGGACGGAGGTACGGAGGCGGTGTTGGTCAACCGGGGCTTCGTCCCAGCCAACGACGCGATGAACCCCGACTCGGCGCTGATCGACCGGGGCGGGCACCTGACCGTTCAGGGCCTGGCCTTCCGCATCCCCGAGAGCCCCGAGCACGGGACACCGCTCGTCCGCGCGGGACAAACCACCTGGCGGCGCCTGGACCTGCCCTCGCTCCGGGCCCGCCTTCCCTACCCCATCCTCGACGTCTATCTCTACGAGACCGGGCCGGAGCCCCGCGCCGCGGGGGCCCCGCTTTTCCCCCGGCCTACCCCGATCCCGGAGCTGGATGACGGCCCGCACCTGTTCTACATGGTGCAGTGGTTCGGCCTGGCTGCCGCCTCATTGGCCTTCGGCGTGCTGTTCGTCTGGCGGGGAACGGGGAAGAGGATCGAGTAGGCGGCAGGGCAGCGGGATCGCCACGGATCCTTCGGACCCTCGCGATGACAACGGGCTTGCCGCGGCCACTTTCGTCCTGCCCACCGCTCACGGCTCCCTGCCTGCCGCTCCCTGCTTCCTGAAAGGGTTGACCCTCACCAGCTCCGGCCGCCTCACGAACTCCGGGCAGATCATCCGGTCCGATTCGTAGGGACCACCGGTCTCGGAGTCGGTCCAGGGAAAGCCCCGGCACACCGCCGGATAGTGCTCGGCGTCGTAGATCCGGCAGGCGTTATCACTCAGAAAGACACACTTGCCCCCGCGGACTCGTGTGCGCCACTCGCCTGATCGCTTCCGGTAAATGAGGTGCTGGCCAAACTCGGCGCCGAGGCGCTCGGCCTCCTGCTCACTCAGCGTCGTTCCGTAGCTGCAGCAGGCGGAGCCGTGCGGACAGGGATAGCATGGCAGGGCCGGGAACTCGGCCATTACTTCTTGCCCGTGACCTCGGTCAGCGCCACGCCCTCGACCGCCTCGAGTGGCTTGATGCCCAGCAGGGCGGCAATCGTGGGGGCGATATCCACGGTGCGGGCTCGCTCGTACTTTCCGGGCACGATCCCCGGTCCCATGAAGAGGATCGGGACCCGGACATCGTCCGCGTTGGTCGTGCCGTGAGTCGTGGCCGCCGGGCTGAAGGTCCAGAGGTATCCCGGCGAGAGGCTGGCCGCCGCGAGCCAGGGGAAGTCGGCAGAGATGCTCCGCCGCCAGCGCATGGCATCGAGATCCTGGTCCGAGGCCTGCGCCAGGGTCCTTGGCGTGTAGATCCGCGTCACGCCGGTATTCCGCGCCAGCTTCGAGGCCAGCTCGCTCGCCAGGCTGTCCACGTTGGCGCCCGCCTGATGGATCGCGACGGTATCGCCGAGCAGCAGGCCGTTGTTGAACTCGAGGAAGAACTGCCGATGGTAGCGGGCCTCGAGAGCGTCCACGGCAGCCCAGGCGACCGAGTCGCCACGGACCCGGCCTCCCATCCGCCCGCGGGCCGCGGCGTACTCGGGGTACGACGTCACCCCGTGGTCCGAGGCCAGGACATACAGAATCCGTCCCTTGCCAACGGTGGTCTCGAGCGAATCCATGAACCAGCCGAGCCAGTGGTCCAGCCGCAGGATGTGGTCATGCATTTCGCGGGAATCCGGCCCGTAGACATGGCCCATGGCATCGGTGGTCGAGAGCGAGACCGACAGGAGATCGGGCTTGCCCCGCTGGCCGAGCTTGAGCTGCTGCGCGCCCTCGAGCGCCAGGTCGATCGTCAGCGAGTCCATCCAGGGCATGGCGAGGACCTCGCCGAGGATGGCCCGGGCGGTGTCGTCGCTGACCCGGTGGGGGAAGAGGAACGAGTTGCCCCCGCGCTCCCAGGGCTGGCTGTCGGGCTCCGCATAGGCCGAGTCGGGCAACAACAGGTTCCAGGTGGAGCCGGCCAGCTTGCCGACACCGTTGCGAGCGTTCCACTTCAGCAGCCAGTCGGGCAGCACCGTCGCGTACCAGGTGCTGGTCGTGAAGGAACCGTAGGAGTACCAGTAGGCCGGCACCTTGGCGCGACCGATGGGGAGGATCGCACCCCGGTCCTTCCGCGAAACCGACAGCACCCGGGTATCCGGGTCCGCGGCCTTCATCCAGTCATAGAGCGTCGTGCCGCGAAACCTGGCCGGCGAGGCGCCGGGACCGGGAACGCCAATCAACGGCGTGGTCGAATCGGGCACCCCGAACTCGTTGGTGACGATGCCGACGCTGCCAGGGGATCGGCCCGTGAGCAGGGTGGCATGCCCGGGCGCCGTCTCCGTGATGGCATGGTCCTGCTCGCCGCGGGCGAAGAAGGCGGACCCGTCGTGGAGCCGTTTCAGGCCCCCGGTAAGCTGCGGACCGAAGCGCTCGAAATAGTCCGGGCGCATCTGGTCAACCGCGATGAACACCACGAGACGGGGCCGCTCGGGAGCAGCCTGCTGACAGAAGGCTGGCTCGGGTGCCGCGACGCCAAGCGCGAGGACGGAGAGGAGGCCGAATCGCATGGCAGGGAAAATAGCGCCCGGTGGTTATTTTACCCACCCATGAGGCATCCATGACACGTCGATTGATGTTCGCGTCGGCCGCCCTCGCTGCCCTGGCGGCCTGCCAGCCCGGCCAGGCCGACCGTCCCTCCGCGGAGGCGGCCGGCCAGGCGGAGACCGGTGCTCCCGCGGTGGTGCTCCGCAACCGGCTCCGCGGGGTGCGGCTGGGCACGCCACAGGCCAAGCCCGACTTCACCCTGACGACCGTGGGCGGGAAGCCGTTCGACTTTCGCCGGGACACGGAGGGCTTCCTCACGCTGCTTTTCTTCGGGTACACCCATTGCCCCGACGTCTGCCCGGTGCACGTGGCGAACGTGGCCAAAGTGATGAAGATGCTTCCCTCGGAGGTGACCAGCCGGATCAGGTTCGTGTTCGTGACGACCGATCCGGAGCGGGACACCCCCGACCAGCTCAGGGACTGGCTGGCCGGGTTCCATCCCGACTTCATCGGCTTGACCGGCACGCCGGAGCAGATCCGCCTGGCACAGATGGCGGCCGGGCTGATGCCGTCGGAAAAGCAGTTCCCTGACTCCACCAAGCCCACGACCTATCTGGTGGGCCATGCGGCGCAGGTGATCGCGTTCACTTCCGACGGCCTGGCCCATATCGTCTACCCCTTCGGCGTCCGTCAGCAGGACTGGGCAAACGACTTGCCCATCCTGGCCGGCGGATGGCCCCAGTGAGATCGCAGATGACGCGTCGACTCGCCTGCCTGACTGCAGCACTCCTCGCCGCCGCCTGCCACCAGGCCGGCAACTCTTCCGGCGGCACCGCCCAGGCGGCGGAGCAGCTCACCGTCGAGGCGCCGTACGCGTCCGCCCAGGCGGGATCGGGTGAAGCCGCGGTCTACTTTACGGTCCGGAACGCCAGCGACCGCCCGGACACAATGATCCACGCGATCACGCCGGAAGCCGCCGGGATCAGCGTGCACCGCTCCGTCACCAATGGCGGTCTGGTGACGATGGAGCGGATGGACTGGCTGGCGGTGGGGGGGAAGGACAGTCTGGTCCTCGCGCCGGGCGGCACCCACCTGATGCTCACCGGACTCAAGCGCAAGGCTCCGGGTGACACCATCCACCTGTCGCTCGCCTTCGTGCACGCCGGCACCAGGGTCCTGTCCGTCCCGGTGTTCGCCCCGGGCGACGCCCCGGAGCACCAGCACTAGGCTCGCCGATGCAGTGGTGGTGTGCCGCGACGGCGGCCGATTGGCAGTGGAGCTGGCGCCCCTACCCCGGCGTGTGGCTGGTCGTCGGCCTGATCGCCGCGGCCTATCTGGGCGCGCTCACCCGCGCCCGGCGGCGCGCGACAGTGCCGTCCCGGCAGCCGGTGTACTTCGCGATCGGACTGGTCTGTCTCTGGGCCATGCTCGACTGGCCGATCGGGGCGCTGGGGGCCGGGTACCTGCTGTCCGTCCACACGCTGCAGTACATCGTGATGACGCTCGTCGCCATGCCGCTCCTGCTGGTCGGCCTGCCGCAGCCGTTCTGGCCGGAGCCTGGCAGCGCCGGCCTGGCCCGGCTGCTCCACCGCCTCAGCCACCCCGCCCTGGGCCTGGCGCTGTTCGCGGCCACCATGGCCGTCACCCACGTCCCGGCGATCAACGAGTCGCTGATGAAGTCGCAACTCGGCAGCTTCGCGGTCGACATGGTCTGGCTGCTTGGCGCCTTCGGGCTGTGGTGGCCGGTCCTCGCCCCCGAGGGCTATGTGCGCATGTCGCTGCCGGCGCAGATCGGCTATCTCTTCGTCGCGTCGATCCCGCCGACGCTGCCCGCCGCCTTCATGGTCTTCGCCGCCTACCCGATCTATGGTCTCTACGAGCTCGCCCCTCGGGTCGGGGCCGTGAGCGCGGGCGGCGACCAGCAGACCGCCGGCCTGATCATGAAGGCCTGTTCCGACCCGATTCTCTGGATCGCCATGGCGATCGTGTTCTTCCGCTGGCAGCGCGCCGAGGCCCGGGCCGACGGTGAGGCCGCCGGACCAACCCCACAGGAGTCGCCATCATGAAGTCGTTCCCAGTCCGGCGGGCCGCTGCACGCCTGATGATCCTCTGCGCCCTCGTCACCGGCCTGACCGGCTTCGCCTTCTTCCACAACAAGCTGGAGAAGAGCGCGCCGGCGGCCGACGAGCAGCTCGCGGCCCCGCCGAAGCAGATCCGGCTCTGGTTCCACGAGCAGCCCGAGCCGGCGCTCACCAGCATCGCGGTGATCGGAGCCGACAGCACCGCGGTCGTCACCGGGAAGGTCCGCGCCACCGACGATCCGCTCTCGCTGGCGGCCCCCGTGACCGGCGCGATGACGCCCGGCCGCTACATCGTCCGGTGGAAGACTTCGGGCAAGGACGGGCACGTCATCAAGGGATCGTACGCCTTCCGTATCGGCAAATAATGCCTGACCTCGCGGCGCTGCTCGGCGCCATCTCCCGGTGGCTCGGCTTCGCCGGCACGCTCGTCGTCGTCGGCGCGGGCGTCTTCTCCCTGGCAGTGCTCCGCACCCTGCGACGCAGCGAAGACACCGACCTGCCGCTGGCGCCACGCCAGGCCGCGACCATGGGCGCCGCCGCCGCCGCCGCCATCGCCCTGGCCGCCCTGGTGCGCCTGTACGCGCAGGCCCGGGGATTCCTGGAGCCGGGCCAGCCGCTCAGGCTTGACCTGGTGCGGACGGTGCTGGCCGACAGCGCCTGGGGACGCGGTTGGATCGCCCAGTTTCTCGGGGCCGGGCTGGCGCTGACCGGCTTCCTGATGGCCAGGGTCATGCCCGGACTCGGTTGGGTCATGGCGGTGGCAGGGGCCTCCGCCGTCGCGCTGGCGGCGCCGCTGACCGGGCATGCCATCGCGGCCGAGCCGGCGGGGCGGTGGGGCTATCCGCTGGAGGTGCTCCACGTGCTGGGCAGCGGGATGTGGCTGGGGACCCTGACCGTGGTGGTGACGGCGGGGTTCGCCGCCACCCGCGACATGGGGGAGGACTCCCGCGCGCGCCGGATCGCGGCGATGGTGCGGGCCTTCTCGCCGATCGCGCTGGCCGGCGCGGCGACAACGATCCTGGCGGGCCTGATCCTCGCGTTTCGCTACCTGGGGGGCTCGTTGGCGGCGTTGTGGACCACCGGCTACGGGCGGACCCTGCTGCTCAAGCTGGCGCTGCTGACGGCCGTAATGGGTTTCGGGGCATACAATTGGCGCGTTCAAGGACGCCGTCTGGGCGATCCGGCAGCCCCGGCACGAATCCGGCGGTCGAGTGTCCTCGAACTGATACTGGGCACGATCCTCCTTGCGGTCACGGCATTGCTGGTCAGCATGCCACTGCCCGGTGAGGAGTGACCTCCTTCACAGGACGAGGCCCTCCATGATCCGCAGCCGGCTCGCTCTCCTGCTGGCGATCCTGCTGCTCGGCGCGACGGTGCCTGCCGCCGGGCAGAAATCCGCGAGGGCCGAGCCGGACGATGGCCGCAGCCTGTGGTCCGGCGCCCTGGTCATCTCGAGCCTGGGCATCGGCGCCGAGGTCTCCGGCCGATCCAATCCGGTCATTGGCCTGCGGGGCGGGTACTTCCTGTTCGGCTTCAGTCGCCATCGTGAAATCCAGGGGATCAGCTACGACGTGACGCCCAAGCTCCGCAACGGAACCGTCATGCTCGACGTGTTTCCGCGAGGCGGGCTGTTCCGGGTGAGCGGGGGAGTGATCTTCTCGAGCTCGCGCGTGGATGCGAAAGGGGTGCTCGCCGGTCCGGTGACGATCGGCAGCGAGACGTACCAGCCGGCCGAAGTGGGCGACCTGAACGGGAAGGCCGACTACCCACACGGCATCATCCCCTATGCGGGCGTCGGATTGTCCAGCCAGGCACGATTCACCGTGACGGTCGACCTCGGGATCGGCTTCAGCGGCTATCCCCGCGTGGAACTGACCGCCAACTCGCCCCTGACAGGCACCGAACTCCAGCAGCTGGAGGCGAGCCTCGCGCAGGAACAGGCCCAGATTCAGCAGGGGATCGAGAGCCACAGCTGGGCGAAGTTCTACCCGGTGGTCTCGCTGGGATTCAAGTTCCGGTTCTGATCAGACCCGGAGTCCCACTGACCGCATCAGCTCGATCGCGTTGCTCCGCTCGACGACACCCGGCCTGAGCCGATAGTCGAACAGCAGGCGTCCCGCTTCGATGGCATCCTCGAAGTGGACGTTGGCCGCTCGCGGGGCCAGCCCATCCGCAATCCCCGCGAGCGCCAGGTCGTGGGTCGTCAGGAGCCCGATCGCCCCGCCGGCGACGAGGTGCTCCACGATGGCCCGCGCCCCGATCGCCCGGTCGTGCGAGTTGGTACCGCTGAGCAGTTCATCGAAGAGAAAGAGCACCGGTTGCCGGCCCGCCAGCAGGTCCATGACGGCCCGGATCCTGGCGATCTCGGCGTAGAAGCGCGACTGCCCCTGCTGCAGTGAGTCCTGCGGCCGAAACGACGCCCCGATCGCCAGCGGCGAGAGGCGGAGCCGGGTCGCCCGGACCGGCGCCCCGGCCTGGGCCAGCACCGCGTTCACGCCGACCGCCCGCAGCAGCGTGCTCTTCCCCGACATGTTCGAACCGCTCACCACCAGCGCCCGCAGTTCCCTACCCAGCCTCACGTCGTTGGCGACGGCGCGATCGTGCGGGAGCAGCGGGTGCGCCAGGCCGGTGGCCTCGAACGCGGCATCACCGGCCGCGATGTCCGGAAAGGGATAGGCCGGGTGCTCGAAGGCGAACGTCGCCAGCGAGGTCAGCGCCTCGAATTCGCCGAGCCAGGTGATCCAGCCGCCGACCGATGGGCCGTGCCGCCGCCGCCAGGCCTCGACCGCAAGAGCCAGCTGGGTCGTCCAGAGGAGCAGCGCGCCGACCGGCGCGAAGAGCTGGTTTCGCCGGGAATCGAGCAAACCGATCAGGCGATGGAGCCGGGCGATCCGCCGTGACGCCGGCAGGGCGCCCGCGTCCTGGCTGGCCCGGAGCTCTATCAGCCGCGGTGACTCGAACGTCTCCCGCTCCAGCCGCTCGAGCATGGCCGCCATCTGGTCCAGGCCTCGCGACGGCCGCTCCGCGGCCCGGACGATCTCGCCCACCACGACACGAAACCTCGCGGCGATGGCCAGGCTCGCCCCGAGGCTCAGCAGCACCGCCATCGGCGGCACGCCAAACCAGGTGGCCCCGACCAGCGTGGTCACGTTGAGCAGCCCCAGCAGACCCGCGGCCGGGCCTGCCCACGCCGGCACCGATCTGGGCGCCGCCTCCCCCCAACGCGTCAGGGCACCGCGCTGCAGTCCAGCGCCGACCTCACGACCGAGAACCGCGAGATCCTCCCGAAGCTGGAGCCGCTCACGCAGTTCGGCGACCGCGCCCTGGCGGGCCAGCACGTCGTCGGGCGAAGCCGGCCCGCGCAGCCAATCCGCCAGCGTCTCCTCACCGGCGGCGGTTCGAGCGGTGCAGAGCAGCTCGAACACCGAGCCGCTCCCGAAGAGGTCCAGATCGTCCGCATAGACGTGGTCCCGGTCGCGGAAACGCTCCCCGGCGGTTCCCTTCCCCATCCACTGGCCGGCCAGCCGCGCCAGTCCCTGCGCATACCAGAAGGCCACGCCGCGAGCGCGATCGCGGCGGCGGACGACCCGCTGGTGGAGCAGGGCCAGCAGCCCGAAGCCGGCGAGCGGCAGCAGCGCCCACCAGAGCGACGGCCGACCTCGCGTGAGGGCCGGCCAGGCGATGGCCAGCATCACGACGAAAAGCACGCCCCGACCGAGGGAGAGCCCGTTGCATCGCCGGTCGAGTCCGGCGACCGCAGCTTCCCAGTGGTTCAGGCGCTGCTGATAGGTGGATTCCGGATCGGCCGCGAGGAGCGGTTCACTAGGCATCCGGATAGCCCGAGGGATTGGCTGACTGCCAGCGCCAGGCATCGGCACACATCTCGTCGACGCCGCGGTGCGCGGTCCAAGCCAGGTCGGCGCGGGCCCGCCCGGGGTCGGCCCAGCAGGCCGACACGTCGCCGGGACGCCTGGGAGCGATGCGGTAGGGAAGCAGGCGGCCCGACGCGCGCTCGAACGCCGCGACCATTTCGAGCACGCTCCGGCCCCGCCCCGTGCCAAGGTTGTAGGTGATCACGCCCGCCTGGGTCTTGAGCCGCTCCAGGGCCCGCTCATGGCCGGCGGCCAGGTCCATCACGTGGATATAGTCGCGCACCCCGGTGCCATCCGGCGTCGGGTAGTCGTTGCCGTGGACTGTCAGCTCCGGCAGCCGGCCCACCGCGACCTGAGCGATATAGGGCAGCAGGTTGTTCGGGATCCCGTTCGGGTCCTCGCCGATCTGGCCGCTGGCATGCGCCCCCACCGGGTTGAAGTACCGCAGGATCGCGATCCGCCACTCCGGATCGGCCCGCTGGAGGTCGCGGAGGATCTCCTCGATCATCAGCTTGGACCGCCCGTACGGATTCGTCGCGGACAGCGGGAAGTCCTCCGTGATGGGCACGGTGTGGGGATCGCCGTAGACCGTCGCCGACGAGCTGAACACCAGGGTTTTCACGCCATGGTGGGCCATCACCTCGCAGAGGATGAGCGTTCCGGTGACGTTGTTGTGGAAGTAGCGGAGCGGCTGGGCCACCGATTCGCCGACCGCCTTGAGCCCGGCAAAGTGCAGCACGGCGTCCACCGGTTCCCGCCGGAAGACCTCGTCGAGCCCATGGCGGTTGAGCAGGTCCACTCGGTGAAACGTCAACGGCCGGCCGGTCAGGGCACGGACCCGCCGCAGCGACTCTTCCTTGCTGTTCGAAAGGTTGTCGGCAACGACCACGTCGTGACCCGCTTCGAGCAGGACCAGGCAAGTGTGACTGCCGATGTACCCCGCGCCACCCGTAACCAGAACTCGCATATTTGCTCCTAGAACCTCCAGATATAGGACAACTTGGTCAGGGCGCCCCGCTGGGTCCACTGCCGCGGCGTGAGGAGATCTCCCTCCCCCGCCTGACTCCACCTCACCTGGATACTCTGGTTCGGATGGATGATATACGACCCCAGCAGGTCGAGGCTCATCTGTTCGTAGCGGTCCGAGACCGCGCCGGTCCGCTCGAAGAACCGCTGGTAGCGATACTCAGCGATGACGCGGAGGCCGAGGCGCTTGGTGGCCTGGGCGCGGAGGGCGACGCGCGGGATGGCCGACTCACCATAGAGGCTCTCGCGCTGCTGCGTCGCGGTTCGCCGCCAGATCCGCTGGGCGGAGACCGAGAGATCGATGCGGACCGGCGGGATCGGGCGGAGGCCCAGTGAGGCCTGACCGGAGACGAAGAAGTCCGGCAGCGGGTCACCCTCGTCCACCACATCGTAGTAGATGACTTCCTCACCGGCCCGCAGGAACAGGAACGCGCTCAGTTGTGTCAGCGGCCGGGTTTCGATAAACAGGAAGACCCGGTCGAGATTGTCGAAATCGATCTCTTCGAACCGAATGAACTGGCGCCCATAACCCAGCCCGACGCTGGTCGCGCCGGGAAGGGTGAGGTCCAGTTCGCCCCGCGCCAGGAAGTCGGTCCGCTTGCCGAAACTGGCCAGCCGGTCGCCGGCATGTTCGTAGCCCTGCTCCACCCGGGCGCTGGGCGTCACCTCCTTGAAGAATCCGGTCCCACGGTAGGTGAACTTCACGAAGCTGGAGAGCAGGATAAGGTCGGTGCGGGGCGTGAAGCCGAGCTGGGTGTCGAAGCCGGGGGTGATGTCGAGATATCCCCCGCCAAACTGCCAGTAGCGGCCCTTGTACTCGCCCTGTGCCTGCAGGGCCGCGCCTTGGCGCGCTTCGCCGTTGAGGTCCTGCACCTCGGCGGGCAGCGAGTCGAATGCGGCCTGGGCCTTGGCACTGTCGCCGAGCGCCCCGGTCAGCGCCTGCCACATGGGGGTTGCCAGATCCTGCTCCTGGGTGCCGCTCGCCCCGGCCAGCAGGCGCACGTTCCAGTTGTCGCCAAAGCGGAGCCGCGAATCCAGCGCGCCGACCCAATTCCATCCGTCGCCGAACGACCTCCAGGTGCCGGTCGCCCCGACGAATCCGTCGCTCAGGACGTCCAGCTTGCCGCGGGCGATGCCGCTGGCGACCTCGTCACCGGCATAGGGGTCGTAGGCCGCCGGGTCCAGACCGCCGACCGAGTCGGTGAGATCGTAGCCCCGGTAGTCGTCCAGGGCGGCGATGGTGCCGATCCCGGTGGCGCCCGCCTTGCCCGACAGCTTCAGTCCTCCGGCCGGGTCGGCGATCCGCCGGGTGTAGATCAGGTTCACCGGCGCCGGCTGGAATGACACATCGGCGCCGGGAATCGGGAACTTCGTTTCGAAGATGTCGGCCCCTTCGAGGAAGAAGGGTCGCTTCTCCGGAAAGAACAAAGCGAAGCGGTTGTTGAGCGTCAGCTGTCCCGCGTCGGCCTCGATCTGGGAGAAATCGGGGTTGTAGGTGCCATCGAGGGTGACGCCCGGCGAGAGCCCCACCTTGAGGTTCGCACCCAGATCCAGGCTGTTGTCGTGAGGGCCGAACGGCTGGCCCAGCCCCGGGCGCGAGACATCGGTCCGGGCGACCAACGCGGGATTGAACTCCACGGCCCGGCTGCTGGCGATATCCCCAATCCCGGTCATCGTGATCATCTGGCAGAGGGTGCACGACAGGTTCCGGTCCCTTGGCCAGGGCGAGTCTTCCATGTTGTCGCGGCCGTAGTGCCGGGCCAGCGAGAGCCCCCACCGCTGCTCGGTCCCGGGCCGGTACCGCAGGGTCCGGAAAGGGATCCGGATCTCGATGGACCACCCGTCCTCGAGAAGCTTCCCGGCGCTGTCGAACTCCCCGTCCCACTCGGTGAACCCGGTTCCCTCTGCGTCGATCCCGTCGCCCTGGACCCCGATCGGGTTGATCGCGAAGCCGAAGGCCTGGCGCCGGTCGTTGAAGGTGTCCAGCTCCAGCCCGATCCAGTCCTGTCCCTGCTCGACGATGGCATCGCGCTCGTGCAGCCGGTAGCGGACCTTCGAGCGGTCGTCCCAGGCACGAACCCCGATGTAGATGGCGTCGTGGTCGTATGTCAGGTAGGCGGCCGTCCGGCCGGCGGGCGCAATATTGTCTCCCGGCTTGGTCTGGACCCACTGGTCGAGCACGGCGGCATCCCGCCAGGCCGGCTCATCCAGCTTCCCGTCGACAATCGGCGGCGTGGCCGTCCGAGGCACCCGCAATTCGCCGCCCATCCGGACTTGGGCCCTGAGCAGCCCAGGGGTCCCGAGTAACGCGGCGAGGAACAGCCGGCGGAGGAACCCCCGCTTCACGCAGCGCGCGCCAGCAGGGCCCGCAGGCGCGGGAATGCCTGGGCGATGTCCTCCAGTGACACCGCGCCGACCGAAAGCCTGAACCAGCCGCTCTCTTCCGCCAGTCCGAAGGCCTGGAAAGGCACGACGGCCAGCCCGGCGTCCTCCAGCAGCAGCTTGCGAATCTCGTCATTGGTGGCAACACGATGACCGCCGATCGTCTTGCCGACCAGCCGGAGCTGGAGGGAGAGGTAGATGGCGCCCTGCGGATGGACGCAATCCACCGGGAAACCTTCCTCCCGGAGTGCCGAGAAACCGGCGTAGAGAGCATCCAGTCTGCGCTGGACGTCTGCATCCATCCGGGTGCGGAACGCCTCGACGGCGGCTCTGTTCCGCAGGAACTTGGCGACGGCGATCTGCTCCGCCCTCGGCGCCCAGGCACCAACGTGACCGAGAAAGTCTCGCATCCGGGCGGTCACCGCCGGCGCCGCCAGCGACCAGCCGACCCGGAGCCCGGTTGCGGCGAACGCCTTGGAGATGCCGTCGAGCGAGATCGTATAGGGGGCCGCCTCGGGCACGAGGGCCACGGGGTGGGCGTGGACGGCGTGATAGACCAGGGAGCCGTAGACCTGGTCCCAGAGCAGGAAGAGCGCTCGCCGGCCGGCGGCGCGACGGCGATCGTTTTCCGCCACCACGGCCGCGGTGATGCGCCGCAACTCATCGGGATCGATCATCGTGCCGGTCGGGTTCGCCGGCGAGCAGAGGCAGAGCATCGCGGCCTCGCCCAGGTGGGGCGCGATCTCCTCGAGCGTCGGGTGGAACCCGTTTTCCCGTCGGGCCACGATCGGCACGCTCCGCGCCGCGGTGAGCCAGATATAGTGGTTGGTATTCCAGGACGGTACGCCGTAGACCACCGCATCGCCGGCGTTGAGCAGGGTCCGGAAGGTGGCATAGAGCAGCGGCCGGACCCCCGCGGCGATGAGCACCGACTCGAGCGGATACTCGACACCAAGGTCGCGGGCCACCAGCTCGCGGACGGCCTCCCGGAGCGGCAGGATCCCGTCCGACGGCGGGTAGTTGGTCTCGCCCGCCTTGAGGGCCTCCTGCGTGGCCGCGAGCAGCTCCGCGGGAACCGGGAACTGGCGCGGATCGAAGTCCCCGACCGTGAGGTTGCAGATCGGCTTTCCCTCGGCCATCAATCGGCGGACCTCCGCCGCGATCCGGAGGATTTCCGAGCCCCGCATGCCCTGCACGAGGTCCGAGAGGGAGTGTTCCAGCAGCGGCACCGGGCCGAAGTCCGGAACGATCGTGGCAGTTCTCATTGGCGCGTCTCGTCTCGGTCAGGGTGGACGTGGGTCGGTGCCGGCGCCGTGCCCGGTCGCCTGCAGAATCAGTCGCCCGAGCGGGGCGACGTACCGCCAGGCCGCGGCGGCGAAGTTACACTTGCTGCGCTCCATCTGGCACCGCCTCGGGTGAGCACCAAGCAGTCCCCTCGGTATAAGGCGAAATGCCACCACTTCGCCCGCCGATTCCAGCCCGGCGAGGCTCGGCGGGGGCCTCTGGGCATGGGCCGGCGCACCCACCAGAATGGCGGTCAACCAGAGGCGATGCAGCCTGAAAGAGGAGGACATTGGCGACAAGTGAAATCTAGTGCAATCGGGTTATCTTTCTCCGGGTGCAATATCGGAAACCCGAGAAGGAGTGTCTGCTATGCGAGGACTGGTTCTGGTGGGTCTGACGCTTGCCTCGGCGGTGCCCTCCCTGGCAGCCCAGACCGACAGCATGAAGATGAAGATGCCGGGCACGGCGAACTGCTGCCAGGGCGAGATGGGCGGCATGGCGGGGATGAAGCATGATGGCCGGATGGGGGGAATGCAGCACGGCGCCATGATGGGTGGGATGGGAATGGAGATGGCGATGGGCGGGATGATGGGCCCCATGGCCAAGATGCAGGCCTTCGATCCGGATCATCTCCTGGCCGCCAAGGACAAGCTCTCACTCACCGAGCCGCAGATCACGAAGCTCACGGCCATCCGCGATGCCGGCAAGAAAGCCGCTGAGGCTGCCCATCAGCCAGCGCACGCCGCCATGCAGGGCCTGATGAAGGAAACGGCGGCCGCTAATCCCGACACCACCAAGCTCCGCCAGTTGTTCATGGCGCATGAGACCGGCATGGCCAACGTCCAGTGGGCCAAGGCCAGCACCTCGCTTCAGGCGCGCGCGGTCCTCACCGAGGTACAGCGCGCCCGGGTGGACGGTTGGATGGACGGCATGCAGGGACATCAGAAGATGAAGATGCAGGACGGCGGCATGCCGGGGATGCAGCATCCCGACAAGCCCTGATTCGGTACATCCCACACCCAAGGAGGAATCCGGAATGCGTGGCACCAAGACGTTCATAGCGGCCGCCGGGATGCTGTTTGTCCTGGCGGGGAGCGCCGCAGCCCAGCGCAACTGGGCCGGGCAGTTCTACATGGGCTATCCGATCGCGGTCAGCAGTGGCCTGAGTCACTACGCCTCGGGGACGTTCAGTTGGGGCGGTGGGGCCGTGTACAGCCCTGAAGACAAGGCCTGGGGCATCCGGATCGACATCCGGAACAGCCGGTTCAACGGCAAGGATGACGTCATCCAGAAGAAGCTCGATTCGCTCGGGTTGAGCGAGGCCTACAACAAGGATGCCTACGCCCGGACCTGGGACTTTGCCCTCGCGGGCGAGCTGGGCTCCCCCAAATCGAAGAAGACCCGGGTCTACGCCTTGGGAGGCGTCAACTTCTCCAACAAATACAGCGCGCTCACCGAACCCACGGCGGTGGGTGGGTGCTATTGGGATCCGTGGTGGGGATACGTTTGCGGCAGCGGAGTAGTGGACGAGGTCGTTGCCCATACGAACGTCTGGGAGTTCGGGTTCAACGTTGGCGGCGGCGTCAGCATGGACGTGGGCCGCGGCGCCCGGGTCTTCCTGGAGGCGGTCTATACCTCCATCGGTGGGAGCACCGTTACGAGCGGTACGAACACGAAGAAGTCGGAGAAGGTGGGTTATGTGCCGATCTACCTCGGGGTTCGGTTCTAGAACGCGAACCGCGACGCTGAACCGCTGAGCAGTGAGATGGCGGGTGCCCCAGGCATCCGCCATCTTGCTTCAGCCCTCCTCCATGTCGGGCGAAGGAGGCAGGCCAATGCCGTTTCTTGATGCCGCAGGCACACGCATCCACTATCAGGTCACCGGCAGCGGCCAGCCGCTGGTATTCCTCCATGGGCTTGGCGGCAGCACGGAGGACTGGGCCCCGCAGATCGCGGCCTTCGCATCACGCTACCAGGTCATCACCCTCGATGTCCGCGGGCACGGTCTCTCCTCGAAGCCCCGGGGATCCTACCAGGTCGAGGACTTCACCGCCGATGCCCGGGCGGTCCTCTGCCAGGTGGCAACGGGTCCGGTCCACGTCGTCGGCCTTTCCATGGGCGGCATGATCGCGCTGCAGCTCGGGCTCGATGCGCCGGACCTGGTGAGGACACTGGTCATCGTGAACAGCGGCCCGGAGGTCCGTCCTGCCAATCTGCGGGATCGACTGCTGCTCTGGCAGCGCGCGCTCCTGACCCGCACGGTCTCGATGGAAACCTGGGGCCGGATCCTCG
>Ga0315283_10002495_pt1 | contig 15399 bp, 12 predicted proteins | sample YL17G09_0_MG_FD_204541 | JGI IMG/M metagenome (GOLD analysis project Ga0315283, IMG submission 204541) | Sediment microbial communities from Yellowstone Lake, YNP, Wyoming, USA - YL17G09_0 | ecosystem: Environmental > Aquatic > Freshwater > Lake > Sediment | place: USA: Wyoming | collected... | reverse complement strand
CATAGAGACCCCGTGGAAGCCGTTCCGTCCGAAGGCGAGCCTCGCGACCTCGAGAAGCTGAGCCCGCCTTTCGGGGGCCCGCATGCGGCGTCTGGTCTGTTCGGTGGTCGACATCTGACCCTGAGACTGTACCCCAGGCCTGCGCTCCGGAGGCCCAGGTGCGATAGCCTGCGCTGGATGGAACACCACATCACCGTTCGTCACTACCACGATGGGACGTTGGTCGAGACGGAGTTCGCCCCGGCCTCGGTGAGCGACATCCTCGCGAGCGAGGAGGCGGCGCGCATCTGGTTGGACATCGCGGATCCGACGGACGAGGACCTGGCCATGGTCCAGGAGGAGTTCGGGCTCCATCCGCTCTCCATGGAGGACGCGAAGAACAAGGGCCAACGTCCCAAGGTCGAGACCTTCCAGGGGTACTTCTTCGTCGTGATGCACGGCCTGTCGCTCGACCGGGAGGACGAGTTGCAAGACAGCGAGATACACGTCTTCACGGGGACGCGGTTCCTGGTGACGCTCCGCTATCCGCCTGTCTTCGACATGGGGGGCGTGAAGGAGCGCTGGGACCGCCAACCGGATCTGACCGACGAAGGCGGGGCCTTCCTGCTGTACGCCTTGCTCGACGAGGTCGTGGACGCCTACTTCCCGATCGTCGACCGGTTCGAGGACATGACGGATGACATCGAGACGCGGATCTTCTCCGAGACTCCCGACACGGACCTACAGGAAGACATCTTCAAGCTCAAGCATCGGGTAGTGGAGTTCAGGAGATTGGTGATGCCGCTCCGCGAGGTGATAGATCTGGTCCAGGAACAGCCGGGCTTCGTTACGGAGAAGCTGGGACCGTACTTCCGTGACATCTCCGACCATGTCATCCGGACCCTGGAGTTCGTCGACAACGTCCGAGAGATGTTGACCGCAGCTCTCGAGGCGAAGCTCTCCCTGGACGCCAACCGTCTCAACCAGGTCATGAAGAAGATCACCTCGTGGGGCGCGATCCTGTTGGTGCCGACGCTCATCGCGGGTATCTACGGCATGAACTTCAACAACATGCCCGAGCTCAGATGGGGGTTCGGCTACCCGGGCGCCCTCGGCCTGATGCTGGTCGCCAGTACCGCCCTCTACCTGGTCTTCAAGAAGAAGGACTGGCTCTAGGGGTGCGGCTCTAGCCCTTCAACGTCGTCGCGGTCACGTTCACGACTCCTGACCCCAGTGGCGCCAGTTCTTCGAATGCTGCCTTCGAGAGGTCGAGGATCCGCCCCCCGACGTATGGACCGCGATCCTGGATCGTGACTATCACGTAGTTGTCCCCGGCACGAACCGAAACCCTGGTTCCGCACGGCAGCGTTCGGCTGGCCGCGTAGTACCCGCTCGTGTGCGAGGTGCAGGCGCCGTGAGACGCGGAGAACCATGAAGCCTGTCCGCGCTGCACTCCCGATGCTTCGTGGAAATGCATCGCCAGGTATTCGTCAGCGAGTTTCTGGCGGAACGCCTCAACCTCTGCGTCGGAGGCGTCCGGATTCGCGCGCATCCACTGGTGTTCGGCATGCCGGAGCGAGGGTTCGCTCTTCCACGAGTGGTCCCAGGTCTGTTGGTCGTACTGCCACCACCTGGGGAGGTGTGGGAAGGCTCCTGCCGGAAGCACTGCGGCTAGGAGCAGTACTGCGGTGAGCGCGGCCACGAACAGGCCCCGCTTCTTGAGTGATGTGTTCATAGGAGATCTCACCCCCGCCGGGTTGATCGGAGTTATCGGCCTCCGTCGGACCCGCGGTAGGTCGTGAGTGTCCGACCACCTTCCTTCCTCTTCTCGTCCATCTCGTTCCGTACTCTCCATCTCGACGTCCGGGCCCCAAGCGTGGGCAAGCCCAGGGCGCGTTTCAGCGCCGACCAAAGGGGGAATTCCGGACGGTCGTCCAGGTGAGTTCGGCCACGGTAGACCAAGGGTCGAGAGGCTGGCAAGCGGCTGATCCGGTAGATAGGCCTACGGCTCCGGGGCCTCTGTGGGGGCAGCGAAGGACCTCCTCGGGGTCATCTGGGGGACCGTTCAGGGGCGTTCCTGCAGCTAGAGGCCGGGTTCAGAGCATGGGCCTAACGGCCGACATGGGCGCCGGAGATAGGCCCCGCCGACCGGCGCAGATTTGTCTGTCTTTTTGGTGTCAGCGTTTCCCCTGAGCCCGCATCCGAGCCCGTTCTGAGGGAGGCCGGATACCATGGCTGCGATGCCGAAGAAGGTTCTCCTCGCCCAGCCACGCGGATACTGCGCCGGGGTCGAGCGCGCCGTCGAGGCGGTGGAGCTGGCGCTCCAGAAGCACGGCGAGCCTGTGTACGTTCGCAAGCAGATCGTTCACAACGCCCACGTGGTCAAGGACCTGGAAGGCAAGGGCGCCATCTTCGTGGAAGAGACAGAGGAGGTGCCCGAAGGCGCGGTCCTGGTGCTGTCGGCCCACGGCGTCGCCCCCGAGGTCCACAGGAACGCGGAGGCGCGACGACTCAGCGTTATCGATGCCACATGTCCGCTCGTGACGAAGGTGCACCTCGAAGCCAAGCGTTTCGCGGGTGAGGGCAGGAACATCGTCCTGATCGGTCACGCCGGTCACGAGGAGGTGGTCGGCACGACCGGCCAGGCGCCGGACCGCACGACCCTCGTCCAGAGTCCGGAGGAAGCGCGAACCGTTCAGATTCTGGACCCAGAACATGTCTCCTACCTGACGCAGACGACACTTTCGGTGGACGAGACCCAGGAGATCATCGAGATCCTGCGCGAGCGCTACCCCGCGATGGAGGCACCGCCGCGCGAGGACATCTGCTACGCGACACAGAATCGCCAGGACGCCGTGAAGGAGATCGCTCGACTCGCCGACGTAGTACTGGTCATCGGCTCTCAGAATTCATCGAACTCGAACCGGCTGGTGGAGGTGGCGCGCGACGCGGGTACGCCCGCATATCTCGTGGACGACGAGTCCGACGTCGATGTGGCCTGGCTGGAAGGCGCAGAGGTGGTGGGCCTCACGTCGGGGGCGTCCGCTCCTGATTGGCTCGTCCAGCAGATGATCGATTTCCTCGCCGCTCAGGGAGCGACCGAGGTTGAAGAGGTGAGGCTCGCGGAGGAGTCGCTTCGGTTCTCTCTTCCGGCCGGGGTCAGGGGCGCGCAGGGGAACTGATCGCAGATCTCAGCGCTCGGCCACGCCTAACATCTCGTGCAGGAAGAACTCGAACCACTCGGAATCCTCTCGGGACTTGCGCGACGTAACCATGTGCTCCGCGAAGGGGTCGGAGAAGTGGTGCAGCTCGTCGGTCCCGCTCTCGACCACGTCGAAGATGGCGTCTGCTGCGGTCTCAGGCCCGACCCGATTCGGCAGCAGGTTCATGAAGCCCTCGATGACCTTGTCGATATCACCCTGGTAGATGGTGTTGCCTTCCGAGACCTTGGCGGCGCGCGTGCCGGCCCTGCCGAACCCACTGGCAACCAGACCAGGCATGACGGCGTATACGTGCACGCCGAGGTCCTTGAGTTCTAGGTAGAGACCCTCAGTGAGGGCTTCCAGGGCCCACTTCGTCGCGTGGTAGTACGCGAAGTGCGGAAAGACCACGTGGCCACCCATCGACGAGAGGTTCACGATCGCGCCGCTCTTTCGCGCCCTCATCCCCGGCAGCACCTCGCGCGTCACACGCACCATCCCGAAGACGTTGGTGTCGAACACCGCTTGGATCTCCTCGTCCGAGGCGTCCTCGACCGGAGCCAGCATCCCGTGCCCGGCGTTGTTGACCAGCACGTCGAGCGCCTCGACCTGCTCGTGCACCTGATCCAGGCAGGCTTTCACCGAGGCGAGGTCGCGCACGTCCAGGGCCATGAGTTCCAGGTCCCAAGCGTTCTCCTTCGCAGCCGCAGCCAGGGTCTCGTCCTTCTCGGGCGTTCGCATGGTGGCGAAGACCTTGTACCCCCCGGCCGCGAATCTCGTCGCGGTGGCCGCGCCGATACCGCTGGATGAACCCGTGATGAGAACGCTCTTCGCCATCTCGAAAGCCTCCTGGTTTCGTCGTATTTGAGAGAGGGAAGGTTACCTTACGTTTCCCCGCCGGCGTGGAATCGCCAGAAGGGTTTGTTGCGCAGCGCCACACCGATCGCGCCGGCGATGCAGAGCACGCCGCCCGAGACGATGGCGAACGCGGGCGAGGTCCACTGGGCTACCAGGCCCGACTCGAGGTTGCCGAGGCGCGGGCCTCCGGCCACCACGAAGAAGTGGATGGAAGTGATACGCCCGCGGATGTCGTCGGTGAGCGAGTTCTGCAGGATCGTGCCCCGGAACACGGCCGAGATCGTGTCGGCGCCACCCGCCACCGCCAGCAACAGGCACGCCACCCACAGCTGCATCGAGAACCCGAACGCCGTGATGGCCGCGCCCCACAGGATGACCATCCAGACCACGGCCTGGCCCTGGTGCTTCACGCGCACGGTCCAGCCCGTCGTCAGCGCCGCGACGAGGGCACCGAAGGCGACCGAGGCGAGCAGCGCTCCCACGACGGGTCCGCCGGTGATGACACTTGGATCCGCCGCGGCCGACACGCCGCCGAAGCGCGTCACGGCCAGCACGGGGAACAGCGCCTCCGGCAGCCCGAAGATCATCGCGAACAGGTCGATCGCGAAGGTGCCCTGGATGACCCGCTTGCCCTTCAGGAAGCGCAGCCCTTCCTTGAGCGACTCCCAGCCCGACTTCTCCGCGGCGCCTTCGGCCGGCGGGATGGACCCCAGGCGCCACATGAGGGCGATGGTCATGACCCACGCGGCCGCACCCAGGCCGTAGGCCCAGCTCAGCCCGAGGGTGCCGATAACGATGCCGCCTAGGAACGGTCCCGCGATGGAGGAGAGACTCCACATCACGTTGTTGAGAGATATAGCCGCTTGGACATGTTCCTTGTCGACGATCACCGGGGTCGTCGCCTGCCGGGCGGGGACGTCGATCCCCGAGACGAAGGCGGCCAGCCCGGTCCCGATGTAGACGACCAGCACCGACGGATGCGCCGCGAGCGCGTTGACGAGCAGGAGCAGCGACACCGCGACGTGCCCTGCCCCTCCCACCACGAGGATCGTGCGGCGGTCGTAGCGGTCGATGATCGGACCGCCGATCGTAGTGCCGAACATGAGCGGGAGGAACCCAACGAGTCCAACGATGCCTAACGCGGCCGGTGACTTGGTGAGCGCGTAGACCTGCATCAGGATGGCGACGTAGGTCGCCTCGCCGCCGATACCGCCGACGACCTCTCCCGTCCAAAGCCGCCTGTAACGGGGGAAGGCGCGCAGCGGCGTGGTGTCAGCCGCGATCGCTCTCACGGCGCGCCTGAAGCGGGATGGGGCCGGGCTTCCGTCCACGGCCCGACGCTAGCAGAGCTCCGAGGGCGGGGCGACTACACCGTGCCGAGGGCCTCGTCGAGGACGTTCAAGCCGTCCTCCAGCAGATCCTCTTCGATGTTGATCGGGGGCAGAAGCCGGATCACGTTGTCGAACGTACCCGCCTTCAGAAGGACGACGCCTTTCTCCAAGCAGTGCTTCACGATTGCGCTGCCCTTGGCTCCATCCAGCGGGGTTTTGGTTGCGCGATCCTCCACCAGTTCGATCGCGGTCATCATCCCGCGGCCGCGAACCTCACCGATGATCTCGTGCCGCGAGGCCATCTCGTTCAACCTACCGAGGAGCTTGGCGCCCAGCGTCTTCGAACGCTCGAGCAGTCCGTCTCGTTCGATCATGTCGAGGACCGCGAGCGCCGCTGCGGCGGCAACCGGGTTTCCCCCATAGGTCCCGCCCAGGCCACCGATGTGCACGGAGTCCATGAGATCCGCGCGCCCTGTTACCGCCGAAAGGGGGAAGCCGGCGGCAAGAGACTTCGCGGAGGTGACGATGTCGGGCGTTACACCTTCGTTGACGATCGTGAACCAGTCGCCTGCGCGTCCCATGCCCGTTTGGATCTCGTCGGCGATGAACACGATCCCGTTGGCTTTGCAGTGATCCGCCAGTCCCGCGAGGAAGCCCGGCGCCGGGATGATGAAGCCGCCCTCGCCCTGGATGGGTTCGACGATCACGGCGGCGATGTTGTCTTCTCCGATGTGCTTGTGCATCTCTTCGATCGCATAGGCGAGCGCTTCCTGCGCGCACTTGTCGGGACCGCTCGGCCAGCGATAGGGGTACGCGAACGGCAGCCGATAGATCTCCGGAGCGAAGGGGCCCATCCCCTGCTTGTACGGCATCACCTTCGCCGTCAGCGACATGCCCATGAGCGTCCGGCCGTGGAACGCGTGGTCGAAGGTGACGATCGCTGAACGCCCCGTCGCGTAGCGCGCGATCTTGACGGCGTTCTCCACCGCCTCAGCGCCGGAGTTGGCGAACATCGTGCGGGCTTCTCCTTCGATCGGAGCGATCGCGTTGAGGCGTTCGGCGAGTTGGATGTACGGCTCGTTGGCCGTGACGTGGAAGCAGGAATGTATGTCGCGGTCGATCTGCGCCTTCGCGGCCTCGACCACGGCCTCGGGTGTGTGGCCCACGTTGAGGACGGCGATGCCGGTGGAGAAGTCCAGGAGCCTGTTGCCGTCAACGTCTTCGATGATCGCTCCGTGGGCGCGCTCCGTGACGATCGGATGGATGTTCGCCACACCGGACGCGACGGCCTTCGCGCGACGCTCGAACCATTCGCGGGACTTGGGCCCCGGTATCTCAGTGACGACCTTGCGCTCCTGTGGGATGTCCATGCTGCCTCCGGATCTTCCTTCGGCCGAGCGGTTGCCCGGTGTGGAGAAGTCTGGGCTGAGGCGCGTCTCATGTCAGGGTCCGTCAGGCCCCGAACGAGTTCGCCGTTTTGTACCTTCCGTCTACCGATGGCCCCTGACGGGTGATTCAGGTCGCCGGATTGTACGGGCCGTACAATCTGGCACATGACTGTCTCCGTTCGGGACCTCCTTGACCTCAGAGGGCTGTCCCTGACCCTCGTTGCGGGCTCCGCCGGTTTGGACAGGGGCATCCGCTGGGTGCACATCGCGGAACTCGACGACCCCACGCCGTGGCTGAAGGGCGGAGAGGTTGTGCTGACCACCGGCATGGGCATCGGAAACTCTCCGACGAGGCAGAAGGCGTACGTGAAACGCCTCGCCGGCGCCGGCATCGCCGGTCTGGGCCTTTCGGTAGGTCACAACTACCGCAAAGTGCCGAAGGCGATGCTGGATGCTGCCGAGGAGTTGGATTTCCCGATACTCGAGATCCCGTACCAGGTTCCTTTCATCGCCATAACCGAAGCGATCGCCACGCGGCTACTGGCCGAGCAGTACAACCAGCTCCAGCGAGCCGTTGATGCCCAGCAGGTGCTGACGCGCGCGGTCATGGAGGCTGAAGGCGTCAAGGGCGTCGCCAACGCTCTTGCGAACGTGATCCACGGATGGGCGCTCGTTCTTGACCTCCACGGGACGCCGCTGGCCACGACCTCGCGCGATGCCGGCCAGCGTGCCGACCGCATCTGGCGCGAGCTCCGGGAGTCTCGTCCGGAGGGAACGGGCTTCAGCCTGACCGTCGTCGACGAAGGGCACCACGTTTGGATACAGCCGATAGGGGCGCAAGGTCGGGTCGAATCCTTCCTGGCTGTCGGCAAGCCCGACGCCCTCACTCCGTTCGACCGCATCGTTGCGGGCCACGCGCTGTCGCTTTTCGCCATCGAGCTCTCCAAGGAACGCGCGGTGGCCGATGCCGAGCGCCGCATGCAGGGCGACTTCTTCGAATCGCTCGTTGCCGGCAGCCTGTCCGAACACGATGCTGCGCGCGGCCTCGCCCGGTTCGGCCTGACCAAGGAGGGCAAGATCTTCGTCATGGCCCTCGAGGGCAGTGCGACCGATGGGCTTGCGTGGGCGGCCGAGGACTACTTCTCACGGCTGGGGGGCGGGTTCCTCGTCTCGCCGAACGGCGAAACGGTGAACGTGCTCGTTGCCGCGGACGACGATCTCGAGCCCAAGAAGATCTCCGCCGACCTCGGGAGCCGGGTCGACGCATCGGTTCGGGCCGGTTTCTCGAGCCAGGTGCCCGTGGACGAGATCGCCCGCGGCCTGCGCGAGGCAAGATACGCGTTGCAGGTTTGCCGGCTCGAGGGTTGGGATGCGGCCGGGTTCGGCGATCTCGGCACCTACAGGCTCCTCCTGTCCATGGCCGATCCGGACGCGCTCCGAGCCTTCGCCGACTCGCTCCTCGAGCCCCTGGATGCCTACGACCACGACCACGGCGGCGAGTTGATCCCGTCTCTGCGCTCGTTCCTGGAGCACAACGCCCGCTGGGAAACCGCCGCGGCCGAGCTGTTCGTCCACCGTCACACGCTGCGCTACCGGATGCGCAAGGTCGAGGAGTTGACCGGCCGCAAACTGTCGTCGTCCTTCGACCGCATGGAGTTCTGGCTCGCCCTTCGGGCCCGCGAGCTGCAGTCCGTCCAGATCGAGCCCTAGACCTAGACCACCCTTCCTCCTCTACCTGGCTGTCCGCTCCGTACAGTCACGACCGCCCGGTTCGCCATTCCCGACTAGCCCCATAAGTCCCCTTCGGGTGATACTCCCGGTTGAGGAAGCATCCGGCGGCCCTTGTTCAGATGGAGGTGGTGCTCGCGTGGCAGCCAAGCAGATGTTCATCAACGGCGAGTTCGTGAACTCGTCAAGTGGTGAGACGGTAGAAGACATCAACCCGGCGACTGGGGAAGTCATAGCTGAAACCCAGCGCGCCACGGTTGAAGACACCGACCGGGCAGTGGCAGCTTCGCTAAAGGCGTTCGAAGAGGTTTGGTTCAACGTTACGCCGGGGGAGCGCTCCGCGATGCTGCTGAAGATCGCCGACGCCATCGAGGAGGACGCCGACGAGCTCGCGCGCCTCGAGTCGATCGATGTGGGAAAGCCCATCGAGGTGTCGAAGGCCGACATCCCGTTCATCGCCGACAACCTCCGATTCTTCGCCGGCGCTGCACGGCTGCCCGAAGGCAAGAGCGCGGGTGAGTACATCAACCTCGACGGGAATCTCTTCACGAGCATGATCCGCCGCGAGCCGCTCGGCGTAACGGTCGGCATCGCCCCTTGGAACTACCCGCTGATGATGGTGGCCTGGAAGATCGGTCCCGCGCTGGCGGCCGGCAACACCTCGATCATCAAACCCGCTGAGAACACACCGCTGACGGCGTTACGCCTGGCCGAGATCACCGCGGACATCCTGCCTCCGGGCGTATTCCAGGTACTCACAGGCCGCGGAGCCGTGGTCGGCGATCGTTTGACCCGCCATCCGGACGTCCGCCTCGTCAGCGTTACCGGCGACACCGCGACGGGGAAGATGATCGCTGCCGCGGCGGCCGACACCGTCAAGCGAGTTCACTTGGAGCTGGGTGGCAAGGCTCCCGTCGTGGTCTTCGACGACGCGGATGTCGAACTGCTGGCGGAGATCGTGAAGTTCGCGGGATACACCAACACAGGACAGGATTGCACCGCTTCCTGCCGCATCATCGCCGGCCCGAAGATCTACGACGACGTGCTGTCGGCCCTCGTGCCGGCGGTCGAGTCGATCAAGGTTGGACCGATCGATGATTCCGAGACCGAGATGGGGCCGCTCGTGCACGAGAAGCAGCGCGAGAGTGTCGCCGGATTCGTGGACCGGGCACGCGAGGCTGGCGCAGAGATCCTCACCGGTGGCGAGATCATCGACGGACCCGGTGCGTACTACAAGCCGACCGTCGTCGCGAACCCGGATCAGAAGTCCGAGATCGTGCAGCGCGAGGTCTTCGGCCCGGTCGTGTCCGTGCAGCGCTTCTCCGACGAGGAGCAGGCCGTTACGTGGGCGAACGACGTCGAGTACGGCCTGGCATCATCCGTCTGGACCAGGGACACGTCTCGCGCGATGCGCGTAGCCAGGCGCCTGCAGTACGGGGCCGTGTGGGTGAACACGCACTTCATGATCGCTCCGGAGATGCCTCACGGTGGGTACAAGGCGTCCGGCTACGGCAAGGACATGTCCATGTACTCGATGGAGGACTACACGCAGATCAAACACGTCGTGGTCAACCTGGAGAACGGCTGAGCCGAGCCCTCCGGGCCGGCCACGTCGGCGAGGCCTGCAACTAATCGAATACCCAACCCCCAGAAAGGTTGATGCAACGTGGCTACCAAGCCCTTCCTAATCAACGGCGAGTGGCGCACCGGCGATGGCGTGCTCGAAGTCAGGAACCCCTACGACCAGAGCCTGGTCGCCGAAGTTGGCTTGCCGACGGCTCAGGACCTCGAAGACGCGACCGTCGCCGCGGTCGAGGGCTTCAAGGAGACCAAGGACCTGCCGGTGCACGTCCGGGCCGACGCTCTCGACCACATCTCCAAGCGCCTCGGCGAGACCATCGAGGAGAACGCGAAGCTCATCGCCTCCGAGGGAGGTAAGCCGCTCAAGTGGGCGACCGTCGAGGCGACCCGCGCCGTCTCTACCTTCCGCTGGGCGAGCGAATACATACGCAACCACTCGGATGAGTTCGTCCGACTCGATGCCGAAGGCGCCATGGCCGGTCGCGCCGCGATCGTGCGCCGGTTCCCGGTGGGCCCGGTGTTCGGCATCTCGCCGTTCAACTTCCCGCTGAACCTCGTCGCGCACAAGGTCGCTCCATCCATCGCTGCCGGCGCGACACTCGTGTTGAAGCCCGCCTCGGCCACACCGCTGTCGGCGCTGAAGCTGGCGGAGATCGTGATGGAGACCGACCTGCCGAAGTCGATGTACTCCGTGCTTCCGGCGAAGTCCTCGCTGGCGGAGAACGCCGTGAAGGACGAGCGCTTCAAGAAACTCACCTTCACCGGGTCCGCGCCGATCGGTTGGTACCTGAAGGGCCTCGATCCCAAGAAGAAGGTCACATTGGAGCTCGGCGGCAACGCGGGTGTGATCATCCACTCCGACGCGGACCTCGACTGGGCGGCCAAGCGCTGCGCGTTCGGCGGCTACTACCAGGCCGGCCAATCGTGCATCTCGGTGCAGCGCATCCTCGTTCAGGCTGAGGTCTACGAAGACTTCCTCCTGCGCTACAAGAAGGAGGTCGAGGGACTGAAGACCGGCGACCCGCTGGACCCGACCGTCGATGTGGGGCCGGTCATCGACCCAGGCGAACTCGATCGCATCGACGCCTGGGTGAAGGAGGCGGCTGCCAGCGGCGCCGAGATCCTGGTCGGCGGAGAGCGTGTAGGAGACTCGTGCTACGCGCCGACGATCATCACGCAGACAAGGGGCACCGACAAGGTGCGTTGCGAGGAGATCTTCGGTCCGGTCACTGCGGTGGTTCCGTACGAGACCTTCGACGACGCGCTCGCCGAGGTCAACGACTCACGGTTCGGCTTGCAGGCCGGCGTCTTCACCAAGGACATCGATCGCATCATGCAGGCGCATCGGACCCTCGAGGTCGGCGGCGTCGTCATAAACGACCAGTCGGCCTTCCGCGCGGATCAGCAGCCGTACGGCGGGTCCAAGGACTCCGGTTTCGGTCGCGAGGGGCTGCGCTGGGCGATCGAAGAGATGACCGAGCCGCGTATCCTCATCCTGTCCAACGTGCCACTCTGATGGCGCCCAAGGTTGCGGTTCTCGGTGCCGGCGCGATGGGAAGCGTTGCGGCCAAGCTGATCGCCCGACACAAGGACGAAGTGGATCTGCTCATCGTCGACGTGGACCTGCAACGCGCGCAGGCGGTCGTGGCCGACATAGGAACGGGGGAGGCCCGCGCGTTCGACGCGAAGTCCGATGAGTTGACGAGGGTCCTGCGAGAGGTCCAATCGGTCGCCGCCTGCCTCCCGTACAGGCTCAACATCCCGGTGATGGAGGCCGCGCTCAAGGCGCGGTGTCACTACGCGGATCTCGGAGGACTGTTCCACACGACCTTGAAGCAGATGGAGTACGACCAGCGGTTCAGGCAGGCTGGGGCGGCCGCGGTGCTGGGGATCGGATCGGCTCCCGGGCTCACCAACATCCTCGGGAAGTATGGCGCGGACCAGTTGGACACGGTCGTCTCGATAGACATGGTGGACGGGGCGATAGAGGAGGGCGGAGGCGGCTTCGGGGTTCCGTACTCGGTCGAGACCGTCTTCGACGAGTTCACCCTTCCCGCGATGGTGTTCGAAGACGGCGAGATGAAGGAAGTCCCGGCGGCTTCGGGCGTGATCATGTGGGACTTCCCCGAACCGCTCGGAACGCTCCCGGCCATGTACACCCTTCACTCGGAGCCGGCGACGATGCCCCAGAGCGTTCCCGGGGTTCGCGACGTGCGTTGGCGGCTCGCACTTCCGACGGCGGTTCACGAGGGATTCGCCTTCTTGACGGAGATAGGGATGGTGTCGAACGAGCCGGTCGATACTCCCAACGGACGGGTGACCCCGCGCGAAGTCGCGGCGGCGGTGTTGGACCGGATGCCCGTTCACGAGGGCCCCCCCCGCGACGTCGAATACCTGGACGTTCGGGTGGCCGGCACGAAGGATGGCAAGCCCGCGAAGTGGCGAGGCCTGGCGAAGCTCACTCCGCCTCCGGAGGGCATGTCCGCTGGAGCTTTCGGAACGGCCCTCCCGATAGCGCTCACCGCGCGGTGGATGGCCGTCGGGAAGGTCTCTCCGGGTGTCTACCCGGCCGAGTTGGCGCACGACAACGCCGAGTTCATCGCCGAACTGGAGCGCGAAGGCGTCGAGTTCACGTTCTCGCTCGAAGTGGGCTAACGGGGACAACCTGCTGCGTCGGGCCCTCTCTCGTGGGAGGATTGGCGCATGAACGAACGGTCCGTCCGCCGCACCGGGCTCGCCCTGCGTGATCCGCTGCCCTGGCACGAACTCGTCTTGGCCACCGAGACGGCGGAAACGACGGGATACGACACGCTTTTGCTGCCGGAGATAATGGGAAGGGAAGCTTTCGGAACCCTGGCCGGCTTGGCGAGAGCGACGTTCAAGATCAAGCTGGGTAGCGGAGTCGTGCCGCTCGGCTCCCGCAAGCCTGATGTGCTGGCGATGAGTGCAGCCACCGTCAACGAGCTCTCCTACGGGCGGATGATATTGGGGATCGGCGCGGGAACCCCGGGCCCAGGGTCGCTGGTGCGCATGCGCAGGATGGTCGAGTTCCTCCGTCGAGCCTTCGCCGGAGAGAAGGTGGATGTCGGAGGAGGGGAATCCTTCCAGCTTTCGTTGCCCCCGCAGGATGTGTCGATCTGGATCGCCGCGCTCGGGCCGCGGACGATGCGGCTCGCCGGCGAGATCGCGGACGGAGTCCTGCTCAACTGGTGCACCCCCGAAAGGGTGCGTCAAGCGAGGGCTCTTGCGGACGAAGGCGCCCTGGCGGCCAGCAGGCCGAACAGCGACGTTACGGTCGCGGTGTACGTCCGCGCTTGCGTCGGCCAGGATGAGAACGACGCGGCTCCTGCACTGAAGCAAGCCCTCTCGCAGTACGCGGCGATCCCGCACTACAGGCGCCAGTTCGAGCTCATGGGGTTCCGCGCGGAGGCGGCCGCCGCAGCCGAGGGCCGGGTTCCCGATGAGCTGGTCAAGGCCCTGTGCCTCTTCGGTGACGCCGCCGAGGCTCGGGAGCGGTTGGACAGCTATCGCGACGCGGGCGCGGATGTCCCGGTCGTCTATCCGGTTCCTTGCCTCGATCCCGTTTCGTCCATCAACGGCACGATCCTGGCGCTGGCTCCCGATCCATCCCGCAGGCGCTAGTAGCGGTTCCGGACCCGACCCGGCCTCAGTCTCGCGCCAGAGCACCTGGCGCGCCATGGGCCTCGGGCAACCCTTCGGGCCAGCGCTTACGTTGCCTAGCCGCCAGCTTCTCCATGAGAGCGACGGCGGCGGGGTCTTCCGAGCCAGGCCTGAACTCGACCACGCCTTCGGAGAGGGCACGGCGCCAGATGTCCACACCGCGTTCCGTGCGGATGACCGTGAGTGTCCACCCGTCGCTCTGGCCCAGGCCGCCGAAGGAGATGTCGGCATGTTCGGCCGCGAAGTCCGGGCACATCTTGCACCCATCGCGCGTCCACTGCTGGGCTTCCTTCAGGGAGATGTCGTGCACGTCGCCGTCTCGGGTGTAGACGATGACTTTGCCCTTCACGTTGACGCGCGCGATGTCGCGGTACTCGATGCCGAGTTCCTGATGGACCTTCCCTTGCATCAAGCCCTCGTAGGTGAACGTCTTGGAGCACAGCAATCCGAACGTCCAAGCGATCTTCCTGCGCCATTTGTTGACGCGCCTTGCTTCCAGGACACCGGTGACGCTTGCCTGGCAGGACATCCCGACCAGGGCGAGGTTCTGCAGGCCCATCTCAGCGGCCTTCGTCAGAGCGAGCGGATTCGCTGAGTAGGTGTAGCGGGATCCAGCGGTGGCCAGAACTCCGCCTGAGTCGGTCACCACCGCCGGCTCCGCATCCCATGGCCTTGCGTCGGAGAGCTTCGATGTGCAGGCGCCGTCGATCTGACCGGTTTCGAGGCCCCAGATCAAGAGGGCGGAGACGACGCCGCCGTCTTGGCCGGCGGCCAGACACCGTGGATCGGTGGCACGAGCCAGCACAACCTCTTGGTGAACGCCGATGACCTCGGAGATGTCGCGGGTGCGACCGAAGAGCAGTTCGTCTATCTCGGGCTCCCATGTGCGGAACCGGGGGCAAGCGCGCGTGCAGATGTCGCATCCTTTGTCCCCATGGGTGCACCGGCCCGGACCGCCCTCCTGCAACTGGACGGGCTTGTCGTCCTCGTAGCCGAGCACATGGAAGGGGCAGACCACCACGCATGCCGAGCAGCCTGTGCATAGCCCTGTGGTAACCACCTCGGCGTGAAGGTCGCTCCACTGGGTCTTCTCGGCAGGCATTGCGGCAGTCTACGTGGCTAGACGGAGAAGGAATCTCCGCACGCGCACTCGTGAACGGCTTGGGGGTTGTACATCTTCAGTCCGCCGCCCAGCATCGAATCGTTGAAGTCCAAGGTGGAGCCCTGAACTATCGGCGCGCTGGTGGGGTCGATCAGGACCTTGAACCCCGCGACTTCCACGACGTTGTCATCTTCGTCCGGGGCGTCTTCGAAGCCCAGTTCGTAGGAGAACCCCGAGCATCCACCCGCCACCACGCGAACGCGGAGACATGCGTCAGGGCGCCCGTCCTTCTCCGCGAGGGACCGAGCCTTCGTTGCCGCCTTCTCGGTCACCTCTATGACAGCAGTCTCCATGTCTCGATGATATCGGGGATCCCGCGGAAGGCTCGGTGCGGCTACAGTGGTTCCATGCTTGAACACCTGCGCACCTCGCTCGACCCGGCGCCTTCGCCCGTCGCCGCGCCCGGGGACCAACTGGCCGCGGTGATGCTGCTACTCACCGACGAATCCGATCCTCGCATCGTGCTCACGAGGAGGCATGAGGATCTGTCG
>Ga0315283_10002492_pt1 | contig 15408 bp, 9 predicted proteins | sample YL17G09_0_MG_FD_204541 | JGI IMG/M metagenome (GOLD analysis project Ga0315283, IMG submission 204541) | Sediment microbial communities from Yellowstone Lake, YNP, Wyoming, USA - YL17G09_0 | ecosystem: Environmental > Aquatic > Freshwater > Lake > Sediment | place: USA: Wyoming | collected... | reverse complement strand
CACGACCCACGTCCGCCCAGCTTTTACACCATTTGTCTGCCAAGGAAAGCAATCTGTAATGAGTGGCCAGAGAGCATACTCCCCGCCAATTTTAGGTCTAAATGGGGCCTGCCATTCGGAAGGCACATCCTGCCATTTCAAATCGGCATCTGAACCAATTTTATTTAGAGTTGCGAGCTTTTCCTCTCGTGTTCCTTCAATCTTTACATATCTAACTTTGGCAGGCGTATTTTTATCCGATTTACTCTTACGCCACGCGACAAAGATGACTACCGGTGTCTGGATTGCAAAGACATTCTCGTCGCGCCTTGTTCCGCGTCCCTCACCGCCGAGGTCGATGATGTCAATCCTATCACAAATACGACGTATATGCTCACGCACACCGACAAAAGCATCGCCATCAAGATAACTTGAAGCAGTAATGAAAGACAAAACCCCCGGGCCAGTTGCCGTTTTATGCTCAAAGACCTTCCAGAGCGACCAGCGAATGAAATAGACGTAATGATTGTAGAGATTCTTTAGATCAACACCGTGACCAGCTTTACGAGCAGGTTCGAGAAAATCCTCAAGAATGGGGCGTCCATGCGGCTCAAGCTCCTCACCATGCCGAACCCAGCCGCCTGTTGTCGCTCGATTGTCCTTGGTGACGGCTTCATGACGACCGTACGGTGGATTGCCGAGGCACACCAGCACGGTTTCTCTATCCTTAATAGCAAGCGAGCGTTCGTGCTCCTGAGCAATCGGTTTATGGAACAAAGGCGGCGCAGGCGGGTTAGTATGTGGTGATTCAAGAGTGTTAGACAGGTAGATACCCGGGCCGAGGAGAGGAATTGATACGCCATAGCTTGTCAATGCTCGGGTAAATCGTAATTGTGCAACTGAATATGGCCCTACCATCCATTCGAAGCCATGCAGGTTTAACATCAAAGAGCGTGCGCTGCTTTTGACGGCTCCGGGGCCTTGCTCGGCAGTAACACGTTTAATCGCATGGTCAATGATACCTAATAAATATGTCCCCGTACCAACACCCGGGTCAAGTGTCGCAACTCCTGTTTCGACAAATCCCATTTCCTTATTTAGATGTTTGTTAAGTATCTCATCAATCAGATTTATCTGGCAGCGGACAACCTCAATGGGAGTATAATAAACACCCGATTTTTTCCGCAGTTTCGGGTCGTATGCCGCCAAGAAGTCCTCATAGAAGAAAAGCCAGGGGTCATCTGCTCCGCCTTTTTGCTCCAGTGTTTTAGGATGAATCTCGTGAATTACACGTTGGGCAAGTGACAACGATGAAGAAATTTCCTTTGAGGCCTGTGCATCCGTGAGGAATTGCAACGAGCGGGAAAGCAAAAGGTGATGGTTTTCTAACGTTTTGTAGGCCCTAAAGAGGTCGAGGACATTCGCTCCTTCCATTTGAGCCAATAATAATGCAAAGATAACTGTCTGTGCATAGGCATCAGCAAATTGGAAATCATCGGCGTCAGGAAAGAGAAGTTTCTTAATCTCAATCTTGAGGGCATGCAGCGGCGAGGCGGTATCTTTTAAGGCGTCGCGTACTTCCTCTCTAAGGATTAAACAGAATGGGGCTAAAAATGCGGCGAGAGCTTTAGGGCTTTCTGGGAGAATTGGCTTCCATTCTATAAAATCCGTTATCAACTGGTAGAGGGCGGCAACGTTTCCCGCCGAGATTGCACCTTTGCCTTTTTGACAGATATCACCGTCAAAACGAACCTGTTTGCCAACCAGTTCTCCATTTCGATATAGTGCCCATTCGTTGCCATCCGTATAAACGATATTCGGCACATTCTTGAACCGATTCCATTGCTCGCGGTCGTGCCCTTTATAAAGTTCCGGATTTGCTCCCTTGCCGGGTGCTTTTAATTCGACGTAACCTATTGGCAAGAGATCTTCATGGACTGCAAAGTCTGGCTTTCCTAATCTTTTCTCAATCGTAGATTCACCTTTTGGAACTATTTTTTTGCCCCTCGTTTTGCCATACGAACGCAGCAGGTTATCAACGGGACTCTTAAGCTGATCCTCCGGTTCACCTTGGGCATGTGCTGCAAATTTGTCAAATATCTGGTCTGCAAAGGATTTAACCTCGCTGAAGAGAACTTGATTATCAGGACGGAAACCTTTTTTCGCAGCCACGGCAAACCTTTCGTGTCAAAGCAAGAATACAGAGACTTTACCAATATTATAGGGAAAAGCAAGGTCTTTCCAAATATGCCAGACACCTCTCGAAAATCGGGCGGAGGCTTGGCCAGAACATTAAGGGGAAAGCCTGTGTAACAAGGGAAAGAGCGGTGGTTCGACATCAGGACAGTATGAAAGATGTTATTTATAATTATATAACCGGCAGTGAGTTTACAATGCGGGTCAGAAGAATAGCTGAAAGTTATATTCAAATGCAAAGAGACCTCGAATCAGAAAAAAGAGCTATGAACACAGTATGGAAGAAGAGGGAGAAGCAGATTTCGGTTGTGCTCGACAACCTAAGCGGAATGCGGGGAGAGATTGAAGGGATTGTTGGAGGCCAAAAAGCATTGCCGGGGTTAGAGACGTTTTCCCTTGAAGCTATCGAAACGGAGGGAAACAGCGAAGAAGTTGAATAGTGAATTGATAAGAGTAAAGAATGCCCCTGCGTACGGCGTGCATCCTCGACAACGACCCTCCTTCGCTAAAGCTACGGGGGGCAGGCATTCGAGGACACCCGCCAAAGACATGCGGGTGCAGGCAAGGGGGCGGGGTAAATCCTGTGAGATAGGTTAGATAGTAATTGGTCGGACCCCGGCCAACGAATTGTCGGGGCAGGCCCCAGATAAAGACATTCTGGGGCAGGCAGGTCGGACATGTAGGATATTTCGGACGGATGTCGCTGCTCTCAGTTAATGAACCCGCCGAATAAATCGGCGGGCTTTCGGACAGTTTAAAACCCGCGCAATAAATCCGCCGGAGGCGGGCACAAAAAAACCCCCGAAGCATCCGCCGTCGTTGAGACTATGGCGGATAAAGGCTTCGGGGCTAAACGTGGATTCCCGCCCGTTCGACTTCGCTCCCTACTTCGTCCCGATAAACGACATCGGGGCTTCGCAGGGCAAGCAGGGCAGGCCTTGCGTGGGAATGACAGAGGAAAAACTGATGGAAAATGATAAGGCAGATTTCTCCACTGCGCGATGCTTTCGCATCGCTCCGGTCGAAATGACAAAAAGAGGATGGCGGGCTCGGTCGAAATGACAAAAGGGTGATGGCGGCTTTCGGCATCCTCGCAATGACAATCCCGTATGTCGTATTGTGTAAACGCTACGAAGGTTGTGATGCGTGTAAGTTGTTGAAAAATCAATGGTTACATTAAAATAAAAAAGCGTTCGATTGTTCTTGATTATCACAGCCGAGGGGTTATAATAATTGCATTGATTTTTCGGTATGGGGGAGAAATTTGAGAGGGACATTATGAATAAGCAAACATCTGTCGGCAAACGAATATACTCTTTTCTGCCTGTTGAAATCGAGGGGTTCGATTCACTGGCGGAGCTTGCGCTGGATATGCGCTGGTCGTGGAGTCATTACGCCGATGAGGTCTGGAAACGACTTGACGCAGAACTGTGGGCACGGACTCAAAACCCGTGGATTGTCCTGCAAATGGTATCGCGGGACAAACTTGAGCGATTATTAGCTGACCCTGTCTTTCGCAAGGAGGTGGATGAGCTTGTGCAGGCGAAGAGTCAGGCGGCGGAGGCGCCGGCGTGGTTTCAGCAAAATTATTCGCAGGGGCCTTTGAGCTGTGCGGCATATTTCTGTATGGAATTTATGCTGAGCGAGGCGCTGCCGATTTATTCGGGCGGTCTTGGGAACGTTGCGGGCGATTTTCTGGAAGCTGCGAGCGATTTGGGCGTGCCGGTGGTTGGGGTGGGGCTGCTCTATCAGCAGGGTTATTTTCGCCAGATAATTGACAAGAACGGAGCGCAGCAGGCGCTGTTTCCGTATAACGACCCGTTTCAACTACCGATTACGCCTTTGCGAAGGCCGAATGGGGAGTGGCTGCGTGTGGAGGTGTCGCTGCCGGGCTATTCGGTGTGGCTGCGGGCGTGGGAGGTGCAGGCCGGCAGAGTAAAACTTTACCTGCTGGATGCCAATGATGCAGCGAATTTTCCGGCGCACAGAGGGATTACGAGCGAACTTTACGGAGGCGGGCCGGAGTTGCGTCTGAAGCAGGAGCTTGTGCTTGGAATCGGGGGATGGCGGCTGCTGCGTGAGCTTGGTATTCAGCCGGAAGTCTGCCATCTGAATGAGGGACATACTGCTTTTGTTGTGCTGGAGCGAGCGCGAAGTTTTATGGAGGAGACAGGGGAGTCTTTCGAGTCGGCGATGGCGGTTACGCGTGCGGGAAATTTGTTCACTACCCATACATCGGTGGACGCCGGCTTTGACCGTTTCGCACCTGCCCTTATCGGGCAGTATCTTGGTTTATATGCCCAGAAAAGGCTGGGGATTTCGGTTGAGGATTTGCTTTCGCTTGGGCGTCAGAGGCCGAACGACTCTTCGGAGCCTTTCAATATGGCGTATTTAGCGATGCGCGGCAGCGGAGCGGTCAATGGAGTCAGCCGGCTGCACGGGAAAGTGAGCCGGCAAATTTTTCGGCCTTTTTTCCCCCGCTGGCCAGTGGAAGAAGTGCCGGTTGGGCACGTTACCAACGGTGTTCATACGCCGAGCTGGGATTCGGCGGCGGCGGACGAATTGTGGACGGAGACCTGTGGAAAAAGCCGCTGGATGGGGACGATAGAAACGCTGGAGAGGGACATTTGCAGCGTTTCCGATTCGAGGCTGTGGCAATTTCGAGCCGTTGTCCGCAAATCCCTGGTTGAATACGCCCGCGAACGGCTGTCGCGGCAACTGGCAGAATCGGGCGCAGCGTCCGAGACGGTTGAGGACGCCAAACATCTGTTTGACCCGAATGCGTTGACGCTGGGCTTTGCGCGCCGGTTCGCTACCTACAAGAGACCGAACCTGCTGCTGCATAATCCTGAGCGGCTGCTTCGGCTGCTGACCGATTCTCATCGGCCTGTGCAACTGATTATTGCGGGCAAGGCGCATCCGGAGGACCAGGCGGGGCAGGAGCTGATTGCGGAATGGATGCGTTTTATCCGGCGGCCAGAAGTGCGTCCGTATGCGGTTTTCCTCAGCGATTACGATATGCATTTGACGGAGCATTTAGTGCAGGGAGTGGATGTGTGGATTAATACGCCGCGACGGCCGTGGGAGGCCTGCGGAACGAGCGGAATGAAGGTGCTTGTCAACGGAGGCGTCAACCTGTCTGAACTGGACGGCTGGTGGGCGGAGGCGTATACCCCTGAAGTGGGATGGGCGCTGGGGGACGGCAAAGAACACGGCGATGACCCTGCGTGGGACGCGGTCGAGGCCGGGGAGCTGTATGACCTGCTCGAACGCGAGCTGATACCGGAGTTTTATACCCGTGACGAGATGGGGATTCCCAAGGCCTGGATAGGGCGTATCCGTAAAAGTATGTCGATGCTGACGCCTCGCTTTTCCGCCAACCGGATGGTTCGGGAATACGCCGAGCAGCATTATCTGCCGGCGGCATCGGCTTACAGGTATCGTGCCGGGGACAAAGGAGCGGTTGGCAGGAAGATAGTTGAGTGGAAACATAGTCTTGAGCGGAAATGGGCCAAGCTGCGATTCGGCGAAATGAAGGTCGAAACTGATGGGGACAAATATGTATTTGAGGTGCAGATTCATCTCGATGACCTGAACCCCGATGCGGTGCGGGTTGAGCTTTATGCGGAGGGGGTCGACGGCGAAGGCCCAGCGCGGCAGGAGATGGCGTGCGTGCGGCAATTAGTCGGTGCGGTCGGCAGCTACGTTTATAATGCGACAGTGCCTGCGAGCCGGCCGGCGACGGATTATACGCCGCGGGTAATACCGCACTGCTGCGGTGTTGCGGTTCCGCTGGAAGATGCTCACATCCTGTGGCAGCGGTGAGGTGATTTTGATTTGAATGGGAGAATAATCTATGAACTCAGCCGGCGGATATATACTGGCGGTCAACGGCGGTTCATCGAGCATCAAATTTGCGATATATCAGATAGGTGAACCGCTGAAGCGATGTCTTTATGGGAAGATTGACCGTATAGGCCTGCCCGGTACGAATTTAACTTTCAATGACCCCGGTCGGGACCGGCAGGACAGTTTCAGCATCGAATCATCCGACTACAAGTCAGCGGTGAATTTTCTGATAGACCGGCTCGAAGAGCGGATTGGTTTTGATTCGGTCAGGGCGGCGGGTCACCGTGTGGTCCACGGGATGGAGCACACAGAGCCTGAACGTGTCGGTCAGGAGTTGCTGGAGGAGCTTCATCGCATCAGGCAATACGACCCTGAGCATCTGCCCGGCGAGATTGAGCTGATAGAAGCTTTCCGCGGGCGTTTCCCTGAACTGTTTCAGGTGGCATGTTTTGATACGGCGTTTCACCGGACGATGCCGCGAGCGGCGAGGCTTTTGGCGATACCCCGGCGATTCGATGCTATGGGGATACAGCGATATGGTTTTCACGGCTTGTCTTATTCCTATCTTATGGAGGAACTGGCCAGGGTTGCGGGTGAGAAGGCGGCAGGGGGACGTGTGATTCTCGCTCATTTAGGCAACGGCGCCAGCATCACCGCCGTCAGGGACGGCAAAAGCGTCGATACAAGTATGGGCTTTACGCCGGCAGGAGGGCTGCCGATGGGGACGCGGCCGGGCGATATTGACCCGGGTGTTGCGTGGTATTTGATGAAATCCGAGAATCTGGCGCCGGAACAGTTCAACAATCTCATCAATCATCAGTCCGGCCTGCTCGGCGTTTCCGAAACCAGCTCCGATATGCGGGATTTGCTTGAGCGGCAGGGCAGCGATGTTCGTGCTGCTGAGGCGGTGGAGCTGTTTTGTTACCAGACCCGCAAATGGACTGGGGCATTTGCCGCTGTGCTCGGCGGGCTGGGGACATTGGTGTTTTCCGGCGGGATAGGCGAGAACGCCGGCGAGGTGCGGAGGCGTATATGCAGCGGCCTCAATTTTCTCGGCATCGAACTTGACGAGGCCAAAAATGCCGTCAACGCTCCCGTAATTTCCACCGCGGAAAGTCCCGTTACAGTCCGGGTGATACGGACCGATGAAGAACTTATGATTGCGAAAATTGTCTGCCGTATTTTATCTGAAGAAGAAAGCGATAAAACAAAGGAGTAAGTTTATGGATAAGCCACTGTTACCGGCAATGCTGGGGAAGATAAACGCCTACTGGCGGGCCGCCAATTACCTGTCGGTGGGGCAGATTTATCTGTATGACAATCCTCTGCTGAAGGAGCCGCTGAAACTCGAACATATAAAGCCGCGGCTGCTTGGCCACTGGGGGACAACACCGGGCCTGAACTTTATCTATGTGCATCTGAACCGGATTATCAACAAATATGACCTGAATATGATTTATATTGTCGGGCCTGGTCACGGCGGGCCGGGTTTGGTAGCCAACACGTATCTGGAAGGCACATACAGCGAACTGTATCCGAATATTTCGCAGGATGAGCAGGGTATGAAACGGCTGTTCACGCAGTTTTCATTTCCGGGCGGAATACCCAGTCACGCTGCTCCTGAAACGCCCGGCTCCATCAACGAAGGCGGGGAACTGGGCTACTCGCTGGCACACGCATACGGAGCGGCGTTCGACAATCCCGATTTGCTGGTTGCCTGTGTGGTGGGTGACGGCGAGGCGGAAACAGGGCCTCTGGCGACAAGCTGGCACTCGAACAAATTTCTTAATCCTGTCCACGACGGCGCCGTGCTGCCTATTCTTCATCTCAACGGCTACAAGATTGCCGGTCCCACGGTGCTGGGGCGCATCAGTCACGAAGAATTGGACCATCTCTTCCGCGGTTACGGTTACAACCCGTATTTTGTGGAGGGGGACAATCCCGATGAGGTCCACCAGTTGATGGCTGAGACGCTGGACAAGATTGTCGCTGAAATCAAGGACATTCAGACAGCCGCCCGCACCGTAGGATTCAAGCGGCGACCGCGATGGCCGATGATTATTTTTCACACACCGAAGGGATGGACAGGGCCGAAGACGGTGGATAATCTGCCGGTCGAAGGGACGTTTCGCTCACACCAGGTGCCGCTTTCTGAATTGGCCACGAAACAGGGACATCTGAAAATGCTTGAGCAGTGGATGAAAAGTTACAGGCCTGAAGAATTGTTCGACAAGAACGGCAGGTTAGTTGCGGAATTGGCCGAACTTGCGCCCAAGGGTGAGCGGCGGATGGGAGCGAACCCTCACGCCAACGGCGGAATATTTCTTCGCGACCTGAGGATGCCTGATTTTCGGGATTACGCTGTGGCAGTTCCTCAGCCCGGGACGGTCACGGCGGAGGCAACACGGGTAATGGGGACGTTCATCCGGGACGTGATGAAGCTGAACTGGGAGCAGCGTAATTTCAGGGTTTTCGGGCCTGATGAGACATCGTCGAACCGCCTGACGGCCCTGTTCGATGTCACCGACCGTCTCTCGACGGCCGAGATACTGAAAAACGACGACCATATATCGCCTGACGGTCGTGTTATGGAGGTGCTGAGCGAACATCTGTGCCAGGGGTGGCTGGAGGGTTATCTGCTTACCGGCAGACACGGGTTGTTCTCCTGCTATGAGGCGTTTATCCATATTGTGGATTCGATGTTTAACCAGCACGCCAAGTGGCTTAAGGTGACACGTCACATTCCGTGGCGGCGTCCAATCGCTTCGCTGAATTACCTGCTTACCTCGCACGTCTGGCGACAGGACCACAACGGGTTCAGTCATCAGGACCCGGGTTTCATCGACCACGTGGTGAACAAAAAGGCCGACATAATCCGCGTGTATCTGCCGCCGGACGCCAACACGCTGCTTTCCGTGACGGACCATTGCCTGCGAAGCCGAAACTACGTTAATGTTATCGTGGCGGGCAAACAGGCGGAACTGCAATGGCTGGATATGGATTCTGCCATCAAACACTGCACGGCGGGGCTGGGCATCTGGGAATGGGCGAGCAACGACGAAGGGGGCGACCCCGATGTGGTGATGGCCTGTGCGGGAGATGTACCTACGCTGGAGACGCTGGCCGCTGTGGAGATTTTGCGGAATCATTTTGCGGAGCTGAAGATACGGGTCGTCAACGTGGTGGACCTGATGACGCTTCAGCCGCAGAGCGAGCATCCCCACGGCCTGAGCGACAAGGATTTCGATGTGCTTTTCACCAAAGACAAGCCTATCATATTCGCATATCACGGGTATCCGCTGCTGATTCACCGGCTGACCTATCGGCGGACCAATCACAAGAACCTGCATGTGCGAGGGTACAAGGAAGAGGGAACGACCACCACGCCTTTCGATATGGTGGCGCTGAACGACCTCGACCGTTTTCATCTGGTGGGCGATGTTATTGACCGCGTGCCGGGTCTTGGCTCGCAGGCCGCTTATGCCAAACAATACTTGCGGGACAAGCTGCTCGACCACAAAAACTACATTTACAAACACGGCGAAGATATGCCGGAAATCCGCAACTGGAAATGGAGCCAGGGTGAAAAAGTGAGACAGTTATGGGGGCGGGGTTTGTAAAGGTGTCTGCCAATTAATTAAAGGGGCGATGCTCAAATAAATTTAGTGGGAACAAACCCTAAAATAAATCCGCCGGAGGCGGACAAGTTTATGCGGTACAGGGTGGATAAAAGGGTTTTTTTATGAAACAACCGGAGTTTTTTAGAGTTTTTCAATAACGGAATCGGGCGATTTTTTGGTATTGGAAAGAGTATGCTGCTGGAGCGGTTATTTTGCAGAAAAAAATATTTATTTTTTTGTTGCAGCGGCGATGTTTTGTGTTATAATGCCGGTCGATTTTGGGGTTATTCTTTCGCCTCTCAAGAGTGCCTCATTGTAAATTAACACGAGAGGTATTATTTAGTCGCTCTGTTTACAGAGTGAAGGAGAAGTATAATGAGTACAGGTAAAGTAAAATGGTTTAACGCAAGCAAGGGATTTGGATTTATCACGCCGGACGGCGGTGGTGAAGATTTGTTTGTTCATCATTCGGAGATAAAGACCGGAGGATATACAAGCCTCGATGAAGGTCAGGCTGTCCAGTTTGAAGTAGGCCAGGGCAAAAAAGGCCCATGTGCCACAAATGTAAAGCCCGTTTAATAAAGGGAAAAGCGTGGTTCGACAGGCTCCCCGCTTCGCCTTTCTTCGCATAAAGCTACGAAAGGCTACGCAGGGCAAGCACCACAGGTTGTAAAAACCAAAAGGCCCTGCAAAGTTTGCGGGGCCTTTTTTTAAGATCAAAAATTAAAAATCAAAAAGCAAAATTGTAGAGGTCGCTTCGCGACGTTATTTTTTAAACCCCCGGTAAAACCGGGGGCTAAATATTCATGATTTTTTGAGTTTTTTGATAATGGCGTCGACCATTTGGCTTGTTCCGACGGCGGAGGGGTCGTTGCGGTCGGGCTTCATATCATAAGTTACGTATTTGCCTTCGGCGATTACAGCAGCGACGGCATTTTCAAGCTTGTCGGCCTCTTTGATTTTGCCGAGATGGCGGAGCATAAGCACGCCTGAAAGTATCAGCGCGACTGGGTTTACCTTGTTCTGGCCTTTGTATTTGGGTGCGCTGCCGTGGGTGGCTTCAAAGATGGCGCCTTTTTCGCCGATATTTGCGCCGGGCGCCACGCCGAGGCCGCCGACCAGACCGGCACAGAGGTCGCTGAGTATGTCACCGTAAAGGTTGGGCAGGACGATGACGTCGTAAAGCTCCGGTTTCTGGACAAGCTGCATACACATATTGTCGACGATGCGGTCTTCAAATTCTATGTCGGGATATTTTTTTGCGACGTTGCGGCTGGTTTCGAGCCAGAGGCCATCGGTGAATTTCATAATGTTGGCCTTGTGGACGGAGGTGACTTTTTTGCGTTTGTTTTTTCGGGCGTAATCGAAGGCGAAGCGAACAATGCGTTCCGTAGCAGCAACCGAAATAGGCTTTATACTTATGCCTGCATCTTTGTTTATTTTTCGTTTGCTGTGCTTGTTCAGCCAGTCGATAAGCTCGGCGGTGTCGTCACTACCTTTTTCAAATTCGATGCCAGCATAGAGGTCTTCGGTGTTTTCGCGGACGATGACCAGGTCGATATCAGTGTATTTGCTTCGGACGCCTTTGTAGCTTTTGCAGGGTCGCAGGCAGGCATACAAATCGAAGGCCTGGCGGAGGTGGACGTTTATGCTCCTGAAGCCTGTGCCGACGGGGGTGGTAATCGGGGCCTTGAGGGCGATACCGTTTTTTCTGATAGAATCCATAGTGGCGTCGGGCAGGGGCGTGCCGAGGCGGGCCATTACGTCGACGCCGGCTTCGGCAAGTTCCCAGTTGATGTCGGCGCCGGTAGCGTCGATGCATCTGCGGGCGGCTTCGGCGATTTCGGGGCCGATGCCGTCGCCGGTTATTAAGGTTACGTTAATCATTACAAATACTCCTAACTATTTACAAGGCGAATATGCTATCCTTTAATAGATGAGGTGTCAATAATGGGTTTTAGTGAATCAATTCAGCGGTTGTGGGAGATGGCCAGTCCGTGCGAGCTGTGTCCGCGTCAGTGCAGGGTCGAGCGGAGCAAGGGGCAGGTCGGTTTTTGCGGTATCGGCGATATGCCGGTGGTCAGTTCGGTTGGGCCGCATTTTGGCGAAGAGTCGGTGTTGGTGGGGGCCGGCGGCTCAGGGACGATATTTTTTGCAGGGTGCAACCTGGGGTGCGTGTTCTGCCAGAATTTCGATATAAGCCATCATTGCAGGGGGAGCAAAATCACAGTCGAACGGCTGGCACTTTCTATGCTTGAATTGCAGAATTATTACGGGTGCAGCAATATAAATTTAGTTACGCCCACGCACATGGCTGCGCCGATTGCGGCGGCGATTGAGCCGGCGAGAGGGAAGGGCCTGAATCTGCCGGTAGTTTATAACTGCGGAGGATATGATTCGGTTGAGACGTTAAAACTGCTCGAAGGGTTTGTGGATATTTATATGCCTGATATGAAATATTCGGACACGAAGGTTGCGAAAGAGCTTTCTGCCGCAGCGGATTATCCAGAAATAAATCAGGCGGCGGTCAAGGAGATGCATCGGCAGGCGGGTGATTTGCAGATTAAAGACGGGTTGGCTGTGCGGGGACTTTTGATAAGGCATTTGGTGCTGCCGAACAGGCTGGGGGGGAGTTTCAGGATTATAGATTTTCTGGCAAACGAGATTTCGCGGGCAACAGCGATAAACGTTATGGGCCAGTATCGGCCTTGTTTTAAGGCTTATTCGCATCCGCAGATAAGCCGCAGGCCGGCGCCAGATGGAATTGAAGCGGTGGAAAATTACGCAATTGAAAAAGGATTGCGGGTGATTAAGTAGGGGGCGAAATTTTCAATCATTTGCGCAGGGGTTAAGCCGGTTTTACCAAATAGTTTTAACACGTCGATGAGACGTCTATAAACATACTCTTATACGTTTGTGTGTATATAGTGTTTCTATGTTATGATTATGTGAGATTTTCTTTTAGAAAACAGAGTTAGTTGGTTTTTCTCCAACTACAAGTAATATGCGGGCATGGTCAAGAGGAAGGAATTTTTCGACAATACTATCAAACCAGTTCATTAAAGCGTTATAAGGCGCCCACAAGAGTTTGCTTTTATTCAGTAAGGCACCCATACGATGAGCAAAAGCTACCATCGCCGATTTATGTGCATAGGGGCCTATCCAACCGTACACAGCGAGGTTCTGCAAAGGAGTTTTGTTCAACGCCCTATATTTTATTACCGAGAACCCCGCCTCTTTTATCAAATCGAGATTCCTGCTTGCCAGGAGGAGTCCATAATGGTGGTCATGTTCAACAATTTGTTGTCGATATAATTCCGGAGTTTTTTTTAACCATCTGAATAAAGGATTATTGTTATCGCAATCGAACTGAAGAATAATGCGCCCACCTGGCTTGAGAACTCGGCGCCATTCCCTTAGCAAAGGTATTTTGTCCACCTCAACTATATGTTCAAACAGATAGGAGCTGACAATTGAATCAAATGTTTCGTCAGGGAAAGGCAGCTTCGAAGCATCGGCCTGAACAGCGTATTTGTAGAACGTCGTAGTCTTTTTTAATGCGGTAAATGACAAGTCTACCCCTACAACGTCCCCTTTTTGTGCAAGGTATTTTATGCCTCCCGAGCAACCGACGTCTAAAATAAAATCTGAGGGGCGTATATACTTCCTAATGGCGTTTAAGTAGAAGTCCTTATAAAAATAGAAATATAATATTGACTTCAATGACATCTGGTTCCAAGAAGCATTTTTTGACACAACACCGATGTAAGTTTCTTCGTAGAATTCGTCTGGTTTATCGAGAAAACAGACGACACCTTCCTTAATCAGGTATTTTTCTGCACAGACGTTACACGAATAAGCCGAGTTTTGTTGAATGAGTAGTTGACGACAATTCGGACATATAAAAATATCGTTCCTTTTTTCCTTCATAGTTGTTTAAGCCATTCCAAAATTAGTATATCAAAATTCCAATGTTACCCAAACTGGGCCATTTACCTTTTTGGGTCAAACTCGGTTCCTTTTCTCCTATGGCAAAGGAAAGTCTGCAAAAAAGATGACGTAGTGCAGCAAATGTACATGCACACCACTGTAAAGGCCACCTCCAAGTTCCCGGTAAATTTAGAAAGGTAAATTGCACCATTTCATTCCATACACTTCTCCTTTTACGGCAAGCTATATTATAACAAAATGAAGCGGATAATCAAGGGGAAAAACGGTTGGGATAATACTGGTGGATTACAAGCCATTTCATAATCCCCTTTAGACCGCATTATCAGTGTCAAAAACGCGGTTTTTTGAGGTTATGAAATGGGTTATAGTTTGCGGGTTGGTTATTTGAGATTTGCTTTGATGTCGAGGTATTTGACGCCCCAATTGAGAGTCTGCTGGTAAAAATTGAAGAAGACATTGAGGCGGCCATCGTGGATAGCGGCGCCATGGTCGGGGATTTGAAGACATAAAGAGGTTTGGCTAAGCGGGAACTTTTGGTAAGGCATTTGGTGCTGCCGAACAGGCTGGGGGGGAGTTTCAGGATTATAGATTTTCTGGCAAACGAGATTTCAGCGAAAACAGCGATAAATGTGATGGACCAGTATCGACCTTGCTTTGAGGCCTATTCACATCCGCAGATAAGCCGAAGGCCGGTCGCGGAAGAGATGGAAGAAGTAGTTCGGTACGCAATTACGAAAGGGTTAAGAGTGATTTCGTGATTAGGGGACAAACTGCCCCGACCAGTGGTTGTAATACCAGCCGGAAGTTCCTATGTGAATATAGGTTTTGCTCATTGGAATATTCCAATTCCATTCGGCAATATTATAATAATGTATATGGAGTTTGGGCAGCAACAATTTGAGAAGTGGTTAATCGCAATTGGGGGGATTATCGTGTTAACGGGGGTGCTGCTGGTTGCTCTCGGCAAAATCGGCTTCTTCAGGCTGCCGGGCGATTTGGAATTCGGGTCGAAAAACTGGCGGGTCTATATACCATTGGGCAGTTGTATTCTGATTTCACTTGTCCTGACGCTTATCTTCTGGCTTATCAGTTACTTTCGGCGGTGAGGGTTCGACCTTTTTGTAGAATTTAGCCTCCTTCTCGGAAAGCCTTTTCTGCTCAATCATTGTGCGAATAAGTTTAGTGTCGACATTTCTTGGCTGGCCGCCACTGAGGGCAGAGGCAGCGGGCTGCTCAATGCCGCTGGGGATGGTCTGAAGGAATATATTTACCGAAATACCCGATATAAATATCGCTGCTATGGCGGCCCAGACCAGAATCGCACTATCGGCGGCGGGTTCTGGGAGCGGTTTTTTCTGATAGCGGCATCTGTCGCAGTATATGCAGTCGAGATTGTCCTCTGCGGTAAGGCCGAACTCGCAGCGGGCATATCTTTTGGTGGGGAAGTAACGCTTCAGAAGTGCCAGGGCGTTAAACAGGGACAGAAAAGCGCCAGCGGGACATAAATAGCGGCACCAGAAACGCCTGTAAAAGAGCGAGCCGAAAATTGCGATTGCGGCGATTAGAAAAATTGTCGATTTGAGGCTAAAGATTGAGATTAGCAGGTCGGGGGTGAGGGTCGTGCGGTCGCGGGAGATGAAAAATGCAATTATCAAAACGAAAAGAACCGCATATTTGACGAATCTTGCTTTTTGCATTTTTTCTATCGGCGGTTGTAGCTTAAATCTGAAGGGGACGATGTAGCTGAGCAGTTCCTGTGCGGCGCCGAAGGGACAGAGATAGCCGCAATAGATATTGCCGAATAATACGGCCA
>Ga0315283_10002488_pt1 | contig 15418 bp, 19 predicted proteins | sample YL17G09_0_MG_FD_204541 | JGI IMG/M metagenome (GOLD analysis project Ga0315283, IMG submission 204541) | Sediment microbial communities from Yellowstone Lake, YNP, Wyoming, USA - YL17G09_0 | ecosystem: Environmental > Aquatic > Freshwater > Lake > Sediment | place: USA: Wyoming | collected... | reverse complement strand
ACCCTCCCACCCGAACACGCACGGCCGCTGGTGGGCTCCGACGTGTCGCAACTGAGGGCGAGCGCGGCGAGCACGCTTGCCGCGTCCCCTCAACTGCCTGACCAACACACCGCAAGATCACAGGCTCCTCGTTTTCATGGCTTCCTCCCGCACTCTCTTCTGAAGCAGCGCTCGTTGGACGTAACGGGCGAACCGGACCTCCATCATGGCGAAACTTCCTCTTCTCGTGACACCTGACGTGGTCAGCTATTCCTTCTGCTCCAGGAGCTGGGTGAGGTGTTCCTCGTCCACCGGGTTCGCGAGGTGCCAGCGCGCATTGCTCGCGACCACGGCGTCGGTGGCGTCAGCGAGAGCCTCCAGAACTTGTTTCGCCTGCCCGCGCTGGTCGCCAGAGCCGAAAGCAGCAATGAGAGAAAGAGACACGCACGACTCCAGTCGAAAGCGGCGATCCGGGCTGTTGAGCGCGATCTTGCGCAGCCCCTCGAAGCGGTTGTCCGGAAGTGTGATCGAGCTACCGCCGTTGCCTCGGCGCAGATAAGGTGCGACCTCGATGCTCGTCATTCGGGCTCCGCTGAGTAGCCTTTGTGGAGGCGCTTCACCCGCAATGACCGCGGCAGCGAGCGCCAGGTCGAGCCGGCCTTCTTTCCGCGCGCGGTCGTAAATCGCCTCAGCGCCGATTCGAATGACTGCCAGCCCGACCAGGTCGTTGTACACGAGGACGTCGTCCTGCCGCAGGAGACGCCCGAGCCGAACGACGCGCTGAAAATCGGCCATCGCGTCCTCGAACCGGTCCGCATCTTGGCCACGCGCGAGCAGCGATCGAGCGAGGGTCAACGTCAGCATCAGGTTGGGGACCCTCGTTTGGAACCCCTCGACCGCGTGGACCTCCGGGTAGAACCGCATGGCCGCCTGATCCAGCCAGGGCTGCGCCTCGGCGAGGAACGGGTCGTTCGCGGGCAGGATCCTGCCGATCGTCGGATGGTCGATGAGGCGCTTCATGATGGACTTCGCCTCTCCGGCCCGGGCACCGTCCGGTTGCGTGAACGCGGCGAACCACTCTGCGGCGTTGCTCCCGCCGGTCCCGAGCGGGGCGATCAGATCGAGGTCGGTTCGGAATCGGAGCGGCCATTCTTCGGCGAACTGACAGGACCAGCAGGGAATCGCGAGCTGGTCGACAAGGATGGGTTTCGTTGCGGGGATCGTCGACACGCGGGATGGGGTGGCCGCCCTCGCAGCGCCGTCGCTCCCGCCGATCACACGGGTGACGAGCAGACATGCCAGCGCGACGAGCACGGTGACGGCCGCGGCGACCGCGGAACGGGGAGAGACGAACGAGCGGCTCATGAGGTCTTCTCCTTCCGGCGAGACCCGGCGAACGCGGACGCGGTGAACGCATCGAAGGACACATAAGCTTCGCGGAGGCGCGGGACGTCGACCACCTCCCGCAGCTCGGGGGTTCGCCCCGTCGCTCCTTCAATGAACGACTCCCTGGGTCGCCGGTTCGTTCGCGGCAGAAAAACGTTGGCGACGACCAGGACGAGGACCGTTGCGGCCCAGGCGACGCGCAGAGGTCGACTGACGTAGATCCGGACCCAAGGGTCCTGCGCCGGCGGCCGATCCAACGCGGCGCCGGCACGGCGGAGGACGCGATCGCGCAAAGCGACCGGTGGTCCGGGCGGTTCGAGGGTGGCGAGGATGGTTTCGGTGTCTTGCCGCTGATCGGTCATGGGGTCCTCGTGATGAGTCGTCGCAGCGTGGCGAGCCCGAGCCGGTAGCGACTGGCCGCTGTGAAGGTCGGAATGCCGAGCGAACGGCCGATCTCGGAGTGGCTCATCCCGGCGTAGTGGTGGAGGTAAACGACCTCACGCTGCTTCGGCGAGAGCCTCGCGACCAGTGCCGACACGCGTCGGGCATCGACGGGGCTGCCAGGGTCGCCGGCAGGTGCGGACAAATAGGGGTGATCCTCGAGAGGCTCCGTGCGGCGTCGCCGCCGGGTCACGTCGATGGCGATGCGGTGGGTTATCTCGAGCAGCCACCAGCGCGGATCCCTGATCGTTACCAGGCGGGCGCGTTGCTCGGCGACCCGAACGAACGCCTCCTGCACCACTTCGGCGGCGTCCTCGGTGTTGCCGGTACGCCAAAGCGCGAGGCCGAACATCCGTTTGCTCGCGAGGTCGTAAAGCCGCGCCAAGGCCTCCCTTCGGCCGGCCGCCACCCCCTCGAACACCTCGCGCCAAGGCGCGGGCTCATCCCAGGCTGACGGTTCGTGTGCCGTGGTTGCCTCCACGTTCGCCGGCGGGGCTGGCTCTACGATCGCCTCCATGCCAGGAGAGACGCACGACACTCGTCAGCTTGTCACCTGCCTCGATCTTGCGGCCATCGGCTTGCGCGGGAGCCGAGATGTTGCCCAACGCGGAGGGAGATGGCGGCGTTCTGGGTCAAGGACGCATCGGGCAGATCCGGGTGAATGAGGTGTGCCACTCCGATGACCTCCGATCGTGTCGCGGGTCAAAGCATCTACCTGGGATATGTCCTGACCGGCCTCGCTCCGGGGGCGTCGAGGTGCTTTCTGAACACCTCGTCGGCGAACCAATACCGGTAGACCTTGCCGTCCGAGCCGATCCAGAATTTCGCAAGGTCGTCGATCACAACGACTTCGTTCGGAAGGATGGCGTTGGGGCCATTGAGGACGGGGCGGCCACCGGCCCACAGCGGGACCCCGGAGGCCGACTGGAGCCCTGCGGAAGTCGCTTGGACCCTTCGATAGGTCAACACCCAACCGCCGGCGCCGTCTGGTTCCCCGCCACGGTTCTCGCCCCAGGCAAGAGCCACCTCTTCCGCCGTGTGTCCGATCCAGGACAGTGCCGCGTACTCCTCAGGTGTGGCCATCCGCACGGTCGTGACGCTGCGGGAACAGCCCGGCAGGATCAGGACAGCGCCAAGAACGAGGGAGGCGTATCGCAGGGGGTACCCCTTCTTAGAGTGCCGGAGGTGTACTACGGATCGCAGCCTTGACAGCGGACCGAAACGGCCCCGAGCTACCGACACACGGCGAGACAACAGCCTCCTCGTCTTCATGATGTCCGCCCGCACGGTGTCTCTCTGTGGACCTTTACTTCATCGAGCTATCGGCCCGGCCTCGGTCAGGGGGTCCGCCGGACGCCGCTGACCGCGGCGCTGCAGCCGCCGAGTCCCGGGCAGTACGCGGGGTAAACCGCCTGCCCTCGAAACATGTAATAGGTCCCGGTCATCGTGTCGCCGTCGACCACAACGTCGAGCGTCTCGTGGTACCGGTAACAGTTCTCGAGCCAGACCCATTCGATGTAGACGCGATTGTCCGTGACGCCCCCCGTCGCGCCGTTGGCGGAGTCCCAACTCTCGGACTGGATCGTCACGTTGCAACCGCTCTGAGAGAGTGTCCAGACAACGCTGCGGTCCGGGCAGACGATGCCCGTCCCGGTCTCGGCGGTCATGGCTACATCCCAGACGCCGGCGACGTTGACGCAGACAGGCGCCGGGCCGTTGTCGTAGCTCGTCGATTCGCATCCGATCGAAGACAACGCGGCGGCGACAAAGAGCGTGAGGAGAGTTCGGCGCGTGCCCACGCCCTCATCTTGCGGCGATCGGTTGCGGCGTGCCCGTGAATGGGACGGGGCCACGCGACCAATCCTGTCCCCTATGTGCTCGTCTGGAGTTTGCGCGCGCCGATCCACGAGAAGAGCGCGCCGAAACCGATCAGCACGGCGCAGGGGACGACGACGGCTTCGAAGCCCCGACCGAAGCTGATGAGCGCATGGAACGCGTCCATAGCCCAGGTCGTCGGAAACACATGCGCCGCCGTGCGAAGCCATGCGGGCATCACCTCGGAGGGCCACCAGCAACCGCCCATCGCGGCCATGACCATGCTCGATAGCCACCCGACGATCGACGCCTGCTCGGGATTGGCGAGGACCGCGCCGAGGAACGTCGCGATCCCGGCGACCGCGAACGCGTAGCTCAAAAGCAGTGTGAGCAGCGCCGGCGTCGAGCGCCCGAAATCAAGATGAAAGAGAAACCGGCCCGCGAGGACGAGGATCACGATTTGGAGCATCGCGATGAATACGCGGCCGAGGACCTTGCCCGAGAGGATCGTCATCCGCGAGACCGGAAGCGTCAGCTGGCGTTTCAACATCCCTTCGCGTTTCTCGATCGTGAGAAACACCGCGCCGTAGATCAGCGTCATCATGAGGACGGTGAACGTCATGATCCCCGGCACGCTCTGGGCGACGCCTTGGGGGACCGCGGTACCGCGTCCCGCATTCGACGTCGTAAGCGCGACGATCGGCGGCCTCCCGCGCAACTCGTCGTAAGCCGCAACAGTCAGGGGGCCGTTCGACTGCTTCATCTCGGCCACGCGGGCGAGCGTTCGTGCGATGGCGCGGATCACGACGACCTCGGCGGCGCGCGAGTAGTCGGACTGAGCGTTCTCACCGGTTTCGATCTTCAAACGCTGCTGCTTCCCGGCGAGAGCGTTGTCCGTGAAGCCCGCCGGAAGCTCGATCCACCGTGTCGCCTTCTTCGCCGCCTCGCCGTTGACGTCGGCGCCCCGCAGGATCGCAAGAGCCACGTTCGGCCCGTCGAGTTCGCCGGCGAACGACTGGGCCAGCCATCCCCCGTCCCGGTCGATGACCGTCAGCGAGACCTTCGGCGTACCGCCTCCCCCGCCCCCGACGCTGCCAAACAACCAGATCAGAAAAACGGGGAGGACGAGGATCCAGAAATAGGCGACCCGGTCCTTGACCGTCAGCCGCACGTCGTTCGCGGCGAGACGCAAAAGCCGCCTCATGCCGAGGCCCCCCGCCGGGCGGTCCGCCGCAGCGCCACCGCACCGATCCCGAGGAAGACGATCCCCATCAGGGCAAGCACACCGATGTGCTGCGCGATCCCAGCTACTCCCGCGCCGTTTTCGAGCAACGCGCGATAACCCTGCGTCCCCCAGTAGAGCGGCGTGAACGGCGCAAAGCCCCGCACCGCGGGCGGGAGCCCCTCGACACGGATGAACCCTCCCCCCAGAAATCCCATGGCAAGGAAGATCATGTTTCCCATGGTCGAGGCCTGCCGCTCGGTACGCGCGACGCCGTAGATCACCGCCGTCGTCCCGGTGACCGCAAGCACGAGCGCAAGAGACAGCAGGAGGAAAGCGGGAAGGCTGACCGGGGCGCTCAAGACGGCGGCGCCGACACCGCCGATCACGACGATCGCCATGACGGCCAAGACCGCGGTATAGACGGCCTTCCCGAGGATGATCGACTCCGGAGCGATCGGCCCCGCGAGCTGGCGCCTCAGCGTTCCGAGCGTGCGCTCGGTCATGACGTCGCGCATCCCCTGATCGGCCACCAGGAACAACCCGTACACCGCGATCCCCGGGAGAACCAGCAGGAAGATCGACGACGGGGCGTCGCCTTTTTTCTTCGCTTCCTTCTGAGGCGCCGCCTTGACGTTGCCGAGCAGCTCGCTCTCGAGCACGATCACCGGGGGGAAGACGAGGTCCGACATCCCCTCGATCCCCCGCTTGATTGCGAGCGAGATCGCGACGATATCCGAGTCGGCCGGCGCCTTGCCGTCATCTTTGAAGAACGGCCGCAGGTCGGCGAGCGGCTTGTCGAAGACCCGGCGCCCACCGTCGAGGACGTCCGTCAACGCCCCAACGGTCTGCTCCGCGATCTCCGGGAGGATACCCTCGGCGGGGTTCCTCAAAAGCGTCAGCGTCACGGGCTTCCCGTCGAGGACGTCTTTCGTGAACCCCTTGGGTATCGTCAGGAGGGCCGACCCCTTCCCGTCTTCCATGAGCGCGCGCCCCTGGGCGGCGGTGACCGTCTTCCCGTCGAAGTACTTCGACGCCTGCTGCGACGTGAAGACCGAGGCCACCCCGTTCGCGAGGAGACCGTCGTCTTCGTTGGCGACGAGCATGCGGACCTTCGGGAGGCTGTCCCCGTGACCGAACGCCAGCGCGATCATCCCCGCGAAGATCAGCGGGAAGCACAGCACGACGATCAGACCGAACGGCGAGCGCGTCTTGCGCAGCAGGTCCTTCGCGACGAGGTGAACGAGGATCCGCATCAGTCGCGCAGCTCGCGGCCCGTGAGGTTGAGGAAGAGCGTGTTGAGGCTCGGCGGTTGGATCGAGATCCCATCGATCGAGAGCCCGTCGGCGAGCACGTGGGAGAGGAGATCGACCGCGCCGCGCCCCGAACCTTCGACCGAGAGCACGAGCCGCCCGGGCTCGACCGACGTCACGGACACGCCGGGGAGCGCCTCGAAGCGGGGCCGCACGGCGGCCGCGTCGAACGACCCGCGCACCGTCACGACGTCGCGGCCCCCCACGCGGCGCTTCAGCTCGTCGAGCGTCCCCTCCGCGAGGATCTTGCCGTGATCCATGATCGCGATCCGATCGCAGAGCTGCTCGGCCTCCTCGAGGTAGTGGGTCGTGTAGATCACCGTCGTTCCTGCGGCTGCGACCTGCTTGACCGCCTCGAGGATGTTGAGCCGCGCCTGAGGGTCGATGCCGACGGTCGGCTCGTCCATCAGCACGGCGCGCGGTCCATGCACGAGCCCGAGCGCCAAATTGATACGGCGCTTCATTCCGCCGGAGTATTGCTTCACCGGGTCCTTGGCGCGGTCGGTGAGCCCGACCAGTTCGAGAACGCGATCGACCGCCTGCTTGAGCTGCGCGCCGGACAATCCGTAGAGCCCGCCCCAGAAACTCAGATTCTCGCGCGCCGAAAGGTTCTCGTAGAGCGCCGGCTCCTGCGGGACGACCCCGAGTTGGGCCTTCACCTTCAACGGCTCCCCGGCTAGGTCGATCCCATCAAAGAGGATCCGCCCTTCGTCGGGGGCCAGAAGGCCCGAGAGCATCGACATGATGGTGGTCTTGCCGGCGCCGTTGGGGCCAAGGAGGCCGTAGAGCTCCCCCTTCGCCACCGTGAACGACACGCCGTCGACGGCGCGTAATGAGCCGTAGCTCTTGACCAATCCTTGAACCTGAAACACGGGGCACCTCGTTGGTGAGAGCGCATTGTAGTCCCTACCCCCTGGTACGATTCCCCCATGAACGAGGGATGGGAAGACGGCGTCCTCGAGCTCGGGGGCGGGATCTTCGTCGTCCCCGTCCTCCACGAGCGCCTCGAGTCGGCTGGGGCCGTGCGCCGGGCGCTGGCCCGGGTTGCCCCCGACGCGGTCGCCGTCGAGGTTCCCTCGACGCTTTCGGTCGTCTGGTCCCGAGCGATCGACCGGCTCCCGTCGATCTCGGTATTGCTCTACGAAAACGCTGCCGGCGAGACGATCTACCTCCCGATTCATCCCGCGGACCCTTCCGTCGAGGCCTCACGTTGGGCGCGGGAGCGCGGGCTGCCGTTGGCCTGCGCCGACCTGGACGTCGACGGCTATGCGGACCATCGCGATCCCCTCCCGGACCCCTACGCGCTCACCCGCATCGGCCTCCCGGTGTATCTCGAGGCGGCCCGTCGGACGGCCCGCCCGGCGGACGCACAAGACGCGCGCCGCGAAGCCGCGATGGCCTTTCACATCCGCGAACTCGCCGGCGCGGGGGCGGCCAGGATCCTCGTCGTCACCGGACTGCGCCACGTGGACGGCCTCACGGCCGCTCTAGGCGCCGAGCAGGCGGCGCCGCTCACGCCCCCGGTGCGCAAGAACGTGCGCCTCGTGAACCTCCATCCCGAGTCGTTGGGAGAGGTCTTGGGCGAGCCTCCGTTCTACGTCGCCGCTTACGAGGCGCAGCGTCTTGGGCTTCGGCCTCCCGCCGCGCCAACCGAACCCGCGGCCTCCGGCCGCGACTACGGGGCGTTCCGCGTGCTCACCGGGGGGCGCGGCGACCATCCCGAGCGGCTTCAGGACGCCGCGGCGCTCGCGGCGCAACGGGCCGGGGATCCGCTCGACCGGTTGCGACTCCAGTGGGCGCTCGTCGCCGAGGCATCTCAAGCTCTCGAAGCGGCAGCGCCCGACGAGAGGATCGAACCGTGGCAACGGCGGAATCTCGCCCGCTACGGCCGCCGGCTGGCACGCCATTCGGGGATGCTCGTGGCCGACCTCTACGACCTCGTCGTCGCCGCCAGGTCGTGCGTCTCGGACAACTTCGCCTTCGAGCTCCATCGGCTGGCGACGTCCTACCCGTGGCAGCACGAGCAGGCGGCCGGCCTACCGACCGCGCGCATTCGCGCCGAGGAGCTTTGGGAGGGCGTGCGGCGCGTGCGCCTGAAGCGGCGGGTTGCCCGGCCCAAGGTGCGCCGTCCCGAGTCGCTCCTCAGGCGCAAGAGACGCAACGAGCGTTTTCCCGGGGAATGGCTCGAGGCTTTCGACGGCGAGGCGATCTGCTCCTATCCCCCGGAGGACGTGATCGTCGAGGACTTCGGCGGGTTCCTCCGCAGGAAGGGGAAGGCCGTGCTGTCCGAGGAGACCTCGCGCGTCGTTCCTTTCACGACGTCGGTTTTGGACGGCATCGACGTGCGAGAGACGATCCGCCACTGGACCGAAAAGAAGATCTACGTGCGCGAGTCGGGACGCACTCCGGGAGATATCGGCGTCGTCGTCGTGATCTTCGACGAGGACGAGGACCAAGGATCCGAGCGTTACCCCTACCAGCTGACCTGGCTCGGAGAGCACGGCCAGGAATCGGACATGGCGTTTTACGCGACCCCTCCGGAGCGGGCGATCGTGGGGCCAGGGATCTGCCGCGTCACCTACGGCGGGTTCCTCCTCTCCTACCCGCCGGGGAGGCTCGGAGACGTCTGGACCGACGGCGACTATCGATTCGCGGAGACCAAGGCCGAGGTGTTGTTGCTCGCGGCGCTCGACTACTCGAGGGAGCGGGTCGTGATCCACGTCGCCCCCAAGCCGCCCCGCCCCGTTTTTCGCGAGATCGCCGCGCGGCTCGACCGGAAGATCCTGCATCTGCCGATCGGAACGCTCTCCCCGGCCACGCTCCGGAAGATCCGCGTCATGCATGTCCTGTCCGGCCACGCGAAGAGAAAGATCGCCAAGGACTACCTATGGTAGTTGCCTAAGAACGCCGCGCGCCCTACGATGAAGGCGCCGACCGAATCGAAGCCGCGGACATCATTCCCGCCGGATTTCGTGAGAGGCCACCCCATGGACCGGAAGTACGGACACAAGGGCTACCAGGACTCTTCTCGTGACGACCGCGACCGCGATCGCAAGCACTCTCCGCCGACCACTCCGCTGACACCCGAAGAACGGGCGCAGCAGAGATCGCTGAGGCACGCCGTCCAGCGGGAGGCCAACGAGGTCATGCGCTGCCCGAACTGCGGCCGCAACGTCGCCGCCTCGGGGGCGGTCTCATCGGATACCCGGTGCCCCCACTGCGCCGCGTATCTTCACGCCTGCCGCGCTTGCCAGCACTTCGATTCAAGCGCTCGCTGGGAGTGCCGCGCCCCGATCACCGCTGCCGTGACCGACAAATCCAGCGCGAACTGTTGCACTTCGTTCGCCGCCCGGATCGTGCTGGACACGACCGGGAAGCGAACCGGGTCGCCCGGGTCGGCAAACGACCCGAAATCGCAGTTCGACAGCCTATTCAAGCGCTGACGGGGCTTCTTGCCTCCCCTCGGGGCGGAACCTATATTCCCGGCGGTCCGGGATCCCGGTCCGTGACTCCCGGGCCAGGGGAGATGGGACGATCATGAAAAATAGTGCCGCAGAACGAGGCGAAGGCCGCATTGGATTTATGATCGCACTTGCGCTTCTGGGCGCAGGCATCTTCGTCGGCGTCAAGATCATCCCGGTGCGGGTGAACGCTTACGAGTTCCGCGATTTCATCCAGGAAGAATGCCGGTTCGCCGCAACCCGCAACAAAGACGCGGAGATCTTCAAGCGCGTATTCGACAAGGCGCAGGATCTCAAGCTCCCGCTCGCCAAGAAGGACCTCCACCTGGAGCGCACGACGCACGAGATGATCATCAGCGCGAAGTACGTGCAGACGATCGACTTGAAAGTCACGAAATACGTCTACAAGTTCGACCACGAAGAGCGCGCGCCGCTGTTTTAGGCTCCGGGGAGCCGCTGCCCTTCGTCGACGACGACCACGCCCGAGGCGACGACCGTTCGCACCCGCCGCACACCGAAGCGATAGACCAGGTGGTAGCGGTTCGGCACCGCATGGACCACGAAGTCCGCACGCTTGCCCACCTCGATCGAGCCGGTCTGTCCGGCGTGCCCTAGGGCGTAGGCCGCATTGAGGGTTGCCGCCGCGATCGCTTCGTCGATCGAGAGCCCAAGCGTCAGGCAAGCGAATTCGAGAACCGCCCCCATCGCCTCGGTCGGGCTGGTTCCCGGGTTGAAGTCGGTCGCGATCGCGACCGGGACACCCCCGTCGATCAGACGTCGCGCGGGCGGCTTGACCTGGGACATCAGGAAGAACGTCGCGGCCGGAAGCAGCACCGCCGCCGTCCCCGCTCCGGCCAACGCCTGGATTCCGGCGTCGGACACGTACTCGAGATGGTCCGCCGACGCGGCGTGGAGCTCCGCCGCGAGCAGCGCTCCTCCGTCGTCGGCGAGCTGATCGGCGTGAAGGCGCACGCCCAGCCCCGCGGTCGCCGCGGCCTCGAGTACCCGCCGGGCCTCGGCCAATGAGAACGCGTGGGCATCGACGAAGGCATCGGCGTAAACAGCCAGTTTCTGCCGGCTGATCTCCGGGATCATCGTGTTCACGATCTCGTCGACGTAACGAGCGCGATCGTCTCGCCGTTCCTTCGGAACCGTGTGCGCGCCCAGAAACGTCGGCACCACCTGAACCGGATGCCCCGCGGCGCCAATTCTTATCGCCTCGAGCTGCTTGATCTCGGCCTCGGCGGACAATCCGTAGCCGCTTTTGGCCTCGGCCAGGGTCGTTCCCAAAAGCAACATCGCGTCGAGCCGAGCCCGGGTGAGAAGCGCCAGATCCGTCAGGGACGCCGCGCGCGTCGCCGCAACGGTCGAGAGAATGCCCCCGCCGCGCGCCGCAATCTCCGAATAGGTTGCCCCGCAGAGGCGCTCGTTGAACTCCGACTCTCTCCAGCCCGCAAACGGCAGGTGCGTGTGCGCGTCGACGAACCCCGGCAGCACGGTGGCGCCGCGCGCGTCCATCGTGCGACCGCCCGGCGTCATCGTGACCCCCAGCCTGAAGTCGCGCTCTGTCCCGACGAAGACGAAGTTCCCGCCACGGCAGGCGACCGCAGCGTCGCCGATCGTGCGGAGGCGGCCCAGGTCGGAGCCGAGTCGTGCGGATCGTCCTTCGGGGGTGACCAGTTCGGAGATGCCGACGACGGCGAGGTCGGCTTGAATCATCCGACGTCGGTCGTGGAGCGCCGGCGCAAGAAGCGCAGGTTGTCGATGTCGGCCTTCTCTTGCTTGCGCAGGTCCAGAAGCGAGAGGTGCTCGTCGATCGCGGCGCGCAGGCGGTTCTCGAAGGCGTCTTTCTCGAGCCTGAGGCGTCCGATTTCGTTTTCGAGCGCGTGCAATTGATCTTGCGCCTGCTCGAGCAGCCGTTCGGCTTTGAAGCGGGCCTCCTTCACGAGGAGCTCGGCTTCGGCCTTCGACCGGTCCTTGAGGTCCGCGGACATGATCTGCGCGGTCACCAGCGTCTCTTGGAGCGTGCGCTCGCGGTCCTTGAAGTCCTCGAGACGCGACCGGAGCACGCCCGCTTCTTCGTTGAGCGTCGCGTTTTCGAGGTTGACCCTTTCGATCTCCTCGGCGACGGCGCGAAGGAAGAGTTGAACCTCGTCAGGGTCGTATCCGCGCATCTTGCGCGTGAACCCCTGTTTTTCGATGTCCATCGCCGTCAGACGCGTGCTCATGGTGTCCTCCGAAACGTGGCCAAACATAGCCTCCTACTTCCGGCCTTGCAAGACTCCGATCAGGCCCGCTCGCCGAAGATGGCGCGGCCGATGCGCACCAACGTCGCCCCTTCTTCGATGGCCACCTCGAAGTCATCCGTCATGCCCATCGACAGCTCCGGCAAGGGGCGCGCCAGAATCGAGGCGGCCCGATCGCGCAGCTCCTTCAAGCGGCGGAACCAGGGGCGTGAGAGTTCCGGGTCGTCGACGGGTGGAGGGATGATCATCAGGCCGCGGAGCTCGAGATGGGGAAGGCCGGCGACCGTCGTGAGGAGCGGCATCAGCCCGTCCTCGTCCGAGCCGCGCTTCGTGGCCTCCCCGGAGAGGTTCGCCTGAACGAGAACGGATTGCGTGATCGACCGCGCCGCGGCACGGCGGTCGAGTTCGATAGCGAGTTCGGCATCGTCGATTCCGTGAATCAACTCGAACGCTCCGGTCACGTGCCTCGCCTTGTTCTTTTGCAAGTGCCCGATGAGGTGCCAGGTGGCCTCCGGCCCGGCTTCGGCCATTTTTGCCAGAGCTTCCTGCACGCGGTTTTCACCGAAGAGAGTCTGCCCGGCGGCCAGCGCCTCGGCGACCCCCACTACCGGCACCGTCTTCGACACGGCGATCAGGCGCACCGATCCGGGGTCGCGGCCCGCCCTGGCGCACGCGGCGGCGATCTGGTCACGGACCAGCTGGAGCCGCATGGCGATCCCGGTCACTCGAACGTCTCGTGGACCTTCACCGCCGCCCCGTCGCCGCCGCTCTCGACCAGGTTCAGCGCGCGGTTGACCAGCTTGTCCGCGTCCTTGTTCTTTTCCCGGGGGACGTGGCCGATCTTGAACCTGCGGAGTCTCGCGATGCGGCGGACCGCTTCGGCGTGGAGCGGGATCAGGTCGGGATGTCTGACCTTGTACTCGCCCCTGATCTGCTTGACCACGAGCTCGGAGTCGGCGAGGAGCTCGACGTCGTCGGCCTCGCGCGCCGAGGCGATGGCCAGGGCCTGGAGGAGGGCGGTGTATTCGGCGACGTTATTGGTGGCCCGTCCGATCGCGCCGGCGAATCCTTCGACCGCGCGGCCTTCGGGATCCAGGACGACCACCCCCCAGGCGGCGGGACCGGGATTCCCTCGAGAGCCGCCGTCGAAGCCGGCCCTAAACCGCTCCGCCATTCACCGCCTCGGCCTCGGTCGCGGACCCATTCAGCGCAGCGGACGTCGAGACGGGGGCGGTCGTGAACAAAGACTCGGTGTAGAGATAGCGGCGGCAGCTGCCGCACACGTGGATCTTCGAGGCCTGTCGAATCTCTTGGTAGACCTGCGGGCGCAGGCGCACGTGGCAAGCCGAGCAGCTCTCCCGCTCGACCCGGACGAGGAAGAGCCCCTTGCGGCCTTCCTCGACGCGGCGGACGTTGGCCACGAGCGCGGGAGGAAGCGTGCTTTCGATTTGGGCGCGTTCGGCGGCGTGGTGCTCGATGCGCGCCTGGGCCTCCGCGACCGCGGCCTCGATGTCGGCTCGTTCCTTCTCGACGATCGAGCGCTCGGACTCGATGTGCGCCGCGCGCGCCTCGAGATCGGTCTTCAACGTCTCGACCTCGTCCATGCTGGCCAGAATCGCCGATTCGTGATCGCCGATGCTGGCCTTGGCCGCGTCGATCTCCTTGAGTACCGCCGCGTACTCGCGCTGGTTCTTCACTTGCATCAGGCTGTCCTGATAGTGCTTTCGCGTCTCTTCGAGGGTTGAAAGCTCGAGCGAGCGCTCGCGGCGGTCGGCGTCGATGGCGTCGAAACGTTCCTTGAGCGCAACGTACTCGACGTTGCGCTCGCGGAATCGCCCCTCCGCTTCCTCGATCTTCGCGGGTGCGCCGTCCACGATGGCATGGGCGGCCTGGATCTCGAGGGCGAGCTCCTGCATCTTCACAAGTTTTTGAAGCTGGGTTCTCGCGTCCGGCATGCGTCCCCTCCGTCGTCTGGTTCCCTAAAACACGAAGGGCGCTCGTGAACCGAGCGCCCTCTCCGCGATCTTCGCCTGCGGACCCGCCCCCTTCAGTCGAGGCAGGCCCGTACGGGCGAGCTCACGCGTGTCCATTGGTTTCATTTCCTTCACGGCAACGAATGACTTTATCACCGTGCTCCGACCTCGTCAACGGGGCCGATGATGGGGACATCACTGGCCCCAAACGAGGTGGCAGATGAAAACGGCCGCGGAGATCCCCGCCGCGTCCGCCAGAAGGCCGGCCGGCACGGCATGGCGGGTCTTCTTGATGCCTACGGCCCCGAAGTAGACCGCGAGGATATAGAACGTCGTGTCGGTGGACCCCTGCATGGTGCTGACGAGGTAGCCAAGGTACGAATCGGGGCCGCGGGTGCTGAGGATTTCGCTCATGACGCCGAAGGCGCCCGATCCCGAGAGGGGGCGGAGCACCGCCATCGGGACCGCCTCAGCGGGAAGGCCCAGCGGAGCCGTCAGGGGCGACACCACGGCGACGAACAGGTCGAGGCATCCCGAAGCGCGAAACATGGCCACCGCGACGAGGATCGCGACCAGGTAAGGGATGATGCGCAGCGCGACCTGAAATCCCTCCTTCGCCCCTTCGACGACGGACTCGTAAACGCGGACGCCCCGCGCCCAGCCGAACAGGACGAGTCCGGCGATCAGAATGGGGATCATCCAGTACGAAGCCACCGCGCGCGCGACCTCACCCCACGGCCTCACCCCGACTTCGCGGCCGAAGTAGAGCATGAGGGCGACGCCGACGGCGGCGACGTAGCCTGCGGCGAGCCAGCCACCAAAACGCGGCGGGGTTCGCGCGGGCTCGTCGGGACAGGACGGCGGCGGCTCGGCCAAGCCAGCAGGGGTGAGGACTCCCTGTGGGTTCGTGGCCCGGTATCGGGGGAGCTTGGAGAGCAGGGTCGCCGCCAGGATCGCGACGAGGGTGGCGCAGGCCGAGGCGAACCAGGTGGTGAAGAAGATCCCAGCGGGATCCTTCGAACCGGCAGCAGAGCGCAACGCGACGACCCCGGTGGGGAGAATCGCCAATCCCGCGGTATTGATCGCGAGAAAAAGGACCATCGCATTGGTCGCGGTGCCCTTCACCGGGTTCAATCGATCCAGCTCTTGCATCGCGCGGATCCCGAACGGGGTCGCCGCGTTTCCCAGGCCCAGGATGTTCGACGCGATATTGAGGATCATCGCGCTCATCGCGGGGTGGTCCGCGGGGACATCGGGGAACAAGCGTCGCATGACCGGTGCGGAAGCCTTCGCGATCAGGCGAAGCAGACCGCCGTCCTGCGCGACCTTCATGAGCCCCATGAACAGCGACATGACGCCGACGAGGCCCAGGGCCAGTTCGACCGATTTTTTGGCGGCGTCGAGCGCCGAAGACGAAACCGCCTCCATGTGACCCATGAAGGCGGCGACGAGGACGGAGACGAGGACGAGGACGACGAAGAAGGCGTTCAGCACTCGTCTTGCCGCAAGGCCCGCTTCAAGAGCGCGTCTTCGTCGCGCTCGTGCTCGCGCATCATGGCGAGGAAGCGGTCCAACTCCGCTT
>Ga0315283_10002487_pt1 | contig 15423 bp, 11 predicted proteins | sample YL17G09_0_MG_FD_204541 | JGI IMG/M metagenome (GOLD analysis project Ga0315283, IMG submission 204541) | Sediment microbial communities from Yellowstone Lake, YNP, Wyoming, USA - YL17G09_0 | ecosystem: Environmental > Aquatic > Freshwater > Lake > Sediment | place: USA: Wyoming | collected... | reverse complement strand
CAGTATCACAAAGGGTGAAAGCCTTATCGATACGGCCCGTAACCTTGAGGCCATGAATCCCGATGTGATCGTTCTTCGCCATCAAGCATCCGGTGTACCCCATATGCTGGCCCGATTGGTGAAACCTTCCATCATTAATGCCGGTGACGGAGCTCATGAGCATCCGACCCAAGCACTGCTGGACTTGATGACGATCCGGGAGAAAAAGGGCCGGATAGCTGGTATCCGGGTGGCGATTATCGGTGATATTGCCCACAGTCGTGTGGCCCGCTCGAACATCTACGGGCTCATCAGGATGGGTGCTCAGGTAACCGTAGCCGGTCCCGTCACAATGATGCCGCGTGATATTGGGAAAATGGGCGTGAAAGTATGCTACACATTGGTCGACGCCATCAAAGATGCCGATGTTATCATGATGCTCCGGATCCAAACGGAGCGCGAGCAGCAGCACATTTTCCCCTCAATCAGGGAATATTCGAGATATTACGGACTTAATCGGGAAAACATCTCTCTGGCCAGAGAAGATGTCATTGTCATGCACCCTGGACCAGTCAACCGAGGCGTTGAGATTGCACCGGATGTGGCCGACGGGCCCCACTCAGTCATCCTCGATCAGGTCACCAATGGTGTTGCCGTGAGAATGGCCGTCCTTTATCTGCTCACAGGAGGAAATCCATGATGCGGTTAATAAGGGGGGGGAGGATCATCGATCCCTCTCAAAATATCGACACAAAAATGGATCTTTTAATCCACGAAGGGAAAATTTTCAAGGCAGGTGTAAATCTGACTGAATATCTTAGAAATTCTCCAGGTAAAAATTCTATTGATTTCGATATTCTGGACGTCACAGATTACCTTGTCGTGCCGGGACTTATCGATATGCATACCCACCTGCGTGAACCGGGATTTGAATATAAGGAGACGATTCAATCGGGAACCGCTGCGGCCGTTGCCGGCGGTTTCACCGCCCTAGCCTGCATGCCCAACACGAATCCGGTCAACGACAACAGATCAGTAACGGAATATATTATCAAGAAAGCAGCCGAATGCGGCCTCGCCAGAGTTTATCCCATCGCTGCCATCAGCAGGGCTTCGGAAGGTAGGTGTCTGTCTGAATTCCATGACCTGAAGGATGCCGGTGCCGTCGCCTTCTCCGATGACGGGAAGCCCGTTGCCGACAGTGCGCTGATGCGCAGGGCCCTCGAATATGCCTTCTCTATCGGTTTACCGATTATATCCCACTGCGAAGACACTGCACTTACCGCAGGCGGCGTGATGAACGAGGGGCTTGCAAGCACGGAATTGGGTCTGGCCGGCATCCCAAGCCTGGCGGAAGAGGTGATGGTGGCCAGGGATATCCTCATAGCGCAATACACTGGAACGTCCGTTCACATTGCCCACGTAAGTACTGCCGGGTCTGTTCAGATAATCCGGAATGCGAAGAAACGGGGCGTTCTTGTTACGGCTGAGACGGCGCCTCACTATTTTTCCCTGACAGATGATGCCGTTCGGGATTATGATACAAATACCAAGGTGAATCCACCGTTGCGAACTGCCACGGACGTCGAAGCCATCAAAGAAGGCCTCCGGTACGGAACCATAGATACCATCGCCAGCGATCATGCCCCCCATGCGGTCACCGAAAAGGAACTTGAATACGATCTGGCCTCCTTTGGAATAACGGGTTTGGAGACATCCTTGTCCTTGAGTCTCAAGCTTGTTTCCGAGGGTGTCCTGACCCTTCCTCAGCTCATCCTCAGGATGTGCACCCTTCCAGCAAGGATTCTCGGTGTCCAAGGTGGTACGCTCAAGGAAGGATCCCCCGCTGATATTACGGTCGTTGACCCGGAAAATCTCTGGACCGTGGACCTAAGTGCCTTCCGTTCCAAGGGGAGAAACTCGCCCTTTGCCGGCTGGCAACTTCGTGGCAAAGCACTTGTGACATTCGTGGGCGGAGAGATCAAATATAGAGACGATTCGTTCCCTTCAAAGAACATGGGCATCTGACTGACCGGATCATGAGCACTCGCACTAGCCACAGAACGGATGCCATCGCGCTGCGATCCATTGATTACGGAGAATCCGATAAGATAGTCACTTTTATGACCTCTGATTTCGGTAAGATATGTGGCATCGCCAAGGGAGCTCGCCGAAGCCGAAAGAGATTCATAAATGCACTAGAACCGTATACCCGTCTATCGCTTATCTTCTCAACAAAGGGGCACGATACCCTATCCCTGATCGAAGAGGCCGACATCGTCGATCACTATTCCGCCATTCGCGGGGATTTGGAAAGGACGCTTGCCGCCTCTTATCTCGTTGATCTTGTGGATCAGTTCAGCAGAGACGGCAAATTGAACGCTGATCTTTTCAATCTTCTGGGTGATGTCCTTGGCATCATGGCGAAGAATGGATCCAGTGAGATATTGATCCGTATTTTTGAACTGCGGCTGCTGAAACTTGTGGGTTATGAACCGGTACTGGATCGATGTCTCGGTTGCCGGATGCCTCTCCGCAACGAAGTGTTCTATGTTTTCAGCCCCGCAGAAGGTGGATTACGCTGCCGGACATGCAGCACGAAGAGTCCCGATCCAATTCCCGTCTGCTTGGGAACCATCAAGAGTCTTTTGATGGGCAAGGAGATCCATCTCGACAGGATCCACTGTCTGTCCCTCTCTGGGCGGTCCGCCAAGGAGAGCAGGGAACTTCTTTCCGCATTCATCCAGCATCTCCTGGGTGTCGAGCTCAAGTCCGCCCGAGTTGTCAGAGAAATTAACAATCTTTTAGCATAACGCTTCCTGGTGAGTCCCCTTCCCTCCAGCCTGAAAAATTCATATATCCTCATGACTACTGCTTTGTCCCCAGCCGTCTTTCGTATTGACAGGAAAGGCACCTCGTGTTAGGTATCCGCTGAAAATCAGGGACCAATCGCTCTGAATTCAGCAAGAAAGACAGGAGGTTAAGTTGAACTTTCAGGAATTGATTTTTGCCTTGGAAAAATACTGGCATGCACAGGGTTGCGTCATTCAGCAACCCTATGACATTGAAGTGGGTGCCGGCACCTTTAATCCCGCCACCTTTCTTCGAGCGTTGGGTCCTGAACCCTGGCGTGTGGCCTACGTGGAGCCTTCCAGACGGCCAAAGGACGGCCGGTATGGTGAGAATCCGTACAGGCTGCAACACTACTATCAATACCAGGTGATTATGAAGCCTTCCCCTCTGGACATTCAGGAACTCTATCTGGATTCTCTCCGGAGCTTCGGTATCGATCCTTTGGATCATGACATTCGCTTTGTAGAGGACGATTGGGAATCACCTACACTCGGAGCCTGGGGATTGGGCTGGGAAGTATGGCTGGACGGAATGGAGATATCGCAGTTCACTTATTTTCAACAGGTAGGTGGGTTTGATCTTCATCCGGTGTGTGCGGAACTGACCTATGGTATCGAACGGATCGCCATGTACATCCAGGGTATCGACAACGTCTATGACCTGCAATGGAACGAAACCACCACATACGGAGATATCCACCATCAAGGGGAAATCGAATGGTCAATCTTCAATTTTGAAGTGGCCGACGTCGCCATGCTGCGGAAACTGTTCGATATGTATGAAGGAGAATCCATCAGGATGTCTGAAAGAAATCTGATACTGCCTGCTTACGATTTTTGTCTCAAATGCTCCCATACATTCAACCTCTTGAACGCAAGAGGTGCAATCAGCGTAGCCGAACGGACGAGTTACATAGGAAGGGTCCGCAATCTGGCCAGGCTTTGCGCCGAAGCCTACCTCCGACAGCGGGAGGTCATGGGCTTTCCCTTGATGCAAGTGGTGAATTCATAACCGGGGAGAATGATCATGGGCAAGGAACTTTTACTCGAAATAGGAACGGAAGAGATACCGGCCGCTTTCTTGCCGGAAGCAGAAAAGGAAATGCTGAACGTTATCCAAAAAGAGCTAAAGGGCCAGCGGATTCGTTACGGTGAGGTAAAAACTATGACCACTCCGAGACGGCTCTGCCTACATGTCGCTGACGTTTCAGAAACGCAAGAAGATCAATTCATTGAAAAGCTGGGGCCGGCCCGTAGAGTCGCCTTCGATGAACAGGAAAATCCCACGAAGGCTTTGATGGGGTTTGCAAAGGGACAAGGCGTTGACGTCACCGAACTGGAAACGGTCATAACGGAAAAGGGGGAGTACCTGTGCTGCCGAAAAAAGGTCACAGGTGGAGACACAGAAGCGCTTTTGCCAGAAATCTGCACCCGCTTCATTATGAACATACCATTCAAAAAATCCATGCGCTGGTCAGACTTGAATCTGCGTTTCGCCAGGCCCATTCACTGGATCCTTGCCCTTTACGGAGGCAGAACGATACCCTTCACGTTGGAAAATATACAAAGTGGCAATACAAGCAGAGGACACCGCTTCATGAGTCCTGAATCCTTTGTCGTGGATAATCTTCAAGATTACCTTAAAAAAACGAAAGATCACTTCGTCATAGCATCTCCCGAGGAACGGAGAGCGATTATTATGAAGGAGGCAATGAAAGCAGCGAAAGAAGCAGGGGGACAGGTCCTTTTCAATGAAGGATTGCTTGCATCGGTGACCTACCTGACAGAGTATCCCTCAATCGTCTGCGGAAGTTTTGACAAAAGCTATCTCAGTCTTCCGAAAGAAGTCCTTATTACTTCCATGATGACTCACCAGAAATATTTTCCGCTCATCGACGACGAGGGGAGCCTGATGCCCCATTTTATCACCGTTAACAATACTCTGGCCCGTGATCCTTCTGTGGTTACAAGGGGTAATGAAAAGGTCATCCGGGCGCGTCTGGCCGACGCACGATTCTTTTTTGATGAAGACAGAAAGATTCCGCTGGCAGACCGTTTAAAAGACCTTCAGCAAGTCGTTTTCCACAGCCTTCTGGGCACTTCTTACGATAAAGTCACTCGTTTTAGGAAGCTGGCAGCTCATATCGTCGAGAAAATCGATCCGGCTCTCGCTGAGCGCGTCGACCGTGCAGCCATTCTGGCGAAGGCCGATCTTGACACACAAATGGTCGGCGAATTTCCGGATCTCCAGGGCATCATGGGCAGGGAGTATTCCCTTTGTGACGGTGAGGATCAGGTTATTGCCAGGGCTGTTTTTGAACATTACCTTCCCGTTGCAGCCGGCGGCAAACTCCCGGAAACGGATGAAGGGGCTATTGTAAGCATCGCCGACAAGATGGACACCATCGTCGGTTTCTTCAGCGTCAATCTTGTTCCCACGGGGACGGCCGATCCCTATGCCTTACGACGTCAGGCGTTGGGTATCATCAACATCATACTGGCAAAAAAGTATCCTCTCCCTCTTGAGGACCTTATCAGGGCAAGCCTCAGGACGCTCGAGGATAAAAGGATGAGACCTGCCGATGATATTTTGGCCGATGTACTGGAGTTTTTCCGGGGCCGGTTCGAAAATCAGCTCATTTCCCAGGGGCATTCCTATGACGTCGTCGATGCGGTACTGGCCGGGGAGCCATTCGACGCTATAGACCTACTGATGAAGATTGAGGCGATGGATGCCTTCAGGCATCAGGAAAATTACTTGCCTGTAGCGATTACCTTCAAGAGAGTAGGTAATATCATTAAAAATTTTCAGAACGGATCCTTGGACCCCGGGCTTTTTGAGTGCGATGAAGAGAGAAGTCTTTACCAGGACTATTTACTGGTCAAGGATCAGTTCCTCTCGCAGGTGAATAGGGGAGACTATCCTGCTGCCCTCGCTGTACTTGTAAGGCTCAAGAAACCTGTGGATGCCTTTTTTAACTCCGTTTTGGTGATGGCTGAAAATGAGAAAGTACGTTTTAACCGTCTCTCCCTGCTGGAAGCCATATCCATATTGTTCCGACAAATTGCAGATTTCTCCAAAATCCAGATGGAAACCTGATGTCATCAAGGGCCTGTTGTGAAGCAATACTCTATGGATAAAAGATTCTTGCCTTATTAGCGCTTTTCTTTATACTGTCACGAACAGAGGGGAAAAATCCCTGTTTAATTTTTTTCTATTTTCGTTTATTATACCAAAGATGATTGATGTGATCTCCTTTGTCGTGACATTGAACCCTGATGATTGGCTTTTTATGAACACCTCAGTAGAGGAGAACCTGATCTGATGGCAGCCCAGTTAACAAGCAAACAGATTTCGGAACTTGAAGAGAAACTCCTCATTCGGAAAGGACTGCAGGACATTACGAATCGTATCCACGCAGCCCAGAATATCAAGCAAATCCTTGTTGATCTCAAGGACGGAATCCTCAATCTTTTCAGTGCCCATTCCATTACCATCTATGTGGTGGACAGGCCAAAAAATGAAATATATGCAATGTTTCTCGCAAGTTTGCAACTTAAGGAAGTCCGTGTACCCATCAACAACAAGAGTATTGCCGGTTACGTTGCCAATTCGGGAAAGGTAATCAATATTGCCGATGCCTACGACACCAAGGAACTCAAAGGCATTGATCCGGAACTTACCTTCGATGATAGCTGGGACAAAAAGTCCGGCTTCAGAACCATGCAGATCCTCGCTGCACCAGTCTTCCATAATAACATGTTCATGGGCGTCGTCCAGATCCTGAACAAGAAGGGTGGCACAGGTAAGTTCAGCGATGAGGAACAGGGGTTTCTCCAGGAAATCTGCGAGGTTCTCGGTGTCGCCTTCTTTAACCAGGAAAGGTTTGTCCGTCGCCGTAAGACGAGATTCGACTATCTCATCACCAGGGATCTCCTGAAGGAGGAGGCGCTGGACAGCGCCTGGGAAGAGTCCCGTGAAAAAAAGGAAACGATTGAAACCTTTCTGATGAACAAATACAAGATCTCAAAAGACGACATCGGCAAGTCTTTTGAGGAGTTCTACCGCTGCAAGTTCATACAATTCAACGATAAAATACCCATTCCAGGGGATCTACTGAAAAACCTCAATAAGGACTATCTGCGTCGTGAGCTTTGGGTCCCCTTAGACCGGGTTGATGGAAACATTCATATCATCGTCGACGATCCCAACAACATCCTGAAGCGGGACATGATCGAAAACCTGCTGAAGACGAAGGCCGTTAAATACGATATAGCCTTGGCTGATGATATTATCAAGTTTATCGGCTACTTCTACCAATCTCCAGAGGATGAATCCTCGATATCCGATATTCTTGGCAAACTTGACGCCGACGAAGAACCCCAGGAAGAGGACATCGATGCTGTAACCGAATCCGACAGCGTAATTATGCAGCTCGTAAACAAGATCATCAACGATGGCTTTAACCGGAGGGCTTCGGATATCCACATCGAACCGAACGTTGCAAAGAAAAATGTAGAGGTACGCTACCGTGTCGATGGCGACTGTGCTCTCTATCAGACGGTCCCCTTCAGTTACAGGGCGGCCGTTGTTTCGAGAATCAAAATCATGTCGAACCTGGATATTACCATCCGGCGCATTCCCCAGGATGGGAAGATCAAATTCAAGAGACCCGGCGGGGACGAAATCGAACTCCGCGTGGCGACCATACCGACCCAGGGCAATGTGGAGGATGTGGTCATGCGTATCCTCGCCAAGGGGGAAACGATGCCCCTCGAAGCAATGGGGATACTGAAGCGTAACTTCGAAGAGCTGGTCAAACTTCTCGAGAAGCCTTACGGGATGATCCTTGTCGTCGGGCCCACCGGTTCCGGCAAGACTACGACCCTTCATGCGGCCCTGCATCATATCAACACGCCCGACCGAAAGATCTGGACGGCCGAAGATCCCGTCGAAATCACCCAGTACGGGCTGCGCCAGGTCCAGGTCAACGCCAAGATCGGCTTCGACTTCGCGGCCGCCATGCGAGCCTTTCTCCGGGCCGATCCCGATGTAATCATGGTGGGCGAGATGCGTGATTTTGAGACGGCAAAAACCGGTGTCGAGGCGTCGCTCACAGGGCATCTCGTTTTCAGCACCCTCCATACGAACAGCGCCCCGGAAACCATCATCCGCCTCCTGGACATGGGCATTGATCCCCTGAACTTCGCCGATTCGCTCCTGGGAATCCTTGCCCAGCGTCTTGTCCGGACGCTCTGCAAACAGTGCAAGGAGCCCTACCATCCGACAACGGAGGAATTTGAAGAAATCGTCGAGAGTTATGGCCCGAAACTCTTTGGCAAACTGAATATTGCTTACAAAGATGATCTGACCCTATACCGGCTAAAGGGATGTGACAAATGCGACAAATCCGGCTACAAGGGTCGAATGGGAATCCACGAACTTATTGTCAATACCGATGAGGTAAAGCGTCTGATTCAGAAGCATGAAAGCGTCGAGGTCATCCGCGATGTGGCCATCGAACAGGGCATGACGACACTGCTGCAGGACGGTATCATCAAGTCATTTCAGGGAATGACTGACTTCAAGCAGGTCCGCCGGGTGTGTATAAAATAGCCGTGGAAACAATGCCGGAGCGATTATGGTTGCTTTTTGGGGAAAGATCTTGGGAATGGGAATCGCTTCCCTGTTCTTTCTCCTGATCGGTATCGACACCCTTTGGGCGGCCTATCATCTTAACAATCCCCATGAATTCATCGCTTATTTTTTCTCCGCTAACCTCATGATTCTGATCAGTCTCGTCGGCGTCATTTACGCATTGTTTCAAACATATACGATGCTTTTAAGCCGTAAAATGGGCAACCGTGACAAAGAGAACTGAATCCTCCCGTTTCCTACAACTCATTACAGTACTGCTATGTTGGACACTTCTGACTTCAGAGGTTTTGGCCAATGACCTCGAGAGGAGAATCCATACCTCCACTCTGCAAAACGGCCTTAAAATTCTGATAGTGCAGAGGCACCTGAGCCCGACCGTATCCTGCTACATCAGACATCGCGCGGGCTCCGTGGATGAGCCTGAGGGTTTAGGCGGCCTGGCCCATTTCCTTGAACACATGATGTTCAAGGGAACCAAGACCCTGGGAACCCGTAATTACGCCCAGGAAAAGAAGATCATGGAAAATATTCGGAGAACGGGCAGATCGCTGGACACTGAACGGAGGAAAGAAAAGCATGCCGACAGGAACCGGATTCGTACTCTCTCCTTGCGGCTTGGGAACCTTCAGAAGCGCCAAAAGCAGTTGATCGTGGAAAATGAAATCGACCGCCTCTATCGGGAAAACGGCGGCGTCAATCTGAACGCAACGACAGGCCAGGATCTCACTTCCTACCATGTCAGCCTTCCTGCAAATCGCATCGAGCTCTGGGCGAGGATCGAATCGGACCGGATACGACATGCTGTCTTCCGGGAATTCTATACCGAGAGGGATGTGATCATGGAGGAGCGGAGGCAACGTATTGAATCCGATCCCGAAGGGATGCTGTACGAGCGCTTCTTAGCCGAGGCCTTCACAGTCCACCCCTATCGAAGACCGGTGTTGGGCTTTCCTGATGACCAACGTTATCTGGACATGGCGGCCATGCGATCCTTTTATAGAAAATACCATGCCCCTAACAACACGGTTATTGCCATCGTGGGAGACATTGATACCGAAACAGTCATGAGGCTTATCAGAAAATACTTCAGTACCATCCCGCGCCAAAGGAACGACCGTCCGCTGATTATTCCAGAACCTCCTCAAAGAAATGAGCGCCGGATCGATGTCACTTACGACGCAAGACCCCTGATCGCCATCGGTTATCATAAACCAGCGCCCCCTGCCTTCGACGATTATGTCTTCGATGTCATCGACTGCCTCCTGACAAATGGTCGCTCTTCCCGTCTCTACGGTGAGCTTATCGATCGCAGGCAGATTGCCGAATCAGTCTCCACCCATAACGGGATACCGGCAAGTCGATACGCGAACCTCTTCACCATCTGGACGGCCCCCCGCGAACCCTGCAGCCCCTCGGAGCTGGAAACGGCCGTCTATAAAGAATTGGAGATACTTAAGAGGGAGCCCGTAACAGCGAAAGAAATGGAGAGGGTGCGCAATCAAATCCGTTCCGAGTGGATAAGGTATCTCGATTCCAATGAGTCGCTTGCGGCCATCCTTTCTCACTACGTTGCGCTGATGGGTGATCACCGCTATTTCACCACTTACCTGAACACGATCGAGAAGGTCACGCCCGCTGATATCATGCGCGTTGCCGGGCAATATCTTCGTGCCGAGAACCGGACTGTGGCTACCCTGACCCGGTCAAAAGAGCCTGTCCTCCCTTCATTCAGCCAGCCTCCGTGCCCCGATACGCATGGGAATCAGCAAGGCAAGGGCACACAGGACGATAACCGCTGAAAACGAAACGATCACCCAAATCCATTGCAAAGTGGAAAGGGATCTGCCATGGAGGTCTGCCATAAAAAGCTGATAGACAGGTCCCGCTTCAAGGATAATGACCGCTCCGATAAAGAAAGCGCAGAGAATCATAAAGAGCAGGCCTCCGAAACTCGTAACGGACTGGGCGGGATTTTCGGATTGAAAATCCGGATAGATGGCCCCGAGTCCCACACCCATAGCGACGACTCCGGGTACCATAAGAAAGATGGTGATGACGGACAGACCCATCATGAAAGGTGTTACCTGGAGGAGGATGTTGGTCAGGACGATCAGGATTTCAGCAAGGGCAAGCAGGGGCAGATAATAGACGAAGAATTTGATCCAGAGGAAAATCCTGATGGAAACAGGTGCCGACCTTACGATCCAGAATGCGTCCCCCTCGATGCTGACGGCGGGGAAGACAAAACGGGCAGCGACGGCCGTCAGGACAAAGGCCGATAATCCCATGTTAAGAAAAGAGATGATGTTTTGCAGATAAACGGTCTTGATGGGGGTCTGCTCCAGTGGCAGGACCGAAAAATTGTAAAGATAAACGGCAATCAGCGCCACAATGAGAAACACCTGGGGCCACTGGGTCTGGTCCCTGTAAAATGTTTTCACCTCCTTCGTAATCAGGGCCCGTGTGGGGCCGGATAGAAACCGCAGAAGGATGTTTTCCCTAGATCCCGAGAAGACCCGCGATTTGAAAAGGCGTTCCTGGGAGGTCTGGGACTTGGAATAGCCCTGAAAATAAGCCTTCCCTGCCAGCCAGGTTGTCGTGTAAATCAAGGCGAAGGAAAAACTCCAGGATAGGCCCAGATGGAAGAATGTCCTTTCAGGTGAACCGGTCAATGCGGCACGGATGCTGTCATAGACCCAGGTTGTGGGCAGAAGGGCCGAACTGGGGGTTTCAAGAGATTTAAAATAAAGCACCAGCGAAGCGAAGGCGTCTGGGTTCACGAGCTGCTCCGGACGCATCAATCGGAAGGCAATGAGCAGGACCACGAAAATGGAGAATCCGAACAGAACAAAGACGGTTCGGAGCCGTCCCGCCGGCAAAAGAAGTGCCGTAAGTACAACAAACAGGGCGCTGATTCCGGAGGCGATGAGACACAGGGGAAGGATGGCCAGGCTAAGAATTCCGTAATAAAAGGGACCGGCCTTGTAAACGACGCCGTAGGATAGAAACACGGGCAGGCTGTAAACGATGACCATCCAAGAGCTGTCGATGGTTGTCTCTATCCAGCGCGCGAGAAATATCTTTCCGGGTGTTACGGGCAGGGAGTGGACGAGGACAAGGTCGCGGCTCAGATAAAATTTCGAGAGCGATGTGACGATGCTGCTGAAGATGAGTAGCGCAAAGAAGGTCATGATCACCATGGATAGCAATTTGTTCGCCAGGATATCGCCAAAACCCTCCACGCTCTGAAAGTAGGTGAGGACCCGGAAAAAAATGGCAAAGGTGCCTCCCCAGAATAATAGACCGATCGAACCGAACAGGGTCAGGCGTACCCAACGATCCCTCGAATCTCCCTTGAGCAGACTGTTCCTGAAAGACCAGAGGCGGGGCATGAGCAGTGAGATAACATTTCTCATGGAAGGTTCTTGCCCCCCGTAAGAGCGAGAAAGATCTCTTCAAGATCCGCCTCCTGAGAACGGGCTGCCCGCTTCAAATCGGCAGTCGTTCCCAGAGCGATCAGTTTTCCCTCCTGTATAATCCCGATCCGGTCACAGATGTCCTCTGCAATCTCCAGAGTATGCGTTGACATGAATATGGTGGTCCCGCCATCGGCAAGTCCGCGAAGGATCTCCTTGACGAGGCGGATTCCCGCCGGATCGAGGCCGACCATCGGTTCATCCACGATGACTACAGTGGGCTCATGAAGAAGCGCCGCGGAGAAAATGAGCCGCTGCTTCATACCATGTGAATAAGCTTCGATGAGTTTGTCGGCCCAGCCATCGAGCGAGAATTGATTCAGAAGCTGCCTGGCCCTCTGCGGAAAGTTGACATCTTTCAAGCCATATAGATCAGCGGAGAATCTCATGAATTCCATGCCTGTTAGTTTTTCGTAAAGATAAGGCCGGTCGGGAATGAAACCGATCCTCCTTTTTGCAGCGGCCGGATCGAGAGCTATATTAATTCCATCGATCCACACCGTTCCCTCGGTCGGCGCCAGAACCCCCCCCATCATTCGGATCGTTGTCGTCTTACCTGCTCCGTTCGGTCCGATGAATCCGAAGATTTCACCGTCCGGAATTGTGAGGTTGATCCCCCTTACGGCCAGCAGATCGCCATAACGCTTTGTCAGACCTTTCAGCTCGATCAATACATTTCTCCTTGCCTGCTTTGTCAGGAAGTCTTTAGGATGACCAGTTTCAACCTTCCGATCACCTGCACAAGATCTATCTGCTGTTCGGCCTCTCCTCGGATAAGGCGGATATGTGTCACATCGGCCGGCAGCTGACCAAATACGGCGTCGGCTGTTACCCAATTCCCCAGATACAGAACGTTCCAAGCATGGTAATAGAAGCGTCCCCGTTGATAGACTAATCCCGTCTCAATCTGTGCCGGAATCCCCGCAGCCCTCGCCAGGGCTGCCAGGAGCACGGCGTGCTCATTGCAGTCGCCTTGGCGGTTTTGTAAAGTTTCCAAGGCATTGGGAACGGACAAGACGGGCCGTTTTTCGATGTTTTTATAAACCCAGGCAACCAGTTTCTGAGCTTTGACATCCTCAGGATCATCAGGCGATATGATCGCTTTCACCTTTTTCCTGACCAGGGGATGGTCAGACTGGATCAAGGGCGTCGGTTCGAGAAAGCTCCTGGGGGCATCATCGTTTGAACTTGCCCGTTTCCCCCTTTCCGGAAAACTTTCCTCATCCACAATCAATACGTTACCGTTCAGAGATTGCCGCCCCCCATTAACAAATAGGCCTTCGTAAGGGCCATCTACTCTGACAATCAATTGCTTAAGCGCGGCCGAATTTTCAATGTCACGGCCGGCATCAATGGATACGATCTCTGTTAGGTCGGCGCTGCCAGCCTTTGCCATTCCCGCCAGGGCTTGTTCTTTTGTCACGCGTTCCAGTATGATCCCCATGATCCCTTCTTCCCTGAGAACGTCGCCTTCCTGTCCGATCCAGGCATATTGCTGGGCTCCCATAAAATCGACGGCCATTTTCCTTGCCCTTTGCATTCTTCCCATGATCATGATGTCTTGATAGCCCGTGGCTGTGACCTTGACAGGTCGCTGACCCATCGTTGCCGGATCGAATATGTGAAATATTCTGCTTTGACCGGGCCGAAGCCCCGACTTGGCGGCTGTTTCGAGGATTCCGCTGGATAGATAAGGCTTTTCCTGCAATGTCATGTCGTGCCTTTTCTCGAATCCCGGCTCGCCCGTAAAGATGGTCAACTGACGTTCATCAACGAGACCGCGAAGACGAAAGCTGAAGAGGCTGGAACGCAGATTGAAATTGAAATCTTCAAGTTGCAGGTTTCGGTTCAGACTGCCCTCTGTAGTGAAGTGGATATCCTGAATAGTGCCCATGGTGTTGATCCGCATGAAAACCGTTTCGCTCAGTTTATATCCCCGGTCCGTATCGATAAACCTCCGATATGCATATCCGATTTTTCTGCCCTTTTGGGAGATATCCATCCAGACCTCGCTGGTTGGCATTGAGTTTATTGCTGAGCTCTCAACTTCCGGTTTGTGAATCATGAATATTTGAAGAATATTCAGGCGTATAGCGATCAGAACGATGAATATCAAAATGAAACCAATGCCTGCAATCTGATGCCATGGCACCCTCGGGAAAAGATTTTTCTTCATGTCTTTTATAATCTTCCGTTCCGGCCTGCCGGTTATATCTCCACTGGTGGGGCAGTTTCACTGCGGAGCGGATTATAGAAAAAAGCACCCAGGGTGTCAATAAAAAGGGCAAAAGGATTGGAAAACCCTTCTTGTGAAGGGACTCTTTTTTTGATAACATTTTAAAGGATCAGCATTATGGATCAAACAACGTTTTCTGGTAAGAACCTAGGCGGAGTATTTCAATGGAGAGGCAATAAATAATGCAAGAAGACGAAGCGATCGCCATGGCTAAAGACGTCCTCAAGATCGAGGCTGAAAGCATCCTGCACCTCATCAACAAACTCAATGACAGCTTTTCGAAGGCTGTGGATCTCATCTTTAAATCGAAAGGACGTGTTATCGTGACGGGAATCGGTAAATCCGGACTCATCGGGAGGAAGATTGTAGCCACCCTTACCAGCACGGGAACGCAGGCCCTCTTTCTTCATCCCGTTGAGGGTATGCATGGCGACCTTGGGATTGTCACCAGCAAGGATGTGATGCTTGCTATTTCCAACAGCGGTGAAACGGACGAGCTTAACATGATCCTTTCCAGCATCAGCGAACTTGGCGTAAAGATGATCGCCTTTACGGGCAATCCTTCATCAACACTGGCCAAAGCGTGCGATGTGGTGATTGATACAGGTGTGGAAAGGGAGGCCTGTCCATTCGGTCTGGCACCAACCTCCAGCTCCACGGCCGCCCTGGCTATGGGAGACGCTTTGGCTGTGGCGCTGATCGGGCGGCGGAAATTCAACGAAAAAGACTTCTACAAATTTCATCCCGGGGGAAACCTCAGTCAGCGTCTCAGATCGAGGGTTCGAGACGTTATGATTGGAGGAAGCAATATCCCCAGGGTTTTTTCAGGCACGAGTGCCCTTGGGGCCATCGAGGAAATGGATGAAAAAAATAAGGGTTTTGTTCTTATCACAGACAAAAGCGGAACCCTTCAGGGCATCCTAACCGATGGGGATTTGCGGCGTCTGGTCCGCCACGGCCAGAATCTTCGGGACAAGTCAGTTGATGAGCTGATGACACCATCGCCAAAAACGATCGGAGCGGACGTCTCGCTGGCCCGGACTATCGAGAGGATGCAGCGGGATGAGATCACAACATTGGTCGTCGTCAATGAAAGAAAACGGCTTCTTGGCTACGTTCATCTCCATGACATCCTGGGAAGGGGCGGTACCCTGAAGATCTCTCTCAATCACTGATCCGATTTTCTATAACGGATGCAAAACATCACAATTTGATCATGAT
>Ga0315283_10002486_pt1 | contig 15425 bp, 12 predicted proteins | sample YL17G09_0_MG_FD_204541 | JGI IMG/M metagenome (GOLD analysis project Ga0315283, IMG submission 204541) | Sediment microbial communities from Yellowstone Lake, YNP, Wyoming, USA - YL17G09_0 | ecosystem: Environmental > Aquatic > Freshwater > Lake > Sediment | place: USA: Wyoming | collected... | reverse complement strand
CGTGCAGCAGGTGCGCTCGGCCCGACCCGAGCTCGGCGTGCTGGCCATCACCCACTATCAGCGGCTGCTCGACGAGCTGCAGCCCGATCAGGTCCACATCATCGTCGACGGCCGCATCGTCGAGAGCGGCGGCCTCGAGCTGTCGGCCCGACTCGAGGCCGAAGGGTACGACGCATGGCGATGACCGACCTGCTCGACGTGACCAAGGTCAAGGCTGACTTCCCGCTGTTGCGACGCGACGTGCACGGCAAGCCGATCGTCTATCTCGATTCCGCGGCGACTTCGCAGAAGCCACAGGTGGTGCTCGACGCCCTCGACACCTACTACGAGACGATCAACGCCAACGTGCACCGGGGCGTCTACCAGATCGCAGAGCAGGCCACCGCCCGGATGGAAGCGGCCCGCGCCACGGTCGCCCGATTCATCGGCGCCCCGACCACGACCGGGATCGTGTTCACGAAGAATGCCACCGAGGCGATCAACCTGGTCGCCCATTCGTGGGGCCGCACCAACCTCCGCGCCGGCGATGCCGTGCTGCTCACTCACATGGAGCATCACGCCAACATCGTGCCCTGGCAGCAACTCGCCGCCGAGCGCGACATCGAGATCCGCTGGATCCCCCTCACCGACGACGGCCAGCTCGACCTCACCGATCTCGACCGACTGCTAGACGGGGTGAAGCTGCTGGGCGTCACGGCCATGTCCAACGTGCTGGGCACCATCACGCCGGTGCGCCGACTCACCGACGCCGCCCACGCGGTGGGCGCGGTCGCCATGATCGACGCCTGCCAGTACGTGCCCCACGTGGCCACCGACGTGGTCGGGCTCGGCGCCGACTTCATCGCCTTCTCGGGCCACAAGATGTGCGGACCGACCGGGGTCGGCGCGCTGTGGGGCCGTGATGAGCTCCTCGAGGCCATGCCACCGTTCCTGGGCGGAGGCGAGATGATCCGTGACGTGCGCCTCGACGGATTCACCTGCAACGACCTGCCGTGGAAGTTCGAGGCGGGCACGCCACCCATCGCCGAGATCATCGGCCTCGGCACGGCGGTCGACTACCTCCGGGGCCTCGGCATGGCTACCGTGCGCCAACACGAGGTCGACCTCACCGGCTACGCCATGCGCACGCTGAACGACCGCTTCGGCGACCAGCTCACCATCTTCGGGCCCGCCGACCCGACGCTACGGGGAGGCGTGCTCTCGTTCGCCTTCGCCGGCCTTCATCCGCACGACATCTCACAGGTGCTCGACGAGCACGCCGTCTGCGTGCGGGCCGGGCATCATTGTGCCAAGCCGCTCATGCGGGTCCTGGGCGTGGGAGCCACCGCCCGCGCCTCGGTCTACGTGTATAACGACGAGCACGACATCGATGCCCTGGCCGACGCCCTGGCCGCCACCGCCGACTTCTTCCAGCTGTAGCCGACCACACCGAAAGCACGCTCACCATGCCCGGCCTCGAAGACCTGTACCGAGAGATCATCCTCGACCACTACCGCAATCCGCGCAACCGCGGCGAGCTCGTCGTGCCGCCGGCCCACCGGGTCGAGGGATTCAACCCGCTCTGTGGTGACGAGATCGTCGTCTACCTCGAGGTCGACGGCGACGACGTGGTCACCGACATCCGCATCGGGGGCCAGGGGTGCTCGATCAGCCAGTCGTCGGCATCGATGATGTCGGCGGCGGTCAAGGGCAAGACGGTCGACGAGGTACACCAGCTCACCAAGGCGTTCAAGGCGATGATGTCGATCCACGAGAGCAGCCTCGAGGGCGACGAGGTCGAGCCCGAAGAGTTCCCCGACGTCAACCTCGGCGACCTCGAGGCGCTGCGAGGCGTCGTGAAGTTCCCCGTGCGCATCAAGTGCGCCACCCTCTCGTGGAACACGCTGGCCCAGGGCATCGACGAGGCCCTCAGCCCCCCCGTGTCCTGAGCTACTCCCCCAGCAGCCGGTTGACCCGGGTGGCGAAGTCGACGCAGAGGTCGGTGACCCCACCCTCGTCATGGCTGGCGATGTCGATCGTCACCCGGTTCCAGGTGTTCGACCAGTCGGGATGATGGTCGAGCGTCTCGGCGATCAGCGCGACCCGGGTCATGAACCCGAAGGCCTCACTGAAATCGGCGAAGACGAGGTCACGGTGCAGACGGCCGTCTTCGTGCTGCCAACCGGGCACGCGGGCGTCGGGTACGAGCACGTCAGCGACCGAGCTGATCGGCGAGCCGCAGGGCCTCGTCGCACCAATTGACCATGCGGATCATGCCCTTACCCCGCGCCGCGTACTTCAGCGTGGGCTCCACGTCGCGCCAGTAGGCCTTGGCCACCGGGTCGACCGCCTCTTCGAGCATCTGGGGCAGCAGCCAGGCGTACTTCACACAGGCCGCCGTCATCCCGAGCCGCACCTCGCGATGGTCGCCGTCCCACCCGGCCAGGCGCAGTCCGTCGAGGTAGGCGGCGAACACCGCCTCGTCGAGCTCACCGATCCGCTCGGCCGACCAGAACAGGTCGAACACGCCGTCGGGAACGACGTTGCCGATGTCTTCGCCGAGGGTGCCGTCGCCGGTGAACGACCAGTCGAACAGCGCCACACTCCCGTCGAGGCGCCGAGATGTATTTCCGGACCATACGTCGAGATGACAACGCGTGCGGGGTAGCGACTCCATGATCCCCAGCAGCCGTTCCCGGTTCGCCACGAGCCGCCGCCAACCGTCTCGCAACATGCCCGGCCAGCAGTCTGCCACGATGGGTCGGGTCCAGGCGGCGTCGTCATCGAGCAGGTCGTAGCGGGCCGGTTTCGACGCCGAGTACGAGCGGAGGAACCCGGTTGAGCACCACGGCTCGTCGAGTGGGCCCTGGGCCTGCCAGCGGCCCAGGCCGCGGGCGAGGGCCTGAAAGTCGCCGAGGTCGAACTGCGTTCCCGCCACGCCCGGCACGAAGTCGATCCACAGCGTGATGCCGTCGTCGTCCTCCTCGATCGTGGCCCCGGGGATCTCGAGCCCGGTGCCGGCGAGCGACGAGCGCAATGCGTCGCTCGCGTAGACATCGGCCTCGCGCCGCCAATAGTTCCAGTGGTCAGGATCGTCAGATGTCTGCCAGTGATCGGGACTGCCGGGCTTGACCCGGCCGATGCGCTTGCGAACGAGCGTGCGCCCATCGGCCGTCTCGACCTTGTCGATCGCCGCGGTGACGGCGTTGTACTCGTTGTGCCGCAAGGGCTCGCTGCCGACGATGTCCACGACGGCAGGCTACGCGGCCCGTCAGCCGAACGGGTCGGCGAAGGGGTCGAGCGTGCGGACCGCCTCGACCACCGGTTCGTCGTCGGCCCACTCGGCGTAGCCCGTCGCCTCGAGTCGGCTGGCCAGCTCCGGGCCGCCGGTGGTCTGGATGCGACCCCGGGCCAGAACGTGCACGACGTCGGGCTTGAGCTCATGGAGCAGCCGGCTGTAATGCGTGATGGCCAGCACCCCCAGGTTGTCCTCGTGGGTGGCTTCCTCGATGCGGCGACTGCAGTCGCGCAACGCATCGACGTCGAGCCCCGAGTCGAGCTCGTCGAGGATGGCGAACTTGGGCCGGAGCACCCCGAGCTGCAGGGTCTCGTTGCGCTTCTTCTCGCCGCCCGAGAGGTCGACGTTCAACGGCCGTTCGAGGAAGCGCTCGTCGAACCCGATGCGCCCGGCCTCGACGAGCATGCGCTCACGGATTGCGACCACATCGCGGCCGGCGGCGATGGCCGCCTCGGTGAGCATCTCCTCGAGGTTCACGCCGGGCACCTCGGTCGGGTACTGCATGGCGAGGTAGAGGCCGGCCTTGGCCCGCTCCCACGGCTCGAGCGCCAGCATGTCGACGCCGTCGAGGGTGACCGACCCGCCGGTGACGGTGTAGCCGGGGCGACCCATGACCACGTGCGAGAGGGTCGACTTGCCGGACCCGTTCGGCCCCATCAGGGCATGCACCTCGCCGCTGCGCACGACGAGGTCGATGCCCTGGAGGATCTCGCGACCGGCCACGGTGGCCCGCAGCCCCTCGATCCTGAGCTCGCTCACGGGAGCACCACCATCACGTCGTCCTCATCGATGCGGATCTCGTAGACCGGCTCGGCCTTGGTGGCCGGGAACGAGCTCGGCTCGCCGGTCTCGAGCGAGAACGAGCTGCCGTGCTTGCAGCATTCGATCTCGAGGGTGTCGGCATGCACCTCGCCGTCGGCGAGCGAGATCTTCTGATGCGTGCACGTGTCGCCGATCGCGTACCAGTCGTCGCCGATGCGCACGACGGCGATGTCGAGCTGGCCGAGCGTGAACCGGCGGGCCCGGCCGGGCTCGACGTCGTGGACCGAGCAGATGCGCTCTGCCATCACGCCGTCACCTCGACCCGGTCGCGACGCTCGAGGCGCTCGACGATGCGAGCCCGCAGTGGGGCGACCACATCGGGCACCGGGAGCCGGGAGAGGACCTCGTCGTAGAAGCCGGCGACCACGAGCTGTTCGGCGACCTCGGGCGGCACGCCGCGACTCTCGAGGTAGAAGCGCTGGTCTTCGTCGATGGGCCCCACGGTGGAGGCGTGGCTGCAGTGCACATCGTTGTTCTCGATCTCGAGGTTGGGCACCGACTCGGCCCAGGCGTGCTCGCTGAGCTTGATGGTGCGGTTGGTCTGGAACGCGTTGGTTCCCCGGGCCTCGGGTCGCACCTTGATGAGGCCGGTGTAGATCGAGCGGGACGTTCCCCCGACCGCACCCTTGAACAGCAGGGTAGACGTCGTGTCGGGCGCGGCGTGGTCCTGAAAGGTTCGGAAGTCGAGGGTCTGATCACCCTCGCCGAAGTAGATCGCCAGCAGATCACCGCCGGCGCCCCGGCCGACGAGCCGGCAATCGGCCCGGGTGCGGGCGTAGTCGCCGCCGAGGGCGGCCTGGGCGGCGGTGAGCGAGCCGTCCTGGCCGACGCGGGAGAGCTGCGAGGCGATCTGCCAGGTGCGGGGCCCGCGCTCCTGCACGTTCAGGTAGCGCAAGCGCGCCGCCTGGGCCACGTCGAGCTCGGTGATCGGCGCGACCAGGGCCCGCACGTCGGCGCCGCCCTGATGCTCGAGGACGGTTGCCTCGGCGTCTTCGCCCAGGTGCACGAGCAGATGGGGGAAGGTCGCCGCCCCTTCGATGTCGACCCAGTCGACGACCACGACCGGAGCATCGACCACGACGCCCCGAGGCACGATCAACACGATGGGCTCGGCGGAGTGCGCATCGTTCAGCAGCCCGAACAGGTCGATCGAGTCGCCGGCCACAGCTCCGAGCAGCCGATCGGCGCCTTCGACATCGGCAGCCGGTCCGAAGCCGACGCCCTTCTCGGCCCAAACGGGGTCGAGCTCGCGATGCACGACCTGGCCGTTGCGCACGACGACGGCACCGGCCCGGCGACGGACGGATTCGAGCACCACCGCGGCACCGGGCGGGATGTCGGCCGGCCCGTCGAGACCGGACAGATCGACAGGGGCGAAGTCGTCGAGGTCGAGGTCGTCGATGCGGCTGTAGCGCCACACCTCGTCGTCGGTCGTCGGCCACGGCGTGGTCGACACCGTCTCGGCCGCGGCGGCGCGCCGGCGGCGGAGCCAGTCGGGGCCGGCCAGCAGGGCGGCGGCTTCGGGGGTGAGCGTGGAGGTCATGGCAGCTTCTCGTCAGAGGGTCGGATGGCTCGGGGCGGTCATCGCTTGCGGCGGAACCAGCTCTTGATGCGTTGCGTGGTCCCGCCGGCGGCGGCCCGCTCGGCCTCGATCTCGGAGAGGACGCCGGGGCCGGCGGCGTTCACGATGTCCTCGGCCTCGTCGAGCAGTTCGGCGATGCCCTCACCCGCCGGCTCGGGCGGCGCCGGCGGCGTGACCAGGCTGCCGTGGCGCCAGTCGACGTCGGCCAGGCGCCGCTCGTAGCCCGGGCAGTTGTCGGGGCACTTCCAGGGTGCCTCCGGGGCCAGGTCGAGATTGCACTTGCGGACGGTCTCGCCGCCCGCGTACGAACGACTCTCGAACTGCTTGCATTCTTCGCGCATGGACATGGCGTGATGATCCTCCGGAACGGTGACGAGCGGGCGTCAGCCGACCGAGCCCTCCATCTGGAGCTCGATCAGGCGGCTCCACTCGACGGCGTACTCCATCGGCAGCGTGCGGGTGACGGGCTCGATGAAGCCGTTCACGACCATGCCCATCGCCTGTTCTTCGGACAAGCCGCGGCTCATCAGGTAGAACAGCTGCTCGTCGGCGACCTTCGACACCGTCGCCTCGTGGCCCACGATGGCGTCGCGGGCCCCGATCTCCATGCTGGGGAACGTGTCAGACACGCTCTCGTCGTCGAGGATCAGGGCGTCACACTGCACGTGGCTCTTGCAGCCGTGGGCGTCGTCCTCGATGCGGACGAGTCCGCGGTAGCTCGTGCGGCCCCCGTCCTTCGAGATCGACTTCGACACGATCTTCGAGGTGGTCTCGGGTGCGGCATGCACCATCTTGGCGCCGGCATCCTGGTGCTGACCGGGACCGGCGTAGGCCACCGAGAGCACCTCACCCGACGCCTTGGGGCCGACCATGTAGACGGCCGGGTACTTCATGGTGAGGCGGCTGCCGATGTTGCCGTCGATCCATTCCATGTGGCCCTCGGCCTCGACCCGGGCCCGCTTGGTGACCAGGTTGAACACGTTGTTGGACCAGTTCTGGATGGTCGTGTAGGTGACCCGGGCACTGGGCTTGACGATGATCTCGACCACGGCCGAGTGCAGCGAGTCGGTGGTGTACACCGGCGCGGAGCATCCTTCGATGTAGTGCACCTGACTGCCCTCGTCGGCGATGATCAGCGTGCGCTCGAACTGGCCCATGTTCTCGGCGTTGATGCGGAAGTAGGCCTGCAACGGCATTTCGACGTTGACGCCCGGAGGCACGTAGATGAACGATCCGCCCGACCAGACCGCCGAGTTGAGGGCGGCGAACTTGTTGTCGTTCTTGGGGATGACCGTGCCGAAGTAGGCCCGCACGATTTCGGGGTGCTCCCGCAGCGCGGTGTCCATGTCGGTGAAGATGACCCCCTGCTCCTCGAGGTCCTCCCGGTTCTTGTGGTATACGACTTCGGACTCGTACTGCGCGGTGACGCCGGCGAGGTACTTGCGCTCGGCCTCGGGGATGCCCAGCTTCTCGTAGGTCTCCTTCACCGAGTCGGGCAGCTCGTCCCAGGCGTCGACCTGATGGTCGGTGGGCTTGATGTAATAGAAGATCTCGTCGAAGAAGATCTCGGACATGTCGCCGCCGAAGCCGGGCATCGGGCGCTTCAGGAAGTGCTCGTAGGACTTCATGCGGTAGTTCCGCATCCAGTTCGGCTCGCCCTTCATCCACGACATCTCCTGGATGACGTCCTCGCGCAGGCCCCGCTTGGGCTTGAAGACGTAGTCCTCCTCGTCGCTCCACCCCAGCTTGTACTTGCCGAGGTCGAGTTCGAGGCCGGGTTCGAGGTCGGTGGAGGCCATGGTTCTGCTCCTGGGGATCTACGGATACGGCTCACCGGCGGTCCGGCGAATTTCTCCTACGCAGATAGTAACAAACCCCCCGGGCGAATCGACCAACGCGAGTGAGTCATTTGGCCCTGAGGGCCGACAGGGCGGGTCAACGCCTCACACTTCCCCTGCCAGTTGCCGATGGGACACGGCCATGAGCACCACCTCCGATCCGGCGCGTGAACGGTCTGATCCGTTCCGTCAATTGGCGGAATCGGCTCCCGTGGGCATGGTGTACGCCGCTTCGGACGGTCGGGCGATGTTCGTGAACGACCACTGGCGGGAGATCACGGGCGTCACCACGCCGACGCCGATCCCGTTCGAGGTGATCAACAAGACCGTGCACGCCGACGACCGGGACCGGGTGATCGCCCTGTACGCCGAGTGCGCGCAGACGCTCGAGCCGTTCGAGACCGAGCTCCGCATGAACCGGCCCGACGGCGCCGTCCGCCACGTGCGCATCCAGGGCACGCCCCACATCGTCGATGGCGTGCTGTCGGGATTCACAGGGAGCTCCGTCGACATCACCGACTTCGTGCGGGCGAACCAGGCCCGGGAGCACAGTGAGCAGCGCTATCACGACCTGATGGCCCGGGCACCGGTTGGTCAGACCGTGCACGCGCTCGACGGCCGATTGGTCGAGATCAACCAGGCCGGCGCCGAGCTTCTCGGGTACGCACCCGACGACCTCGTCGGGACCCAGGCCACCGAGCGGCTCCTGCCCGAAGAGCACGACCTGATCTTCGGCCCGATCGTCCGGTTGATCGAAGGCGAGATCCGCTCGTTCACCGTCGAGCACCGGCTGCTCCACCGAGACGGCCATCACGTCTGGGTCTCGAACAACATCACGGTCGAGCGCGATGGCGACGGGACGCCGGTCAACATCCACACGGTCACCGTCGACATCACCGAACGCAAGCAGGCCGAGGCGATGCTTCGGGCCAGCGAAGAGCGCGCCGCGGCGGTGATCGAGTCGCTGCACGAGGGCCTGGTCATCTACACCGCCGAGAGCGTGACCCTGGTCAACCAGAGCGCGTGTCGCATCCTGGGCCTGTCCGCCGACGAGCTACTCGCCTCGCTCGAAGCGCTGAGGTCGGTGCCGGTCCTCGACGCCTCCGGCCGGCCGCTCCCCGACGACGATCGACCCGGCCGGGCCACGCTCCGGGACGGTGTGCCCCTACACGACCTCGAGCTCGGAATCGTGCGGCCCGACGGCGAGACCTTCTGGTGCCTCGTCAACGCCGTGCCGCTCTTCGACGGGCACGGTGATCGCCCCTATGCCGTGGCGCTGTCGTTCTCGGACATGACCGAGCGCAAGCGTGCGGCGGACGCGCTACGGGCGAGTGAGACCCGCTTCCGCACCCTCACCGAGTCGCTCGCGGTGGGCATCTACCAGGTCGACTCGACCGGCAACGTCTCGTACGCCAACCCGCAGTGGGACGAGATCGTCGGGATCTCGACCGCCTCGTTCACGGAGGCGGTGGCGCAGGTGCACCCAGACGATCATGACCGGGTGGTGCAGGGCGTCGAGCGCGCCTTCGCGACCGGACAGCCCTATCACGACAAGTACCGGGTCATGGATGTCGACGGCGGCGTGCGCTGGCTGAGCAACCGGGGAAAGCCGACGTACGACGAGGCCGGCCGGCTCACCGGCATGATCGGCTCGGTCGAGGACATCACCGACCTGTTGGCCGCGCAGGAGCAGAACACCCGGCTGGCCCAGATCATCGAGTCGACCAGCGACCTGGTGGGAATCTCCGATGTCGATTCCGGTCGGCTCACCTACCTCAACCGGGCCGCCCGGGAGGTCTTCGGCTTCATCGACGCCGATGTCAGCGAGGTCGCCGCCTTCAGCCTCTACGGTCCCGGCAGCGAGGCGGTCTACCAGCGCTCGGTCCTGCCCACCCTGCTCGCCGCCGAGACCTGGAGCGGCGAGCTCACCATGATCAATGCCGACGGCGTCGAGATCACGGTGTGGCAGAGCATCACCCCGGTGCTGGTCGCCGACGGCCGGATCCACCAGACCTGCACCGTCGGACGCGACGTCACTGACCAGCGCCGGTTCGAGGCCGACCTCGCCTACCAGGCCACCCACGACTCGCTCACCGGTCTCCCCAACCGGGCCCTTCTGCTCGATCACCTCGAACTGGCCCTCGCCCGTTCGGAGCGCGACGACCGGTTGATCGCCCTGCTGTTCCTCGACCTCGACCGCTTCAAGCAGGTGAACGACACGCTCGGCCACGAGGTCGGCGACGAGCTCCTGGCCCATGCCGCGCGCCTCATCTCGGCGGTCGTGCGCCCGTCCGACACTGTGGCCCGGCTCGGGGGTGACGAGTTCGTCATCCTGTGCGACGACGTCGACGACGAGGCCCACGCCATCGCCGTGGCCGGCCGGATCCGGCTGGCGATCGAAGCCCGACCGTTCCTCGTCGGCGACACCGAACTGTCCATCAGCGCCAGCATCGGCATCGCCCTCTCGTCCAGCGGCCAGGCCCATCCCGAGGCGCTGCTACGAGACGCCGACGCCGCCATGTACCGGGCCAAGGACCTGGGCCGCGCCCGACTCGAGATCTACGACGAGTCGATGCGCCGCCACACCACGCAACGGCTCGAGATGGCCGAGCAGCTCGCCCTGGGCGTCGAGGCCGGCGACATCGTCGTGCACTTCCAGCCCGGAGTCGACATCGAGACCGGGCGGGTCACCTGCGTCGAGGCCCTGGCCCGATGGAACCACCCGACGATGGGCCAGCTCGGCCCTGACGACTTCATCGGGCTGGCGGAGGACACCGGCCTCATCGTCGGGCTCGGACTGCGCGTGCTCAGCACGGCCTGCGAGCACGGGCGCCGGTGGGAGGAGCGGTTCGGGCCGCTGGCACCCCGCGTGCACGTGAACCTTTCGGCCCGCCAGCTCACGGCCGCCAACCTGCCGGTCCTGGTGCATGGGGTGCTCGAAGGATCGGGCCTCACCCCCAACCGCCTCTGCCTCGAGATCACCGAGAGCGTGCTGATGGATGATGCGTCCGCCGTGATCGACAGGCTCCGGGAGCTCAAGGCGCTGGGCGTGATGCTGGCCATCGACGACTTCGGCACCGGCTATTCCTCTCTCAGCTACCTGCGCCGGTTCCCGGTCGATGTGTTGAAGATCGACCAGTCGTTCGTAGCCGGCCTCGGCCCCGACCCGGAGGACTCGACCATCGTCGCCGCCATCGTCAGGCTGGCCGACACGCTCGGGCTCGAGGCCATCGCCGAGGGCGTCGAGACCGTCGACCAACTCGAGCGGTTGCGCAAACTGGGCTGTCGACTGGCCCAGGGGTTCCTCTTCGCCCAACCGGCCGACCCGGACGAGACCACCCGCATGATCGCCGACGGCTTCGTCGCCAGCACCGACCGCCAGGCCTGACTGCCGCTCAGGACGGCGACAGGCCACCGGCCCAGGTCGCGAACAGCGCCGCATAGTGCGCATCGTCGGCCACGAGATCGGCATGGGTGCCGATCTCGACGAGGCGGCCACCCGAAACCACGCCCACCCGGTCGGCGCGCTCGGCCGTCGACAGGCGATGGGCGATCACTACGACCGTGCGACCTTCCATCAGGCGCTCCATGGCTCGCTCGACCAGCAGCTCGGTGCCGGGATCGAGGCTCGAGGTCGCTTCGTCGAGTACGAGCAGGGCCGGATCGACGAGCGCGGCCCGGGCCAGTGACACCAGTTGCTTCTCGCCGGCCGACAGGCGCGATCCCCGCTCGCGGACCTCGGTGTCGAGCCCCTGCGGCAGGGTCGAGAACCGGTCGAGCACGCCCACCGCGCGGAGCGCCTCGTCGACCTCGTCGTCGGTGGCATCTCCGCGGGCGATGCGCACGTTTTCGCGGATCGTACCGTTGAAGAGGAACCCCTCTTGCGGGACCACCACGATGCGCCGCCGCAGCGAACTCTGGGTCGCATTGCGCAGGTCGATGCCGGCGAAGCTGACCGTGCCACCGGTCGGGTCGTACATCCGGGCGACGAGCTTGGCGAGGGTCGACTTACCGGCACCGGTGGGCCCGACCAGCGCCAGGCGCTCCCCCGGGGCGATGGTGAGGTTCACGTCCTGCAGCACGGGGTCAGATCCGGCGTAGGCGAACGACACCTGGTCGACGACGACCTCGCCGGCCACCGGCAGGTCGACCGCTCCCGACCTCTCGGGCACATCGACGGGCGTGTCGAGCAACTCGAACAGCTTCTTGAGGCCGGCCCCGGAGCTCTGGACGGTGTTGAACAACTGACTCAACTGCTGCACCGGCTCGAACAGGTTGCCGAGCGTGAGCACGAAGAAGGCGATGGTGCCGATCGTGACGACGCCCTCGATGGTCATCCATCCGCCGATGCCGATGACGAGCGCGGTCGTGCCCAACCCGGCGAACTCGATGACGGGCAGGTACCAGGCCTGGGCGCGCACCGAGCGCATGTGGGCGTCGTACAGGTCACGGCTGTCGACGTTGAAGCGCTCGATCTCGGTCGACTCGCGGCCGTAGGCCTGGATCACCCGCACCCCGCTGATGCCCTCCTGGAGCCGGGACAGCGTGTGCCCGATCCGGTCACGGATGCTCAGGTACGCCCGGTTCGATTCGCGTTGGAACCGGATGCTGGCGAGCACCACGAAGGGCAGGGCGATCAGGCAGATGAGCGTGAGCTGCCACGAGACGATGGCCAGCACGACCAGCGAGAACACCAGCAGCAGTGTGTTCATGGCGAACATCACGAGACCCATCTGCACCAGTTCGGCCAGTGAGTCGACATCTGACGTCATGCGCGACACCAGCACGCCCGCCTTCTCGCGGTCGTAGAACGGCATCGAGAGCCGCTGCAGGTGATCGAAGACCCGGGTGCGCAGGTCGCGCAGGAATCCTTCGCCGGCCCTGCTCACCACCACGATGAGCCTGCGATAGACGAAGTAGGTCGCGGCCGCCGTGAGCATGTAGGCGGTCACGGCCTGATCGAGGCCCCGAGTGCTGTTCTCGTTGATGCCGTGGTCGATGCCGTAGCGCACGAAGAGGGGGCCGGCGATCGTCGATGCGGTCCACAGCACCATCAGAACCGCGCTCGCCGTCACCTGCCGGCGATAGGGCCGCAACATCGACGCGGCGCGCCGCAGCACCCACCGGGCCTGCTCGCGGTCGAGCATGTCCTCCTCGGCGACGGCGGCCTCACCCCACATCGGTCGCGACCTCCTCGATCTCGTGGGCCTCGGCGGCGGCCAGCACGGCCCGGTACCCGTCATGGGTGGCCAGGAGCCCGAGGTGGGTTCCCTCGGCCACGATGCGGCCGGCGTCGAGCAGCACGACCCGGTCGGCCAGGGCGATGGTGGCCAGCCGATGGGCGATCACGAGCGTGGTGCGTCCCGCCATCACCTCGGTGAGCGCGTCGCGGATCTCGTGCTCCTTGGTCGGGTCGACCGACGAGGTGGCGTCGTCGAGGATAAGCACCCTCGGGTCGGCCAGGATGGCCCGGGCAATGGCCAGGCGCTGCCGTTGACCGCCGGACAGCGAGAACCCCCGCTCGCCGATCTCGGTGCGGTAGCCCTCGGGCAGCGCGCGGATGAACTCGTGGGCACCGGCCAGGCGCGCCGCCCGTTCGATGACGGCGTCGTCGGCATCGAGGTCGGCGAAGGCGATGTTGTTGGCGATGGTGTCGCTGAACAGGAACGTCTCCTCGAAGACGAGCCCCACGGCCTGACGCAACTCGTGCACGCGCACATCGCGCACGTCGACGCCATCGATCAGGATGCGCCCGGCGTCGACGTCGTAGAACCGGGGCAGCAGCCTGGCCACGGTCGACTTGCCGCTCCCGGTGGCGCCCACCAGCGCCACCGACTCGCCGGGCTCGATGACCAGGTCGAACCGGTCGAGCACCGGCAGGTCACGCCCGGTCTCGTAGCCGAACGACACGGCCTCGAAGCGGACCCCGCCGTGGGGTGACCTGTCGGGCAGACCCACGGCGCCGGGGCGGTCGACGATGACGGGATCGGTGGCGAGCACCGCCTGCACCCGCTGCGCCGAAGCCGATGCCCGCTGAGCCCCGGCGATGATCTGGCCGAGCATGCGCAGCGGCCAGATCAACAGCCCGATGTAGAGGTTGAACGTGACGAGGGCGCCGAGCTCGAGCGAGCCGTCGATCACCTGGTGCCCGCCGTAGAACAGCACCAGGATCAGCCCGATGCTCGGCAGCAGTTCGAGCGCCGGCAGATAGCGACTGCGTACGCCGGCCGCGGCCATCGACGCGTCGTACACGCCGTCGGCCTCGACGCGAAGCCGACGCGCCTGCACCCGCTGCGACCCGAACCCCTTGACCACCCGCACGCCGCTCACGGTCTCCTCGACGACCGACGCCAGCTCGGCCGACTCGCGCTGGATCGCCATGACCTCCGGGTGCAGGCGTGTGCTGAACCGTTTGGCGAGCACGTTGACGAGAGGCAGCGAGCCGAGGGCGAGCAGGGTGAGCCGGGGATCGATGGTCACGAGGATGATGGTCACGGCGACGACGGTGACGAAGTTCGAGATCGTCAACGGGATCATCACGACGAAGAACTGGATCTGCTGGAGGTCGGAGTTGGCCCGGCTCATCAGGTCGCCGGTCTGCACCCGATCGTGGAACGCGAAGTGCAGCCGCTGGAGGTGGGCGAAGAGCCGGTCGCGCAGCGTCGCCTCGGTCTGGCGCGACACCTTGAACGCCCAGTACCGCCGCAGCCCGGTGAACAGCGCCGCCAGCGCGGCAGCCACGGCGATGGCCGCCGACCAACCCACGAGCCGGCCGGCGTCACCGGGCTCGATGGCCTGGTTGATGGCGGCCCCCACGAGCGCGGGCACGCTGACCTTGGCGATGGTCCAGCAGATTCCGACGATCACCCCGAACGCGACACCGCGCCACTGGCTGCGGAGCGTGCCGAGGATCAGCCTCCAGCCCTCACGGGTCGACGCCGGCGCGGTCGATTCGACGGTCAAGCGATCGACCAATCAGCCGATCAGCGCTGGAGCGAGCTCGCGCCACATCTCCATGGGCACGGCCTGCTCGTCGTCGACGAAGACCTGCAGACAAACGTGATCGGCGCCCGCCTCGTGCTGCGCCTGCACGCGAGCCACGACGGTGTCGAGATCGCCCCAGGCCACGATGGCGTCGACCAGGGCATCAGAGCCGCCGTCGGCGATGTCGTCGTCGGTCCAGCCGAACCGCTTGAGGTTGTTCGTGTAGTTGGGCAGGCCGAGGTACATCGCCATGTGGCGACGACCGATGGCGCGGGCCGTGGTCGGGTCGGTCTCGACGACCACGGCCTGCTCGACGCACAACAGTTCGCCGTCGCCCAGGGCCGCGCGGGCGGTCACGGTGTGCTCCACCGGCACGAAGTACGTGTGGGCCCCGGCCGTGCGCTCGGCGGCCAGCTCGAGCATCCGGGGCCCGAGCGCGGCGAGCATGCGCTGCGCGGGCTGCGTCGGCTCGGCCGCCATGAACAGCGCCGAGTCCATGGCGTCGAGATAGGCGCGCATCCGGGTCAGCGGCTTGTCATAGGTCTGGCCCCGCAGGAACTCGACCGCCACCTGGTGACTCACGCCCATGCCGAGCAGGAAGCGCCCGGGGAACGCCTCGGTCAGCGTCTTGAGGCCACCCGCCATGGCCATGGGGTCGCGGGCCCAGATGTTGGCGATGCCGGTGGCGACGACGATGCGATCCGAGGCCGACAGGAGCAGGGCCGACGCCGTCAGCACCTCACGACCGACTGCCTCGGGTATCCACACGGCGCCGTAGCCCAGCACGTCGAGCTCGGCGACGTGCTCCTTGGCCAGTGACGACGGCACGCCGTCGAGGGCGACGGTCCAGATGCCGATTCGGCCGGGGTCGACCGGCCGATCGGTCGCGGTCGCGGTCGCGGTCGAAGATGATTCGGTCATG
>Ga0315283_10002485_pt1 | contig 15426 bp, 5 predicted proteins | sample YL17G09_0_MG_FD_204541 | JGI IMG/M metagenome (GOLD analysis project Ga0315283, IMG submission 204541) | Sediment microbial communities from Yellowstone Lake, YNP, Wyoming, USA - YL17G09_0 | ecosystem: Environmental > Aquatic > Freshwater > Lake > Sediment | place: USA: Wyoming | collected... | reverse complement strand
TGACCCCGGAGATCGCGCGGGACTTCATCGACTACCTGACGTCGCGTTACGCCACGGATGCGGCGGTCCGCCGCTGGGTCGACAACATCAACATCTGGATCGTCGGGAGCGTCAACCCCGACGGCGCGATGTACGTCTTTTCGACCGACACCTCGTGGCGCAAGAACCGCCACCCCTCGTGCGCGGTGGACAACAACCGGAACTATCCCGCGGCGTGGGGTTTCTGCAACGGCTCGAGCACGTCCTGCACCAGCGACATCTATCGCGGAACGTCGGCGGGCTCCGAGCCGGAAACCCAGGGGCTGATGCAACTCACCTCGGACACGCGCCCGCTCTTCGCCCTGTCGTACCACTCCTACGGCGAGTACCTCATGTACTCGTACGGTTGCAACGACCCCGACGAGCGATCGGCGCTGGACGAGGTCGCGCAAGGGCTGAACTCGATCCTCGAAAACGACAACGGCGTCACCGGGCAGTACGCCACCGGGCCAGTCTGGTCGACGATCTACCTGGCCGACGGCGGGAGCGTCGACACGCAGTACAACCTGTACGGCGCCTATTCGTACGTGATCGAGGTCAACAACAGCGGGTCGGGTGGATTCCAGCCCGACTACGCGACCTGGCGCAACGTCACCGTGCAGCGGCAGCGCACGGCCTGGACGTACTTCCTCGACAAGACTCTGGACGGGGCGCAGATCCGCGGAAAGGTCACCGACGCGGTGACGGGGCTTCCGATTCCGGCGACGCTGGCGCTGCAAGAAGTGACCTTCACCCATGGCGAGGCCGCGCGGCGCGCGGATTCCAGGGGGAACTATCACCTGTTGGTCAAAAGCAACGGCACCTACCACGTGACCTATTCGTATCCGGCCCATTGCACCGCGACGCAGGAAGTCGCCGTCGGGACCGGGCCAGCCACGGTGGACGTCGTCCTCGGGCAGCCCGCGATCCCCCTGGGCGTGACCGCCGTCGGCTCCGGCGACAACGCGATCGACGTGTCGTGGCAGGCCGCCGCCAACGCCGATCAGTACCGCGTGTTGCGCTCGCTGACCGCGGGCGGCCCTTACACCCCGGTGGCGACGGTCCCCGGAAACCAGTTGAGCTACCACGACACGCCGGTGTCGGGGATCGCGACCTACTTCTACGTCGTGCGCGCGGTGCAGGGATGCGAGTCGGGCAACTCCGCCGAAGCCCACACGGCGACGACCGGCCCCTGCGCCGTCGGGCCGACGTTCCCCGGGTTGGCGTCGGCGCAAAACGCCGCCGCTTCGACCTGCGCGCTGAACCTGACCTGGCCGGCCGCCACGACGCGCTGCGGCGGAAGCGTCACGTACCGCATCTACCGCAGCACCACCTCGCCCTTCGTTGCCGGACCGGGGAACCTCCTCGTGTCGGGGCTTGGCGGAACGTCGTTCGCCGATCACGACGCTCTGGCGAACGGCGGCTCCTACTCGTACATCGTCCGCGCGGTCGATGCGGGTAACGGCGCCGACGACGGGAACACCGTCGCCGTGACGGCGACGCCTACGGGGGTCAACAGCTTCGGCACGTGGTCCGACAACGCAGGCGACACCGGAACGGCGCTCCTGACGACCTCCGCGCCCTGGGCGGTCGCCGCCACGGGCGGGAAGACCGCGCCGAAGGTCTACGCCACGGGGACCTACGCGAACAACGTCTGCGCCGCGCTGACGACGCCGGCGGTCACGTTGCAAAGCGGATCGAGCCTTTCGTTCGCTTCGAAGTACGACATGGAGGCCGACTTCGACTTGGGGATCGTCGAGGTGGCGACGGGGCCGGCCTACACCTCGTGGACGAGGGTCGCCGTGAACTACCCGGACAACCTGGTCAACGGAGGCAACGCTTGCGGGATCCCGACCAGCGCCAGTAACGCGATGTTCTCCCGCGCGGTCACGACACCCGCCTACTCCGCCTCCCCCTATAGCGGATCGCTCGCCGCCTACGCCGGCCAGAGCGTGAAGCTCCGTTGGCGTTTGTCGAGCGACGGCGGCGTCGTGGGGAAGGGGTGGTGGATCGACGACATCGCGATCACGAACGCCGTGCTCCCGGGCGTCTGTTCCGCCGGAGCCCCTCTCACTCCCAAAGAGGCGAGCGCGAACGGCGGCATGACCGCCTCGCGAGCGTCGTCGGGCACCGCCGTCGAGCTGTCGTACCTGCCCGGCTGCGGCACGCAGGACAACGCCGTCTACTGGGGCACCGGGCCGATCGCCGGTTCGATCGCGTGGACGAACGCGGCCTGCGCGGTGGGCAACACCGGCCGCGCGAGCTTCGATCCGGGCGATCCCGCACCTGACGGCTTCTTCTACTTCGTGATCGTCGGACAAAACGCCACGAAGGAAGGGAGCTACGGGACGGGCAGCTCCGGCGAGCGTCCGGAGGCCGTCGGGATCGGCGCCTGCGACAAGCCGCAGGATCTCGCGGGCACCTGCCCATAGTGGTTCGGAGATTGTTCGCCCGGCTGGAGCACCAAAAAGTAAAGAACGGCGATATTTTCTGCGGGGACTAGGGGGTTGAGGCGCCTTCTGAGGCCTTCGAGGCGAGAAACGACCTCCTAGGATCGCCCCTGAGCCGCGATCCGTACCCCGGCCAAGCTGTAAGACCCCTGGAATTTACGAAAGCAAAGCGAAAATCGACCCCGCCGCGGCGCGAACAATCTCCGAACCACTATGGGGACGGGGTCGGAGCGGCCTGAAGGACGGCTTGCCAGCGGGCGAGACCTGCGTCGACGAGCTTCCCGCGTTCGTTGAACGCCGCGAGCGCGTCGGCGGTCGGGGCCGCATCGGCGCTTTCGACGACCGACTGAAGTTCCGAGAGCGAGCCGGCGAGCCGCCTGAGCGTTGTGGGATCGGGGTCTGAGGAATCCGCGGAGTCAGAGGACGGCCCGGCAGCCCGGTCGATGGCCTTCCGGAGCTCGTCCAGACCAGTTGCCGCTCCGAGCTGTTTGCGAAGCGTTTCAGCTTGGCGCAGCCCGACGGCCACGCGTACGCGCAGGGCCTGGATCTCGCTCGCGAGTTCGTGTTGGCGGACCAGATCGGCGTCGGTGATCGAGGACGGGAGGCGCGGATCTTTGGTGACCACCAGCGGCTGCGTCACGGTCTTCCCGCTCCGGGTCAGACGCACCGTGTACCGGCCCGGCGGAGCCCACGGACCGGAGGCGCCTCGAAAACTGCGGGAGGGGTTCACGAGCTCGGGTGGAAGCGCGTCGCGCAGATCCCAAGCGAAACGGTGCATCCCCGCAGAAGCCGGCAGCGGCTCGGGCACCGGCAGCCAGTCGGGCGTGACCTGGATGCGCTGCAAGTCCGGCGGCGACGGCCTGGGGTCGTCGCTGGCGTAACGCCGCACGATCTCGCCGTTCGCATTCAGGATCTCGAGCACCACGGGCTCGGGCGTCGTTGCTTTCACGAAGTAGTCGAGGACCGCTCCGGTCCTCGGGTTCTCCGCCATCGGCTCGTCTTTGGGCTCGGGGCTGCCTTGAAACGGATCCGCGTGAAGCCGCACGGCGGGTCGTGGCGCCAAGAGCGCGAGGTCCGTCGTCGCGGTAATCGCATCGAACTGCCGCAGCGGCGCGATGTCATCCAGCACCCAGAACGCGCGGCCGTGCGTGCCGACGACGAGATCGCCGTGGCGCACGTCGATGTCGCGAATCGAACAGTGCGGCAGGTTCAGCTGGAGCGGCTGCCAGCTGCCGCCGTCGTTGAACGACACGAAGATGCCGGTCTCGGTGCCGGCGTAGAGGAGGCCGCGGCGGACGGGGTCCTCGCGAACGACGTTGACGAAGCTCCCTCCCGGAATCCCCTTGACGATCGACACCCAGGTCTTTCCTCCATCCTTGGTGCGAAGGATGATCGGGGTCAGGTCGTCGATCCGGTGCCGGTCGATCGCGGCGTACGCGGTTTCCGCATCGAAGTGCGAGGCCTCGATGATCCCGACCTTAGACCACGCGGCCAGGTCCTTCGGCGTGACGTCCCGCCAGGTCTTGCCGTCGTCCTTGGACAGCCAGATCAGACCGTCGTCCGTGCCGCACCAGATTCGTCCATCGGACAGCGGCGAAAGCGCGATCGCGTAGATGACCCCGCGGCGCGGCCCTTCGACGTCCGAGTCCGCGGCCGTCACGGGGTCGAGGGTCGCGGGAACTTCGGGGTTTTCTCGGGTGAGATCGGGGCTCGCCTTCGTCCAGTGGCTGCCACCGTCCACCGACTTGAAGAGAAACTGCCTCCCGAAGTAGATCGCCTTCTTGTCGCGCGGCGAAATCGCGAGCGGGAGCGTCCACTCCCCCCTGTGCTCGCCCGGATAGGCAAGCGTGGGATCGACGTCCTGATCCTGAAGCGTGCGCCAATCGAACTTCCCGACGGTGCCCCCCCAGACGACGTTGGGATCCGTTGGATCGGGGACGATGTACCCGCTCTCGCCCCCCGAGGAGATCTCGTTCCAGTCCCGCTGCGTGATCGAGCGATAGTCGGTGCGCGAAGGCGTCGCCGCGGCACCGCTGTCTTGCTGAGCGCCGTAGATCGAGTACGGGAACCGGTCGTCGGTTGCGACGTGGTAGAACTGCGCGGTCGGCTGGTTGTACCAGGAGCTCCACGTCTTGCCACCGTCAACGGTGACGACCGCGCCCTGATCGGTGGCGACGATCATGCGGCGCGAGTCGTCGGGATCGATAGAGAGCCGGTGGTAATCGTCCCCTCCCGGCGCTCCCTTGAACGGGAGAAACGTCTTCCCGCCGTCGGTCGAACGGTAGAGCGCGGTGTCGCACGCGTAGACGGTGTCGGCGTCTTTCGGATCGACCGTGACGCCGCCGAAGTACCAACCTCGCTCCCAGATGCGCTTGTCAGCGCTCGCGCGCTTCCAGCTCACGCCCGCATCTTCGGAGACGTAGAGACCGCCCTCTTTGGCGTCGACGATCGCGTACGCGCGGCGAGGCGCCGAAGGCGCGAACGCGACACGGATGCGTCCAACCCGCTCCGCGGGGAACCCGTTCGTCACCTGGCTCCACGTGTCGCCGCCGTCGGTCGAGCGGTACAGGCCGCTGCCGGGACCATTCGAGGGCGGGTAGACGTTCCACGGCGGGCGCCTCGTCTGCCAGAGCGCCGCGAGAATCGTCTGGCTATTGCTCGGGTCAAAGGCGAGGTCGATCGCGCCTGTGTTTTCGTCCTTGAACAGCACCGCCGTCCAGCTCTTCCCGCCATCTCTTGAGCGGAAGACTCCCCGCTCCTTGTTAGGCCCGTAGGCGTGCCCCAGAGCGGCCACAAACACGACGTTCGCATCACGCGGGTCGACGAGGATCCGGCCGATCTGCCGCGAGTCGGTCAAGCCGATGCGCGTCCAACTCGTCCCGGCGTCGGTCGACTTGTACATGCCGTCGCCGTGAGAGATGTCCGAGCGCATGTCCGCTTCGCCCGAACCGACGTAGATCACGTTCGGGTCCGAGGGGGCGACGGCGATCGCGCCGATCGAGGCGATCGACTGGGCGTCGAAGATCGGTTCCCAGGTGCGCCCGGCGTTGTCGCTGCGCCAGACTCCCCCGCCGACGGCGCCGAAGTAGAAGCGGTTGGGTTGGCCCGGCACGCCCGTTGCGGTGATGGTGCGTCCGCCGCGGAACGGTCCGACCAGGCGAAAGCGAAGGGCGGAGGCGATGTCGGGCTCGGGGTTTTGCGCCGCCGCCGGCACGGCGATGGCGCCGATGACGCACAGCAAGGCAAGGAGTTTTCGTCGCGACATGACGGGACCTCGAAAGCGCTGATGATAAAGGGGAGTGTCCCCTATTCCCTAACCATCCCGGTCGCGGTGATGCGCGTGCCGCGCGTCTCGGGGAGGGTCCAGACCCACAGGCCCGTCGCGACGGCGAAGAAGGCGCCGATCGATATGCCGCGTCCGAGGCCGCGCTCCGCCCCGGCGCTCGAGGACGCGGCGACCCAGGTGATCACGAGCGGTGTGACGAACTGGACGCCGCGCGCGAGGTTGTAGGCGGCGCCCATCGCGGTGTTGCGGATTGCCGTCGGGAACAACTCCGAGAAGATCGGCCCGTACCCGGAGAAGTTCCCGGTGCCGACGCCGATCAGGAACATGCAGAAGAGTGCCCCGGCCGGGTACGCGGCCAGCGACGACCAGAACCAGGTGACCGAGAGCAGCCCCGCGGCCCAGACGAACGAGTAGAGCGTGTACGCCAGCCGCCTCCCCTTCCAATCCGCGACCGCGCCGAAGGACAGGTAACCGAGAAGTCCGCCGGCCTGCGTCACGAGTATCCACGCGCCGGAGCGCGCCATCGAGAAGCCGAGGTTGTCGTAGAGGTACTTCGGCATCCACAGATAGGTGAACCAGTAGGCCGACATGTCGGTCACGGCCAGAACGAGGCCCAACAGAAAGAGGCGCCGGATAGCACGGTCGTGCGAAAGCGTCTTCATGAAAGAGAGTGACGCGGCCGCGCCATTTGTCAGCTGGCGGCGCGACTCGGTCCACACGTCGGATTCGGGCATGATCCTCCGGATCGCGACGACCAGGAGCGCCGGAGCGGCGGAGGCGAAAAAGCACACGCGCCACCCATAGTGCGCGCCGAACTTCGCGGACAAAAAGGGTTCGACGAAGCCGCCGACGATCGCCGCGAGACCGACCCCCACCGGCGCCCCCGTCTGCATGATCGCGGCGAATCGGGCGCGGAGCTTGGCGGGGAACGTCTCCCCAACGAGAGTCTGCCCCGTCGCCCACTCCCCTCCCACGCCGAGTCCGGTGACGACCCTGAACAGAAGAAGGGCACTCAGCCCCGGCGCCAACCCGCACAGAAGCGTCCCGAGCGAGTAGGTGAGAATCGTGGCAGACAGCACCGGTTTCCGGCCGAAGCGGTCGGCCAACCACCCGAAGATGACGCCCCCGACCGCCGTGGCGCCCAGGCTTGCGCCCAAAAGCAAGGAGAGCTGGGTGTCGGTGAGGCCGAGGTCCTTTCGTATCGGGACGAGAAGGAACGAAAACAGGACCAGGTCGTAGAAATCGAAGAGCCATCCGGCCCAGGACAGCGCCAGGATGGAGTAATGGCGCCCCGTGGGGGTCGCGCTCTCGTTGAGAAGTGGGGCCGTAGGTTCCGTCATGGGCGCCTGTCGCGCACGATACACTTGCCGGGATGGCCAGCGTGGGCGAAAGGCTCCGGCTCCTGCGGGAAACCCGCAACACGACCATTGAAGAGATGGTGACGGCGACGGGTATCGGGCAAAGCTACCTGGAGGCCTTGGAAAGGGACGCGATCCACGAGCTTCCCGGCAAGGCGTTCGGCAAGCTCTACATCCGCGCCTATGCCGAGGTCTTCACGTTCGATCCCCAACCGTGGATCGACGACTACGATCGCGAGCAGCGCCTCGTGGCCGGCGCCTCGACCGAGCCCACGACCTCCGCGCCCGCCGGGTCGCGGCCCGTCGCCGCGGCGATCGCCCAGTGGAAAGCGGCACGAGGTGCAGCGGACGAGCCGGAGCCTGTCATTGAAATCGAAGACGTGGCGCCCGCGCAGGAGGCTCCGCCGGAGGTGGGCGTCGCGCCGCCGAAGCGACGAATCGCGCCGCTCGTCCTCGTGGGAGTCGCTGTGATCGCGGCCGCGATCTACTTCGGGACGCGCAGCGAGCAACCTTCCGTCCAACCGGCTCCCGAATCGCACCCGCCCGAGGCTCCCCCGCCTGAACCGCCTCCGCCCGTCGCCGTCCCGCCCCAGCCGCCACCGACGAAGGCGCCCGTCATTCGCGAGACACCAGCCGGCGCCCTGAGCGTGGCGGAGTCCGGCGTCGGCCGCCGCATCGTCAACCTGAAACTCGAAGGCGAGAGCGATCGGTTCGAACCGGGGACCCGCGTGTGCTTTGCAACGCGCGTCGTGGGCGGGCAGCGCGGCGAGGTCATCCGTCACGCCTGGCTCTACGAAGGCAGGATCGAGCAGACGATCACCCTCCGGATCGGCGGGCCGGACTGGCGGACGCACAGCAACAAGACCCTGGGGCGCGCCGGAGCCTGGGCGGTCGAAGCGAGAGACGAGAAAGGCCGCGTGCTGGCTCGCGTCGAGCTCAACTGCCAGCCGTAGCGGCCGTTTCCCGCAGCCGGTTGACCGATCCCCCATTAAGCCCATATTCGGCCGAGATGTCGCATTTCGAGGGGGGAGGCCGATGAAGCTGGGCGAAATTCTCGTCAAGGCGGGCGTTCTCACCGAATCCCAGCTCGAGCGGGCGCTGCAGTCCCAACTCATCTTTGGGGGGCACCTGGGGACCAGCCTCATCGAGACGGGTCTCGTCGACGAAGACACGCTCGGAGAAGTGCTCGCAAGCTCCGCCGGAGTCCCCTACGCCCCGCGCCACCTCCTCACGAACATCGCCAAGGCCGCGATCAAGGCGGTTCCGAAGAAAATAGCCGAGGAGTACCGGGCCGTTCCCATCAAGCTCGAGGGGACGTCCATCCACCTGGCCTTCGTCAATCCGCGAGATCTCCGGGCCCTCGATGCTATGAAGTTCGCGACCGGACGGAATGTCGTCGCGTGGATCGCTCCTGAGGTGCGAGTTTATCAGGCGCTGGAGAAGTACTACGGAGTGCCGCGGCGGGCTCGCTACATCAATCTCGACTACCGGCTGGACGAACCCCGCCAGGCTTCGCCGGTTGGCGACCAAGCGACGCCGATTCCGTCAACGGACGAGACCTCGTCTTTCGCTTCATCCGAGCCGGACGCCGCGTTCGGATACGGCAGGCCCTGGCAGGAGGTCGCCACCGAGCTCTTCGGACTCGACTCCGCGGAACCCGAGCCACGGGCATCGTCGATGTCGCTCCCCGAATTAACCGAACGCTATTGCCGGGCGGAATCCCGCGACGACCTCGCGCGGGCCGTGCTCGACTTCGCCGCGAGCCGCGCGCATCGCATGCTCCTCATGGTCGTGCGTGCGAACCGGGCGAGTGTTTGGGAGGAGCACGGCTTCGGGCTCTCGGGCGGCGTGCGGAGAGACGCGGCGTTCGAGATCACCTCCGAGCCCGTGTTTCGATTGCTGCTGGGCAACGACCACTACTACGGCGAGCTTCCCAAGGACGAGGAGATCGTGTCCTTCTACGCCCGACTGGGCATGGACACGCCGGCGGAGCTTCTGCTGATTCCCATTCACGTCAACGACCAACTCGTCGCACTCGCCCTGGCCGACGGCGGGCTGGGGAGCCGCATCGAAAGCGACGTCGACGACGTCCTCAAGGCCTTCCGGCTCTTCTCGACGGCGGTCTTGATGGTGGCCCTGAGGGACAACCTCCGCGACGTCGCGCGACCCGTGACGCGCCTGGCGGAATTCTAGCGGGTAACAGCCCCCGGCGCGTACGCAAGCCCCTCGTGAATCTCCGACACGATCCCGGGGAGCGCCGCGCGTAGCGGCTCCGAAAGCCCCACGCCGACTTCCTGGGGGAACTCGATCGAAATCGTGTAGAGCGTGACGTCGGGCTCCTTCCCCAGCAGGTAGAACGCGTCGAGGAGGTCCTTGAGGCCGATGTCGTGCGCGGTGATGCGCCGCGGATAGTCCATGGAGAACTTGGGACGGAGGCGCGCGAGCGTTCCCACCGGCTGGCCGTCGGACGTCGCATCGATCAGGACGATGCGTTCCGCCTCGAGCAACGGTTCGAGAAGGGAGAGGCTCCCCTGTTTTGCGGCCGACCTGCGGGGCATTCCTCTCCCCTTTCGGCGGCGCGTACAGCAGAACAAGAGGACAAGAGCAGTAGGAAGTCGGAGGCAGCGTTGCCCCTGCGGCTAGCGTTCGGCCTGGGGAGCCGAAGTCCAGCCCCGTACCTGCAGAGGGATCGCCCCCTCGTTGGCAGTGCCCCTTATGCCGAGCGGCACCCGCTGGCTGGCGGCTTTCAATGCCTCCACCGTGACCGTCAGCACCGGCCCGGAACCGGAGAGCGGAACGACCCCGTAGGCCGCGATCCGGCAGTACCCGTTCCGCTCCCCGTGGACCACGCCGTATCCCGACCCGAGGCCGGCCGCCTCGACCGAGACGATGTCTATGCGCGACGGGTCGTAGCGCAGGCCCAGGTCGAGTCCGAGAATTCCGTCGGCGTTGCTCACCTCGATCGTCAATTGCCTGCGCTGCCCGGCCCGCAGAGGCCCGGTCCAGCCGTTCAGCGAGAGCCCGGCCGGGCCGCCGGAAGCTTGCGGCTGCGCTTGCACCGAGACGTCGTGCCTGAAACGCTCGGAGAGTTCTCGGTCGAGGGCGATCGCCGCCCGCTCCTCCGCAGACGCTGCCACGGCCGACGCCACGAATCCGGCGGAAGGCTCCCAGTTGCCCGTGACGTCGCCGTAGAGGATCGCGTAGAAGTCGGCGCCGGATTCCGCCTGCGAGATCGGCGTGAAGTTGTAAGCGGGTGAGACGCAACCCGGATCCCCCGGAAACGCGTACGCGGCGCAGCGCAGGAACTTCCAGTCCGATCCGGTCGCCGTGGCCACATCGAAGTGGTCCACCAGCGACGCCGCGAACCGGCCCACGAACGACGCATCGAACGAGCTGACCGTCCCGTCTCCCGTCACGTCGCCGGCAATCCGCTGGTTCGGGGACAGCGTGATGAGCCCGGCGGATGCCCTCCCGATGACCGACGCGTCGAACGAGCTGATGCCGCCGTTGTGATCCGATGCCCGCGGGCTCCCGAATTTCGCCACCGTCGTGACCGTCAGGCCTCCGGAGAGTCCGCCCAACGCGTACACCCCGGTATCGTCCGTCGTGGTGTCGGCCACTCCGTCCAGCGTCCGGTCGATGCCCACACGGGGGACCGCCTTCGCACTCGGCTCCGAGCCCATTCCGGTGTCGTTGCGGTAGTAGCGCACCGTCCCGCCGATCCCGCATGCGCCGCTGGTCGTCACGACACACGATCCCGTCAAGGGGTTGCACGACTCGTCCGTGCAGACGTTGCCGTCGTTGCAAACGACCGGCGCACCCGGGGAGCAGACCCCGGCCTGGCACGAGTCTCCTTGCGTGCAGGCGTTCCCGTCGTCGCACTCGCAATCCGACACACAGCAGGCGGGGACGGCTTGCCCCCCCCCGCAAACCCGGCTGACGCACGTGTCGCCCGATGTGCACGGGTTGCCGTCGTCGCACGCCGCGGAGTTCGGCGCGTTCTCACAGTGTCCGCCGACGCAAGCGTCGTCCGTGCAGGGGTTGGCGTCGCCGCACTGGGCGTTCGTCGTGCAGGTGGCGAGGACGGGGCTCCGCAGCGCGCTGAAGTCCTGCACGCCGGCTCCGCCGCTCCACACATTGGGGGCCCCGAACGAGCTCGACGTGCCGTCGTGGTACCCGGAGAAGGCCGTGGTCGAGGGACCGGGGCTCTCTTCGAGCTTGAGCACTTCGTCGTTTCCGACTCCACTGGCGGGGTTGATTCCCTCCCCCATCGGGCCGAAGACGACAGCGCCGGAGGCGTCCCTGATCGTGAGCTGCGTGTTCTGATGGGAGACGGAGAAATTCACATTGCTGATGTAGGCCCCGTCGGCGAGGGTGCTGGCCCGGAGGTTGATCCACCAGTCCCCTGCCGCCGGGTTGTAGCTGACATCGGTCGGACGATCTGCCGCGACCGTGATGATCGTGCCGCTCCGCAGATCGGACAGGAGGGACGCGCCGGTGAAGGTGAGCGTCGCCGTCGTCGCCCCGGAATCGTCGCTGACGAACACCTTATAACCGCGCAGGTCCAGGTGATCCTCGACGACGACCAACTCGAACCAGTCCCCGCCATTGCCGAGGATTCGCCCGAAGAACAGATCCGTGCCGGCGCTGGCGAGGAACTTCGTCGGAGCCACGCCGTTGTACTCGTTCACCAGGATTGGGGTCGTGATGTGCCGGTTCGCCTGTCCCGGTGTCGGATGGACGAACTGCGTCAGTGTCGCGCTGCCGTCCGGATCTCGGCCGTACGAGACGTTGCTGCCGAGCGCGGGGTACGTCAGGGAGTCCAGAGCAAGGCCCGTCGCGCTGTACAGCCGGACCGAGCCGCCTGCGGCGCTCAGCCTGAAGTTGGCGTGCAAGGGTCCTTCGGTTGGCTCCGCATCGGCCCAGACCACGAGCCACTGTCCGCCGCAGAGCGTCGTGCCCGGCGGGAACGACCACTTGTTGGGAACCGCCGGGTTGTCGGTGAGATACATGCCGCCGAGGTTCGCCGTCACGGTGAATGGGTTATAGATCTCGATCCAGGGGTCGAAGTCCCCTTGCTCGTCGGAGCGCACCGTTATGTTCACGGGAAGGACCTCGTTGAGGAACGACGGCGGAACCGGAGCGAACGTCGCGTCGGCGATCGAGCTCCAGGTCAGGCCATCCAGCGCGCGCGTCTTCACGTGGCTCAACTGGACGATCGTCAGAGGGCCCCCGTAGGTCAGGGCGGTTGGCGAGATCGCTCCGCCCGGCAGACGCGGGTCCGACCCGTCGAGGGTGTAGTAGATGCCCCCGGCCGCCGCCGAGATCGTCAGTTCGAACCCGATCGGCACCTGCCCGGCCGCGTGGTTGAAGGCGGGGGGAGCGGGGAACTGGCTATCCATCCACGTCAGCCGGTCCGAGAGCCACTGCTTCATCCAGTTGATCTCGTCCTGATACGTGAGGCCGATGTACCAGTTCGGCCAGATGTAGGTGCCGAGGATCGGCCAACGCACGTAGTTCCGGACCTGCGACTCGCCAAGCAGCGTCGCGTAGGCGTCGATGTCCGCGAGCAGCGTCGGGGTACGGAACGCGCCGCCGCGCAACGCATACCATCGATCCGCATAGCGCATCCGGAAATCTGGATCCTGGAAAAGCCTCCGGAACCACGGGTAGTCGCCGTCCCCCAAGAGGTCGTAGTACCAACCGGTGGGCAGCCAACCGTTGAGATAGTTGGCGTTGCCGAGCGTCAGGTTGTAGTCCCAGATCGGTCCCATGTTCAGCTTCCCGCCGCGGTCCTTGAACATGAAGCTGCTCAGCCGGAAGCCGTCGATGTTCTTCGTCATCTCGACCAGGATGTGATGGTCGATGAATGAATCCGCGTCGAGGTAGGCGGGATAGCCGAGGACGGGGTCCACGAAGTTGGGTCCGTAGAGGGCGGATTCCATCTGATTGATGTAGCCGCCCAGGTAGGTCGCCTGCGCCGTCGTGATCTCTTCTTCCTTCGGCTCCACATAGGCTAACCGCTGGCCGGTGCTCGTGAGGAAACCGGAGTCCCCGGGATCGAGCCGGTCCTTCTTGATGATGTACCCGCCCGTGACCTCTGGCGCCACGCTGTCCTCGGGTTGAATATCGACGAGATTCACCCGGTTCGGGTCCTGCTTGATCTTCTCTTGCAACACGTAGACACCTACGTAATCGCTGTAGGCCACCGGGCCCCAGGTCGTACGCAGGAACATCTCGACGAAACGGGTGCGGACGGCGTAACGGCCGATGTCGTTGCTCCACTTGAAGGCCAGCACGTCCCGCATCAACGTCTTGTCGGTGTACGGCGCGTACAGGATCCAATCCGACTCCGAGGGCATCCCCAGAAGCGACACGTCCAGGTCGCCGCGCCCCTCGTCCCACGTCTCGAGGAAGTACTGCTTCTTCGGGAATCCCGTCGAGCTCGACCCACGGATCCGGAGCCCGGCAGGTCCCGTGAAGCCGGGCGTGTCGAGGATGGACGCCCGAGCCCCCGTCGTGGGGATGACGCTCGTCAGCGTTTCCGCCAGGAACGTCTGGTTGATGCCGCCGCCGTAGGTGTCCACGACGACGATCGGCAGATTGGAGCTGAAGCCAAGCAGGTCGGCGGCCAGCTTCGCGTAGAAACGCGTGATCACGGGCCCCGGGGCGAGCCCAGGCTCGAAGACGCGGGCGCGTATCCGGGTCGAGTCGAAGACCTGGATCGGACCCGCGTAACTCTCGCCGCTCGTCTCGGTCGGATCGCTGCCGTCCAACGTGTAACGGATCACGGCGCCCGGCGCGGTGGCGGTCACGGTCAGAGAAAAGGGATCCGTGAACAATCCGTTCGGCCGGGAGAACGTGGGACGTCCGGAGACCCCCGGATAGCCCGAGGCGTTGTGAACGCCGGGGGTGGGGGCGGCGAAATACGCGGCCGTGCTCGCGGAGGTCGTGCCGACGGTCATCATCTCCGGAAGGACGAGAAACGTCCCTTCGGCGGGATCTTCGTTGAGCCCTTGGAAGGCCAAGACGTTCGTTCCCGAGTGGAGGACGCCCCCGAGGTCGGTCAGGTCGATTTGTTCGAACGCGCCCGCGTCTTCCGGCGGACGGTCGGACGATGCCGTCGAATTCCACTGCACGTTGGCAGGGGCGTTACGTCGCGCCACCTCAACACCGTTCAAGAACGCGACGAAACCGTCCTCGTAGGCCATGCGCAGGGTGAGAAGATCGACGGCGCTCGGCTCCGCGACGTTGAACCCGATCCGGCCCCAGAGCGACGCATTCACGCCCTGCATGACGGTGCGCACGTTCGTCCCGATCAGGGAAGCGATGTCGGATACCGGAAGCCCGCCGGCTCCGGTGTCGCCCACGAGATGAAAGGCGCTGGAGAACGAGGTGAGCGTCCCCGGCGCGGCGAAGAATTCGAGTTCGGAGCCGCCCCCCCGCTCGTAGAAGACGAGGCGCACCGCATACGCTCCCGGCTCCGGGATGTTGAAGGTTGCCAGTGTGTCTCCCGCACCGCGAGGGCTCGGGTGCGAGGAGGTGAAGACGCTCGGCTGGCGGCTGAGCTCGAGGCTGAACCCATCGTCGCTGTTCACGCCGAAAGTCCAAGGCCCGGCTGTCGGGATCAAGACCGAGCCCGTGACCAAGACGACGAAGTCATCGGTGTCCACGTTGAGCTGAGTGCCGGGGAACGGGAGATCGCCCGCGAAGTGGGCTGCACTTCCGGTGTTCAGGTAGTTGATCGTTGGCGGCCGCGCGGTCTGGACCGAGGCCTGAAGCGCCGGGTCCGAGATGACCGCCTCGGCCGTCCCGAGATCGGGGACCTGGATGTTCGCTTTGTAGCAATTGACCTCGAGGCTCCCCATCCCGGTTGCGGCGAAACCGAGGCCGGTCGGCCCCAAGGACCAGGTGGTGTCGTCGAAGGTCGATGCGGTCCAGTCCTGGCCGATCGCCGCGTCGCCGATCACCGGAACGTGGTACCTGGCCTGGGCTCCGGTCGTGATCGGCTTCGTTGCCAGCTGCGGAAGCCCGTAGGACACGTCCGGATACTGCGGAGGGTACTGGGGTGAGAACTGATGCGCGATCGTGGTCCCGTCGGGCTTCACCAGAGCGAGATATTCGCCGCCGTCGGACAGCTTGAAGCTGGTATGAAGCTGCGCGCCGGCGACGGCCCGGTTCTTCCCGGAGGCAAACACCAGAAGGAAGCCACCCCGACTCAGGTGGACGGCGGGGAACCGCCACTTGGTGAGCTGCGCGGGGTCGTCGGTGAGGTACCACCCGCCGAGGTCGACCGTCGGAAGGCACGGATCGT
>Ga0315283_10002484_pt1 | contig 15434 bp, 15 predicted proteins | sample YL17G09_0_MG_FD_204541 | JGI IMG/M metagenome (GOLD analysis project Ga0315283, IMG submission 204541) | Sediment microbial communities from Yellowstone Lake, YNP, Wyoming, USA - YL17G09_0 | ecosystem: Environmental > Aquatic > Freshwater > Lake > Sediment | place: USA: Wyoming | collected... | reverse complement strand
GGCTGATCGCCGCCGCCATCGAGCCGACCGACACGTACCGGGTGAGGCGAACGGCGGCCGCGAAGATGGCCAGCGCCCCGATCGACGCGGCCGGCGCCAGCGCGACGAAGACACCGAACGAGGTCGCCACGCCCTTGCCGCCGCGAAAGCGCAGCCACACCGGGTAGATGTGCCCGGCGATCGCGGCGACGCCTGCGGCCGCCGCGGTCGGGCTGGATCCGCCGGCCGACCACACCGCCGCCACGGCGCCGGCGCCCTTTGCGACGTCCAGCAGGGCCGTCCACGCGGCGGCGCGTGTGCCGGCGCTGCGCAGCACGTTGGCCGCGCCGACGTTGCCGCTGCCGACGACGCGGATGTCCGGCCCCCCCGCCCACCGGGTGATGAGGAACGCGAACGGCACCGAGCCGATGAGATAGCCGAGCGTGACCAGGAGCGCGGTCGTCATGGACGCAGCCCGGTGCGAGCCTGCCCCTTGTCGGTCGGCCCCGCCGGCGACACGCACCGCCTCACCGCGCGCCTCCGCCCGCCTGCCGCACGACGAACGCGCGGCCCGCGCCGACCTCGAGCAGCACCCGCCGCGCCAGATCCAGCGCCATCTGCGCCGCGAACTGCTTCACCCGCACGCGCGAGAACGGAAACCGGTACGTCCGGGCGAGGCGCGCGGTGCGGGTGGTCGCCGCAATCGCGACGGTGCCGACCGGCTTCGCGTCGCTCCCGCCCGACGGGCCCGCGATGCCCGTGACGCCGATGCCGAGCTCCGCCTCCGCACGCGCGCGGATGCCGTCGGCCAGGGCCAGGGCCACCGCCTCGCTCACGGCACCGTGCGCCGCCAGGAGGTCGGCAGGCACGCCGAGCCACGCCGTCTTCGACGCGTTGCTGTAGCAGACGACGTTGGCCACGACGTAGTCGGAGCTGCCGGGGATGTCGGTCAGGCGCGACGAGAGCAGGCCGCCGGTGCACGATTCCGCGACGCCGATCCGCCAGCCGCGCGCGCGCAACAGACCGCCCAGCGTCTCTTCCAGCGATCGGCCGTCGGTCGCGAACACGTCCGCGCCGAACACCGCGGTCAACGCGGAGACGGCAGCCGCCAGCCGGTCGGCGGCCCGCGCCGCCGACGTGTCGCGCGTCGACAGGTGCAGTTCCACCTGCCCGGGGGACGTGAGCACCGTCGTGTGAATCGGATCCGCGTCGTCGAGCCACGGCGCATAGACTGGCGACGCGATCTCATCGACCTCGGATTCGGTCAGGCCGCAGATGAACACGGCGCGGCGGTGCAACCGGGCGTCGCCGGCGAGGGGCCCGAGGCGATCGGCGACGACCAGCTCCAGCATGGGCTTCAGTTCGCTCGGCGGTCCCGGCAGCAGAAGGATGAGGCAATCGCCGTGGGCGATCCAGAGCCCGGGCGCGGTACCCATCGCGTTGGCCACCACCTCGGCGCCGTCGGGCACGAGAGCCTGCCGCCGGTTGATCTCGGGCATGCGCGCGCCGCGGGCTTCGAACCGCCGGCGGATCTGCCGCAGCACGTCGGCGTCTTCGTGGAGTCGCCGGCCGAGGACGGCCGCCACGGCGTCGCGCGTCAGGTCGTCGTCAGTCGGCCCGAGGCCGCCGCAGAGCACGACCAGCTTCGTGCGTGCCAGCGCCGCGCGGAGCGTGGACTCGAGGTCGTCCCGGCGGTCCCCGACGACCGTCTTGGCGCGGATCTCGATCCCGAGATCGTTGAGACGGTCCGTGATGAAGAGCGAGTTCGTGTCGAGTCGTGGCGGCACGAGCAGTTCCGAGCCGACGGCGATGATCTCCGCCCAGCGGACGGCCGGCCCCTTGTGTGCCTCGCTCATGCCAGCATCCCGGGACGCGCCCAGATCAGCATCTGGATGACGAGGTTGGCGTACACGCCGGCAGCCAGGTCGTCGGCCATGATGCCCAGGCCGCCGTGCAGCCGCTCGAGCCGGCCGCACGGCCACGGCTTGACGATGTCGAAGATCCGGAAGCAGACAAATGCCGCCGCGATCACGCCCCACGACGTCGGCAGGAACAGCAGGCTGACCAGCATGCCGGCCACTTCGTCGATGACGACCACCCCGGGATCCTCGACGCCCAGCGCGCGCTCGGTCGTTGTCGCCGCCCAGACGCCGACGACCGAGACGAGGGCGACCACCGCCAGTTCGAGTGCGATCGACCCCGTCCACCGCACCCCGAGGAACAGGAGGATCGCCGCCGCCGATCCGGCCGTGCCCGGGGCGAACGGACAAAAGCCGACGTAACCGAAGGATGCCAGCGCGATCGCGCCGCGCGCACGAATCGGAGTGATGGTCATGTGTGGGTCGATCCTACGTCAGGAGACGGAGATCTGGATCACCCGCGTGCCGGTGAGGCGGTCGTGCCACGCCCGCCGTTCTCCAATCAGGCCGGCCACCCAGCCGACGCCGGCGGGGGCGATGGACAGGACCGCCGCGGCCGCCCGCAGCGTCGCGCGACCGATGTCCATCCCGCCGCGGCGGTCGGTCACGACCTCGATCCCGGCCACCATCTTGCCCAGGGTCTGGCCGAGCGTGCCCGTCAGGAGGATGACATACCCGCCGTTCAGCACGAGGAAGAACGCGACCAGCGGCACGACCGGCAGGAGATGCACATCGTTGCTGGTCAACGCGCAGAGCCGCAGGGTGAAGTACAGCACGGCGGCGTCGAGTGCCGCCGACAGCGCGAGGTCGATTGATGCCGCCGTGACGCGCTGGCCGGCGGACGCCGCGCGCCCGCCGGACGCCACGGGCGCCGTCTCCTCCCGCGCAGCCGCCGGCGCCTGCACAGGCGCGGCGGGCACCGCCATCGGCGCTGGTGCCGCCGCCTCGAGGTCGAGCTTCAGCGCTTCAGGGCGCGGCGTATCGGGACGATGCCGGAGGCGGCCTGGTGCCGGCGTGGCACGACGGACCTGCAACGGCGGCCGTGGCGGCGGCAGCGCGCCCGACCCGCCGGCCTCGCCGAACAGCGGCAGGTCGATCGGGGTGCCTTCCGCTTGCCCGGCCAGCTTCCGGTCGACACCCGCGTCGCGTCCGGAGCCATCCGTGCGGCGATACTTCGATCCGCGAGCCAGCCCGGGCTCGCGCAGCGAGGGGTGGCCGACGTGTCCGGGCGGTGGCGTGCGCCCGGCGCCTGAGCCGGTGGCAGGCATGCGCGCGGCCGCGTCACCCATCAGCGAGAACTGGTACCCGCAGTTCCGGCAGCGATCGCCGCTGTCGAAGCCAAGGTAGCCGCACTTGGGACACTTCACTGGCGGCCCTCATCGCGGCGGGCCGCGGGCGCCGTCTCGATCGGCGCGGCGGGCGGCCGGACCGCCTCGATCAGGCTGCGCTGGATCCGGGCGCGCAGGCGTTGCACGTCGGGAAACCGCGGGTCGGCCTCCGACACGCCGTCGAGGGCGCCGAGCGCGGCCTTCAGGTCGCGCAGCGCGCGCGCGCGCGACAGCGCGAGGTCGGCAGACCCCGGCACTGGCAGCACGTCGGGCGTCACGCTCACGGCGCTGGTCGCCGCGGGCGTGCTCCACGCGAGGTCCATCAGGGGCTTGAGCAGATCGCGCGACGCGGCGACGAACATCGCGACGATGACCAGCGCAGCCGCCAGCACGATCGGGAGGACGCGGACCGGACGCGGGGCGCCGGCCAGGATCCCCCGCCTGCGCGCCGCCGGCGGGGACGCCGGCGCGTCGGGCGCGACGACGCGTTGGGTCTGCCCGTGCTCGGCACCCGTCGCCGACAGGCGATCGAGACGCTCGAGGTAGGCGCGGGCCATGTCCTGCGTATCGCCCTGCTCCACCGCCGTTTCGAGCAACTGGCGTGCCGCGGGCCCATCGCCGCGCTGGAGCGCCGCCACGCCTTCGTGGACGAGCTGGTCGGCCGTGCGCTGCCGCTCGGCCAGCGCCCCGCGGGCGCGCTCGATGTACGCGCGGGCTCGGGCGTGCCCCCGATCGAGGAACATCACGCGGCCCCAGACGTTGATGGCTTCCTGATAGCGGCCTGAGAAGTAGTGCTCGAGCCCCGCGAGCAGCAGTTCGTCGACCTTCGCGTCGCGATCGAGATCCGCGGACGCGTCGTCCGGCCGTGACGAAGGAGTGGATCGGGGTTCGGTCATGCGCGGGTGCCTGAGCGTGATTATACGCCAGCGTCACGCCCGCTCGTCGTCCCGGTCGCCGGGCGGCCGGGCCGGGGCGATCCCCAGCGCGCGCATCTTGCGATAGAGATTGCTGCGCTCCACGTCCAGCACCTCGGCGGTGCGCGAGATGTTCCCCTGCTGGGCCGCCAGGACGCGGCGGATGTAGTCGCGCTCAAAGCCGTCGCGCGCCTCGTGCAGCGGCTGGATCGTGTCGGGCTCCGCGGGCACGGCAAAGCTTGCCGCGCCGCCGAGGAACGCCAGATCCGTCTCCGCGATCACGTCGCCGGGCACCATGATGATCAGCCGCTCGATCACGTTGCGCAGTTCGCGGACGTTGCCCGGCCACACGTAGCGGGCCAGCGCCGCCGAGGCCGCGCCGTCCAGGGTCTTCATCCGGCGGCCGTACTCGCGCGCGAACAGCCGCATGAAGTGGTCGGCCAGCAGCGCGATGTCCTCGTGGCGGTCCCGCAGCGGCGGCACGAAAATCGGGATGACGTTCAGCCGGAAGTAGAGGTCTTCGCGGAAGCGGCCGGCCCGGATTTCGACGGGCAGGTCCTTGTTGGTCGCCGCGAGCACGCGGGTGTCGACGCGCACCTGGGCCGTGCCGCCCACGCGCTCCACCACCTGTTCCTGCAGCGCGCGCAACACCTTGGCCTGCGTCTTCAGGCTCATGTCGGCGATCTCGTCGAGGAAGATCGTCCCGCCGTCGGCCAGCTCGAACTTCCCGCGGCGGTCCGACACCGCCCCGGTGAACGCCCCGCGCACGTGGCCGAACAACTCCGACTCGATCAGCTCCTCGGGAATCGCCGCGCAGTTCACCTCGACGAACGACCCGCCGCGGCGGCGGCTCAGGCCGTGGATCGACCGCGCCACCAGTTCCTTGCCCGTGCCGTTCTCGCCCGAGATCAGGACGCGCCCGTTGGTCGGGGCCGCCATCGCCACCTGCTCGCGCAGCTGGTGCATGGCGTAGCTCTCCCCCACCATCGTGAAGTCCTGGTCCACCCGGGCGCGCAGCGCGCGGTTCTCGGCCTCGAGCCGCTGCTGCCGGAGGGCGTTGCCGACCACCAGCACGGTCTTGTCGAGCGACAGCGGCTTCTCGATGAAGTCGAACGCGCCCATCTTGATGGCGCGCACCGCCGACTCGATGTTCCCGTGCCCGGAGATCATCACGACGGCCGCGTCGACCTGCCGGGCGCGGAGCCGCTGGAGGGTGGTGAGACCGTCGATGCCCGGCAGCCAGATGTCCAGCAGGATGACGTCGTAGACCGCGCGCGTCAGGCGGTCGAGGCAGGCCTCGCCGCTGTCGACGGCTTCGACCTCGCAGCCCTCGTCGCGCAGGACACCCGCCAGCGCGCTGCGGACGCCCGGCTCATCGTCGCAAATCAGTACGGCGGCTTTCACGACGCATCCACTCCAGGCGGCGTGTCACGGTCCAGGCACGGCAGCTCGATCGTGAACCGCGTGCCGCGCGGCTCGTTCGACCCGACCTCGATGCTGCCGCCATGCTCGGCGATGATGCGCCGGACGATGGCGAGGCCGAGGCCGCTGCCGCGCCTCTTCGTCGAGAAGTACGGCATGAATAGCTTGTCACGCTCCTCGGGCGCAATGCCAGGGCCGTCGTCGGTCACCAGGATCCGAACCACCGCCGCGGACGCGTCGTGGTGGGTCTCGACGACGATCTGGCCCTGCTGGTTGAACGCCTCGATGGCGTTGTCCACCAGGTTGATGATCACGCGGCGGAGCTGATCCGGATCGAGCCGGACGCGGGGCAGCGACACCGCGAACAGCGTCTCGATGCGCACGTCGTGGAACAGGCCGTCGTAGAGCGCCAGCGTGCGGAGCAGGAGCTCGTGCAGGTCGGTCGGCACCCGGCGCGGCGCCGGCATGCGCGCGAACTGCGAGAACTCGTCCACCAGGGCCTTCAGCGACTCGACCTCGCCGACAATCGTCGTCGTGCACTCGTCCACCAGCGCGCGCGTGTCGGGCGGGGCCGACGCGAACTGGCGCTGCAGCCGCTGCGCGCACAGCTGGATCGGCGTGAGCGGGTTCTTGATCTCGTGGGCGAGCCGGCGCGCCACCTCGCGCCAGGCGGCCACCTTCTGCGCGCGGATGAGCGGCGTGATGTCGTCGAGCACCAGCACGCGGCCGCCCGCGGCGTCGCTCTCGCCGGGCAGCGGCGTGGCGGCCACCGCCAGCTGCACCTCGCGGCCGTCGCGCACCAGGGAGATTTCCTGCGCCGGCCACTCGCGGCCTGGCTGGAACGCCATGGTCGCGAACAACGAGAGCGGCTGGAGGTCGGAGGCGCCCAGCACCGCGCGCGCCGGCTGGCCGACGACGTCGGGGCCGAAGCCGAGCAGGCGCAACGCCGCCGGGTTCATGGTGCCGATCCGCCCGCGGGCGTCCACGGTGATGACGCCCGTCGCGACCCGCTCGAGGACCGCCTCGGTGAACCGCCGCCGGCCCTCGACCTCCGCATGCTTGGCCTGCAGGTCGATCGTCGACCGCTCCACCTGCCGGCGGCTCTCCGCCAGTTCGTCCGCCATGGCGTTGAACGCGTCCACCAGCGACCCGAACTCATCGGCGGTTTCCCGCTCGACCCGGTGCTCGAAGTGCCCGGCGCCGATCTCGCGGGCCGCCGCCGCCAGCAGCTGGACCGGACGGGTGATGCGCTTCGCCAGGTACAGGCCCAGCCACGTGGCGCTGACCAGGATCATCAGCGTGACGAGGAGGAAGAACGAGAGATAGACGCCCGTCAGCGGCCGCTTGAGGACCTTGAGCTGGGTGTACGACTCGTAGGCCTTCGTCATGCGGCGGGCCCGTGCCGCCAGTTCGCCCGTCAGGCGGACGGTCGCGACCACGACCCCCGACACCGTGCCATCGGTGCGTCGGATGGTGGCCGCCGCCCGGATCAACTCGTCCCCGCTCTCGAGCGGCTCGCGCGTCCATGTGCCGGGCTCACCCGCCAGCGCACGCGCCGCGAGGCGGTCGGAGGAGGCGCGGCTGGCCAGCGCGAGGCGCGTGGCCTGGTCGTCGGCCGAGGCCACGTCGAACACGGGGACCAGCCGCAGTGGGCTCCCCGGCGCGCCGGCCGACCGGTAGACCTCCACCAGCGTGAGAATCTGCCCGGTCACCGACGGGGCCACCGCGTCACGCAGCGGCCGCAGCTCGGCCGCGCCCAGATCGACGGGGCCCAGCGTACGGGCGACCCGCGCCGCTTCGTCGATCACCTGCCGCTGGCGATCATGATAGTAGTCGCTCGCGATCCGCTGGGCGGAGCCGAGGATCTCGTCCATCGGCTGGTTGAACCAGCGGTTGACGCTGTTGAAGATGATCTGGCTGCCGACCAGCAGCACGAGCACCGCCGGCACGAGCGTCAGGCCGAGCAGCGCCGTCACCAGCTTCGCGCGGAACCGTGCGAACGGCAGGCCGCGCCGCCGCTCGACCAGCATCTTGATGACGCTGCGGGCGAGCACGAAGGCCAGCGCCACCAGCATGGTGAGGTCCACCACCGACAGCGCGTAGAGGACGATCTCGCTGAGGAAGTCCGGCGCGAACTGGCTGGACCGGTTCGCCAGCGTCATCGAGAACGACAGGATCGCGATCAGGCCGAGGATGCCCGCGAGCAGCAGGATGGGATTATCGCGGAACGGGCGCCGACGCCGGGGCGGTTCCCCGCCCGGCGCGGGCCCGGTTCCGGCGCGAAACGCGGTGGGCGATCCCGGCGTGCCAGGCATGCGCAACCCTCGCGGCTACGGGATGAACGTGAAGCGGGCGAACCCGGTGGCCGCGGCGCGATCCCACGGCCAGAAGAACCAGGTCACCCGCGGGCGCGTGCGGACGCGCACGCGGACGTAGTACTCGACGTTCGGATCGAGGTTCGCCGTCGTGAACAGCGGCAGCCGATCGAAGGCCATGACGAAATGCCGCATCGCGGTCTTGTCGTCGGTGACGCGGGAGTCCTCGAGGCGGCCGTCGACGCTGCGGCTGATCTGGTAGCGCCCCGTCAGGGTGTCCCGCTGCACCGCGGCGGTGACCGACGAGGTCGCGTACGTGCGGTCGAGCCAGACGCTGACGGACCGGCGCAGGTCGGCGTCGTACGTGACCGTGGTCGCGAGCCCCGACTGGATGGCCTCGTCGACCTCCGCGAGCACCTCGTCCGCCAGGGCGCACGACACGTAGACCCGGCCGTCGCGGGCCACGCTCAAGACGTGGACGCTCTCCGGTGCCGCGTCCACCACCAGCGCGGCGAGCACGATGGCCAGCAACCGCACGGACGTCATTCCTTGGCGTTGATGAGGTCCTTCAGCTCCACCATGAACTCCCCGATGTCGCGGAAGTCACGGTAGACCGAGGCGAAGCGGACGTAGGCCACCTTGTCGAGGCGCTTGAGCTCGGTCATCACGAAGGCGCCGATGTCGTCGGTGGCGATTTCCTTCTCGGGCCGGTCCTGCAGCATACGCTCGACCTGGTCCGCGATGGCCTCGAGCGACGAGACGGTCACGGGCCGCTTCTCGCACGAGCGCAGCATGCCGGCCACCAGCTTCTGCCGCTGGAACTGCTCGCGGCGGCCGTCCTTCTTGATCACCATGTAGGTGGGCTCTTCGACGCGCTCCTTGCTGGTGAAGCGCCGGCCGCACTCGAGGCACTCGCGGCGCCGCCGGATGACCTCGCCTTCCTTGCTCTCGCGCGAGTCCACCACCTTGTCGCCCATGTGGCCGCAGTACGGGCACTTCACGGGGCCTCCTCGCGTCTGGCGTCGGCGGCGATCCCCTGCACACGGCTGAGGCTGAGGCCTTCCTGCGCCATGAAGACGGCGCCAAGTATCGTCACCGGCACGAACGAGATCGCGTGCAGGACGATGGCCGCCCCCACGGCACGGTCATTGGCGGCCCCGAAGATGGCCGTCGCGCCGATCCGGTAGGCCTGGTGGAAGCCTCCCACGGCGCCCGGGGTCGGCACGGCGACGCCGACCACCAGCACGGCCATCATCACGAACGATCCGGGAAAGCTCATGTCGATGTGATACGCCTGCGACGCGGCCCAGATGCCCATCGCGATCGACAGCCACAGCGGGATCGACAGGGCGCCCGCGGTCGCGAGCCGCCGGGGCTGCCGCACGACCGCCAGGCCCTCGAGGAACGTCTTCACCAGCTGCGCCACGCTGTGCGCGATGCGGGCCGGCAGCACGCGCTCGATCCGCAGCGCCCACCGCGAGAACGCCTCAGGGTTCCCGGCCGCCACCATCATGAACGCCAGGCCCGCGAGCGAGGCCGCCCCGACCACGAGGCCTCCCACCTTCAGCGCGCGGAACACGTCCGAGCTGGCCGTCGCGTCGCCCGGCCCCGCAAACAGCAGGTACGCGGCGAACAGCAGCAGCACGGTGAGCATGTCGAGCAGCCGCTCGACGATGATCGTGGCGAACGCGGAGGTGGCGTTGAAGCCCTCGCGCCGTGCGAGCAGATACGGGCGGATGACCTCGCCGGCACGGGCCGGCAGGAGCGTCGAGGCCGCGAACCCGATCACCGTCGTCTTGAACACGATCGCGAAGTGGGGGCGGCCCAGCGGCAGCAGCAGGTATTGCCACCGCAACGCGCGCAACAGGTACGTCAGCGCCGTCGCCCCAAGGGCGAGAGCCAGGTACTCCAGGCGCCCGCGCTGGATTTCGGCCCAGACGTCCGAGAGGTTGGCGTCCTTGAGGAACCACGCCAGCATGGCGACGGCGAGCACCACGACGATCGCGGTGCGGAGGTGTGCACGCATTCGCCGGAAACTTTACTACATCGGATAGGGCACGTCGATGCTTCGTCAACAGTGACCGGCACGCTTGAAGGGCCCTGTTGCGGCCTGTAAGATGGTCCCGCACGACACGATCCGTGAGGAGGTCGCCATGGCCGAGGCTTTACTCGAGACGCAGTTTGACGGGCTCACCCCTTTCCGCCGCGGCAAGGTCCGCGATCTCTACGAGGTCGGCGACGACCTGCTGATCGTCGCGACCGACCGGATCTCGGCGTTCGACTACGTGCTGGCGTCCGGCATCCCCGACAAGGGCGCGGTGCTCAACCAGTTGTCCGCCTTCTGGTTCGGGATGATGGCCCCCATCGTGCCCAACCACGTCGTCGCCACCGACCCGCAGGCGTACCCGGCCGCGGCGCGGCGGCATGCCGGCGTGCTGCGGGGGCGGTCGATGCTCGTCCGCCGCACGCGACCGCTCGCCATCGAGTGCGTGGTCCGCGGGTACCTGTCGGGTTCGGGGTGGAAGGAATACCAGAAGACCGGCCGGGTGTGCGGGATCGCACTGCCCGCGGGCCTGCGCGAGTCGGACCGCCTGCCGGCCCCGATCTTCACGCCGTCGACGAAAGCCGAGAGCGGGCACGACATCAATATCACCGAGGCCGAGGCCGGCGAGATCGTCGGCACGGCCCGGATCGCGGCACTGCGCGACCTCTCGATCGCGGTCTACACGCGCGGCGCCCGACACGCCGAAACGCGCGGCATCATCGTCGCCGACACGAAATTCGAGTTCGGGGTGGTGGAGGCGCCGGGGATTGGCGAGCAACTGATCCTGATCGACGAGGTGCTGACGCCGGATTCGTCGCGCTTCTGGCCTGCGGCCCAGTACAGCCCCGGCGGCGGCCAGCCGAGCTACGACAAGCAGTACGTCCGCGACTACCTGGAACAGATCGGCTGGAACAAGCAGCCACCGGCCCCCGCGTTGCCGCCGGATGTGGTCGCAAGAACGCGGGACAAATACGTCGAGGCCTTCCGTCAACTGACGGGCCAGGAACTCGCCTAACCCATCGCGCCACTCTCCCGTCCAGAGGCGGGGGTCAGGGCTGGGGTCAGAGTCGACATTCTGCGGCAATGTCGACTCTGACCCCAGCCTCTTGGTGCGTGGTCATACGGCTAATAGAAAATAAGGTTTTCTTAGTCTAATACACTCATCTTGACACGCCAGTCCGGTGGCCTGATAATTGGCAGTCGTATCTATCGAGTGCTAGCACGCTCGGGTCTTGAGTGCTGGCTCGGTCGGCATCCAACGTCTACTCAGGCAGGAGCAAGGAACACTATGAAGGTTAAGCCACTTCATGACCGGATCATCGTGAAACGCATCGAGGAAGGCGAGCAGAAAGTCGGCGGCATCATCATCCCCGACACCGCGAAGGAAAAGCCCCAGCAGGGGAAGGTCATCGCCGTGGGCGCGGGCAAGATCGACGAAAAGGGCAAGCGGATCGCCCTCGACGTCAAGGACGGCGACACCATCCTGTTCGGCAAGTACTCCGGCCAGGAAATCAAGCTGGACGGCGAAGAGTTCCTCATCATGCGTGAGGACGAGGTGCTCGGAGTAATCGAGGGCTGAGGCCGCGAGGTCAAGGAGTTCAACGATGGCAAAACAGATTCAATACGGTGAGCAGTCGCGTCAGGCAATCCTGCGCGGCGTGAACAAGCTGGCAGACGCGGTCAAGGTGACCCTCGGCCCCAAGGGGCGCAACGTCGTCCTCGACAAGAAGTTCGGATCGCCGACCATCACCAAGGACGGCGTCACGGTGGCCAAGGAGATCGAGCTGCAGGACCCGCTCGAGAACATGGGCGCCCAGATGGTCAAGGAAGTCGCGAGCAAGACGTCCGACGTGGCCGGCGACGGCACCACGACGGCCACGGTGCTCGGCCAGGCTATTTATCGCGAGGGCGCGAAGATGGTGGCGGCCGGCGCGAACCCGATGGATCTCAAGCGGGGCATCGAGCGCGCGGTCGAGGCGATCATCGCCGACCTCAAGACGCGCTCCAAGCCGGTCAAGGGCAACATGATCGCCCAGGTCGGGACCATCTCCGCGAACAACGACGAGACCATCGGCAAGATCATCGCCGAGGCCATGGAGAAGGTCGGCAAGGACGGCGTCATCACGGTTGAAGAGGCCAAGACCCTCGAGACCTCGCTCGAGGTCGTCGAAGGCATGCAGTTCGACCGCGGCTACCTGTCGCCCTACTTCGTGACGGATCCCGAGCGCATGGAAGTGGTGCTCGAGAACCCGATCATCCTGATCCACGAGAAGAAGATCAGCTCGATGAAGGATCTCCTCCCCCTGCTCGAGCAGGTGGCGCGGTTGAGCCGCCCGCTGCTGATCATCGCCGAGGACATCGAGGGTGAGGCGCTGGCGACGCTGGTCGTCAACAAGCTGCGCGGCACGCTGCAGGCCGCCGCGGTGAAGGCGCCGGGCTTCGGCGACCGCCGCAAGGCCATGCTCGAGGACATCGCAATCCTCACCGGTGGCAAGGCGATCACCGAGGATCTCGGCATCAAGCTCGAGAACGTCCGCGTCGAGGATCTGGGCAAGGCCAAGAAGATCACCATCGACAAGGACACCACGACGATCGTCGAGGGCGGGGGCGCGGGCAAGGACATCCAGGGCCGCGTCAAACAGATCCGCACGCAGGTCGAGGAGACGACGTCGGACTACGACCGCGAAAAGCTCCAGGAGCGCCTCGCGAAGCTCGTGGGCGGCGTCGCCGTGATCAAGGTCGGCGCGGCGACCGAGACCGAGATGAAGGAAAAGAAGGCGCGTGTCGAGGATGCGATGCACGCGACCAAGGCCGCCGTCGAAGAGGGCATCGTGCCCGGCGGCGGCGTCGCGCTCATCCGCTCGCTCAAGGCCCTCAACGCGATCAAGGCCGAGGGCGACCAGCAGGTGGGCATCAATATCGTGAAGCGCGCGATCGAAGAGCCCCTGCGCTGGATCGCCCAGAACGCGGGCCAGGAAGGCTCGATCGTCGTCCAGAAGGTGAAGGACGGCGGCGACGACTTCGGCTACAACGCGCTGACCGACAAGTACGAGGACCTGGTCGCGGCCGGCGTCATCGACCCGGCGAAGGTCGTCCGCTCGGCCCTCCAGAACGCCTCGTCTATCGCCTCACTGCTCCTGACGACCGAGGCGATCGTCGCGGACATCCCGGAAGAGAAGAAGGATTCCGGCATGCCGCAGGGCGGCCAGGGCGGCATGGGCGGGATGTACTAGACTCGGGAATCGGGATTCGGGGTTGGGGATTCGGGCAGCGCGCCTCCCCGCCCCGGGCACCCTCCAGAGAAATACGAACGGCCCGGTGAGCATGTCGCTCGCCGGGCCGTCTGTCTATCAACCGAACCTCGAATCCCTAATCCCCAATCCCGAGTCCCTACCGCAGCGTGAAGGTGAGCTCGATGGTGACCAGCACCGGCACCGGCTGACCCATGCGCCGGCCGGGCACGAACTTCCACTGCATCGCGGCCTTCACGGCCTTCTGGTCGAGGCCGAAGCTCGAGTCCAGCGAGCGCGCGATCTCGCACTCCGCCACCGACCCTTCGGCGTTGATGACGCAGTCGAGCACCACGGTCCCCTGGATCTTCGCGCGCATGGCTTCCGCGGTGTACTCCGGCTTCACATCGCGCAGCACGCGCGGATTCTCGATGCCGGAGCCGGGCCGATAGGCGCCGCCGCCGAAACCGCCGCCATAGCCGGGGCCGAAGCCCGAGCCGGTGCCGGACCCCATACCCGTGCCTTTCCCGGTTCCCGATCCGCCGCCGCTGCCTGACCCCTGGGAACTCGAATTCAGCCCGTCCAGCATGCCGGCCAGCGACTGCTCGGCCGACGCCATCTGCTTGGCGGGAATGACCAATTCCGGCATCGGCAGGGAATCCTCGGGCGAGGGCACCGGTGTGACGTCGGGCGGCTTGGTCACCGGCACCGTCAACTTGTCCTTGCCGGGCGCCTCTGCCTGCCGCGGAGGCGTGAGCGACTTGTTGCCGCCGCCACCACCCCCACCACCCGGGCCGGGGGTGTTCAAGAACACGATGCGGCTGGGGTCTTCCATGACCTGCCGCAGGTCGATCGGATCGGGATCGGGCAGCCACAAGGGCGCGAAGATGATGGCGACGACCACCACCACGTGTGCGACAAACGCCACGACGAGGGAGCGGGAGGTCCTCGCCCGCCGCTCTTCGAACGAAAACAAGACGTCCGGAGGATGGATATCGTCGAGGTGCACGGAGACGTGACCGACCGCCTTGGAACTCGCTCGTTCGACGTGTGGTCTATCGCCCATGAATGGCACCCGCCCTGAACCGATTGTCGCGCGTCGGCCCGTTTCCCGCAAGTGCGAACGCCGGGGCCAGGCGGCAGCGCACGTCCGCGCATATCTCCGCCTGTTCGATTAGACGCCAGTCCGGTCCGATGGTTGCCGCGGTCACCAAAAAGTCACACCGCAGAGCCGTCAGACCCGGCCGGCCCAGGCCCCGATCGCGGCGTTGCCGCCGCCGTAGGACTGCAGGACCGCCAGCGCATCGGCGGCGCGAGGAGCGTCCTCGATGGCGACCAGCACCCCGCCCTTCCCGACGAGCGTCTGGAAGATGAGCCCGTCGTGCGGCTGAAACCCGGCCCGCCGAATGGCCGCCGCAATGCCGATCCGGCCGAGGTCTCTGGCCGATCCGTTCAGCGTCTGAACTAGGGCCCCGCGCGCCAGCGTCGGTCCCAGCACCGGCAGGTCCATGTGCTCTGGCGACCCGCCCAGCGCCCGCTCGATGAACGTCGTCGCCTCGGGCGTGGATTTCGCGAGCACCGTCATCACGTCGGCCCCGAACCCCTGCTTCCTGAGGGCGTCAATCCCGCGTTCCGCCCACGACACATCCTGAAACACGCCGATGGTGAACAACGCCTGTTCGGTTTGAGCCATGCCGTCAACTCCGGGAACCGGTCACGTGGTCGCGAGGGCTTCCTTAACTGTAAGCCTGATGGGCGGCTGCTACAAGCCGGAAGGCACGGCCTGTCCGCGCGGAACAGTGCTACAATCCGCCTATGAACCTTGGCATGCCCGAACTGCTGGTGATCCTCGCGATCATCATCCTGATTTTCGGCGCGAACCGTCTCCCCGATCTCGGCCGCGGCATCGGGCGCGCCATCAAGAATTTCAAGGAAGCGACCCACGAGGGCGCCGACAAGCGCGACTGACCTTTTCGCGCCTCGGCCCGCCCTTCGGCCCGATCGATTCCTCAGATGACGACCCGCGCGTCACCCATCCTCCGGGTCACGCGTTCTCTGTCCAGATACTCCAGCAACGGAATCGCATACTTGCGCGTGACGGCGTAGCGCTCCTTGAAGCGGGCGACATCGATCGTCGCCGGCGCGCCGCCTGCGGCCACCTTGAGCTGGCGCACGTCCTGGACCAGCCCGGCCAGCGCCTCGGCATGGAACACGAGCGTGTCGACCTTGACGAGTACCCGCTGCCGGAGCAGCAACGCCGTCAGCTTGTCGACCACCGGCTTT
>Ga0315283_10002480_pt1 | contig 15440 bp, 12 predicted proteins | sample YL17G09_0_MG_FD_204541 | JGI IMG/M metagenome (GOLD analysis project Ga0315283, IMG submission 204541) | Sediment microbial communities from Yellowstone Lake, YNP, Wyoming, USA - YL17G09_0 | ecosystem: Environmental > Aquatic > Freshwater > Lake > Sediment | place: USA: Wyoming | collected... | reverse complement strand
TAAACGGCGCTTAAAACCAGCACAAACAAACCGGCAGTTATACTGAATGAATCAGTAAGCCATCCAATCAGTAATGGAACCACTGCTCCACCTGAAACGGCCATGATCATCAATCCTGAAATTTCGTTTGCTCTGTCGGAATACCTTTTAACTGTAAGTGCAAAAATCAATGGGAACACATTGGCTACAGCTAAGCCGATTACGAAGATAATCACTATTCCAGCCATTTCGCTGGGAGCCACCAACAAGGCTACTATGGCAGCAACAGCCATGATGGAAGTCCAGCGGAAAAAGGAGTTCGAAGACAGCCGGGTAAGCAGGATAGCTCCAAGAAAAGTACCTATCATTTTTCCAAAGAAATATACACTCCGGCCTGATTCAGCAAAGGTTTGAGCCGACTGAAACTTATTCATAAAATATTGTCCTGAAACTGCATTTAAGCCAACATCAATACCAACAACCAGGAAAATCCCTAATACCATCATGGTGATATAACGGATGGAAAGCAAAGAAATGGAGGATGAAAATGTTGCACGTTTACCGCTGTTAACCGATTCCTCAATTTTGACTGATCCCAGCCATATCACAGCAATAAGGGTAACTACACCAAACACGATGAACATCAGCTTCCAATCGCCATAGGCTAAAGCCAGCCAGCCTGCAAACGGCGGAGCAATCATTGAACCGATGGCTTTGATAAACTGTGAAAGGCTCAGAAAACTTGATGTACGGTTCGAAGGTACAACATCCACCAGGAGTGGATTCGCCGAAACCTGAACTATGGTATTACCGATTCCGAGCATGGCAAAACCAAATAACATTCCATAAAAAGAATAAAGTATAAAAGGGATCATGAGCCCGACGAACGTTATGCCCATTCCGATATTAAGCATGAGGCGTTTCCCGATGCGGTCCTGCAAGATGCCTATTGGGACCGAAAGAAAGAAAAACCAGATGAAAACAGCTGATGGAATAAGCTGGACCATGGTATTGCTCAGGTTGAATTCCGGTTTAATCCTGTCGACACTAATACCCACAAGGTCGCAGAAACTCATTACAAAGAATGACATCATTACCGGGAAAACGTATTTCAGATTTACTTTACTACTCATATGAAAGTTGGATTACATTTTTGATAAAAGAGGTTCGACTTTGGCAAAGAAGTTGTCATCAACCAGGCGGGCACTGCCAATGATGGCAGCATTTTCCTTGAGTACTGAAAGAGAGACCCCTGAATGGATATGATGATTGGTAAGCGATTGTCGGAGATAGCTTCCAAATTTATCGAAAGCGCCTGTGATATTACCTCCTATAACAATATGCCCGGCATCAAATTTTTTAATCCATGGTGCAAGGAAATCACCCATATTACTTCCATATTCAATAAATAACTGACGGGCAACTTTATCGGTATCAAACAGTTCTGAAATTTCTTTGACCCCATTTACCTGCCTTCCACCAAGTTTAAAGTACGATTTCTCAAACCAGCGTGTCGAGAAATAGTCATCAGCAATGCCTTCCTGAAACGGCAGATGCCATACGCACCCCATTTTGGGTACCGTATCATCTTCGAGTACAGGAATCCCGCCGGCAATAAAAGCTGAACCAAAACCGGTACCCAGTGTAAGTGCTATAATACGGTGTATGCCCTTCCCCACGCCTATCCATGCTTCGGCAATGGCAAAGGCTGTTGCATCATTGATAAAACGAACTGGCATTACGGCCGGCAAACCCAGGCGGGTACGAATCTCATTATCCACATGAACACCATACAGATTAAGGTATTTTTCAACCCTTTCGAAAAGGGCAATTCCTTTGGCATAGTCGAATGGACCGGGCATGGCAAAACCTATTCCGGCTATCTGATCCTTACCCACAACATCCATGGTATTGCGTATGGCTCCTACCCAGGAATTTAGTATAACATCGGCCGAAGCCTTGTTATCAACCTTGGCTTCGAAGCAGGTTCCGGAAATTAATTGATTGATTTCCAGATCAACAGCCCCACAAATGATGTGCGAACCGCCAATATCGATTCCAATGGCAACATGCGTATTGGTCATTATTATTTCCGTTTTATGGATGAGAGGAAATGAATTTCAATTACAATATTTTTATAGCATCAAAGATATTGTTTTTATTGGAAGCCAAATATTTCTGGTCTTTAATAATTATTGAGTATTCTTGCATTTTCACAATACAGAAAAAACTTCATCTTTACCTACACCCTTTGAACACAAGCCATCTGCCAAATGTTTATGAGATGAGTTTATCATTTTATACTGAAATATTTCGTCCCCATGAGTGAAGAGGATCTGAAAAAGAAGATTACATTGCCTGGTTTACGCAAACTTTTCAAGCTTTACCGTTACATTAAACCTTACAGATTCGAATACGGGCTGGGCCTGTTGTTCCTGCTCGGATCGAGTGGTGCCAGCCTTATCTTCCCGAAACTACTTGGTGAGCTTGTAGATTATGGAAATCATGGGAAACTGGCACAGGAAATGAACCGCATTGCGCTCATTCTTATCGCGGTACTTATCAGCCAATCCGTTTTTTCCTATTTCAGAATATTCCTGTTCGTGCGTGTGGCAGAAAAAACCCTGGCCGATCTGCGACAGGATACTTATAACCACCTTATCCGTCTGCCCATGAAGTTTTTCCAGCACAGGCGTGTTGGGGAACTCAACAGCCGCATTTCGTCGGATATTACACTTTTGCAGGATGCGCTCACGACAACCCTGGCCGAATTTCTGCGACAGATCATTATCATCATCGGAGGAATAAGTTTGATGATGGTGACCTCCTTCAAGCTAACCCTTTTTATGCTTGCTATAGTACCGGTGATCATGATACTGGTCGTATTCTTCGGGAAGTATATCCGTAAACTGAGCAGGCAGGCGCAGGCGCAGGTAGCCGATTCCAATACCATTGTGGAGGAAACATTGCAGGGGATACAAAGTGTAAAATCTTTTACAAATGAATTTTTTGAAATGGCCCGCTATCGCAGAAAAACACAGGAGATCGCACAAACAGGGATTAAGAATGGGAAACTCCGTGGTGCATTTTCGTCCTTTACGATCCTGGGCCTTTTCGGTGCCATGGTAGCTGTGATATGGAAAGGAAGCAGCCTGCTGGCTACCGGCGAACTGGCCACCGGGGAGTTGTTCTCTTTCGTGATTTATTCGATGTTTATCGGTGGCACCATTGGTGGAATGGCCGATGTATTTGCGCGGGTCCAGAAATTTATTGGCGCAACCGAGGATTTGTTAGAGATCTTTAACGAAACCATCGAGCCTGTGGAAGAACTTCCGCCGCTCACATCGCATGTGGTCCTTCATGGTGGGATACGTTTCGATCATCTGTCCTTCAGCTATCCCTCACGCACTGATATGCAGGTGCTCAGCGACATCAATGTAAACATACAGCCCGATACGCTGGTAGCCCTTGTTGGTCCGAGTGGCGCAGGTAAATCCACCATGGTAGCGCTGCTGCTCAGGCTCTATGAACCAACCGCGGGAAAAATCTTATTCGACGGACAGGAAAGCGAATCCATTCCGCTTTCGGTTTTGCGTGGGCAGATGGCTATTGTGCCGCAGGATATCTTCCTGTTTGGAGGGACCATCCGCGAGAACATTTCCTATGGCAAGCCTGGCGCCTCGGAAGATATGATTGTGGAAGCCGCACAGAAAGCCAATGCCTGGGAGTTTATCAGCAAGTTCCCCGAAGGGTTTGACACCCTTGTGGGTGAGCGTGGCACACAACTTTCGGGCGGGCAGCGACAGCGTGTTGCCATTGCCCGTGCTGTGCTCAAGGACCCGAAAATACTTATCCTGGATGAAGCGACCTCCTCGCTCGATTCCGAAAGCGAGCGCCTGGTGCAGGATGCACTGGAAAAACTCATGAAGGGCCGTACCTCCATCGTAATAGCGCACCGCCTCTCTACCATACGCCAGGCTGATCTTATCCTGGTGCTCGATAAAGGCGGTATAGTGGAACAAGGCACCCACCTGGAACTGCTTAAGGCTTCCGGCGGTTTGTACCGGAACCTTAGCGAACTGCAGTTCGCCAGATGAACGGACTTTGCCGGAATCTGTCTTATTCATTATTCTGAATTTTAGTCGTATAATTTCAGTTTCTTTGCATTCATCATGTCGCTTTACATTACATCATTAAATTCCGGAAGCAATGGTAATTGCTATTATGTGGGCAATCACCGCGAAGCTGTCCTCATAGATGCCGGTATCTCCTGCCGCGAAGCGGAAAAACGGCTCGAACGTTCAGGATTGTCCTTCAAAAAAATCAGGGCAGTGTTTATTTCGCACGAACATACCGATCATATTTGCGGAGCGAAGGTAATTGCCCGTAAATACCAGATACCAGTCTACATTTCGGCCGCTACCTATAAACACAGCCGGCTGAAGTTGGCCAAAAGCCTTGTAATGACTTTACACGCTTATGCACCTGTTCGGATTGGCGAACTCCTTGTAAACGCATTTCCAAAACTTCATGATGCCCGGGAGCCTCATAGTTTTACGGTAACCGGTGGAGGAATAACCGTCGGCATATTCACCGATATAGGTGCAGCCTGCGAAAATGTGATTCAAAATTTCAGCCAATGCCATGCAGCTTTCCTGGAGGCAAATTATGATGAGGTTATGCTGGAAGAAGGCAGCTATCCGCTGTTTTTAAAAAACCGTATCAGGGGAGATGAAGGACATCTTTCCAATCACCAGGCATTGGAATTGTTCACCACGCACAAGTCTCCTTTTATGAGTCATTTATTGCTGTCACATCTATCGGAACAAAACAACAGTCCTCAGCTGGTTCATGATTTATTTATGAAACATGCGGGCAGCACTAACATAGGGATAGCTTCGCGGTACGAAGAATCTGGTGTGTATTGCATCTCCGGTGCTGATGCCGCGGTTGAACCTGGCAAAGCCATTGCCCCGGCATTGCTTCCAAAGCAATTGTCCTTGTTTTAAGTATGAATTCTATGTGTAAAGAACCCCGGCCAAAAGAATAACCGACACGGGCAGCATGGCACTGACAAAAATTGAAAATTGATCTTAAATCAAAAAGTATACCGGAGTGGGATTGCGTTGTTGCCAGCGGCATTTAATTAATAGCTATGGGAATTGCTGATAAAAAATTGCCCGGGGCAATACCCGGATAAAAATTAATGTATTTCCTTCAACTTCAACCCCTATCCTTAATAGGGACATCTCAATGCGTGCTTTACCGGGATATTGTCTTAATTTCTTAAAACCGGGAATGTTTTCCGGCTTGTCAGTAATTGAAGCAAACTCAGTAATAAATTCAAGATCCTCAATTTGACTAATTTGCTTCAGCCTGCCAACATCATTAAAAAAAGATTTTCTATATTTTACAATCATTTAACAAGATGTTTCTTTAGCCTGTAGAATTCTTTTTTCCCTTCTGCAAAGGATATTAGCTCGTCTTTTTCGGCCTTTTTCATTTCACGGGCTAATACATCATCGGCCAGGTTTTCAATATCTGATTTACTTATTTTGTCTGTTACTGCTATAATCCCTTTCACCATTTTAAGTGCAGCTTTCACTTTTGATTTTCCTATTTTAGGATCAATGTGAACAATTAAAGTTTCCATATCAATTTTTTTACAAATATACTACTATTGCAGCCTAACCGGTTCGCTGAATAGCGAATAACTTGCTGTGGCGTTAGCATATAAAATTGAAAATTGATCTTAAATAAAAAAGTATACCGGAGTGGGATAACGTTTTTGCCAGCAGTCCATTTCACTATTAAATGTATTATCTTAGCATGAATAATGCAACCTATAGATAAATGCTGCGTCAAAAGCATATGATCAATCCGATTGCCATTCTGAACAAGGCGAATCTTGAACTGTTTATCTGGATTGTGGCGCTTTTGCTGCTGGCATTGCTCAATCCCGACAGTAACCAGGTTTCTTTATGTCCGCTGAAATTTTTAGGATTCCATTATTGCCCCGGATGTGGGTTAGGTCGCAGCATCGCCCTGCTGTTCAGGGGGAGGTTCGCCGATTCGTTTGCCATGCATCCCTTAGGCTCTTTTGCTGTGGCAATGATCGGTTACCGGATTGCTCAGTTGGCTGGGACAGCCCTGCATAACAACAAGGATGAAAGGACAGAAACCGGAGAAATTTGAAAAGAATGCATAATTTCTTATTAAACTGTAAGCTTATTGAACCATAAATAAAAACAATTTAAACAACTAAACAATCATTAATCATGGACGAAAAGTACTTTTATTCCCTTCCAGGTATGGATTATGAGGAATTTATGATGCTGAAACAAGGCATAAATAGCCTCAACGAAGAACAGCAGAAGCAGTTTATAATGATATACCAGGGCCGCCGCCGCGATCCACAAATCATCCTCCTGGCCACACTGGCTGGTTTTCTTGGATTCGCCGGACTGCAACGGTTTTTAACCAACCAGATTGGTATCGGTATTCTCTACTTTTTTACTGCAGGGCTTTGCCTCATCGGAACCATCATCGACCTGATCAATTACAAACAGATTGCACTTGATTACAACCGCTCAGCCATGTTCCAATCGCTGCAGTTCGCTAAAATGATGAGCAGTTAGACCTGGCTATACTTTTCATTCTGAGCGCCCGACGCTGACCTTGTAAAGAGACGAAGCACCGGAAATATTCTTGCTGCCAGGATACCCTATTTATAGATCGTATTAGCATATCTTTTATCCTGGAATGGACATTCTAATTATTGTAAAACCGAAACCTGGTTTTTACAGAGAACCTGTAATGACTTTTGAGACCGTCTCTTAATCAATCACCAATTTATTTGACAATATGTTCCCCTGGGTCATTCTGATTTTTACAATATATATTCCAGGCGTCAAATCACTCACATTTATTTGGGAAGAAGATGTTTTATTATTTGTTGTTGAAAGAACCAACTTACCGGTATAACTGAATATATCGACCGATTCAAAAGGCATGCCGGTATCCAAACTGAGTATCTCATGCGTAGGATTAGGAAATAACCTGCATGTTGATTCAGTCTGTATATCATCAATACCATCAGGCAAGGGTACGAGCAATTGCTCGTCGAGCCAGTTTAAACGCGTGTTAATCCAGTCTTTGAATTTATATGTTTCTCCGGCGTAAGTAGCAGGTATAAAATCCACTTCGGGCGCACCCACATTCTGACCCAGGATAGGCCATTTCTGGTAATGACGGTTCTGGGCAACAGCAATCAACGTATTTACCGAGTCGATATATTGCATCAAGCGCGTGTTGCTTAGTGTTGTTTTGCGTAATGTTGAATACCTTATTTTCAATTCAGCAACAAACTCAGGATCTTCCATTAAGCGGGGCATCCAGCCGGTTGGTGTCGGCCATACACCGCATTCCAGAACTTTATAAGCCCATCCTGAGCCATCGGTTACCCCGAAATAACATTCACCGATGTTTTTCCAGGCCCAGTCAAAATCCCACGGTGGTCCAGCCTTTAATAATCCCCCTTCCGAATCCCTGTCCTTATTAAAAAAACAACTTTTTTTATAACCATCAACATTTCGGGAAACCTCGCTCACAATAAAATAATCGATAAATGAAGCAACATCAATATATTTCCTGTATCCGGCTGCGGGATTATTAAAATCATTGCTATACAATACCGCTTCAAAATTGTGAACAAAATTCTGTATATATGCTTTTTGTTGAACAGTAATCTCATCAGGCTTGGGGAAATTATAAACAAAATAAACTTCATTTCCAGGATAACCAATCGGAGAGAATCCGCCCAGCCATGAATCATAATCATTTTCATAGTAATCGACAGAGAATACATAACCACCTGTAACTTTATCGCCGGTATTTTCGGTATTATCGAGTTTTTTAATGTTGATCCTGCCCTTATCAATCTTTATTTTTTCTGTCAGAAGGTAGATCCCTTCGTAAGAGTCATTCACGAATACTTCACATATTACAGTACGCGAAGCCCAATAACCCATTTCGCGAAAAGTCTGAAAAGCCAGGGCATTTCGAACAAAAGACTTATCATTATAATTTGCCAGCAATATCCAATTGTTTTCTTCGGGCATTCCCAACAATGAAACATTCAGGTTATTCCCCGAAGCATCCCTGGTTTCAATTCCATATGGCTTTTGTGGAAGGCTTGCCGAGTATCTGCCCCGTATCTCGATGCCGATATTTCCCGTATAAACATTCCCTGAATCAGTAAGGCTGTTGTTTATACCTTCATTAAAGATTATTTTCATTTCGGCAGGTATCTTGTACCCGTCGGGAATTGTCTGCCCGTTTGTTTCGATCAGAACCAAAGGCAGATTAGTAGATTCAAATATTTGAGCATCAGTAATTACTGACATAAAAAGCAGCAAAGGAACCAGGTATAAATTTTTCATTAATGGGTTGTGTTGCATGTAAAAATACTGAATTTCATGAAAAAGACATGAATCATTGCCCCTTATTCGATTTGTCAGGTATCGCTGATTTCAGTATTATTCCCGATATTCTGGCAAATTAGGATTTCCAGTTTCAGATATTGTGCATCCACCGCACTGAAATAGAAATTCTGTTGATTGTCGTTTGATACTGTGGTTCCCGTGGCAACGACCGTCCAGGGATCTTCAGGATTCAACTTAACTGAAATCACACACTCTTTGGGCCTTCCATTATCTCCCGAACGTGGTATAAAACCGAAGCAGTAAATTCTATCAGGTGATCCCATGTCAATTTCGATGGTGTGTGGTGGCGGAACACTATTTGGTGACCATTCGGTATGCCAGACAGTGGCCAGGTTATCATCAATTGCGAAGATTGCAGGAGCCTCACCCAAGAGAGATCCAAGAGGCATTTCACTGTCAAAATAGGTCACCGTCCAGGCCGACTTGTCAACAGGAGTTCCTTGTGCCCACAGACAGAAGGGTTCAGCAAATAATAAGAATAAAATGTACAACTTTTTCATAATTATTTGGTTTTAGGTTAGTTATTGATTATTAGCTGAATTATCATTAAATTAAATTATGATTTTATCGAATATTATAAAGGTGTAATCTTAAATACTTTTGGTCCGAAAATATTTGCCGAGACATCAATAACAGTCACTTTAAAATCGCGGGTAGTCCTATTTAATCCTGTAATGGAGGCAGGGCTAATTTTAAATACTTTTGTTGTTAACACTCCTGTGTTGCTCAGGTACTGAAGTTTAACGGAGACTGTAATATTCTGGGGATTATCCCATACTACAATAGCACCACCTGTTTGCGGAGTTAAGGTTACTGATTTATATATTGCATAAGCAGGTGGTAGCGGGTATATTGTCCAGTCGGTTGCAAATGAATCGATGGCAGCAGGTTCAGGTTTATAAAAAGATCGATAAGTCACTGCTCCAAGGTCGGAAAATTGTGATAACCTCACTTTTGAAGTATCTGTTGACAGTGATACCATATTTTCAATTCCTGATGTATTAGTATACCTAACCTGGGTAACATCTTCAGTTTCGTCGCTTGCCAACCAACTCATGGTTGCATCCATGGTATCACATGAGAAACCACTTATAATCCTCGGGTATAAGGCTGTCCTGTACCTTTCGCCATAAGCGGTGGCAAATGTTGTCACTTTAATTGAACGGTTTCCATCAGAGTTTTTGGTATAAATGTCGAAAATATAGGCTTTCTCTTCCAGTCCGGTAATCATCATTTCCAACGAATCAATGTTTCCTGCCTGCACGTAATCAAAACTTGCTGAATCATGCCCTTCATTCCAGTAAACCCATATCTTATCAACATTGTAAGCATTCTTCAACATGCATTTAATCAGCACCCGGTTGTTACCCGGATATGACATTACCGAATCCGGTTTCACCAGGTAAACGGTTTCACCGTCTTTGATGAATTCTTTATGAACGTCCATCATGTCTTCGCATGAATATAGGCCTGCTGCCAATAATATCACGAACAGGTATTTATAAAGACCTGGTTTTCTCATATTAGATTATTTATTATGCGTTTTACCTTTTATGCTCCCCCACAATGATACTTCGTTGAAATTAATGAAGCCTGCGCCATCCCAGGTTTCATTAACGGCAAAACGGAAATACCTGATTTCAAGCGGTTCACAATCATATTCATCACCGCTGACAGCATGTTGAATATCTTCTTCAGTAAGCGGCCCATCACCTGAAGGTTTAGTTGACACACATTCTTCCCTCAGTTTAATCCACTTCGATAAATCACCTGTATTATCGGGTAACGCAAGAGCCCCATACAGATCGTATCTTTTTGGATTACCATGTGTATAAAGCCAGGGAGTATAATCGGGGCTTCGCTGATAAATCTTAATCCTGCTCAATTGTACTACAACTCCAAGGTCAATAGTCAATATCTGAGGCCAGGCATGGTCGCCCTGGGTGTGGGCTGTCGAAAGAAAATCACCATCGAATGCATTTTCGGTCTGGAATCCCCAGGCATCCCAGGGGGTATCGTTTTGCAATACAAGTAATCCCATTATGGTTTTATCCAACGCGGTTTCTTCCCAGGGTATCAGCGTATAAGGGGCAGCAGGTTTTACCGTATCTGAAAAATTATCCCAGCGATCGCGGACTATAGCTGCAAATTTGGTAGGAACCGGATTGTATCCCCTGAGGGTATACCTGGAATTCTTCTGAGATGTATAAACTGTTTGGACATTGGTTAGTTTACCTGCTATCGAATCTTCAGCAAAAATCAGAATTGAAACCGGGGCTTCAGTTTCGTTAATCCATTCGAACTGTGCACCTCCAAAATTGGCAGTGATGGTCATGGTTTCTTCAATCAGTTTCACAGGTGCTTTTGATGGAATACCTTTAACTTCGACCGGCGCTGATAAGTTTTCGCTTCTATCCACTGCATACAATGTAATAGTGTGCTCATTCGTATCGCCAAATCCTAATATTTCCAGTTTATTGTCGTAGTAAGAAGCCTTAACTTCACTGGTTGTACCTCCTGCCAACGTGTATACTGCTTTCACGTAAAGCAGATCCTTGTCGGAGGGCAGATTGTATTCAACCTTTAACCCTCCGGGCATAGAAGTCACAGATAGTATTGTTATTACCCCGGGTGGTTGGGAATCTTTAACCTCAGGTCCAAGCGTTTTTTCTTCACAGCTATATAGGATTACTGAAATCAGCAAGACTAATAATTTGAGTATATTTTTCATTTGAGTATATTTTTTATAAGACAAACATTTTCGGTTACCACCCCAGGTTTTGAACAAGGTTCGGATTCTTTACAAGTTCCGTTTCCGGTATCGGCCATAAGTAATCACGTTCGGTAAATGTCTGGTTATACAATGTCTTTACACGGTAGTATCCGCTGGTAGTGGTTTGAAACACATCCCAGCCTTTAACGGCTTTGTTCAGGTAGCTTTTAGCCAGGAGCCAACGGCGTAAATCCCAAAATCGCTGACCTTCAAATGCCAGTTCGATCAAACGTTCGCGCTGTATAATTTCGCGCATACCGGCTTTGGTATTTGGTTTTTCGGGGGAAGTTGAGAACTGCGACCAGCTCTCGACCACACCTGGTAACCCGGCACGGTTGCGCACTAAATCAATATATTCGTAAACCTGGGCATCGGGGGTACCCTTGGTTTCGTTCAGGGCTTCGGCATAATATAAATAAAGATCGGCCAAACGGATGACAGGAAAAGCATATGTTTCTGCATTAAACCAACTGCCGTTTTGGATTACACTTCCCATATTCACTAACTTTTTGGGATAAAGCCCGGTTATTGAAAACTGACTGATCTCGAAAATAGATGAAAAATCACCTTTTCGGTTTTGTATGTACCATGGGTCCAGATCATCTGTTTCTTTGCCATTGCCAAACCATGCCCCCCGATCGAATGAAAGACTGGCGTAATAACGATATTCCCTTTCATAATTAAGCCGGACAGTCTGCTCATTTGGTTCAATAAGCAAAGCATCCCTGGTTGTAGCCGTTCTGAGCTTATAGCGGTTATCATAGCCCCATGAATTATCTTCATTAATAGGAACCCCGTTCTTTGTATAAAATTCTTCGGCTACAGCCAGGGTAGGAGCATGGTTCGAACCTACCGGATTGTCGACAGATTGATAAAACCGGGGCGCGCAATTGTATTGAAGATCACCTGTGAGTGCATTTGTACAACCCCAGATTACTTCTTTGCTCCATTGTCGTGAAACAGCTGATCGTAAAGCGGCTATCTGCCTGGTTGTGTCTGACACAGGAAATGCATTGATATAATCTGATTTCTGGAAAAGTTGTATCCCAACTGCCTGGCATTGGTCAATCGCTTCTTTACATGCTGTTGCAGCTTTTTCCCATTTTAAAGGATCAAAAGAGGCTGGGAACAGGTGCCTTCCTGTATTGTCGGTCAAACTTGCATAATTCGGATTGCCATTAAATAGAGGACTTGCAGCCGTGATCAGCACCTCCGCTTTTATAGCCATGGCAATTGGTTTAGTGATTCGACCCAATTCGGTGCCTGCATTTTGAATGACGGGAGGAAGATCAACGATGGCCTTATTGAGCAGCCGTACAACGTAATTGAAACATGAATCCACTGGATCACGGTAGGCCTTAATCTCGTTGGTTTGAGCAGATACAGGAAGGCTTTTATCAATAATGTGAATGGGGCCGTACATCCTGATCAGGTAATAATGATAATATGCCTTTAAAAAATTAACTTCTGCTATCCAGCGTTTCTTCTCAGCAGCATCAAGGCCTTTAACATTGTCAACATTTTCAAAGAAAATATTACAATCACGAAGACCTGTATAGAGCGGCTTCCCTCCATTACTGCCACTCCAGAAGTCATACAAAGGGTTTGTAATATTTTGTAAGCCCTTGGCAATTTTAACTCCGGATTTCCATTCGTGCCATTTAGCATACCATATGTCATCGCCTGAGTTTAATGCCGGATTTCCGTCGGTACTTGCAAAATCAGGAAGGTAGGAATAACAGGTGAAGAGGAATCTTTCGGTGGTATACCTGTCAGCAAAGGCGTTATCGATAGTTGCAACGTTATCAGGGACTACATCCAGAAATTTGGTACAAGCGTATAAAGTCCTTATAAAAATAATTGCTATTATGATCAGAATTTTCTTCATGTCTTCTATCCTTTTAAAAATCAGTATGAATTCCAAAGTTTATAACCTTCTGAATAGGGTATCCTAATCCGTTTCCCCCCACTTCCGGATCCCATAATTTGTATTTACTAAAGGTTAAAAGATTAGTGCTACTTACATAAAACCGGCATCTGGTCATTTTCATTTTTGTTATCAGACTTTTTGGGAGCGAATAACCAATTTCCAGCGATTTCAACCGGAGGAATGCACCATTCTGCATAAACCATGTATTGATTTGGTTATTGTTATCAATGTAAGAGTTCGATAACCTGGGCCAACGGGCATAACTATCCCTGTGATCCTCGGACCAGTAACTTTCGGACCATACCTGCAGAAGTTGTTGCTCGTTAACAAATGGGGATGAAGCATATGGGTCAATCCAGAAAGACTCCCGGGCAAGACCCTGGAAAAATATTGAAAAATCAAAGGATTTATAACCCATTGTTATGCCTGTTCCATAAACAATTTCAGGGCGGAAAGGATGCCCGATCGGCACCATGTCGAGTCCTGAGATCCGGTCGTCGCCATTAACATCCTTATATTTAATATCACCGGCCATGTATTCTCCAAAGGTTTGTTCCGGGGAGTTGTTAACCTCATTTTCGTCAACAAACAATCGTTCGGCAATGTATCCCCAATTTTGATCGATCGACTTACCTACCCGTGATAACCAGGGTGTATCGGAATAATCCGGTTCTTCAATTTCTGTGATTTTACTTGTAGCATAGGTGAAGTTGCTTATCAGCTGAAACCACCAGTTATTTCCCATTGTTTCATTGTAATTAGCTGAGATATCTATCCCTTTACCTCTGGCTGATCCAACATTAGCTCTTACATCGGCCTGAAGCCCCATGCTGGCTAATGTAATACGGTCCATCAGAATATTGGACCGTTTATCCTGAAATACATCGGCCTGAAGTTCAAATTTCTTAAAGAGTTCCAGTTCAATACCAAGGTTTAATTTCCTGGCGGTTTCCCATGTAATCTGATCGTTTGCATAGCGGTCAATGGAAACTCCGGGCTGGTAATAATTAAAATTTTTACCAAATGTGCCGCCTCTGCTGGCATCTGCCATATTTACCTGCGACAGGTAAAAGAACCTGTCGTCGGGCCCGCCGATTGCATCATTTCCAACTAATCCATATGAGGCTTTAAATTTTAGCTTTGAAATGGTGTTTTTCACAGGTGCAAAGAATGCTTCATTAGATGCGATCCATCCAAGCGCTACTGAAGGAAAAAATCCAAAACGTTTGTCTTCAGCGAACCGTTCAGAACCATTGTACCCGAAATTGAATTCCGCAAAATATTTATCGTTGTATCCATAGGTAAAACGCCCGGATAAACCCATATTTCTGTACGGTAGTGACTTTTGCAGACTACCCGAATTTCCTATAAGCTCATCACGCATGGTAGTAACCAATAAACCACTAACATCGTGGATTTTTGAGAACTTTCTATTGTATTGCATCGCTCCCTCCAGATAGTATACTGAACTTATTTGTTTTTGTCCTTCCTCGTAACTAAGATATTCTGTTCCGGTAGTAGGATTTAAAGAAATCAGAGTATATTCACCGGTTTCGGGATTTATGATTGGTTTATAATAATAGGGATTATAAAACCTTCTGATATCAAAAAAAGAATACTGAATACCATTACCAATTATTCTGACACTTAAGCCTTTTGTAATTGAACTTAAGTCCTGGTTCAATTCCATTTGAGCCAGAATCCGGTTTTCCTTATAGTCTTTATAGCCTTTAACCATTTCGGCATAAGGATTCAAATAATTTCCCTTGCCAAAGTTCCCGAATAAAATATGCTCTGTATATTGATGCGCTAAATCAGGTTCATAACTAGGCAGGAAATAAACAGGGTTTGTTCGCATTACTTTATTATACAAATCTGCTCCTCCGTCAATCGGTCCCCTGTAATTATCTAAGGTAGCGTTGAATATAAATTTAATGACAGTAGAGTTTGTGAGGTTAACATTCATATTCGACCGGAGTTGAAATTGCCTCAGCTTAATATTGGAATTAAAGTTGTTTTTTTTATCAACTTTCATTGCTCCATTATCCTGGTTGTAAGTAGACGAAATATAATAACGTGCGATTTTACCACCTCCGTTGATGTTCATGTTAAAACGCAGACTGGTGGTGTGGTCATTAAATAAGCTTTTATACCAATCTGTTGTAGGATATAATACCGGGTCGACACCGGCAATGGTTTTTTCGATTTTTTCCTGCGAATAAGGCTGAATACCAAGCGGATCTCTTGTTTTAAC
>Ga0315283_10002478_pt1 | contig 15446 bp, 28 predicted proteins | sample YL17G09_0_MG_FD_204541 | JGI IMG/M metagenome (GOLD analysis project Ga0315283, IMG submission 204541) | Sediment microbial communities from Yellowstone Lake, YNP, Wyoming, USA - YL17G09_0 | ecosystem: Environmental > Aquatic > Freshwater > Lake > Sediment | place: USA: Wyoming | collected... | reverse complement strand
TCGCAGCGAAGGTCCTTTCCTGCCCGGTGGACGGTTCCCTTCGGAAGCCGAGGTTCCTGTAATACTCTTCCATCCCGGCAATACTATTCAGCCAGATCTGCTTCCCGGCTGTCCTTGCCTTCCCGGCCAGGCGTCTCAAAAGCATCGATCCGGCACCCTTCTTCGTGGATCCGAACATGTGCATCCAAATGACCTTCGGTTCCTCAGACCAGGACATGGCGCCGATGACCTCGTCGCCGTCCAGCACGGCAGTCCGCGCCATGTCGTCGTTGGTCAGAGCCCCTACGACGAAATTATTATTCTCCTTCTCCAGGTCCACTTGGTCGGCTAGCTCGGATTTCGCACCCGGGCGCAGCTCAACAATGCGATAAGAAGGATCGGCTTCTGTCAATAAGGATAAGCGCATAAAATAACTTTGCCAATGGAAGAGAAGGGGAGCGTTAGAGGGCGACCGCGGTGAGCTTCTTCTCGAGGTCTTCAAGTGTACTGTCGTTCTTCACGACTTCGTCTGCGTCGTCTGCGACCAGTTCGTCGGAAAACCCGCCATCGACGCCGGGCCTGTCTACCCAGATGACCTTATCGAACAGAGGCCTGACGACTCCGAGCTGCCTTCTGGTCCGTACCCCGGAGACGACATCCGCCTCCCGGACCGCCTCATCTACTGGATAGGCTGCGTCCTTTTGCTGCCTAGCAAGGCCATACTCCCAGAGCTGCTTCCGATATGTCTCCTTATCGGCCAGGATCTTCTCCGGATCGAGGCCTTTCTTGGCGGCGAAGTCGCGGATGATGTATTTAGAGGTGCTATCGACAACCTTGACACCCAAGATCCTGCCGAGCATCCGGGTTGCTTCGGTCTTGCCGGACCGCGTGTATCCGAGGACGAGGATTTTCATGGTATTTAAATACTTGAACGGATATTCCAGTACCTGGTTTAATATCTTTGCAAACGTATCTAACTCCTCCAGGAGGAAGCCATGGAAGAATTGATGGGACAGCTCCGGCTGCTTCAGAAACAGGATCTGGAGCTTGAGAGGGCCAAGAAGCGCCTGCGCGAAGTCGAGAAACAGGCCATAAAAGCAGCCTTGACTGTCATCGGCCTCGTCCTTTCCGCGGTCCTCTTCGGCCTGGCTATCGTCTATTTGGATCTTGATACGCCGATCTGTACCTACCATCTGCTCCTACTATCGCCTTTCCCCTTCATGTGCTGGGTTCAAGGCGTTCAGGGGAAGGAATGGGAAAAGTTTAAGAAGGATATGGAATACCCCGGATGAAGCAAAAGAATGCCCTGGAGTCCGGCTTCTGCACGGCGCTTCGCTGCCGCGTGTTCGTCAGGAATGGAGATGGTGTGCAGTTCGTGGACGGAAAGAAGGAAATCCAGCGCTATTGCTGGAGGTGCTGGCTGCGCAAGGTCTTGGACGAGATCATGCCGATCAGGAGTTGACCAGCCGTATTTCATTTCGGGTGGCGTGCGGGGTCTGCCGAATAAGTGCCTTGTGGCACAAATAAGGCAGGGCGGCTCGAGCCGACACCATACCTCGCGCGCCGCCCGCCCTCGGAGGCTAGACAATGGGTTTAGACGAACCTGTTTGTCGTAGATGCGGAAGACGCGACTGGCCACGCGAGTGCCACGAGGGCACGTGCGCCTATGCTGACGCCGTCCCCGTCGAACTGGGTCCTGGTACCCAATATGGACCAGACCCGGAAGCGTCACCCTTCTACAAAGAAGAAACTAATAAGCCCCATATCGTAGGCGACCATGTCCTTGAGCTCCCTATCAGCCATCCCGAACTCTTGGAGAAGCTCAAAGTCGTAACTGCAGAGCGGGATGCCCTGAAAGCCGACGTCAAGCGGCTGGGTGGGACGCTGGGGGAGAAGATGCTGGAAAAGGTGGACGGGGCTCTCAAGACTCTCTCCGCCGTCGAGGACTCACGGGAAGCCTACCATAAGGAGCTGGTGGCAGAGAATGAGAAGCTGAGGGAAGATGCCAAGCGGCAAACAGACCTCGCCCAGGATTATCGCGAGGACAATCGAAAGCTCCGGGGCGCGGTGGAGGATCTCCGGGCGCTATTCGCCGAGGACCGGTCCTACGATGACAAGAGCATCCTGGACCACATGGACATAGCGGGGGTGTTGCTTCACAATAAGTGTGGAGAGGTGGGATTCGTACTCAGCAATAAGTTCTCCGGCTGGATCAAGAAGGCGCAGGCCGTCATATCGGGAAAGGCATGAATAACAACATCCTGATCGCAGCGCGCGTGGCGGCTGGCTACCACCAGCAGCAGGTCCGTAAATATACCGGTGCCCCGTACATTGTGCACCCCGCCCGGGTGGCTGCCCGCCTGACTCGTCATCCCTTGGGGACCGAGGAAGGCGTCTGTGCGGCGTGGCTTCATGACGTGCTGGAGGACTGCCCCCAGGCCAGCCCGCGCGATATACGGCTCTCGTTCCATACTGACTACTTCCTGGGGAAGAAGACTGGCGATGAGTGTCATTTCGGCGAGCGGGTGGCCGACCTGGTCCTGGAACTCACCAATCCGTCCAAGCAGCACCCAGAACTGCCCCGGGCCGAACGCAAGAAGATGGACCGGGATCACCTGCTTACCGCCTCCGTGCAGGCTAAGCTGATCAAGCTAATAGACCGGACGGACAACCTCCTGGAAATGGGCGATGCGCCGGCGGATTTCGTCCAGGTATATGGGGAGGAGTCCAAGCTCCTGTTTGAGGTGCTGAGCGGCACGGATGTGGGGCTCGAGCAGGAATATATCGCCGCCCTGCACGCCGCACTCAGGAAAGTAGGACGCCCATGACGAGATGGACTGCACTAGCCATCTACGAGGGAGGCGACGACATCAAGTGTGAGGTGGGAGGCCCCTGTACCGAGGAGGGCAAGTTCACGGGCTGGATCCAGCTATACCGCGACGGGATCCTTCACACGCCGCTTCTGAGTTCGAATCCCGTCTTCGACGACGCAGAATCTGCCAAGAGGGCGATGGAGAAGATCGTGGCCGACGTCCGCGCTCTGTCGCTTGATAAACTGATGTCCGCCTAGGGGCCTGGACCAGCAAGTGGCTGGTCCAGGCCCCATCTCTAGGAATCTGTTCTGGCTGCAGAATCACCGCGCTCCGCCCGCCTCTTGAGTTCCTCCACTTTGGACGCCACCCGCTTGCGGCATCCTTCGATCTGTTTCCCCAGGAGATCATAGACAGAGATAGCGACCGTGGCCCGTGCTGTCGTTGAACTAATGTACCGCTCGAGGCCCAACTGCTTCGCCAGGCAGAGAATGGACTCGTCCCTACCCTTCCCTCCAAAATCCCGCCGGATCTGTTTGGGGATCTCGGAAGCGACCTTTTCGGTAACCCACTTGCGGAGCCCTTCCTCGGGCGTGGCCATTCCAGGGCGGCGCACCAATTTTGGCTCAGGCGAACAAGCCTCCGCCAAAAGTTCTCTGATCTCAGCGTCGTCAATTTGGGTTGGCTTCGTGTGATATGTCGGCGACTGTTTCTTCCTAATCTCGATGAATTTCTCGAGCTTGCCGCGCACGGCCATGTCCCCGTCGCCGCAGGGCCTATCCAGGATATCAAACATGGAACACGCGTTATATATGTCCTCAATGGTCTTCAGATCGCAGCACCTCAGGTGCTCGTATGTGATGGCCTTGGCACGTTCTTCGTTAGTGAACCTATTCGGCGTGCCGTAGTCGAATACCATCCGCATTACCTTCTGGACCCGGCCGTCGCTCTTGACCTGCTTACTCATGTCGTGCCTCCTTAGTAAGGGGGAATAATCCGCACTTCCGTGAGATACGTTTGACCCGCGAGCTCGCTCCTATTGTTGTATTGCTCTAGATACAACGAAATCCTTGACGGGAGATTCCCCTCTGTATTTTAATGATCTAGTTGGGTGAAGGTTTTCGACAATCCTTTCGGGAGGCACGAAATGGACGGGAAGAGTCCGGCCTTCCGGCGTTCCGCAGACACGGAGGAACTCATCCGGTTCCTGCGGAGCAAGCCGGTCGGTGAGATTGTGTCGCATGAGAAGTTGTCGGAAGTCACACATCGGCTGGCCGGAAATGGTGCACACGTGGTCGCCTCTGCCTTGAAGACCCTCTGGCGCGAGCGTGCTTTCTGGCGTCCGATCCGGGGAGTGGGAATCAAGCGGGTCTCGAACGAGGAGGCGGTCGGGGTGGCCGACGAGGCGGGCCAGAGGATCGGCCGGAAGGCGAGGAAGACGATCGGGCAGCTGGCTGTCATCGACATGACGGCGCTCGACGCCAAGCAGAAGGCGGTGCTGAACGCGGCGGTCACGAAGATGGGCCTGCACAAGAAGATCGAGTCGCCGAAGGTCGGAGAGCGGCTGCTGGAGACCTGCATCGCGCTCCAGAAGAAGCTGGACATGAAGCCCGCGACGATGTTGCTGCTGGAGTAATGTCTGAGTCGGGGCACGGCTCGGCCGGGCCGGGCGCGGCCAGGCAAGGCAAGGCGGCGGCGAGGCTGGGCCAGGTGGGGCAGGGCAAGGCAAGGCAAGGCTAGCTCTTTTACAAGAAGCATTACGTGAAGACGCGGCCGGGCAAGGTACGGCACGGCGTGGCTGGGCTTTGCAGGGCGGGGCGCGGCCGGGCCGGGCGAGGCAAAGCGCGGCAAGGCGGGGCGGGGCAGGGCGCAGCGAGGCAAGGCTAGCTCTTCTTACAACACGAAACATTGACTGCCAACTTGACCGGGCCCGGCCTGGCACGGCTGGGCGAGGCAAGGCAAGGTGAGGCAGGGCATGGCCGCGCCCGGCGGGGCGAGGCACGGCAGTGCACGGCAAGGCCAGCTCTTCTTACAAGATCTTCTGTCCGAGGCGGTGCCCGGTGGGGCCAGGCGGTGCGGGGCCAGGCCCGGCCCGGCCTGGCTGGGCGAGGCAGGGCAGTGCGAGGCAAGGCTAGCTTTTACAAAGGAATCTTCGGCACGGCGAGGCACGGCAAGGCTTGGCGCGGCGCTGCCGGGCAGGGCCTGGCCGGGCTCGGCGCGGCAAGGCAGGGTTTCTTTTTTGGAGATCCGTCAATGGTTGCGAAATCGAAGGCGGTCGTCGCGGAAGCCGGCACGAAGGACATGATCAGGCGGCTGGTCCGGCTTCAGGGCATCACGGCGGTCATGTTCGACCGGTACGCCGGGGACAACGACACGAAGCTGGAGCCGATGCAGAAGCTCTACCTGGACGAAGAGCGCAACATCTGCCTCCCGGCGGCGAACATCCACTCGTTCCTGTCGGCCAAGAACACGGTGTCGGCGCCCAGGCGGCTGCGGGGCAAGAAGGGGCTGTCGATTGCGAATTCGTGCCTTTCCTTTACCATCATCGAGCCGATGATGATCCCCTTCCTGAAGGACAATCAGCCGATCAAGTTCGGGAAGTTCGACGGGGATAAGGACGCCCTGTCGGGCTGCTACATCGACCGGCGGGTTGCCCGGCTGAAGGATGGGGTGCCGAACCCGAAGGTCCGGCCGGTCCTCCCGCTGCCTTGGGAGCTCGAGTTCCAGCTGACAATTCTTCCGAATACCGAAATCCAGGAAGTGCAGATCCGTAACCTGATCCAGGAGGGTGGCTACGCCATCGGGATCGGGACCTACCGCGGTGTGTTCGGCAAGTTCAAGATCTTGAAGTGGGAGCCGATTGACTAGATAGAGAGGGCCTGGGCGGCAATGCCCAGGCCCTCGATGAAATATGAAAGCATCCAAACTGAAGCGCAAGCATCGCACGAAAAGAAGTAGGTGGTGCAAAACAGAATTGCACAACCTCTGTCATGATAGATGGTGTAGATGTCAGTGTCATACCTAGTTCGATATGCTTCTCGGACCCGTATTTCACTGGTAGGGATTGTTATCCAGTCGGAGGAATAAAGATGTTCAAGAGGCTGACTGACCTCTGGCTTGCCTGGCGTGCTCTGACCAGCAGGAAGCTGCGCCTGCCTCAGAAGGGCGAGAAATGGGAAGCGAAGACCTGTCCGAAGCACGGGTTGCGGACCAGCTTTCAGTGATCTAACATGACAGCCCAAGGATTCCAGGAATCGACCGCGGAAGCTCTTCGCCAGAGGGTCCAGCAGCTCGAGCGAGCCCTGTGTAAGATGCACGGGTTTGACGGCAAGGCGGAGCGCTTCGCCGGTCAGGAACCCTGCCGCTTGTGCGGCCTCCCGGCGGACGACATAGTCCACAGCGTTTCTGCCCTCCGGGAATCCACGGACCAGCCATCAGGAGGATAAAATGCTTACCCTGCTTACTCGCAAGCAGATCGAGGCACTCACCGACGCGGAGGCCAGCAAGTATCTGGCCGAGAAGGTGATGGGGTGGACATTCTCCTACGGCACCTGGTGGACGGGAGATATCAGCCGAACGAGTTCTTATGCCGCCCAGTTTGCCACCGATCTCAACCAGGCTGTCGAGGCGGCGGGGAAGATGGGGCTGGAATTAGAGGGATTGACTTTTGGTCTCGTCTGGAATTTAGGTACGAAGAAGTGGATGGCCGGATGGGGTGCCGTAGTGGATTGGATGTCGCATAGCGCCCCCGCCCGCGCCGTCTGCAATGCAGTCATTGCAGCCCATGAGGCGAAACATGCTTAGCCAGAAACAGATAGCAGCGATGACCGACGACGAGGCAGACGTCTTCATTGCCTCCAAGATCCTCGGCATGACATGGAAGTCCTGGTCCTGGGACAAGGAGGGGATGGACCTCGTCTGGCCGTCTCCCAAGCCTTATGCCGATGACCACGGCTGCTGGGAGCGCGACGACCGCGCTACCGGAGGCGTCTTCGAAAGCGAGTGGGTGAACATCCCGGATTCCCACTCCTGGACGCCCGCCCGATGCATTGATGACGCGATGGAGGCGGTCAAGAAGATAGGGCTGCGCCTGCGCGTCGGCAAGCGACCTGCTCTCACCGGGCGCTTTAGTCTGATCTACCACGAAGAGCTTGACCTGTGGGTAGCCGGGTGGTTCTACGTCGTAGGAACCGCGGATGACGCGTGGAACGAGGTCGACTGGGAAGGCACTGCCAAGCACCCCGCCCGTGCCGTCTGCAACGCGGTGATTGCGGCCCATGAAATGAAAGGGAAATAAATGACCAGACAGACGAGATGCAGCCTGGGGCGCCGGGGACCTCAGAAGATCGATGCCAAGTCCTGGTACTACGAGTGCAAGGGCCGGATAGAGGTCGTCGTGGAATTCAGAGGCCCCGAGGGCAATTACCTCGGCACGAAACACGTCAACATCCAGGCGTCCAGGCTCAAGCGGTCGCTGGCCCGGATGGACAGGCGAAAGAGCCAAACTGTGCGGAGTACGCCTCGACGGTGAGGTCACTGGATCGGCCCTGTTGCCACAGCACTATTAAGGAAGAGTACTGTGCCAGAAAATCCTGACCTCGGCTTGCGCCCTACGCAGCTACGCTTCCTGCGGCTGGAACCCGAGAGGTCCCTGACCGAGAAGCTGGACTTAGCAGTAGCCGCCCTCCAGGCGGTCTGCAAGGAAGACGGGCCCGGATGCGACCTTTCGCCAGCTGGACCCTGCTTTCACATCGCCGCGGAAGCACTGCACAAGATCGTCATCAAGTAACCAGGAGGCACAAAGTGGGCGACCCTACAAGTCACGAGGCGCGAATTGATGCACTGACCGACGAGCGGGATGCACTGAAGGCCGGAGTAAACGGTCTAGTGCAGGAATGCGATATGTTGCGGACTCGGATAACCTGTGTGGAGGCCGCATACGAGAAACGCATCGCCACTCTGACTGCTGAGCGAGATGCGCTGAAGGCAGAGGGCGCTGCATGGCGCGAGGGCGCACAAGCGGACATCGACTTCACTCTCTTGACCCGCGAGGAGGCCATTGACAGGATCAGAAAGCTGGACGATCCCAAGCTTCGTCCGCTGATCAAGTGGATAGCGGAATCCCTGGCGTTCGGGCGGGTAGCTTATGACGTCAGGGTCAACATAGCCGAGGCAGAAAAGCTCGTAGAAGGGATCGTGGAAGGCCAAAACCCTGGAATCCCTGCTGGCGGCCTTGCTGACCATACACCCGACGTGAAGAAATGGCCCCCTCTGGACCCCGGTACGAAGGTGAAGACCACAAAGCCTTTCTGGTCTGGCCGCGGTGACTGGACCGGAGAAGCTCTGGCGTCCAGGAAATGGGGCGTCAAGGGGACTATCCTCAAGCATCATGACTCCCACGGCCTTTGTTACGAAGTCCAGCACGATGACGGGACGGTGGGCCATTATGACCCTTCGGAACTGGAAGTCCTAGACATATATCTGGACGTCCGGCCGGAGTGCTACCGCTCCAGGACGTCGCGCATCCGGGAGAAGAAATGAACCTATCCAGGGAGATACGAAGGGAGCTTAAGCGCCTCCGCCGCCAATATAGGTGGGAGCTCGCCCATGGCTTCATCAAGGACCCTACAACGGGGCTGGACCTATACCGCATGTGCTCTACCACTGCTGCCATCTTCGTCTGGGAGTTCGGGGGGTAAGCTCACGGGGTACCTCCATCAGCGCGGCCCCCGACCCAATAACAGCGCCGTGATCGTGGCCAAGGGTCTAGGCCACGACTTCTGCCTAATAGACGGCCGCTGGTTGGTGGACTTCTGGGCCTGGACCGGCCATTGCCTCCCCTTCCGCGAGCGCGACTTATACGACCTCCAGAATCCCAGGGATAGCGATCGTCGACTGCCTCTACGGCGATAGATCAACGTGGATGGACACATACGAGACCTACATGAACCGGTGCGGTCTAGACGTCCCAGGCGATCACCCGGGAGTCGTCAGGCGGATCGGCTACCCGATCGTGATTAATGGAGGCCTACCGCTCACCGAGCGAATTGCACATGCAAACAGGTTGAGGGAGAACAAATACGGGAATGTGAGCATGTCAGCCTGAGCTTAGAATCCGAGAGCTTCGTTCAGCTTCCGCTCGAGAGTGCTCCTACTAGGGAGCTCGTGTGAGATCACCTCTGATAGTTTGATATCCGGAACCGTCACTTGTATCTTGCCGGACGACCGGCCCAAGACTCCCTCCCAGGTCGCCTCTATCTCCTCCTGCGTCTTGCCGAACGTATCATCGAAAACGGCATAACGGTTTTCCATCTCCCGGCGTTCCTGTTCCTGCCTTTCTCCTTTCGTCGGGATAGGAAGGTTTCGAAGGATGTATGTCCAGGACTCACAATCCGTCAAAAAGGTCTCGCCTTCTGGCTTCTCGAACTCGACCTTGACGTCATCTGACATCGAGCCGCGCAGGTATTCTAACCCGCCAGGATCCTTGGGCCAGGCCCAAATAGGCGGATGGGAGATGTTCATCTTTCTGGTTATCCACTCATATGCGTGCATCATGCGAGGGTCATCGACCTTGCTGACGGGCGCGATTACGTCCCGGCTAGCCTCCAGCTTGCCCGTCCTCTGCAGGACTTCCCACGCCTTGGGAGACATGTGCGTCCAGAGTCTCATGCGGGTGGCCTCGAACTAAATACCCGTAGCTTATCAGTCGCTCTGCTCTTCGCTCTGCCTGGCAAGCCGGATCACGCGCTCCTCGGGAATGTCCTCGGCGTGAGGCGGGGGCTCGCCAAGCCAGAGCTCCGTGATGTGTTCCGGGTCGTCGGGTAAGGTGACGAAGGCGCAGTTCTCCCAGTCGTCGCCTAGGACCCTCTTCCCGAGCGCCATGGAGAATTCCACCCATTCGTCATCCGGGACTTCTGACGGTACATTCGTCTCCTTACCATTGACGAAGAGGCGGGCGCGACTTCTTGTCTCGCCTAGCTTCTCATCCAGCCTGCGCTGGAAGGACTCCGTCGCTGGGTCCGCATCCCACGTGGTTCCGTCCGGGTTGATGATCTCTATCCGCTTGATGGCTGATGGCGGGATATGGACGGACGTCCAGAGGGCCTTCCGTTCATGGTGATCCTCAAGGCTCTTTAGGGCAGCTGCCTCCTGCTCGGGCGTCTCTGCGCGGTCTAGCCCGGGTTCCCGCGTCTTGAGTTCCCAATCCTCGTAGAAATTCCCCTTGACCTGGCTGGGATCGATCTCTATTAGGGCGCGCCTGGTATGACCGCCTTTAGGTGACGGTGACCAGGGTACGCCTTTGGGCGCATGCCATCCCCATGCTTCCCAGTTCTCTATGCTACCCAGCGCGAGCGCTCTATCTGTCCAGAAATAGGCCCGCTGAGGATAAGGATGTTCCTCTCCGCCCATCCGCGGCTTGATACCTTCCTTCCTAATATGCTCGACGTTAGATGCGTCCGTGACGTGAAACAACCTCTCTGGCCTGGACACCTTTGTCGTATAATTCCTTACAAAAGTGATAGTCAGGTCCGCTGGGCGGCCTGATGGGCCTTCCGATAAGAACGGTTCCCAGCCGTTGTCATGGCCTATCTTGAACAGCTCCTCCTTCATGCCTGGCGGCTGATTGGCGTAGCGAGTATTAATCTCCACTTGGATTTGTGGAACCACGTCGGGAATGGGATCTTCTAAACATGCTGCTCTATGGAATCCGGGAGCGGCATCATGAAAGACTTCGGCCCGGGGCTTACCAGGATTTTTTCTGCTGAAGCCCTCGTACTCCGTGCCAAACCAATCTGGGATCCCGTCCTTCCAGGGATTAGCCTTCCAGCTTGGATCATTCCATTTGGCCCATTTGGTCAAGCAGGTCAAAATGAGCTTCCTGAGATTGTCCGCAGGGATGGGCTGCCGCTTGGCCTCGAGAACCAGGTCCAGCCGCTCTTCGAAGTTCATATCTTATTTTTAGTTCGAAGCCTTTGCGTACGCGCGTGACGCGCGGAAGAAAGCTGACCAACTGGCAAAAAAGTCCGCGAAAAAGGCTGGTCAGCGGCATAGTTCGAACCCTCCGCGTACGCGATGCGCTCGCCGAGAAGCGATCCGAAACGGGACCGCCCGCCCGCCCCCCGCCGCGGCCCCCGGGGGGGGCGGGGCGGCGCGGCCCCCCGGGCCCGGCGGCCCGGCCCGCCCCCCGCCCCCGGCGGCCCCGCCGCCCCCCCGCCGGGGGGCCCGCCCGCCGCCCGCCCCCCGCCCCCGGCGGGGGGGGACCCCGACCCCGGCCCCGCGCCCGCCCCCCGCCGTCCGGGGGGCGCGCCCGCGTCCGCCGCGTCCGGCCCCGCGCCCCGCCCCCGCCTGTCCCGGGGGCGCGCCCGCGGCCCAGCCGGTCCGGCAAACCAACGGAGGCTGCCAATGGCAAGCGCCACCGCCGTCCGCCCCGTCGTCTCCGCCCTCGTCGGCCCCGTGTCCGCCCGCCCCCGCCCGCTCGTCCGCCCCGTCCGGCCGGACTTCCGGCTCTGCGACCTCCGCGTCCCCCCGCTGACCGAGCCCCAACTGCTGGCCCGCTACCCACACATGATCCCCGGCACGCTCCGGCGCGACCCCGTCGCCAACAAGAACGCGGTCGACATCCGGTGCGCGTGCGGAGCGGTCCGGATCGTGTACACCTCGGACCTGTTCCACGTCCGGGCGTGCCGCGCCTGCAAGGCCTCCGGCAAGTAGTCGCCCCGCGTGATCCCACGTGCGATCTTTGCGACCGGGCCCACCCAGCAACCTGCGCTGGGTGGGCCCATCTGGTCGTGAAACACCCCTTCCTGCTCGACCCCAGGAAGGGGAGTTCCACGTCCATTAGGAGACCAGACATGAAGCGGATCACGCCCAAGATTCGCGGGTACGCCTCGAGAGCAGATCGGGAGCGGGCCATCAAGCAGCTGTTCAGGAAGGGGTGGAATCACTTCGTCTGCTTCAGGGACGTACAGAGCGAGTTCGCGCTCCAGTACGGCCTCGCGCTCTGGGCCGGCAATTCCCCGTACATCCTGCGTTAGGAGACCGAACGTGCTGAAGGCGGAGCAGACGGAGGAAGGGCGGGCGACTGCCACCCTCGGCGTGCTCGCGTTCGTGGCGATCCTGGCGATTCTGTGGCTGATCCTTTAGTGCGCTAAAGGATCATATATTGAGGAGGGCAGGTACATGAACCGCTGGACGCTGCTCCGCGCGGCCGCGCACACGTACTCGGCCAAGACCGTTGAGGTCCTGGTCGGGAAGGCGCAATTGCCCACCCTGGTGCAGGTGGGCACGATCATGAAGGACGACCGCACCGTCGCGGAGGAGTTCGCCATGGACCTCGCCATCGAGGGGCTCTACCCCTTGGACTGCGGGGACCACTGGCGCGTCTACAACATCGCGGCGTAGCCGGCGCGCAAGGCCGCCTCCCTCTCGACCCAGGGAGGCGGATTTGCTTGCCGTATACCTCTTTTCAGGAGGGCAGACATGCCCCGCATCAAGATCGTGGAGAGCGAGAAGCGGTTCCGGCGCGAGCCGGACCGGGCCTCGACCCTGCGCTTCTCCGTCATCGAGCGGCTGGGACCCGACGCCCAGGAACGCCGTGAGCAGGAGCCCGAGTTCCTGCAGGCCCAGGCCGAGGGGCGAGCGTAGCAAGCCCCGACAAGACAGAGGGTTCCCACACCCCTGCACGTTTACTCGTGTCAGGAACTGGGCACTCTGGCTCTGACGTTTTGCGAGCGGCGGCCTCTTTCAGAGGGTCCCATGCCAGAGGATTTCGCCCTCAAACCCGACCAGGTGAAGAGCCTGGCCGCGGCAATGGCCCTGTTGTACAAGATCTGCGACGGCTCGAACGAGTCCGTGCGTCAGGAAGCGGATCCGATCGCGTCGCTCTTGCGGAACTTCATCGCCAGGCACAAGCCGTAAAGGAGGGGCAGTCAACTGCCAAGATCCATGACAAAGACCGAACGCGTCATGGTGGCGAAGGTCGCCAGGGAAGTCCGCCTGGTGATGCGGGTCGTCGGCCGTCACGACAACGGGAAGGTCAGGGTCTGGATCCGCCAGACCCTCACGCGCTGATGTGTGTCCGTTTCCACGTCCTTTTTCAACTCTCTACAGGAGGTGTACCATGGAAGGCTTGCTCGCCCCCACGGCGCCCGTCGTCGCCGCCAGCCGTCCGCTCGTCGAGTCCGTCAAGGAGCACAAGCCGTTCCCGAAGGACGCGCCCTGGGCCCAGAAGGCCCCCGCGCTCTCCGAGGCGACGCTTCTGGCGAAGTACCCCCACGTCCTGCCCGGCACGCGCCGGTACGACGAGGTGGCGAAGAAGTGGGCCGTCAACATCGCCTGCGCCACGTGCGGCGCGGTGCGGGTGGTCTACACGTCGGATCTGTTCCACGTCCGGCAGTGCCGGGCGTGCAAGGCCAAGGCCCTCGCGGCCAAGGCGTAAGGGAGGCGCACTCCTGGAGCCCGGCAATCTTGCCGGGCTCCCTGCACTTCAGGAGCATCCACCCACCTGCACGTTCACTCGCGCAGGACCTGGATGCTGATCAGCCTGTCCGTCTTCCACTTTTCTTCTGGCTCCGACCAAGGAGGCTCTATGTCGCCCGCCGCCCAGCCGCTCGTGTCGCCCGTCGTCGCGAAGGTGGCCAAGGCCGCCCGCAACATCTCCGTGTCCGTCGCCGACGGCAAGCTCACCCTCGTCGTCGACCTGGGCGTCGACCTGGGCCCCAGCGCGTCCGGGAAGACGAACCTGATCGCGTCCGGGACCGCGAAGGTCGCCGGCTACGACGGGGTGTCGTTCGGCCTCAACGTCTTCAAGAAGGCGAAGAAGTCGTAAGTCCAAGGTCGACCTTCCAGGAAGGTCGACTGCGGCTCATGGTCCAACGGGCGCGGCCGGACAAACGGGCGGACCGGAGGTGACCAAACCGGGAAACCGGCGAAGGGGCCTCGCCCGCCGGCCGCGCTTTTGGGTCCTGATCCCGCAATGGGCGCGGTCGGGCAACCTGCTCGGAGCGAAAGCTCCCTAGTCTCACATGACCAGAGGAGGGCGGACATGCCCCGAAGGTGTCGATCGCCCCCGGCCTGCTCATGGTCTGCCGCGGCTTAGGCCGCCAAGCAGATCCGTACCCCATGAAAAGTGGGACCACCCGAACCGGGCACATGGAGCCCAGAAAGGCAGGGAATCGAATACTCCTTACATAGCGCCACCTGTCCACCAAACTTCTGAACAGAGAGATGTCTCTCTTCGGTAGATCGGCTTTTGGACAGGTGGCGAACCGGTTCAGGACCGGCCTGACCGCGACGAGGACAGGACGTATAAAACCTGTCCGCTCCGGCTCCGCCAGGACACCGTTTATTCGGGTCTGGCGTCCCGTCGCGGGGAGATCGGCCCCTTTCCAGGAAGGTGAAAATATGGACGAGCTGACGCAGCAGATGAAGGACCGGCTGGTCGAGATCCTGCAGACCAGCTCCCGGGACGAGGCGATCAAGTACCTGCGCAGGCAAGGCGTCCCCGAGGACCGGGCCATCCAGTACGTCGACGCCGAGGAGAACCGGCTTCTCGGGTAGTCGCGGCGCACAAATATGGGTCCGAACGATGGCCGAAGTTCGGTGTCGATGAAGTGATAGATAACCCATTTCAAAGGACGGGGTCTCCTTGCCATTCCGAGTACCGCGGACGGGCATTGAGCCTAAATTTTATCAAACAACTGATACACTTGGCATATTGCTGGACCGCGACGATGCCGACGTTCGAATCGGAAACACGTGCGACGCGGTCGTTTCGAGAGTGTCGGGTTGTCCCGGTCCAGCAGGACCAGCCGGTTGTCTGGACCAGCACCCGGCCTCTTGGATCAATTCTTCAACTCACACGCTTACACGGACCAGTTTGGACCGGTCACGGACGCCCCAGGAAGGGGAAGTGACCATGTTTCAGGAGGGGATTGGCATGCCGAAGGCGAAGCAGGAGGACAACTCGACCAGCGCCGCGTGGTTCAAGCGGGACCCCCACAAGCAGGACCGGCCCGCGAAGGCCTTCTTCCACCGGCCGCTCACGGTCAAGCTGGACCATCTGGTCAGGCTCAAGCTCGTGCAGTGCGGCTCATGATCCAATGGGCGCGGGCTGGTATTCCGTAACGGAAGCAGGCAGGGAGTTGCCCCGCCGCCAGCCCGCGCTTTTGGGTCCTGATCCCGTGAGGCTTATGGGACGTCCGAGGACGAACGTGGACCTCCTGTTTGCTTCCAAGGTGCAGACCCAGGAAAGGAGACCCATCCATGCGGTGAATGTACAGGAAGTGGCGACCCACTTCCGTCCCGTAGACCGGGCTGACCGCGACGACGCGCCAGGCCGTTGATTCGGGCTGGCCAACGGCGCCGCGAGTGGGCTGGTCTCCGATCTCCCCGTGTTATCAGGACGTCCTTACTCTTGTGTCTCTCCCGGATCAGGAAGACCCGGGAATCTTGACGAACCGCAACTGAAATGCCCAATCCTTTCCCACGTAGGAGACAGACCATGACCCCGACCCTGCTCCTGGTCCCAGTCAGCTACCTCCCGACGGCCCGATACCTTGAGCGTCGGGTCGAAACGGGCCAGCTCAAGCGGGAAGGCGGGCCCCTCTACCTGGGAAGCGCAAAGATCGAGCGCTTCCAGGGAACCAAAATCCGCCT
>Ga0315283_10002477_pt1 | contig 15447 bp, 10 predicted proteins | sample YL17G09_0_MG_FD_204541 | JGI IMG/M metagenome (GOLD analysis project Ga0315283, IMG submission 204541) | Sediment microbial communities from Yellowstone Lake, YNP, Wyoming, USA - YL17G09_0 | ecosystem: Environmental > Aquatic > Freshwater > Lake > Sediment | place: USA: Wyoming | collected... | reverse complement strand
GATGTCCCCGCTGCACACGGGGGAATTGATCGTCACACGTCGCGCGTTGGGAAATTCATCGAGCACGCCGGCCACCAACGGATTCAGCCGCAGCGCCCGTTCCTCCTGCTCCAGCCACCAACCGCGACCCAGCAGCAGCGGCGTGCGCTCCTCCGACGTGCCGGAAGTATGCTCCAGCTCCACCAGGTCCTCGTCGAGCAGCGCGTCGAGCTCCATGCCCGCGCGCAGGAAATTGCGCGGGAAATCGCGGCGGATGTCCTCCTTCGTGATCAACGGCAGCCGGCGCAATTCGGCCAGCGACACCGCCTCGCCGCGCAACGGCGGCAAGGCGCCCGCCCCGCGGTAGAGCGGCACTTCGCTCAGCCAGCGGGGCAACACTTCCCCCAGCCGATATGGCAGGGCGGCTTCGTTAATCAATTCTGCTGTGCCCAACATGCAATTGTGCGTCTCGTCTGGTTCGGTTGACGCGCCAATCTACCACAGATTCAATCGAGTGCCAGCCGGCGGTGTAGGGCAGGCTTTCCAGCCTGCCGGTGAGTGGGGCTTTCTAGCCCCAAGGGGTTGTCTGATGGAATACAATGAAATAGCCGCAAGAAGGCGCAAGAAGCGCAAAACATATTGTTCTTATGCGCCTTTGGGCGCTTCCGGCCACCTCCCCCAAGTTCGGGGCTGGCCGCGGGCCGGAACGCCGCATTCATGCGGCAGGGGCGACCTTCCAGACCCGCCTGCCGCATGAATGCGGCGTTCCGGGGGCAGCTGACTTCGCCTCCAAAAGAGTGCGCCGACTAACGTCGGCGGCTACCTCAGGGGAGATACGCGCGCTAGCTCCTCCGCCTTCTTACGGCAGGGCACGATCGTCTGGTCATAGCGCTGGACATAGCCACGGAATGAGCCTGCGTCCATGCAGTCCGCCAGCCAGAGCCGCTGGAAATCCGCCTTCAGGCCCTCGTATGTTTTTGCCAGCGCGAGCAACTCCTTGGCGACCTGGGCGCGGGGGATGTTGTGATCCAGGAAATGGCCCCGGGCGATGAGCTTCCGGCCCATCGCCTCGTAATTGCGGGCCGCGAAGAGCAGGCGCTCGATGGCGTCCTGGTTTTGCCGCACCTGTCCCCGGGCGCCTTCCAGCAGCTTCTCGGCCTCGAGCGCCGGCTCCAGGATTTCCGCCCCCTTGCGGTCCGGCTCGACGATGTCCAGCACCTTGGGATCGCTTAAGGGATCGCCGAAGAACTCGTAGTAGTAGCGCCCGAACGTGCTGTTGCCGCTGTAGGCCGGCTCGTCGATGCCGCCGGCGGCATTCCGTAGCTTCAGCTTTTGGCCGTTGATGTTCCCCACCAGCAGGATGGCGCACGCGATGGCGTCGTCCCCGGTGCCGAAGACGAGGCGGCAAAAGGCCTGGTTGAAGTAGTCCCGGTCCAGCTTGGCGCCCGTCCACGCCGACGCTGCATGATACACGAATGGGAACCACGTCACCGCCGGCAGATGGTAGTGGCCGTCGTCGCCCCAATCGCAGGTGGTGCTGCCCACTGCGCCATATTGCAGCCCGCGGCTGATCTCGATGTCCGAGAAATCCATCGAGTGGCCCACGTAGGGCATGATATGGCCATGCGAGTCAATCCACGGTTGCACGAAGAAGTCCAGGCCGAGCTTCTGCAAGCGCGGAAAGTCCTTCTCCCAGCCGCCGTAGAACTCCGCAGTGTAGTAATCGCTGATCAGGATGTCCTTGGGCAGGCGCTCGGCGACCGACCCCAGGCCGGCCAGGGAACCTTCCGCGCTGAGCTGGGCCTGCGCGATCATCAGGCGCATCCCGTGCCGGGCGGCGGCCTCGCGAATCTTGAGCGCGTATTGGAACGTCAGCTCGTTCAGCTCCGCCTGAGTGGTGCCGGTCTTCTTGAAAGCCGCGTCGTCGATCTCGGTAATGTCCACGTTGAGGAACTTGCCGGGGAAGGCCGCGCAGACCTCGTCAATCAGGTTGGTGACGAAGGCCACTGCCTCCGGCTTGCGAATATCCACCGTGCCGCCGTCCTCGACCATGAACTTCCGGTAGGGCGGCTTGAGGCCGATGTTGTAGAAGTGACCGAAGGTCTGCATCAGTGGATGCACGTCCATGTGGTAGCGGGCAGCGTAGTCGAACAGCTCGCGGGCCTCGGCGTGCGACAGAGCCTCCGGCGGCGCGATGTCCGGGTAGCGCTCCCACTGGAACACGTGCTCGATGTAGGGCTCGTACATGTTCATCTTGGCCTCGGCGGTGATCGCAGCGAGGCGCTTGAGGGATGCCAGCTTCGGCATCTGCCCCCGGCTGATGTCGTATTGGAAGCCGCGCCAGCGCAGCGACGGCCAATCCCGAATGACCATCCCCGGCAGCCGGGTGCGGCCGTTGGCGATCTGCGCCAGCGTCCGCGCCGCGTAGTAAAGCCCTTGCTCGGTCGCCGCCCCGGCGATGATGCCCGATCCGTCCACGCGCAAGCAGTAGCCCTGCTCCCCCAGCCCCGCCAGGTCCTGCGGCGTGAGCGATGTCACCCTGGGCGGAGGCATTTCATGCGGACAAAGCACCAGCGAGATGCACCCCCGACCCGGCTTGCCCGCGGACGCCTTGAGCCGAACGCCACAGCGCTCATGTAACAGCGCCGGGAAATCGGTTTGCAGCCACGGCTCGGCGCAGCCTACCAGCCGAATGCCCTTGCATTTCTTCAGGTCAAAGGACTCCCCCGTGAGCGCCACCGCCTTGGGCTGCGGTAGCAGCCACGTATCCGCCCGCGCGAGCAGCTTCGCGACATTAGTGGCGTTCGTCTCCAGCACGGGCCCAGCCGCTGCTGAGAAGCCGCATAACAGCAGGGCGAACAAGGCGAACAGCCGTTGAACAACAAAGCAACAAAGGCACGAAGCTCTGCCTCCGCCAAAGGCTTTTGACCTTTGCGCCTTCGCGCCTTTGTTGTTCATTTCCGTTATCCCTACTCCCCGATGATCTTCACCAGCACACGCTTGCGGCGGCGGCCGTCGAACTCGCCGTAGAAGATCTGTTCCCACGGGCCGAGGTCGAGCTTGCCCTTGGTGATGGCCACGACGACCTCGCGGCCCATGATCTGCCGTTTCATGTGGGCGTCGGCGTTGTCCTCGCCGGTGCGGTTGTGCTCGTATTGCGAGGTGGGCGCGTGCGGCGCGAGCTTTTCGAGCCAGACGTCGTAATCATGCAGCAGCCCGTCCTCGGCGTCGTTGATATACACGCTGGCGGTGATGTGCATGGCGTTGACCAGGCAGAGGCCCTCCTGCACCCCGCTCTTGCGCACCAGCGACTCGACGGTGCCGGTGATGTTGAGGTAATCCCGCCGATGCGGCGTCTCGAACCAGAGTTGTTCCGTGAGCGATTTCATGCGGCCGTTATGCCCGCACGCCACCGGTTCCGCAACCCGGAACTGAGGCGCCGCAGGCGTCCCGCCTCTTGGAGTAGCTCCATGGTGGCCTCGATGGAGCCTTGAGGTAGCCTTGTTGGAGCCTTAGGGTGGCTTTGGTGGAGCCTTAGGGTGGCTTTGAGGTGCCTATCAGGTGGCTATCAACACGCCTTGTTGGCGCTTTGATGTGGCCTTGATGTGGCTTGAGGGAAGCCTGAGGCACGCATGTAGGCAGCCCGCTGGCGCCTAGATGCCGGCTCACAGATGGCTTGGTGGTGGCTCGGGGTGCCCGGGCAGTCCCTCAAACAGCGTCAACCCATTCCACGACCGCAGCGCGCGCCCGCTGAAACCGATTCCGCACCGCCCGGCTCCGGGCGACGATGACGACCACGAACGCTCCCGCAAATACCCCCAAAGCCACATTCACCGGCTCCGGCACCGCCGTGATATCCAGGCTCCAGCTTGTCAGCGTCGGGCTGCCGCCCCCCTTCACCGTGTCCGCGAAAAACAACGTCCAGCCTCCGTTGGGATCAAGGCCGTTGAAGGTGGTGAAGTTGGCCGTGGTGCTGGCCGAGTCGAACGCCGAAGGCGATGAAAGTGAATCTATGGTCCTCCCATCTGGCGCAAAGGTCCCGCCAGCACCGTCTCCATTGCCGAGCAGGAAATGGACGTTGCCTGAGTTGGCCGCCGTCGTAAAAATGAGACTGCTCAGCCCGCTCCCGGAAGCGCCAAAGGGATCGCTCGATCCGACCCCGACCCGGTTCAACAGCACCGCGAACCCGCTCCCGTGCGTCAGGTAGGCGTACCAGTCACCGTTGACGCCGCCGGAGACGTTCACCACCACCGTTAAGCCCGTGATTTGCCAACTGCCGCTCGCCCCGCTCACCGTCCGCGTGTCGGCCAGGCCGTTGAGACTCCCATCGGGAATCACGCCTCCGTTCTGGAAACCGCTATTGAAGGTCTGGTTGAAGTAAACCCCACCGAGCGCGTGGAGGTTCAATCCCACACTCACAAGGGCGGTCAAAACAATCCGTTTCATAGGTCGTCTTCCTGGATTGCCGCGTTATTGGTTGATCGCACGATAAAAAGCCGGGCTCGGCGGACTGGTGTCCGTAAACTCGAACAACCCTCCCGAAGGGGCATTGGTCGTAAGCTTGTCCGTCCACGTCGGGGTCCCGGTAAGGTCCGACGTGACCTGCACTTTGTAGGTGCGGCCAGGCACGCCTGCGACTGTCATGGTCGGCTTATCGCCTACGACGCCGAAAGACACAAAGTTGAAATTGGTCCCCGTCGAGTCCGCTGCAATCGTAACGTTCACCGTACCGCTGCCGCCGCCGGGGCTGACACTGTAGGTGAAGCTGTCAGGATTGTTGCCAACAGTCGTGGGGGTGTAGAGAACGAAGCTGGAGTTGTATTGGACCGTCGCCCCGCTCGGCGGCGTCACGCCTGCAAAGGTCAGCCCAACTCCGCCGTTGTCCGTGGCCGCGGTCCACAGATCCGAAATTGGAATTCTCAGCGCCACGTTGCGATTGCGCGCAAACGAGGCGGTCCGGAGGGTAATGTCCGCCGTGATCGGCGTGGAAGGTGACCCTACCGAATAGTCGGCGCTCTGCCCGCCCGCCGTTAGCGTCACGCCACCGGACACCGTCACCGCCTTACCGTTGGCCACATTGTTGTCGGCAAACGTGCCCGTTAACGTGGTCGTCGTGAAGCTCACCGTGTCACCCGTGTAGGGCCTGCCGTCGGTGGTCGAACCAGACCCCAGCGATTCCGATGTCAACGTGCTCGCCGTTCCCGAGAGCTCCGCCGTCGTGGTGGCATCATAAACCTTGGTGGCCGCACTGATCCCGGTGTAATTCAGCGCCTTCGGGTTCACCGTCACATTCACTGTGGAGCTGGTCGGGTTGTAGTCCGTCGTGTCCGTCGGCGTGAAGGTCACCGAAGCGCTGTAGGTGCCAGCCGCCGTCGGGAAGGCCGAAGGTGACGTAAAGGCAAACGAGCCAGCCACCGAGGCGGAACCGCCGGAAAGCGTCGAAGCCGAGAGCGCTGCGCCGTAGGTGATCGCGCTGGCGCTCGGCCAGGTGGTGACCGTCGGCGTGGCCTTCATGGTGTAGCTGACAATGACGATTCCGGAACCCCCGACGCCGCCAGTCGCCGAGGTTGTAGTGCTACCGTTAGCCCCGCCACCGCCACCGCCGCCCGTGTTGGCGGTGCCAGCAGTGCCCTGGCCGGCGCTCGCAGTTGACACAAAGCCCGCACCGCCACCGCCGCTTCCACCGGCACTACTGTTGGTGTAGCTAGAAAAGGTGCCAGCACCGCCGCCGCCAGCGTAAGTGACCGAGCTGCCGGTGATGCTGCTAGCCGCCCCATTCCCGCCGTTCTGGTTGCCGCCGGCAGCACCGGCCCCGCCACCGCCGCCGCCAAAGCCAGCGTTGCCGGGGACACCGCCATTGCCCTGGCCGGTCGTTCCGTTTCCGGCCGTACCCGAAAAATATGGAGCAGCCCCGTAACGAGCACCACCACCCCCGGAACCCCCGTTCAGGCCATTAACACCGGGACTGCTGTTGTAACCGGAGCCACCGCCACCGCCACCGGTTGCCGTGTAACTCCCAAAGGCTGAATCGCCGCCGTTGCCGCCTATTGCAATGGACGTCCCGGCGGCACCGCCGCCCCCAACGGTCACGGTGTAAGGATTTCCGGCCGCGAGGCCTAAGCTGTTCTGCGTTACGAAGCCCCCGCCCCCGCCCCCGCCGCCTTCATTGTACGAACCTCCACCAACCGCGCCACCTCCTCCTCCGCCGCCAGCAACCACGAGAAGGTCAGCAGTCAGGCCGATTGACGGGGTAAAGGTGCCGTTGCCGCTGAAGGTATAGATGACGTGCTGCCCAACCTGGCTCATGGCATAAGGGCCGGTGGCGGACGAAGGAGCGGCGACGAAGGTTACCGAAATAGTATGATTGGCCGTGACGCTGGAGAAGGTGTAGGTGGTCTGGACCCCCACAGAAGAACCGTCCACTACAACATCATTCACCACGTACCCGGAATTCGGCGTGATGGTGTAAGTCGGGCTGCTGCCATACTGAACCGTGGTGGTGCCTGGTGGACTAATCGAGCCATTCGCTCCTACCGTGGCGGTGATCGTACAGGTGCGGAAGTCGTAGCTGACGATGACGATCCCAGACCCGCCTGCACCGCCGTTGTAATTACCACTAGAGCTACCGCCGTTGCATGCGCCGCCGCCGCCGCCGCCCGTGTTGGCTGTACCAGCAGTCCCGTTACCGCTGGCAGATCCCCCACCGCCACCGCCGTTTCCACCAGTTCCCGGGGAACCATTGCCCGAAAGAACACCCGCGCCACCGCCGCCGGAATAGAAGACGAAACTGCCACTGATACTGTTGGCCGTGCCGTTCCCGCCATTCTGAGCGCTGCCGGCGGCCCCCGCGCCACCACCGCCACCACCTTGACCAATGGAAGTTCCCGGGGCCCCGACGTTGCCCTGCCCGGGCGTCCCACTGCCAGCGGTGCCCTGGTACGAGCCGGTACCCCGGCCGCCGCCGCCACCGGAGCCGCCATTACTGCCATTGACACCAGAACTGTTAAGGTAACCTGAGCCGCCGCCACCACCACCCGTCGCAGTGTAGCTGCCCCCGAACTGGGAGTCGCCGCCGTTGCCGCCTTTGGCCGAAGGTGTCCCGGCGTTTCCGCCGGCACCAACGGTTACGCTGTACACGTTGTTGGCCGTGAGCCCGACGCTGCTCTGCGACACGAATCCCCCCGCGCCGCCACCGCCGCCTTCACAGCCAGTAATATTACCAACGGCTCCACCACCGCCACCCCCGCCAGCAACCACGAGAAGATTAACGGTCAGCGGGATAGTTGGAGTGAATGAGCCGCTTCCGGTGAAAGTATAGATGACGTTATTGCCAGACGTGGTGGTGGTATAAGTGCCGGTGGCCGACGATGGATAAGCTGCCCAAGCCTCCGGTGCGCTGCCGAATAGCAAGAGCAAGCCGATCAGTGTGAAGAGTGAAAGGGCTATTAGTCTTTTCAATTTGATCCTCCATTGCTTTGATTTGTGTTTCTCCCCCAAGCCCTATTGGAAGTCCCGTTTTTGTCGTTTTTGCCACCCGCCCATAATGCGTTCCTTAAGCACAGCCAGAGCCGAACGCAAAGCAAGCTGCCTTGCAAGAAGAAAACGAAAGAGAATGAAGCAACCTGTAACTTGACTTGAACCAACGCAAAGGCGCTAAGCCGTAACGACGCAATACCACCACCGATGGACGCAGATAAACACAGCTAGGGACTACTCAAAACCGCCCTTTTCTGAGGCGAGAATCCGTTCACCGGACAGTGACCCAAAGCAAAGCGGTAGAGGACTACCGCAGTCCAAGACGCTGCGCGTTCTCCGGCGCGCGGGAAGTCGCGTTAGCGTCTTGGACTGCGCCCGTCCTCTGGCGCTTTAGCCGCAATGCGTTTGGATTGGCTCGCGGCCTGGTGATTCTCGGAGGCTGCTGCGGCTGAGGACAGCCGCGCTCCGCTTGGCAAGGTGGCGGGGAATATCGCGCAGCGTATGGAGTGCGGCCAGCTTGTCCCCCCTCCGCAGTGCTGCTACGGAGGACGGGCTGGCGCTGTCCAACGGTGCCGAGACCCCCAAAGCGGGTGCAAGCTCCGCGCACTCCAAACGCTGCGCGCGGCCTGGGCATGACGCTGCTGGGCGAAGCCGGAAAGCGGTAGAGGACTACCGCAGTCCAAGACGCTGCGCGTTCTCCGGCGCGTGGGAAGGCGCGTCAGCGTCTTGGACTGCGCCAGTCCTCTGGCGCTGTCGTAAGGCAGGGGTCGTCCGAAAGCGGGAGCAAGCTCCGCGCACTCCAAACGCTTGCGCGCAGTCTTAGCCGCGAAAAAGCGCCCAAAGCGCAAGACACGGCCGTATTTCCACACCCTTTGCGGCTCTTGCGCCTCTTGGCGGCAAGTTCAGAGGTCCAAGGCCCAACGAATGGCATCCTCTTAGGAGTCAAGGCTCCTCAATATCTGATTGCGGTGCTCCCGGTCAACCAGATCGCCCGCCTGAGTTTCCAGCTTCAGGGGCACTTTGCCCGTTCGGGCAATCTGGGTCACAAAGATGCGGAACATTTCCGCCGTGGAAGTGCCCAGTTGGCTTGTCACCTTATTGGCCTTATCCAGCAGCGCTTTCTCGACGCGGCAGCGAAAGAGCACGCTCATGCTTCAACTGCGCCCCAGTCCGCCCATAAATCAAGCCCTTTCACGACTGGAGGCCCGGACGCCAGCCTGCGGTCAGAAGCCAGAGACCAGCCGTCAGAGGTCAGAGGTCAGTAGTCCGTGGTCCGTAGTCCCTTACACGGCGTCAACCCATTGCGTGAAGGCCACCCGCCCACGATGCAGCCGGTCCCGCACCGTCCGGCTCCGGACGCCGAGGACGACCAGTAACGTGCTCCGGCGAATATCCCCAAAGCGACATGGATCGGTTCGGCCACGGCGGTGAGGTTGAGGCTCCAGCCCTCAACTACTTGCTTTGGCCAGCCCCGTTGGAGGGATCCACAAAGAACACCGGCCATGGCTCCTTCCCAGATGAACCCAGATTCCGTGGGCCAGGCTTCGGTCTGGACTTGAAGTGGGCCTTCACCCCTTTTTCTCAGAACTGACAGCAGACTTACCGCCTTGGCGCCATACTCTCACGAACGTTGTCTCGTTCTCACGGGTGTAAGTAACCCTCGTATACGAGTTTATATCAATAACGAAGGGCCTTTTCCAAGAGTGGTACAAAGGGTGCTCTTGCGCCTCTGCACATGGCCCAAAAGAACTTGAAGAATGTTATTGACGGCGCGCATTGATTCTGTTTGAATTTGGATCCTGAAAGTGGGAAAAGACTTGGAGTCAGGTCGAGGGCGGGTATTGTATGCGCGTTTCGAGCAATGGGATTGAGTAGGTGAAGTATGCAAAGAGTCGTATTCATTTTAACGGTCGGATTGATGAGCCTCGTGGTGAGCCAGAGTGCGCAGGCTGCTGTTGGCACCTACGATTTCACCGGTGGGGACGCTTCGTTTCCAACTGCCCCAAACGCGACCTTCTCCCCGTTTACGCGCGCCAATGTCGCCGGGGGGACTGTTACCGGTTGGTTCGCGAGTGGACAGTGGAACAACACTGGCACCATTGACACTACTGAATATGTCCAGTTTACCTTGACTCCGAATTCGGGCTATTACTTAAGTCTTCAAAACATCACCTTCGACAATATTATTGATACCGGCAACAAAGGACCGAAGAACGGACGGGTGGAAATCTTCCTTGGGACTGGTCTTGCCAGCATGGGATCGCTGACTTTCACACCCAGCACTACCAGTGCAAATATCAATTTCAATTTTGCGGATTTCACCACTTTGAATAATGAAGGGGTGACGATCCGGTTTTACGGCTGGAACGCCCTGAACAGTGGGAACGACGCACAGTTGAATTTTGACAACGTAGTGATTAACGGGAGTGTCAACCCTGTGCCCGAGCCGGTAAACGTGGCGTTGGGCATTTTTGGGGGAGTCTTCCTGGTCGTCATCGCCGGCAGGAGCCAGCCGGTGCGGGATCGGGTTCAGCGGTTCCGGGCTGCTGTCGTGCAATGGGTTGACGCTGTTTAGCCAAGGGCGCACCCCCGCTCTGCTGACTCTCACAAACCTTCGCCCTGGGACAAGCGTCTCGTCCTTAGAGCGGCTTGCGCGCGGTTTCGAGCAGTTGCTTCTCCTCCGGCAGCAGCGGAGCACGCTGGCCCAGGTCGAGGTATTTCTTGGCCTGCGCGGCTTGGCCTGAGGCGGACAACAAGACGCCGTAGTATAGAGCCACGGGCGGTTCCTCCAACGTCTCTGGTTTCAACTTCTGGAGGACCGCCAGGCCCTCCCGGGTGCTTCCGCGCAGATGGAGAGCAAAAGCGTAAGTGGAAGCGATGATGGCATGGTCGGGGCGTTCGGTGTGAAGTGCCTTGGCCAATTCATACGCCTTGGTCACGTTGAGCTTAAGAAGCAACGAGGTGGCCGCGAGATTGTTCCTGGCCTCGAAGTCTTTCGGGTTCAACTCCGCCAGCACACCAAAGAGCTTGTTGAGTCCGCGCGTGTTGCCTTCTGCCTGGTAAAGGCGGGCCAGTTCGCGCAGGGTCCAGCGCTCCCCCGGATGCCGCTCATAAACGCGCCAGAGCAAATCCTCCTTGTCCTGGGTGCGCTGCCAGGTATCAGCCAGGTTGAGCAGGACGCCGAGCGCTCCCAAACGCTCGCCCGCCTCGCGCGCAGCGCTTCGCCAGAGGGTTGGGGCCGCGATTTCCCTCTTCTGCAGGGACGCCTGCGACAAGAACGCCAGCCGCATGAACTCCAATTCCGCCCAGCGCTGGTCCGCCAGGAAGGTTTGCACGGCGGCCCAGTCCTTGAGCGCGAGATAGACCTCCGTGGTGGCCAGGGGAACGGGTTGCTGGGTGCGAACGGTGGGCGGCAGGTTGGTGAGCCAGCGGAGGGCCTCGTCCGCCCGGCCCTGCTGAATCAACCAGGTGGATAGGCCACGCACTTCAGCCACGTTCGTGTTAGCCCTCTGCTTGAAGCTTTCGAGATACGACGTAAACTCCGGACCTTTGCCCGGCAAGAGGAGATCGAGGTGCTGGAGGCGGTCCTCGGTCGTGCAGCGCGGGTTGGCCACCAACTGCGCGGACCAAGCCGCGGCAGCGGCGAGGTCCTGACGCCGGAGACAGTCCTTGACCAGCCAGCCGAGGGCGACAGCGCCCAGGTTTGTGCTCTGGCGCAGCCCTTCCAGCGTGGCCCGGCTCTCCGCGGCGAGGGCGGCATTGGTGGAGGCGAGGCGCAACGCGGCCAGATTGAGTTGAAAGAGCTCGTTGGTCGGCTCAAGTCGGGCGGCGGCCTTAAGGTGGGCTTGCGCGGCATCCAGTTCCTTCAGCCGGATCGCCAACTCGGCCGAAACCACATGAAAGGCCGGGAGGTTCGTGGCCCCGGCGCGCAAGTCATCCAGAATCTGAGTCGCCAGGAGATAGGGCGGGGGCTGGAGGCGCAGCGCGGTGGAGGCCAACCGCAGGCGGTTTCCCGGGGTAGGCGAAACCTCGGCGATGCGCCGGCGCCAGTCCAACAGCGCCGGCGAGCCCATCATCTCCGCCATGCCGGCCATAAGCTGGCAGGCCGCGAGGTTCGAAGGATTGATGGAGAGAACCTGTCGGGCGCAGAGGGAGCCGTTGGCAAAGTCGCCTTTGGCCAGGAACGCCTGGGCCTGGGCGAAGAGCCGTCGCTCCTTCGACTTCCGGTAGGCAGGCCAGCCCCACAAGATGCCCGCCCCCGCGACCAATAGCAGGAGGGCCAGGGCCACCAGGGCCAGCCTGACTCGGCGTTTCACGTCGTCGTCCATGCGGGGGAATGGTCAATCTTCTGCCGGCTTTGTCAAACCTCGACTTCGATTTGGGGCCTTGATGCTCCTGGCTCGGCGGCAGCCGCCATAAGGGCCGGCGGGATTTACCGCGGAATTGGCTTCCCAAGCCCGCCACGAGATAGATGCCCCAGGTTCAGCATTCGCTTCGCGAAGGGTGGACGCGGAATACGCGGAAAAGAGGCTTCCTTCCGGCTAAGCGGACATACCGTAGCCGCGAAAAGGCGCAGAAAGCGCAAGAAACGGCAATAACAGGCTTCTTCCCATCCCCCTTCCGCTTATTCCGTGTACTCCGCGGTTTATCTCTTCCCTGAAGCCGCAACCGCAGGCAGTGACGGGGGAATCCGCACGGAGGGGACAAAGCTTGCCAATCCCGCCGCGGGCGGTAGTTTGCAACTATGACTGCGGTGGTAACAAAGGACGGCCAATTGCCCTTGCCGCTGGAGTTGCGCGAGCAACTCGGCTTGGCTCCCGGGCAGGCTCTCGAAATTTGTAGCGAGAGCGGCGGGCTGATGGCCTGGAAGAAATCGGCCAGTGATCCCTTTGAAAAATGGCGCGGGCGTGGCCGCTTGCCGACGGGAATGAGCGCCGATGAATACCTGCGCCTGATTCGCGATGGTGACGGCCGTTGATACCTCCGTGCTGCTCGTTTTGATTGCCGCCCACGCCCAACAACTTGCCGACCGCTTGCTCGCTCGAGATCGGGGGTACTATCGCGACTACTTCAACCAACTTGACCTCTGGGATCCGTCCGCCAAGTAGGGTTCGGAGAGCCGTTGGATTTGCCGATGTTCTCAATAATGCGAAGGAGGGAAAGCGGTAGAGAACTACCGCACTCCACAACCTGGCGGACCTTCGCAGCGCCTCGGGCAACGCGCCAGCGTCTTGGACTGCGGCTGTCCTCTGCCGCTTTCGGCCAGCCACGGCCTATACGCCCAAGCCCATCCGCCCGCATCGCACCTTCAAGCCCCAAAAGCGGTAGAGAACTACCGCACTCCAAAACCTGGCGGACCTTCGCAGCGCCTTGGGTAACGCGCCAGCGTCTTGGACTGCGGTAGTCCTCTGCCGCTTTCGGCCAGCCACGGCCTGCACGCCGGGAGCCAGAACCTGAGCTTGCACCACAAGTCCTTGAACCGCACAAGTTTAACCGCACTACATGGGAGCCTCACCGGGGCTCCTCCAGGGTGCCACCGGAGTGCCCCCGGCAATACGCCAGGCGCATCTGCCCGTATCGCAGTTCCGAAACCCAAAAGCGGTAGAGAACTACCGCACTCCAAAACCTGGCGGACCTTCGCAGCGCCTGCGGTAACGCGCCAGCGTCTTGGACTGCGGCAGTCCTCTGCCGCTTTCGGCCCGCCCCCGGCTCCAATGAGATACACTCCGGGCCGCTCGCCAAGGGTCAGAACCCAGTCTGGCACCCCTTGCCGGGGTGCAGGACATCTCCGGCGCCGTTACCCGGAGGTCGCCGCCCCTAAAACCCCCGGCGACCCCCGGTGGGTGGATAAGGATTCTGGGGTTGGTGCGGGTGGCCGCCAAAACATCTAACATCCAACATCCAATGGCTTTCCTCGGGGTAATCACTGGGTGTTGGGTGTTGGATGTTCAGGACCGGATTCGGCAGCTTGATGCGTCTGCCCCCCCTCGCCTTCGCCATAAGGGCCCATGATACTTTGTATCCAGGGGAAGCTTTTCGGCCTGAATTGGATTACATTGGAGCATGAAAGCACTCGATCCACAGAACAGGCGTTTCATCGCTACGGTCAGCGTGGTGCTGGGATTGGGGCATGGAGCGGAGCTATGAAAGCGGCAGTCTTCATTGAACGGGATGGGGTGTTGAACGAGGTCCGGGTTGAGCGGCAGCAGCCGGTCAGCCCGCTGACGCTGGGTGACTTTCACGTGAACCAGCAGGCGATCCCGTTGCTGCAGAAACTGAAGGCCGCCGGGCTGCTGCTGATCGCCACGACGAACCAGCCGGGGCTGTCGCGGGGCTATCAGTCGCGCCGGGAACTGGACCGGATACACGAGCTGCTGCGCGCGACGTTTGCACTGGATGACATCCTGGTCTGTCCGCATGACGCGGCGGATCATTGCACCTGCCGCCCGCCCAAACCGGGTTTGCTGGTGGAGGCCGGCTTCAAGTGGCGTCTGAACCTGGATCATTGCTTTGTCATCAGCGACAAGTGGCAGGACGCGGAAGCGGCCCGGACGGCGGGCGCCACCTCGCTCCTGCTGCAATCGTCCTCGAACGGCAAGGCGCGCAGCGATCTCGTTCTGCCCGGCCTCGCCGCCGCGGTGGACAAGCTCCTCCGGCTGCGCACCGCCAAACCGTTGCTGGCCGCGTAAGAGGGCTGGTTCAACGCAAGGGCGCAAAGACGCAGCGCGGCAAGGCCAAAACCGAACCTCTCCGCCTGCAAGCAAGTTGGACAATTGCAAAGGCTCTGCGCCTCTGCTCCTTGGCGCCTTTGCGTTAATCTCCTCCAGCATCTTGCCGATTGACAATTTGGGACGGTCAGTTGTCATTGGGAAGTATGCAAGCCTGGCTCATGGACGATTATAAGGGCATTGCCGGCCTCCGGCTGGCCGATGCGCCCGATCCTGTTCCCCAACCGGACGAGGTCATCCTGGAGGTGCATTACGCCGGCCTGAATCCGGCGGATGCCTACCTGGCGGAGAACCTGTATCCCGCCAAACCTCGGCTGCCGCATATCCTCGGGCGCGATGGGGTGGGGACGGTGATCGCGGTGGGCAGTGCGGTGAAAGATGTTCGCGTGGGAGATCGGCGCGCTATTCTGCGCAGCGAGCTGGGCATCAACCAGCCGGGGACGTTCGCCCAGCGCGTGGCGGTGCCGACTGAAAGCCTGGTGGAGATTCCCGCCGGCTGGACTGAGCCCGAGGCTGCCGGCGCGACGCTGGTCTATCTGACCGCTTACCAGGCGCTGACGATGTGGGGGCCGTTGCCGGCGTCAGCGGTGGTGCTGGTAACAGGGGCGTCGGGCGGGGTAGGTGTTGCCGCGGTGCAGCTTGCGGCGGCGATGGGGTATAAGGTCGTGGCGCTGTCGCGCAGTCCGGGGAAGAGCCGCCGCCTGGAGCAGCTCGGCGCATCCGTCACCGGCAATCCCGAAGACCCGAAGTGGGGCTTGGCCCTCAAGAGCGCCCTGGAGTCACGCCGGGTGGATCTGGCCATCGACAATATCGGCGGCAAGCTGCTGCCACAGGTCATCAGCACGCTGGGCGACCTGGGCCGGGTGAGCCTGGTCGGGCGCCTGGCCGGGCCGGTGCCGAACTTTAACACCGCCACGCTGTTCTTCCGTCGCAATCGTCTGGGAGGAGTCGCGGCCAGCGCCTACAGCAGCGCGGAGAGCCATGCCGCCTGGCAGGAGATCCTGGGGCTGCTCGCGCGCGCCGGCGCCCGCCCGCAGGTGGACCAGGTCTTCCCGTTCGATCAACTGCCCCAGGCGTTCGAGCGCCTCACTCAGGGGCCGATGGGGAAGGTGCTGGTGGCGGTAAAGCCTACGGGCTAAACCACGCGCAGCGTCTTGGACTGCGGTAGTTCCCTACCGCTTTCCCGGGAGGAAGAGGGGCGGTCGTGCGGGACACTAGCCCGCTCCTGGGGGCAAAGCGCCAGAGGACTGGCGCAGTCCAAAAC
>Ga0315283_10002475_pt1 | contig 15452 bp, 10 predicted proteins | sample YL17G09_0_MG_FD_204541 | JGI IMG/M metagenome (GOLD analysis project Ga0315283, IMG submission 204541) | Sediment microbial communities from Yellowstone Lake, YNP, Wyoming, USA - YL17G09_0 | ecosystem: Environmental > Aquatic > Freshwater > Lake > Sediment | place: USA: Wyoming | collected... | reverse complement strand
TTTGTGGTCCCACTGCACCATCATCATTGAGTCCTAGGGCACGTTGAAGAAACTTATTTGCTCTACCTATTCCATGATTTACGCATCCATCAAAATGCAATACAGCTACTCTCGATGGAAGTTCTCCACAATGTCCTGCCTGCCAATAACGATGAAAATATATGCCCTTTGCTTCTTCCCATGTTAGATTGTAAATATCGACATCTGGATTAGCATTCTTAGCAATACCAAACTTTGTTTCGCCACCACGATCTAAAGGATCATCTACATATCCAACAGCTTTTCGCTGTTCTCTTGTGTCTACAAGGCCAGCTTCAACCTCGGGAGTTAGTTGCCAGTGCCCACCAACTTCGTATAACATGGCATGATCAACTGCCGCTTCAAATGCTTCTGTAGACATAATGACTCCTATTCATTTTCATTATTTATCGAATCTCGATAAATAATATAAACAGGGGATATAATGCCATCCAAATCAAAAGCCAAAGGTAATGCGTGGGAATTAGAAGTTGCTAAATTCCTAACAGATACTTATAATGAATCATTCCTTCGCGTGCCAAGCAGCGGCGCATTTGTGGGTGGTAAGAATACACACCGTAAAGCAACAATTGACAAGGCTCAATTGCAGAGTAAGAAAGGTGATATACACCCACCAATGGGGTGGAATCACTTTAACTTAGAATGCAAGAGCTATGCAGATTTTCCGTTTCACCAACTTTGGTATGCGGATGTGAAAATCCTCGACTCCTGGATTGCACAGCAAAAAGAAGTCGAGGATGAGGGAGACTTAAACTTAATTCTTATTAAGATATCTCGGAAAGATAAATGGGTTCTATATCCGGAAGGACTTGGATTTGAAGTTAGCCGATTTCTTCTGTACAAGGGATGGGTATTTGTAAATTGGGATCAGTTTTGGTCAGTTGCTCAAAATCAAACAAATGTGAAAATATACTCGAAAAATTCGATTGTATCTGAATACCCGGTGATGAATGAGAACGACAAGCTTTCCGATAATCCCCGGCACTAATCGACTTTTTAGAATGGCAATTCTTACATAATGTTTGAACATTACTTGGATCATTATTTAAATGATTTCCGTCAATATGATCTAATTCTAATTGGGCACTATCTAAATTTGTAGCAGTGCAATTTACTCCTAACCTGCCGTCTATATTTTCGCAATAAGATTTCTTATGGGAAGTGACATTCGATTTCAGAGTCTTTTTTCCATAGCTTGCATGATGACAATCAATACATACTGTTCTTAGAATTCTCTTAGACGGTAAGTCAGTAAGTTTTCCTTTGCTTAATGTAACTGGTTTATTACATCCTATATTTACACATGTTGGTCTGACACTGCCATCGGGAAAGCTATGGAACATAAATTAATCCTTTTTAGTTATTATGAAGCTCTAGTTTAGCACGAAGTTCTATAAATGCAAGAGCATCACGGCAGAACGCCACTAGTTTCTAAAGAAGTGAACCCACCTTCCTTTACAACTTTTAGTACATTAGATACTCTTCCTATTAATTCATCACGATGACTAATTAGGAATATGTTTCTCTTACTCTCTCTTCCCATTTTCTTTAGAATAGCTAATGAAGCTTCTACACCTGCTGAATCTAATCCTTGGTCTAGTAATTCGTCAATGAAAAGTAAGGTTATAGGAGAATTCATGGATTCGAAAACATCTCGGAAACTCCATGATAGGGATAAGATAAGCCTTGTCCTCTCCCCGCGCGAAAGATTGTCGAAGTCGAATTCCTTTCCATACATTGTAATTTCAACCTCCAAGTCGGACTTAAATTGGACCGAGTGGGGAAGCCCTATGTCTGCAAGATAATGTGCAAGACGATGATTAAGAAAGGCTAAGTTTTGATCGATAATCTTCTTACGAATAAAGCTATCTTTGTTTGTCAATAACTTCATTAGGAATTCTTGGTGATCACGCAATTTCACAAGGTTATTCATATTTGTGAAATCAATCTCTTGCAAACCGTCCTTCTTAAGTGCATCGATTTGGTCTACATATGGATTTGTAGATTCAAGTTCAGCCGAAAGGCTATTACCTAATGTATCTAGCGTTGTCTTATGACCATATGCTTCATCGATAGTTAAATAAAAAGTTTCGGGTAATTTTGGAATTAGTGAAGCAACAGAATCTGCAAGAGTTTTAATCTCATCCCTTTTAGCAGCCTTCTCACTAAGCCTCTTTAGTGCATCTCTATGATCCTCGGAATCTTCCTCGTGCAATTTCTTATGCGTTTCAGCATCCATTGCCTGATTGCATTTTGGGCAAATTTCAGCAGAATAACTGTTTAGATTTTTCTCTAAACGAGTCTTTATTCTTGTAATCTCTGTTACTTCTTTTTCTAGCCCACCCAATTCTTTCGCCAGCGACCGATGTTCGGCTGTTAGATCTTCTACTTCCTTTTTAGATTTATGTAAAGCAATCTCATTATCAATATCGACATTGAGCATCTCCATAATAGAGGATTGTAACTTATCTATTTTCTGCGTCTTCGAACGGTCCCAGGCGGATGACTTTGTCTCAAGAGCCAAGATATTTTGTTCAATTCGTTTATTCGCCTCACTCGCCGCCGAAATACGAAATTCTTCCTCTCTAATTTCCTCACGAGTTACTTTCGCCTCCTCTTTGAGTTTCTCAGCTTTTTCAGATAACTTAGTGATTCCTAAAAGTTGCTCAATTATCACACGCTGATCATTTGTACGCAAGGCAAGAAATGGCTCAACGTAGGTATTCAATGCAAGAATATGTTTAAACATATCATGCGAAACACCTATAATACGCTCAATCTCAACCTGTGTATGCCTGCCTTCTCCTTGCGATTCATCTTCACTTGTTTCCTTTTCTACACCATCCTTGGAGAACTTGAAAATGCCAGGCTTGCGGCCACGTTCAATTTTATAACTAACATTGTTCATTTCAAATGTCAGTGTAACCAACATGTTTTTCATGTTCGTCTTATTGATTAAATTATCCTTCTTAATGTTCGTGAGGGCAGAGCCATATAGTGCGTAACTTAATGCATTTACTATGGTAGATTTACCCACACCGTTACGATTATCATTTCCACCGAGATCTAAATTCTCACCAAGAACAAGAACCAGATCATCACTGCTGAAATTAATTGACTGAGTAACATTACCGATACTCATGAAGTTTTTTATTGTTAGGCCATGTAGTTTCAGCATCTATTACAGTCCGTTATAAATTTCTATTAATTTGTTTGAATCGAAAGCATCACTATCAATATTAGTTAATTGTTCTATAACAATTTGATCAACTGTCTTGAAGGTTATATCACCCTCGTAATTCTTTGATAATTCGTCATCTTGATTCTTAACTAACTTAAACTCCCTTACGCTATATTGTGCAAGAAATGTTTCACGAAGGAAAGTTGCTTCTTCATATGTTATATCAATATCGAGCGTGACCTGCATGTATGTTTTCGGCTTTAAGTAGATATCGGGATTGGCAAGCAAAGCAGCTAAATTGATACTGATAAATCTCGGACCATCAGTATAGTCGAGAAATTCGGGCTCTTTGCCCCATTCTAAATAAACAGCACCGCGTTCAAAGTCCCATATATCAGAGTAGGTATGTCCAAAGGGGTTACCAATATAATTGATCTTACCCTTTGTCTGTCTCTTATGGAAATGCCCGGAGAATACCATTTCTTGATGCTTGAAGTGGTCGGCATTGAGAGTTCCATGATCGGGCATCTCCACTGACGCATTCATCTTAAATCCCGGAAGCTCCAAATGACCAAACAAATATTTTGTTTTGATATTAGCGAGACCTTTCCACTCTTCCTCAACCAACCATGGTATGAGAGCAACATCGCCCTCGATTAATGGCTCATCGACTAACACAATATTAGGGAATTCACTACCAACAACCATAGAGTGAATTTCTCTCTTTTCACGATAAAAGAGATCATGATTTCCTACCATAATATAGGTTTTCTTAAAGGCAGCATTTAGCTTCCTTAGAGCCTGCATGGTGTAATCTAGTGTCAAAATATTAATATTCGACCTGTGATGATGCCAATCGCCTAGAAATAGGCAAGTATCTACACCACGAGATTTTGCTTCAGCAATTAGCCAGTCAATGAAATCTAAACAATCCTGATTATGTTCGGCAGAATTATGCCTAAGTCCAAAATGAATATCTGTGAAGCAAACAACCTTTTCAAATAGATTATTCGTGAGCATCTTTTGCTGCTTCCTGTGCATCCTCTCTTAGGCGCCTAATTTCACCCTCAACTGCTAGTTGCCTTGAGAAGCTAGGGCTCGCGCCGCTGTCAATCAGCAAATCGTCGCGGAGATCTTGATTCTTCTTTTCTAAGTTTAGAACTCTTGTGAAACTATTCTGTAATGATTGCGTGTAATATGAGAATGGGTTGTCACTTTTCGATTCGTCGAATTGTAATCCCATCTGCGCTAACTGAAGTAATGCTTGCCCCTTCATCTCATCGATATAGGTATATCCACGCCAGTTACTACGCTGACCATATTTGTTTACCATAAGAATGAACATCTTAGCGAGCTTGTTTGTAATGCTGCCACGCTCTAGATTAAATTTTCCATTCTTAGAATGTGAACGGCCGACCTCTTTTGCAGCACCATTCTCGATGATGTAATGCTTGAAGGGAAAGAAATTCAACTTGACATGTCTGTCTGCAACACTCTTTGGATTCTTTTTTCTGCCAGGCGCATGTGGAATGTGTTCAAATGTAAGAACTCTAAATACAAGATCATCAACAGAAATTGTATCAGGCTTCACTTTGAACTCTGAAAGTTTCGGCCTGTCAGGTCGACATGCAACCGCAGCTTCAAACGCAGTTACGCCCATTCGTGCAGCCCTGGTTACTTTGGCTTTTTCTTGTACTTCAAAAAGATAAATTTCTTGGACATTATCTACAATAACGTCATAATCGCTATATTTAGGATCAATGTATTCTGAAAAGGAATTCTTACTGCGGTGAATTTCTTTGAGCATGTCCTTGTTGTTGAGATAGTTTATTTTCTTAACCGGAATAATTACGGGTACTTCCGGAATGTCTGTCAGGTCTTCGTCGTCTTCGATTTGATCATTCATTAAGATCTTCTCCTTTAGAGGGTTTCGTATAGTGTAACACGAAGATGTTCGGTAGTCAAGGGTTTCGCTATTAACATATGTGTTTATAACCAAGATAAATAAGAAGATAGGAGACTAACCCACATGCCACAACAAGACTACAGAGCGAGATTACAGCCTAAGAACATCAATCAGGCTCTGACTATTCTAGGCCCTCGTGATAAGTCGAACATTCTGTTTCCGCTTTACTCTACCCGTGGTGTGCTTTTTCCATACACTCCATCGATAACTACCGGTAATGTCGCAGAATATGATACAAGCAGTTTTACTCATACCATCTACAATTACAATGCTTATGTTCGATCATACCCTAAGCCGATAAGCATTACAGCTGAATTCACTGCACAGTCAAACGATGAAGCACTATATTTATTAGCAGTCATCCACTTCTTCCGTGCAGTCACGAAATCATATTTTGGAGTTACGCCGTATAACAGGGCCGGCATTCCGCCGCCTGTATTGATATTTAATTATCTAGGTGAATTCCAATTTAACAATGTACCAGTGTTGCCAAAATCGTTTGATTTTACATATCCGGCAGATATCGATTATGTTCCAGTTGATACTGTACAAAATCAAATTTATTCTGCCGGAATAGGTGTAAGTCTCCCGGCAAGTTCATCCGGGGGTTATACATATGTTCCTACACATATGACAGTGTCAATTGAACTTGAAACCCAATACATTCCTATTAATCTTAGAAATGAATTTAATCTTGATGAGTTTAGGTCTGGTAAATTAGTTGGTAAAGGATATATCTAAATGGCACAAAATTCAAAAGACACAAGTCAATATTTGGCCACACCTATTAGGGATTGGTATCTCGATTTATGGGTTCCGAGAATTGTTCCGAAAAGTGACTTCGATAAGATTATTGTAATTCCGCCGGCGTATGATCAACGTCCGGATCTTCTAAGTCAGGAAGAATATGGAACTCCGAAATTATGGTGGGTTTTCTGCCTGAGAAATCCGGACCTAATGGCTGATCCAATTAACGATTTTGTTGCTGGCCTTGAAATATATGTACCAGTAAATATTCTAAAACAATAATGGCAGATAAAGAATTTATGGCACCACGCCGCGGTGGTACAGCAACTGAACAGCGACTTTCGGCTAGGGTAGCAACCACTGACGGTGTTCCAAATGACGCCGGGTATGGAAGAGCAACCTCTGGTTTTATTGACCCACGCATAGTAAATCAGGTCGGTGGTGGCCGCGGATTTGTAAATCCTCCATTTGTACAACCCGATAACGGTTATTCTCATGAAGTGAATAATACAGTTGTAAGTTCAGCCAAAGAAGACTTAGATCTTGCGCTTAAAATACAACCAAATATACTCGACAATTATGATGCTGTAACATATCACTGGAAATTATTCATCACTGATCCAGCAACTTCGAGTTCCGGGCAGGTATTTGATGTTTCCAAACAGACGATTATTGCTCAGACTGGTGTAACAGATTTAACAATCGATAAGGTAGAAATTCGTGGATCCGTAACCCCATCAATTGAAACAGGAACGGGGGTTGCTACATTTGTAAAATTTGAAGTTACCGAACCTGCAGGTGCAGGATTGATTGACAAGATGTTCTATCAATCAGTAGCCCTTGGTATTGGTAATTGGGCAGTCATGCCTGTCTATTTACAATTACAATTTAAAAATAGAAATCCTGAAACATCCGAAACTGACGATGGCGCCATTGGTGAACTTACTAATTTAAAATGGTTATTTCCGATAAAGCTTAGTAGAATAAAGGCTAATGTCTCAACAGTGGGAACACGCTATGAATTTGAGGGAATTTATTATAATGATTTTGCACAATCAAATGCAAATTTTACACTACAGCAGAATACCGTATTAAATGATCTAAGCACATTTTCAAAGGCGATGGCGGAATTACAAGATAAATTAAATGCCGATCAAATACACAAACTAATTGCTAACTATAGCATACCGGATTCTTTTAAGATTATTGTAGATCAAAAGATTGCCGATTATAAGATAACTCCGGTAGATAAAAGCACAAATCCGCGTCGAAATGATAATTTTGTGACATTTGAAAATAAAGACGCATCCTTTACGTCAGGAACGGCTATCGATAAAGTGATCGATTCGTTACTTTCACAGACCGCCGAGTATCAGATGAGCATGTTGAATGCTCCGGCGGCTGGCCGCGAAGGCGCCCCTATGAATGAAGAACCATCACAAATGAAGAAATTCTGGCGAATTATTACAGAAACCAGGCCATTGCAATTTGATCCTCGGAGACAAGATATTGCTAAGGAATTTACCATTTTTATTATTGAGTACGACCTCGGGGTTCTTGATGCAAATGTGTTTCAAACTTCGGCTCCGCCAATAACGCTAGCTGCTGAGAGAAAGAGATTAGCAACTTATGTTAAGAAAAGTATTTTAAGGAAGAAATATAACTATATATTCACAGGATTAAACGATCAAATTCTTAATTTTGATTTGACTATTAATAATGCCTTTGCAAATTCACAAGCACGTTTCGATGGAATATATCAAAATCCGTCCATGTCGGACATAGGTGTAGTGAATCACACCCATTCATCTGATGAGGCAGAGATAACCAATGCTCTTAGTGCTGCAATTTCGTTACAGAATAATGCTAAGACAGCAAATACACAATCAGCGACAGCAGCGGTTGTAACAGCAAGAGAAAAGATTGAAAGATCTGATTTACCTTTGGCCTTGAAGCAGCGGTACACTACACTTCTAGAAAAATCTAAGCCAGAAAGCAGGATGGCATTTTTAGCTGAAGTTCAGGATCGTGGCGGAATCAATAACGACGGAACACTATCGGCAGCTCGTACACGGGCAGTTAACCTTGCGAAGCCAATTACCGAAAAAATAACACAACAACAATTTAATTTTATTTCTGATGTCGACGTTGAATCACAGGCGGCAAAATCAGCATATATGGAACTAATGCAAAATAGCCAAGGAAAATTAAGACCTATTGCAAGAGTCGAATCTATGCAAGACCGGCAGACCGGCCTCGGGGTTGAATCTAGCAGTAATTCCGGCATTCAGAAATTGTCAAATATGTTCTCAGTAGCTCTTCACAGCGGATTAGATGGATCGTTTCAGAGAATTAGAATGACAATTAAGGGTGATCCTTTTTGGATATTCCCACAACCTACCGAGCGTGCAGACACAAGAATATTTAATTCCCTTAAAGGTGAAACTGCCGCAATTGAATGGATTAAAAATGCTCATTTCCGACTAACCGATGCAGTTAATTATTACGGAACTGATAATTTTTTAATTATACGATTTAGGACTCCTCGCATTTTTAACATAGACGAAAACCCGGACACAAGCGATCCTAATACAGATATCGAAACATTTAGCGGTGTTTATAAACTAGTGGAAATAACAAATAAATTCGGTGTAGGCAAATTTGAACAAGAATTGCATTGTGTTTTAGATCCCGAAATTCGCCTACTTAATTTTATGGATCAAATCAATACCGAGTCTGCTAAGATAGACACACCTACATCACCAACAGATTTAATATCTAAGACTCCTCTCCCGAGTTCGGGAATAAAAACACAAAAAATTATGGGCGACGCTGCAAACTCAATAAAGGGTATTGAAAATCAAGTAAGAGATGCAACCGGGCAGATAGTAGCATTAGGAAGTAAGACTGTTGGTGATGCATCAGCAAGATTGACATCCAATATCCCATCACCAATTACAAATCTTTCTGGTCTGCCACCGAGATTCATATAATGACGTACTTAGATACAAACGCAAGGACAACCAAACCCACCCAGAGTGATAAATTTAATCCTCTGGGTAGATTTTCATCACACTTTGGTGTATTCATCGGATTTGTTAAAGATGCAGCAGATGTTCAAAAGAACGGACGACTCCGAGTATGGATTCCCGAATTCGGGTCGGTCCCGACTGATGATCAGGGTTGGGTGACGGTAAATTATTGCTCGCCATTTGCTGGTGCAACAAATAATCAAACAACCAGCAAGACCGATTTAGAAAGTTTCGAGAAAACACAGACCTCATATGGTATGTGGATGATACCGCCAGATATTAATAATCAGGTTCTTGTTATGTTCGCCGGCGGAGATCCAGCCCGTGGTTTCTGGATTGGGTGTGTGTTTGATCAATTTATGAATAATATGGTCCCAGGTATGGCGTCTAATATCAATAGTTGGCAATATCCGGGAAAGCAGGTCCCGATTGCAGAATATAATAAATGGGATAAGAAAGTAACTCAACCAGACCGTGCATTTAAGCCATATGAGAAAACAAAGTTTAAAGGTATAGGAAATCAAGGGCTTATTACAGATCAGGGTCGTGGTATAACAACATCTAGTGCAAGACGAGAGTCACCTAGTAATGTTTTCGGTATATTAACGCCGGGACCGGTTGTAGATGCGAGTGCATCTCCAGATAATATCCGTCGCAAAGGTGGATCATCTTTTATTATGGATGACGGGGGTGGTACTGAGTATGTTCAACTTACAACAAAATCCGGTGCACAAATTAGATTAGATGAAAGTAACGGATTTGTATATCTTATCAACCGCGACGGTACAGCCTGGGTACAAATGGATCAGAAGGGAAACATTGATATCTTTGGCGCAACTAGTATTTCTATGAGAGCACAGAAAGACATTAACCTTCGTGCAGATGGAAATGTTAATATCGAAGCTGGTCAGAATATCTTTATGAAGGCTGCTAAAGACACAAAAACATCAACAACAACCTTCACGTATGATGTGAATAATATTCCAAAACCATTAACAATTCCTTATTACAAATTTGTGGGAGAAGGTGCCGGCGAAGGTGGTAATATTGTAATGCAGGCCCTTAATGATACTCATACCAAAGTTAAAAATAATTCCTACATTACAATAGGAAAGAATTTTGAATTAAAGGTTACCGGTACAATTGATATCAGTGCAGATGGCGAATATAACCTTACTGCACCTAGTATTAAGAATGTCGGGGCAGTTAAGATTCGCGGCACACTAGATGTCACGGGTATGGTTGATTTCGGAAATGACTTATCTGTTAATGGAACAGTGAATGCCAATAAGGTAACCTCAAAGGGGAATGTAGAAGGTTCCACAATATTAGGTTTTCTCCCCGGCGCACGTGGAGGATCTGGCGCACAATCACCAAGTCCCGGCCCGGGCGGTAAAGCTGTTAGTATTCCCACACCGCCTGCAGTTACTCCTGCAGAAGTAAAACAACTCGTTGAGAAAATTAACATATTAGCCACATGGGCAGATCCAGAATCTAAATTTAAGAGAAATGCAGAGTCATGGCAAACAACAGTTAGTGTACTTCCTACATACGAACCTTGCCCAGAACATGAAACATTTACCTTTGCATCAATCGTAGGGTATTCACCGGCTCAGACAGAAGGCGCAAAGACCTATGATGGATCCGGTAGCGGTCCTGCAACAACCTCGCCCGCCACAAATACCGATCCCGGTGCAAATAATAAGGAACTTCCGCCGACTCCTGCAACTGAAAGTGCTGTGTCTAAAGACTTTAATATGGCAGCCTACGAGTGTCAATTAAAGATTCACGAAGGTGTAAAATATGTTTCATATAATGATACAAAGAATCTGCCAACGGCCGGAATTGGCCATCTACTAAGAGCAAATGAAATATCTCAATTTCCTGTTCCTACTCCGGTGTCCCCTGCTCAAGTTACCGCATGGTTTCAGTTAGATGCGCCTATTTCTATCTCGGGTGCGCAAAGATTGCTAGGTATCGATACGTGGGGTAACTTATCAGATGTTAGAAAACGTGCATGTGCCGACCTATGCTATAATATGGGAGAGGGCAGATTATCGAAATTTGTGAGATTTATTGCTGCAATGAAGGCAGGTAATTATGATCTTGCAGGACAATCCTTAAGAGAATCAGCCTGGTTTACGCAAGTCGGTTTACGCGGCCCTAAGATTATTGCAATGATTGTACAAAATATAGATCCAAACGGATGCGATAAGAAATTCCCCGCCGCTTAATATACTCCCATTTAATTCTGTTGATAAATAACAGAAAGGGAACATTATGGCATCTATTCAAACCGGTTTAGTACAGCAGAAGCGCATTACGCGCAAACCCTTCTTTGTGGGATTCAATACCGTGAATCAACCCAATCCTCCATATTCTCTAACTAATTTAGAATTGGTTAAACGTGATATTCTAAATCATTTTGCTACACCAATGGGTTCTCGTGTAATGCTTCCGTCATTTGGAACACGTATATTTGAATATCTTTTTGATCCGTTTGATGAATATACCAGGAATGCAATTATTGAAGATGCTGTTCGCGTTGTGGCATCAGATCCGAGAGTTGAACTAGTGTCGGTAGATGTATTTCAAGAAGACCAGGCATTAAATGTTATTATGGTTGTTTTATTTAAGCCGGAGTCGGTGACTGATAATTTGTTTGTCACATTTTCCTTAAAAGATCGGGAGACATTCTAAATGTCAGAATCAATTCGCCAATCAAACTTATTTGCTGCCGAAGACTATAAGAAAGTCTTTAAGGCATATCAATTTATTGATTATACTGCTTACGACTTCGATACTCTAAAGCAGGCTCTAATCAACTATATTCAGACATACTATCCCGAAGATTTCAACGACTATATTGAAAGTTCTGAATTTATTGCAATTATCGAATTGCTTGCTTACTTTGGCACAAGCCTTGCGTTTAGAACAGATCTAAACAGTCGTGAAAACTTTATTGATACAGCCGAGCGCAGAGAAAGTATTATCCGTCTTGCGCAGATGGTTAACTATGTTCCGCGCAGAAATATTCCTGCAAGTGGTTTATTTAAGATTGCTGCCGTGCAAACAAATCAGCCGCTTACGGATTCTAACGGCGTAAACATTAACGACCTAACAATCTACTGGAATGATCCAAACAATCCAGATTGGTTTGATCAATTTGTGCAAATCTGTAATGCTGCATTTAGCACAATTAACCCATTTGGGCGCCCGACTAAGAGTGGCACAATTGGCTCAATTCCGACTGATTTATACCAGCTAAACAATGTAACAAAATTAACAGTCACATATCCGACTACTATTACGGTTAACGGTCAGCAATTCCCAATTGATGTTTGCAATCCCGATTTTGTAACAAACGAAACTATATTCGAACGAGATCCCGATCCTGCCAACCCGTTTAACTTTATCTACAGAAACGACAGCTTAGGTGTATCGTCTGACAACACTGGATTCTTCCTGTATTTCAAACAAGGTAATCTAATTAACATTGATACAAACTTTGAATTTGCTGTACCAAACAGAGTCTTCCCGATAGACATTCAAAATATCAACCAGGATGATGTGTATGTTCAAGAAACAGATCAGGCCGGTAATGTCTTAGCAAAATGGATTAAGGTTCCTGCGCTCGCCGGTGAAAACATTATCTACAATAGTATTCAATTTTCAGAAAGAAACATTTTTGATGTAATATCGGGTGCAGGTGACACAGTCACTATTAGATTTGCTGATGGTAACTTCGGTAATGTTCCTACAGGATTATTTAGAACATGGGTTCGCATAAGTGCAAATCAAGCACTTGTAATTCGCCCAAATGATGCGCAAGGCTTGCAGATTAATATTCCATATATCGGGTCGGACTTACAGCCATATACTCTAAGAATTATTTTTAATCTCGAGCAAACAATCGGTAATGCTGCTCCGGCAGAAACAGACGAACAGATTAAGTTACGTGCGCCTGAAGTATTTTCTACACAATCAAGAATGGTTAATGGTAGCGACTATAATGTTCTGCCACTCATCTACGGAAATCAGATTGCGAAAATACAGGCCCTAGACAGAACCTATAGTGGGCAGAGTCGTTATATTGATCTTAACGATCCAACAGGATTTCACCGTGATCTAATTATCTTCGGTGAAGACGGCGCCTTGATTAGAGATAATCAAAATATACTCGAACAAGTTATTAAAGATTCATCTAATTCAGGTAATATTGAAACAATTCTTATAAACACAATTCAAGAAATGTTACGAGATAGTAAAGTAAGTTCATTTTTCTATGATGAATATCTATCACAATTTGAATCTAAGATTAGAGTAAATAAACAGTTAATTACTGATCCCGGATATTCTTTATTAGAATTAGGAAATCCTTATCAGACAGGATTATACTGGAGAACAAGTCCTGTAAAATTCAAAAATGATACTGGATATTTTTCTGATGCACCTAATACAGATAATCCACAGGCACTTGTAAATACGCTAAATCCAAATAACCCATCTTCTGGCAACCTAAATCAATATCAACCATGGGGATTTATAACCGATGGTTCAGTATTGCAGATGGGCACAATAAGTAATCCAGCATCTATAAATTCAGTGAGTGTCAATAGTGTTATTCAAGCAGGTATTCCGCTTATTATTACACCATCGAATCCTTATGCAAATATTGGACCTATTGAACTTGGCAAGGAAGAACAAACTAGTTTTCAAGCAGCAAAAGTATACCCTGCCTTTAGAAATGATTTAACTACAGATGAGATTAATGAAATTGTTGCAGCTATTACAGCCGGTATTTCATTCTGGCTATATTACGATCTGCTGACTAATGAATGGCATACATCAACAGCAGCCACGCCCGGATTATCAGATCAAATTGATCAACCATGGAAGTATGCACCACCAATTAACGAGGGAGATCCTCTCTTAGAGGAAATCTATTCGGATTGGCCACCATATGCAGCCGGTGGTTTGCTCTATATTACCATTGCAAGTAATAATCAATTAGGAACTACTACCTACGATCTTTCGGCTAGAGGACGCGTCTATGTGTTTGAATCATACAGAGATGTTAGATTCTATTGGGAGCCAAATCAGGTTGTGATTGATAATGCATCAGGACTTGCATTGCAAGACACGATTGAAATTATGCCGTTTGTTAATACAAATCAACTTATCGATAATAACGAACCACCTATTCCCATTCCTAACCCCCAGGATGTATTCCTAAAGCGTCAGGTACCGTTTAACATTACAGGTGTATTCATTCAGGATGACGGATATCAGGATACCTCTAAAATAGAAGTTTCTCTTGTCGATGCAGACAGCGACGGAATTCCCGATGATCCCGAGGGATTCGATTCTATCGTCTCCCCCGAAGATAGGGTAGTATATGAATATGTTAACAATGAAGTTACCGGATATCAAACTACACGCCCGTGGATTTGCAATTGGGGTACACAATTACAAAATATAACTACAGACTTATACGTTTATTTCCCTGTAGAATTTCCTGGAATTTCAACTGAATTATATAGTTCACCATACATTGCTGACCAATTGCTTTCCGGTTCAACAATATTAGATCCCGGCTCAGTAATCGGTCTTAACTTTGTCTACCTCACAGATGCCGATTTGGTGTTTATTAACAATACTCTACAAATAGGTGATGATCCAAATCTTCCTCCTACACCGTGGGCAATTAATATATCTAATCAAGTTACTGCATTTTTTAATGGTCCGACACCGACACAAGTGGGATATTTTCCGTGGCTATCCGGGACAAATACCGTTGTTGATAAGCAGAACATCCTTAGAGAATTTTTTACCAGTAAGTCATTCTTAATATCATCTATTAGTCCGCCAGGATTCGGAATCTACTATCAACTGGTATATGAAGACACATCTAATATTCCTGATTATCCTACAGGTAGTGTAATTGTAGCAAATGTCGACAAATATCACTTTGATAAGAATGGTAAATCGTTTACACAAAATACAACGATTCCGGAACTAAACAGATTACCATTATACTTCAAGTGGAGTCACTATTCTCCAATTGATCAGCGTGTTGATCCTGCGGCAACAAACATTATTGATATGATTGTTATAACTGATAGTTTCTACAGGGATGTCATAATTTGGAAAAATTCTAACGGAAGTCTTATCACATTCCCAGAGGTACCAACAACTGAAGAATTAAGAATTCAATTCCAGGATCTCAACAAATACAAAATGGTTAGCGATTCAATGGTTTGGAATTCGGGAACCTTTAAGTTACTATTTGGTTCGCAGGCTGAATCGGAATTACAAGCTACATTTAAGGTAGTCAAGGCACCGTCTGCAAGTATTAGCGATAACGAAGTTAAGACAAAAGTTATTCAAGCTATTGATACATACTTCGATATTAGAAACTGGGACTTCGGTGAAAAGTTCTTCTATACAGAACTTGCTGCTTTTATTCACCAACAACTTTCTAGAG